>Ga0075423_10003298_pt1 | contig 14843 bp, 15 predicted proteins | sample SoiMethybrSBSTD2_FD_80114 | JGI IMG/M metagenome (GOLD analysis project Ga0075423, IMG submission 80114) | Bulk soil microbial communities from a Populus tree surrounding site in Tennessee, USA - Soil MetaG P. TD hybrid SBSTD2 | ecosystem: Environmental > Terrestrial > Soil > Tree plantation...
AGGACATCCAGGCCCCGCGCCAGCAGGACGTCCAGTCGCCTCGGAACCAGCAGGACGTCCAGAGCCCGCGGAGTCAGGATATTCAGTCGCCGCGCAACAACCAGGACGTGCAGTCGCCTCGGGGCCAGCAGCCGGCGCCGCAGAGCGCGCAGCGCCAGCAGGCCACCCAGCTCGTGAACGAGGCCGCCGCGGCCTGTGACGCGGGCAACCCCACCGTCGCGAGCCAGAAGGCCCGCGAGGCGATGGCCCTGCTTCGCCGATAGACGGCGCCGAGGTGTCGTGGTGTTGACGGCCGGTGCAGGCTCGGGTATATTGCGTTGGACACCGCGGGGTGGAGCAGCCCGGTAGCTCGTTGGGCTCATAACCCAAAGGTCGCTGGTTCAAATCCAGCCCCCGCAACCATACAATACGAAGGGTTAGCGATCAGGTCGCTAGCCCTTTCGTGTTTTCTGCTCCCATTTTGCTCCCACGCCGTCCCGCAGCGACGACGACTGCTCCCGTTTTGCTCCCACGCGCCGGCCGTCCGACGCGTACCACTTGCAGCCGGCGGGCCGGCGATGCGGCCTGCTGATCGGGGAACACCAGCTGATCAAGCTTCTGCGCCTCCGCCTGGTGGAGTTGCGGCATAAGGTGGCCGTAACGGTCGAGCGTGGTCTGGATCGAGGCGTGGCCCAGCTGCGCCTGGATGTACTTCGGGTGGGCGCCGTGGGCGATCAGCAGGCTGGTATACGTGTGGCGGAGGTCGTGGAACCGGATGCGGCGGAGCTGGGCGAAGCCACCGCGTTGGCGGGGCAGCGATGCTTCTTGCCCGCGAAGGCGAGCGCTCCGCCGAAGCAGGCCGCATTGCCCGCAGCGAACGCGTCCTCCGGGGCCGCGGTGCCCGGCCGGCCGGCCCGCCCATCTCTCTCGGAACAGACAGTCGGCCCTCGCGATGCCACCGCTGGGTTCGGTGTGGCCGTTGCGGCCCGGGTGGGGACGGTCGCGGTGGCGGTGAAGAGCGCCTGGATCGTGTCCATGGCGGTCGAGCCCCCGGCCCCGCGCTTGACAGCGACGCCTCGGGGCCGCCACTATCACTCGGCTCTCGGGAACCGCATGGGCGAGTCTGCGGTTAGCTGGGCAGTGCCGTTCCGCCGGACCACAGCGGACGAACACGAGGACTCATGACGCTCTCGCGACCAGGCATTGTGCTCGCTCTCGCGCTGGCTGCGGCCGCGCCGGTCTCCGCTCAGGAACCGACGCCGGGTCGGCCGATCCGCCTCCTGCTCGCAAGCACGAAGCTGGCAGCGGTCACGGATGAGCCGCTCCATTTCATGCTCGTCCGTGTGACGGTGCCCGCCGGACAGTCCTTCGCGTACGCTGGACCGCACGGCATGATCTACCCGGTGGTCGGCGGCCTGAGCGTCACGATGGCCGGCGAGCGCAAGAGCGTGCAAGAAGGGGAAGCTGTCTACGTGGCCCGAGGGCAGCGGGCCACCCTCACCGCGGGGCAGGGTGGGCCGGCGACGTTTCTACACTACCTGCTCGCTCCGCCGGCTAATCTTGGCGGGAGTTTTCATGCGCGACCGGCAAGCGTGACTGAGTTGTACCGGACGCCGGAGGGGATTCCGAACCTGAAGCCCGGCCCCTACGAGTTCACGATGACCCGCGTAGTGGCCCAGCCGAGGAGTCCGGCTCCACCGATGCACCATCGCTCGGGCGCGGCGCTCTATTACGTCCTCTCCGGGGCCTGGACGATCCACCTGGAAGACCGGACCGAGCCCAGGGGGCGTGGGCTCGTGCAGTACGAGCCCAACGGCTTCATCCACACGTGGGAGAACGTTGGCGACACGCCCGGCGCCCTCTTGCAGGCGAACATCAGCCCCGAGGGCGCGCCCGAGATCATCTTTCTCCCGCGACCGGCGCGCTGACGCCATCAGCGCAGTACCACGTCCGCGCGGAGCAGGACGGCCTGGGGGACGACGAGACCCATTCGAGCGGCGGTTCCGACGTGCACGGCCAGGGTCAGGCTGACGGGCTGCTCGACCGGGAGGTCCCCCGGCTTTGCCCCCTTGAGGATCCGGTCGACATAGACCGCGGCCCGCTCATAGAGGTCAATGACGTTGGGGCCGTAGCTCATGAGTCCCCCGGCGCGGACGAATCGATCGTCCGCGAAAATCGTGGGGATCCGGGCCGTCCGCGACAGGTCGACTACCCTCCGCAGCTGGCTCACGAAGAGCGAGCCCGGCAGGATCTCGAGGGCGCCGACCCGGGCCTCGGTCATGGCCGCGAACGCGCTCGGCAGCTCATCGGCCTCCCGCACCTGGAAGACGTGCAGCGTGACCCCGAGGCCACGGGCGCGGAGCCGAACCGCGTCCAGCGGGGCCGCGTCCCCGACCGCCTCGCGCAGTACCGCCACATGCGACACGGCCGGGAAGGCGTCCTTCAGCAGCTCGAGCCGCTTGGCGCTCAGCTCGGTGTTGAGCGATGAGACCCCGGTGACGTTCCCGCCGGGCTTCGCCAGGCTGGCGATGAAGCCCTGGTTCACCGGATCGCCGACGTTGCCCATAACGATGGGGATGGTTCGCGTGGCGTTCATAGCCGCGCGCACGCCTTGGGGGCCCGCGGTGACGATAACCGCCACGTTCAGCTTGACCATCTCGAGGGCTAGGGCCTGGAGCTGGTCGAAGCCCTCGGCGGCCCGGTACACGAACGACACGCTGCGGCCCTCCACATAGCCCAGTTCCTGGAGCCGCTGCCGGAGTGTCTCGAAGAACGCGGTGTCAGGACCGAGGAACGGTGACAGGACCCCGATCCGGGGAACCGCGGCGCGGGCCTGAGCGCTCGCGCCGGATGAGGCCGAGAGGACGCACATGATGACGAGGACGGAGGCAGCCACTCGGCTCACCGGCATACAGCCGGGAAGTATAGCCCAGCCATCCCGAGCGCGAGAATGTCGAAGGTCGCTGCCGAGCGAGGAACTGCACTGGTCCCGCTGTTAGCCTCGCGGCGCCGATGTGCCCTCGGTGGGCCGCTTGAGGGCTTCCTGCCTCCTCGAGTGGCGGATTCTCGTGGTGACTCATGGGAGGGGCTGAGGACTTCCAATCCTGGTCGCGGGTCCGTGGTCACCCTTCGGTGTTCCACCCAACGGTCAACGTGAACGCCCTCTAGCCGGCGTAAGGCGCTGTATGCCGCCGCATCGCATCAGATTGGGATTCTGAGGCAAATCGGGGTCGAGCGGAATCGGCCGCCAAGTAGATACAGCGAGTTAGAAGCCTCCAACATGCGGCTGCTTCGCCCTTCCAGCGGTTCCTCCAGAAAAATACTTGCGTGATCTACTGGGAGTATCCCTTGCGGCCCGTCCGGGCCGGCACATGGAGCGGTGAGGAGGCTGCAGAGCGCCATATCCAATTGACAGCAAGCTGGTAATAGCAATCGCATCTAGCGCTCTCTTCGATCTCTCGGACTCGGATCGCGTGTACCGTGAGAGAGGAGTTGACGAGTACCGCCGTCACCAACGGGACAATGAGAACGTCACGCTCGCCCCGGGTGTGGCGTTTCCGCTCATCGCCCGGCTCCTGCGGCTGAATGGTTCGGATGAAGGTGATAGGCCAGTAGAGGTAGTGTTGTTGTCCAGGAACGATCCGGACACGGGACTCCGGGTGTTCAAGTCGATCCAGTACCACAAGTTGGACATAACGCGTGCCGCGTTTGTCAGCGGCAGCTCCCCCTTTAGGTATCTCGAAGCATTCAATGCAGCGCTCTTCCTGTCGGCGAACGAAAGGGACGTCAGGGAGGCTGTTATGAGAGGAGCGCCTGCCGGGCAGGTTCTTCCGACAGAGTTCGTAGACGATGGAAGAGACTCAGAGCTTCGTATCGCTTTTGACTTCGACGGAATCGTTGCCGACGATTCGGCCGAGGCGATATTCAGAAGCAGTGGGCTAGCCGCATTTCTTGATTCCGAAGCGTCAGCCGCAGCAGTCCCCATGCCCGCCGGACCTTTGAGCCGTCTCTTTCGCGAGGTCGCGAAACTGCAGCAAAGGGAGCATGCCAAGAAGGACGCAACCCCGTCGTACGAGCCACGCGTTCGGATCGCTATCGTGACCGCCCGCAATGCCCCTGCTCACGAACGTGTAGTGACAACGTTACGAGACTGGGGTATCGAAGTGGACGAAGTTTTCTTCCTGGGTGGTATCGAGAAGGCTCGCATCCTTAAGGTATTCCGCCCCCACATCTTTTTCGACGACCAGTTGGGACATGTCGAAGGTACGAGCAAGCTAGTGCCATCCGCACATGTTCCATTCGGAGTCTCAAACGCGCCTTCTGGCGCAACATCAGAGTTGGTCGACGAGGCCCGGAAAGAGAACACGAAGCGAACCGCTAGGTCAAGAGGATGAGCGGGTGTACTGATGACCGCCGCTGGCGGGGAGTTGGACCCTTGAAGCAGTGATCCGAAGTTCCTCAGGGTGAGAGCGGCCGTAAGGGGAGTGGGTAGTGCTTGTCGTTGTAGTGAGCGCTCGGAAGCCCCAACGGGACTGGGATTCGGTCGGGCCGGTGCTGCTACCCCCTACTCGTTCCGGATGCTTGATCGGCCGCGATGGTCTTCAGCGAATCCTGTTCCAGCGTCAGCACGTGCTTGGCCACCACTCGATAGGTCGGGCTGTCTCGCTGTTGAACTGCTCGTCGGTCAACCCGATGAGTGAGCCGATGAGACGCGCCCGCTCTTCGAGCCACTCGGCGAGGAGCCGCTGCATCCGCGAGGCCGTGATCCGCGATTCATAACGCGCTTCCAGGATCTGTCCGGAGTGGATCTTCTCGTGGTCGATGTCGTTCGTGATCAAGGTCCAGAGGTCTTTTCCCTGCGCGCACGCGTGCGACGATGCCATCGTCAGCTCGCCGTCGGAAGCCTCGAGCAGGGCGTCCATCGTCGTCATCGTCTGGGTCATCAGCTCGCGGACAGTCGCGGCCATTGTCGCCTCCTCTTTGGGGCTGGGCGGGTCGACACCGACAGTGCCCTATCGCGGCGGCAATACTGGTCGTCCGACGGCGCCGCGTCCAGGCACGTTTCCTCGTCTCGACCGAATCCTTGACAGGGCTTCTAGCGTCTCCTACAGTGGGTTCGTCATGGGCAAGCGGGTGATCATGGGGATGGTGCTGGTGGCGATTTGGCTCCTCCTGGGGCCGGTGGCCATGGCGTTCGACGGTTGCATGGGTTGTGAGTTGCCGTGCGCCCAGATGGCGTGCGCGACCACGGGGTCCGTGCCCACGGCATTCCCCGCGCTGGTCACCACGGCGACCCGCAGCTTCGAGCTTCATCCCATCACCACGAGTCCTTCGACCCTCGAACTCCCTCCGAAGTCGCTCGTCTCCGCCGCGTAGTTCGTCGTAACTCGTCGTTCTCACTGATTTCGCACAGCGGCTGACGTCCATCTACGGATGGACTCCGGGGATACTTCGCCCCGGTCGGAAGGAGGGTTGTCATGTCACACATGATGATGAGCGACTGTGGCGGCGTCGGGATGATGGTGATGGGCTGGCTGGGTGCTCTGCTGGGCCTGGGCCTGGTCGGCAGTCTGATCGTCCTGATCTGGGTGGCGATCGGCCACCTGCGGCACCAGCCGAACGCGCCGCAAGCGAGCCGGTAGCCGAGGCGGGGCGGCGATGATCACGCGCAGCCGGGCTCTGATCATCGCCGCTCTCCCGCGGCGGCCCTGGGTAGACAGCAATGTCGGCAGGGCTGCGGGAGAGCGGCGGTGATCAACTGGGTGATCGAGGTGTCGCTCAGGAACCGCTTCCTGGTTATCGCCTCGTTCGCCCTCGTGGCTGGTTGGGGGTACTGGGCGCTCCGGACCACGCCAATCGACGCGATTCCCGACCTTTCGGACAACCAGGTCATCGTCTTCACGGACTGGACGGGCCGCTCGCCCCAGGAGGTCGAGGACCAGATCACCTATCCGCTCACGGTGAGCCTCCAGGGGCTGCCCGGCGTCCGCGTGGTCCGGTCCTCGTCGGCTTTCGGCTTCTCGATGATCAATGTGATCTTCGAGGATTCGGTCGACCTGTACTTCGCGCGCACGCGGGTGCTGGAGCGACTCAACCTGCTGTCCAAGTCTCTGCCCTCGGGCGTGGTGCCGACCCTCGGCCCGGACGCCACGGGCGTCGGGCATGTCTTCTGGTACACGGTCGAGGGGCAGGGCCACTCGCTGCGCGACCTGCGATCCATCCAGGACTGGTACATCCGATACCAGCTCAATGCCGTGCCCGGCGTAGCCGAGGTCGCCAGCATCGGCGGTGAAGTACGGCAGTACCAGATCGACGTGGATCCGAACCGCCTGCGGGCCTTCAAGCTTCCCCTGTCGGCGGTGGTGGACGCGGTCCTGCGCAGCAACCGGAACGTCGGGGGGAACGTCATCGAGGCGAGTGGCACCTGGTCGGTGGTCAGGGGCCTCGGACTGATCGAGAGCGTCAAAGACCTGGAGCAGGTCGTCGTCGGCGCCGAGAACGGGGTGCCGATCTTCGTCACACAAGTGGCGGACGTCAAGGTCGGCGACGCCTTCCGGGTGGCGGCCCTCGTCAAGGGCGGCCAGGAGGCGGTGGGCGGCGTCGTGGTCGCGCGCTACGGCGTCAGCACGGTGGACGTCATCAAGCGGGTGAAGGAGAAGATCGCGGCGCTTCAGGCCGGCTTGCCGGCGGGCGTTCGGATCGTCCCGTTCTACGACCGGTCCGTCCTGATCGAGCGGGCGGCGGAGACGCTGAAGCGCGCCCTGATCGAGGAGGCGATCGTCGTCACCCTCGTCAACATCATCTTCCTGCTCAACGTTCGCTCGGTGCTCATCGTCACGCTTCCCATCCCCCTGGCCGTGCTTACCGCGTTCCTGTTCATGCGCTACCTGGGCATCACCTCGAACATCATGTCGCTCGCGGGCATCGCCATCGCCATCGGCGTCCTGGTCGACGCCGCCATCGTCGTGGCCGAGAACGCCTTCCGCTTCATCGAGCAGCGGCGAGTGGATCCACGCGACCGGCGTCGGGTGCTGGAGACGGTGCTGGACGCGAGCCGGCTGGTGGCCCGGCCCATCTTCTTCGCGATGGCGGTCATCATCCTGGCCTTCATCCCGGTCTTCGCTCTCACCGGCCAAGAGGGCAAGCTCTTCCACCCGCTGGCGTTCACCAAGACGTTTGCGATGGCCGGGGCCACCATCCTCTCCGTGACGCTCGTCCCCGTCCTCTGCAGTCTCCTCATCGGCGGGAAGATCCGCCCGGAGGACCAGAATCCCGTGATGCGGCCGCTCGTCTGGGCCTATCGGCCTGTGCTCGGGTGGGCGCTCCGCCACCGGGTGCCGACGATCGGTCTCGCGGTCGTCGTCCTGGCCGGGGCGATGGCCCTCGTTCCACGCATCGGCAGTGAGTTCATGCCGCCGCTCAACGAGGGCGACCTGATGTTCATGCCGGTGACCGACCCAGCGATCTCACTGCCCCTGGCCGTCGACATCAGCAAGAAGCAGAACGCGGCCATCCAGGCGGTCCCCGAGGTCGCCTCCGTCGTGGCGAAGATTTCCCGCGCGGACACCTCCACCGACCCGGCTCCGGTGAACATGACCGAGACCGTGGTCAACCTCAAGCCGGAGTCTCAATGGCGGCCCGGAATGACCCGAGAGAAGCTGATCGGGGAGCTCGACACGGTCACGACCATGCCGGGAGTGTCGAATATCTGGACCCAGCCCATCATCAACCGTATCAACATGCTCACGACCGGTATCCGCTCCGAGGTGGGGGTGAAGGTGTTCGGCAGTGACCTGAAAGTCGTGGAGGGGCGGGCCCGCGCCGTCGCAGAGGTGTTGCGCAAGGTCCCGGGAGCCGCCGATGTGTATCCCGAACAGGTGACCGGCGCTCCCTACGTTGATATCCGGGTGAACCGGGAGGCGGCAGCCCGCTACGGCATCACGGTGGGCGCGGTGCAGGACGTGATCGAGACCGCGGTCGGGGAGACCAACTTGACCCTCACGATCGAGGGGCGGCAGCGGTTTCCGGTGCGCGTGCGCTATGCTCCGCAGTACCGGGCCAGTGCCCCCGCGCTGGGCGCCGTGCTGGTCACTGCGCCCAATGGTACCCAGGTGCCGCTGGGGCAGGTCGCGGAGATCCGCCAGGTCGCGGGCCCCGCAATGATCTCCGGAGAGAACGGGCTGCTGGTAGTCACTGTCCTGCTGAACGTTCGCGGCCGGGACGTCGGGAGCTTCGTCGCGGAGGCGCGCCGGCTCGTGGCCGAGCGGGTTCCGCTGCCCCCGGGCTCGTACATCGAGTGGAGCGGCCAGTACGAGAACGAGGCGCGGGCGCGCGAGCGCCTGCAGATCGTCGTCCCGGTCGTGCTGATCGTGATCTTCATGCTGCTGTACCTCACCTACGGCTCCGTTCTCGACGCGGCCCAGGTGCTGCTCGCGGTGCCCTTCGGCCTGGCGGGCGGGATCTACCTCCAGTACCTGCTCGGCTACAACTTCTCCGTCGCGGTCTGGGTCGGGTTTATCGCGCTGTTCGGCACCGCGGTGCAGACGGGCGTGGTGATGGTGATCTACCTCCACGAGGCCGTCGCGCGAAAGCGCGAGGCGCTCGGCGGCAGGCTCACGCGCGAGGCCTTGCTCGAGGCGGTGCAGGAAGGAGCGTTGTTGCGGCTGCGCCCAAAGGTCATGACGGTCTCGGCCGTGGTGGCGAGCTTGCTGCCCATCATGTGGAGCCATTCGACGGGGGCGGAGGTGATGAAGCCGCTGGCCACCCCGGTCCTCGGGGGCATGGTGAGTTCCCTGGGGCTGGTTCTGATCGTGACTCCGGTGCTCTTCTATTGGCTCCGGGAGCGCGAGATTCGCAAGGCCGAAGCGGAAAGTGTCATTCAAGAACGGGCATCCGCCCGGCGGCCCGGCGCCGACCCGGCCGACTAACCCATTTCACCAGGAGGGCCAAGGTATGTATCGACTGATCGTGGCAGCGATGCTCGGGGCAGTGCTGCTCACGGGGGGATTCGTGGGCGCGGCGTGGAGCGCGGACATGAAGGTGATCCAGACGCAGAAGACCAAGGACGTCGTGATCACGCTCATGAGCGACTCCGGACAGTGGAAGCCGGGGAAGAACACCTTCGTTCTCGAGTTCACCTCCGCGAAGGACAAGCAGCCCGCTGACGCGGGCAAGGTCACGCTCAACACGAGCATGACGATGACCGGCATGGCGCCGATGATCGCCGGCGCGACCCTCAACCCGGACAAGGTGCCGGGGCGCTATCTCGGCAGCGTCGACTTTGCTGACGCCGGAACTCGCCAGGTCACCGTGAGCTGGGACGGCCCAGCCGGCAAGGGGTCGACCCGGTTCTCCGTTCCCGTGCGGTAGGGCGCGACGTCGATGAGACCCCCGTGGGGGGTGGTCCTGGCTTTGGTCATCGTCGCAGGTGGGCCGAGCGTCGGTCACGCACAGCCGCAGACACTGACCGCGGAGGTGACGGTCGACGAGCTCGTGGCGCGGGCCCTCGCCGAGAGTCCTGACGTCCTGGCCGCGCGGGCCGACGCGGACGCTGCCAAAGGGCGGCTCGTCCAGGCCGGTCTCCGGCCGAACCCGATGCTGGAGCTGGGTGGCCAGAAGGCGCTCGGCACCGACAACAACGTGATGGTCGGGTTGAGCATCCCGCTCGATCTCAATCGGCGCAAGGAAGGGCGCATCGGCGTGGCCGAGCGGGAGGTGGAGATGAAGCAGTTCCAGGTGACGGACCGCGAGCGCCGCCTCCGGGCGGAGGTGCGCATGAAGGCGGCGGATGTACTGGCCGCGCGCCGGGACCTTGAGGTCACGGACGACCTCTTGCGAACGAACCGGGAGGCCCTGAACCTGGTGGGGGAACGCGCGCGGCGCGGCGCGGTGCCGCCGCTGGAGGAGAACCTGCTGCTGGTCGAGGTGAACCGGCTCGACGCAGGCCGTCGCATGCTGGAGAGCCGCGTGGAGGTCTTCACGCTGCAGTTGAAGGCGCTGACCGCCTGGCCGGCGGAGGCCCCCCTGACGCTCACGGGAGATCTGGGCGGCCCGCCGCCGCCCACAATCGACCGACAGGCGGCGGTCGCCCAGGCCCTGGCGCAGCGCGCGGACTTGCGGGCGGCCCAGGCCGACGCGGCGATGGCGCGGGCGAAGATCGCGAAGGAGCAGGCCGAGGGCCGGTGGGACGCGAGCTTCTCGGTCAACTATCAGCGCCAGGACTTCGGCTTCGCAGGCCTCAGCGGGGTCACGGATCGGGGCGGGACGCGACCCATCCAGGACGTGTTCCACTACTTCGGAGGCGCGCTCACAATCACGCTGCCGGTGCGGAATCAGAATCAGGGGAACGTCGCGGCGGCGCGGGCGGAGGCGGCGGCGGCGGAGCGCCGCATCGAGTTGACGGTGCTCACCGTCCGCCAGGAGATCCAGGCCGCGTTCACCCAGTACGAGGCCACGCAACGGTCGCTCGAGATCTACGCGCGCGGCGTGCGCGACGTAGCACGCCAGAACCTGGATGTGGTGCGCCAGACGTACCAGCTGGGCCGCGGGACCTTGCTCGACGTGATCACCGAGCAGCGGCGGTACATCGACATCGAGATGGGGTTCACCAACGCGCTGAAGCAGGTCTACAACGCGGCGGTCGAGATCGAGCGGGCGGCCGGGACCGCCCGCTGAGCGAGGACAGCCGATGGAGCGGGAGGACAGGCAGGTAAGCGAGCGCCCGCGGGCGCGCTCGGGACGGAGTCGCGTGGTGCGCGCCCTTGCGGGAGGGCTGCTCGCCGTCGGCCTCGTCGCCCTTGGAGTGGCCGCCGGGGTCTGGGGGGAGCGCCGGAATGCCGGAGGTGGCTCTGCGAACCCCGCGCCCCAGAACGCCTCGCCACCCCAGGAGGGCGCGGCGATGCCTGGGATGTCGGCGCCGCCGGCCGCAGCGCTGTCCTCCGCTGATCCGCCCGGCGATGTCGAGGTGGTGCTTTCGGCCGACGCGCTCGCGAAGATCGGCATCAAGACGTCCACCATCGCGGCGGTCGACGCCAGCGCATCGGTCCAGGTCCCCGGCAGCGTCATGCCGAACGCCTACCGCGAGGTGAAGGTCACACCGATCGTCGGTGGGATCGTGACCAAGGTGCCGGTGGGCTTGGGAGACCCGGTCCGGCGCGGGGATCCGGTGGTTGTGCTGTTCAGCGCCGAGCTGGCCGACGCGCAAACCAAGTACCTCTCCATGGCGGCCATGCTGGAGGCGGACCACCGGAAGCTCGAGCGCACCCAGCAGCTCGTCGCGATCGGCGCGGCCAGCCGTCAGGAGCTCGAGGAGATCACCGCGGTGCACACGAGCCACGAGACCGAGGTGGAGTCGGCCCGCCAGCGCCTCCTGCAGCTCGGGCTCACGCGGAACCAGATGGACGCGCTGAACAGCCCGGCCCAGGTCGTCTCGACCGTCACCGTGCCAGCTCCCATCGATGGCGTGATCACCGGCCGGACGGCGAATTCCGGTCAGGTCGTCGCCATGGGGCAAGAGCTGGTCGTGGTGACGGACCTCTCGAATGTGTGGATCATCGGCGACCTCTACGAGCAGGACTTCCAGGCCGTCCAGGTGGGGTCAGAGGCAACGATCACGACACCGGTCTACACGAGCTCGACCTTCCGGGGCCGCGTGGCTTACATCGATCCGCGCGTCGATGCCCAGGCGCGCACCGCCAAGGTCCGCGTCGAGGTCCCGAATCGCGACGGCCGGCTGAGACTCGGCATGTACGTGTCGATGGTGTTTACCACCCGGGGGAAGGAGCGAGCCATTGTCGTTCCACGGGCCGCCCTGCAGGCGCTTGGCGAGCGCACGGTGGTCTACCTGCCGGTCAAGGACGAGGAGGGCAAGTTCATCCAGCGCGAGATCCGCGTGGGCCAATCGATCGGCGATGGCTATACGGTCCTCGCCGGCCTCAAAGGGGGGGACGTCGTGGTGACGGAGGGCAGCTTCTTCCTGCGGGCGGAAAGCCTGAGGAATTCGCCGTCGGGGTAGCCGCCTTCAGCGGACTCATGACCTCAGGCGCTTCCTGGTCGAGCGCTGCGAGCAGCAGGGGCAGGGACCAGCAGAATCTGCTTGACCTTCCCCCTGGGGGCAAGCCGTATCGTCGGGGCATGGCACGGGACGGCCTGCTGATCGGCCAAGTGGCAGCCCAGAGCGGCGTGAGCCGGAAGGCCCTGCGCCTCTACGAGGCCCAGGGCATCCTGCCCCCGTCACGCCGCACCTTGGCCGGCTACCGTGTCTACGGCGCCGAGACGCTATCGATCCTCGCATTCGTGACGCGCGCCCGGCGGCTCGGGTTCCGCCTCGACGAGATCAAGGACGTCGTCCAGATGCGGCGGTCCGGCCGCTGCCCGTGTCCCCACGTCCTCGAGCTCGCGCGTGACAAGCTCGTCGAACTCGATCAGACCCTGGCCGACCTCACCGAGCTCCGCCGGGGGCTCCGAGAGCTACTCCAGTCGTCACGCGCATCGCGCCGCGGCCCGGCCACGGTCTGCCATCACATCGAGCGCCTAACGCTCGTGAAAGGGAGGAGGTGAACAGGATGGAGAACATCAAGATCACGCTGTGCCCCGCGGGTTGTGGCGCCTGCCCCGACGTCGAGGTTGCCGGCGAGCAGGTGCGCATCGGCGAGGTAGGCAACCTCGCGGTGCTCAAGCGGGACGAGTGGAACCTGCTGGTGGAGCTGATCCAGTCTGGCCAGCTCACGAAGATCTGAGCCGAGGCCACGGGCGTCGAGTGCACGCGACGCCCGCGCGCTCAGCACCACCTTGACCCGACGCCACGCGGAGCCGATCATGTCTCCGGCAGGCCATCTCACGGTGGAGCATGATCCCGCCCGCGAGCTCTCAGTAGAGGACCTGGTCTCCCTTACCGGGGAGCCAGTCGAGCGCCTGCGCCGGTTGTGGGCGCTGGGACTCATCGGTTCGGAGGGCGAAGATCACTTTGTGGTTCACGACGTCGAGCGCGTTCGCCTGATCCAGTTTCTGGAGCGTCGGCAGATCGGACTGGAGGCGATTGCGCAGGCCGAACGCGAGGAAGCGATCCTGGGCTCGGTCGTGCAATTTCTCTACCCGGATGGTCTCGGGCGAACGTATTCCTTTGACCAGGCACTCGACGTGGTTGGCCTGGACCCAGATGTCGCGCGTGCGTTGAGAGACATCTCGGGTGCTGGCGATGAGCCGATCGACGAGCACGACCTTCAGATGCTGAGAGCCGCGAAGGTCGCCCTCGACGCGGGCTTCCCGGAGACCGCGCTGCTGCAGCTCACTCGCGTGTACGCAGACGCCCTGGCGCGTGTGGCAGAGGCCGAGGTTCGCCTGTTTCACTTCTACGTGCACGAGGGATTCAAGGCGGCGGGATTGTCGGGTGCTGACCTTGTAGAAAGCCGAGCTGCGGTGCGAGATCACCTCTTGCCAATCGTCGGGCCGATGATTGGCTATTTCCATCGTCGTGGCATGGCGAAGGCGGTACGGGAAGACATGGTCCTGCATCTCACCGGGGGACAGGCTCCTCCGGCTGAGGCCGGATCCCGTGCTCAGCTGCGATTGGCCATCGTGTTCCTCGACATGTCGAGCTATACGCCGTTGACCGAGGTCATGGGCGATACGGTGGCCGCGAAGATCGTGGAGCGCTTCTCCGTGCTGGTGCGGGAGGCGACCGCACGTTTCGACGGCCGGGTCGTCGATCGAATCGGAGACGCGTTCCTGCTCACCTTTCCGGATCCGCGCACCGCGGTCGTGTGTGCTCTTGAAATCTGCAGCCGGACGACCGCAGAGCCGCAGTTCCCGGCAGTGCGGGGTGCGGTGCACTGGGGTGAGGTGCTTTACCAGGATGGCGGCTACATCGGCGGTGCCCTGAACATCGCATCTCGTGTGGCGACGCACGCGACGCCGCACCAAATACTGATCACCGCTGCCGCTCGAACGGAGATCGACGAACTCTCGGACGTGACGTTCGCGCCGCTGGGGAAGCGGCGACTAAAAGGGCTAGCCGCCGAGCTCGAGGTGTTCGAGGTGCGGTCCGACCATGAGCCAGCCAGTCACCGGATCCGTGACCCGGTGTGTGGGATCGAAATGGCCCGAACGGAAATCGGGGCCACGCTGATGGTGCGGGGCCGGGAGCTCGCATTCTGTTGCGAACGCTGCCTGCGCGTGTTCCTGGAAAGGCCGGAGGAGTATAGCGGTACCTGAGATCCCGCGGGATGTTCCGTAGGTGGAGGCGTAGGTGAAGAACCATCAGAGTCATGCCCAGGCCCATTCGGGCGGCGGCCTTCAAGCGCCCACTGCCATCCACCACGCTTCGCACCATGCCCACATGGTCGCGGACTTTCGCAGGCGTTTCTGGGTGTCGCTGATCTTGTCTATTCCCGTGGTTCTGCTCGCCCGCCACATCCGGGGCTGGCTCGGGCTTGAAGATGCGCTCGCCTTTCCGGGGGACAGCGTCGTTCAGTTCGCTCTCGCCTCGGCGATCTTCTTCTATGGTGGCTGGCCGTTCCTGACCGGTCTCGTGGGCGAGGTCCGAGCGCGGCGCCCCGGAATGATGACGCTGATCGGCCTGGCCACTGCAGTCGCCTATGGCTACAGCAGCGCGGTGGTATTCGGCCTGCGCGGTGAGGACTTCTTCTGGGAACTCGCGACCCTGATCGACATCATGCTGCTCGGCCACTGGATCGAGATGAAGTCGGTTCTGGGCGCCTCGGCAGCGCTGGAGAGCCTGGTGCGTCTGATGCCGGCCGAGGCGCATCTGATCCAGGGCGACGGTTTGACGCGTGACGTGCCGGTGACCGAGCTCCGGCGGGGCGTTCGCGTGCTCGTCAAGCCCGGCGAAAAGATCCCGACCGACG
>Ga0075423_10003301_pt1 | contig 14836 bp, 19 predicted proteins | sample SoiMethybrSBSTD2_FD_80114 | JGI IMG/M metagenome (GOLD analysis project Ga0075423, IMG submission 80114) | Bulk soil microbial communities from a Populus tree surrounding site in Tennessee, USA - Soil MetaG P. TD hybrid SBSTD2 | ecosystem: Environmental > Terrestrial > Soil > Tree plantation...
GCGGTAATCGACAATTTCCCAATTTTCGCTGGAAAATGCTTTTCTTTCGTGGGCCTTTGCGGTTACATCCTACACCTATTCGGCAGGAGGGCGTTTCTGTAGTTTTATCGGACGATTTTCAGTCGCCTGAACGAAAATGCGCTTTAATTCCGGAAGATCAAAAGACTTCGGTAAGAACTCATAAGCCCCACACTGGATCGTTTCGATCCATACCCATCGCGTTTCATCATCAAAGGGAGAAACAAAAATAACTTCAACTTGGGGTGCTTTGGCCTTTATCTCAGAAAGAAGATCAAATGTGTCTTCAAAAGGTTTTTGCAGGTTGAGGATAACCACATCAACGGTTTTGTGTTGGAGGTTAAAAAGAATTGCTTCCGCCGACGAACAAGGGATTAGGACCGATTGATACTCGTCTATCGCTTCCGTCACTCCTTTGACGGTCAGGGGATCATCCCGGTCCCATACCAAGATCGAGACAGCCTCTTGCATAAGGATCTTCAAGCACAGTCTCACTCCCAAACTTCAGGATAGGCTGGAGGATTGGAATTCAAAGCTATTGCCGTTTATGGTTCGCCTCCGCTGGTCGCCTAAGAGACTGCCTTTCTTTAATGACACTTTGAATTGCAGATTGAAGGCTCTTCGCGTCTACTGTGACCGTCGTGTTGTACAGGCCTAGACTAACAAGGTTCTTGTCTTGGTGAGAAATGACTTGAAGAAGACCAGTATCACGGCGTGGGTCTGGTTTTTTCACTTCTGCCTCAAGTATGGAGAGGGTACGACTGTCATAGTGGTACTTCCTGCGGAAACGGGTTTTGCAAGCAAGGCACCAAAAGTGATGGGATCATTTTATCTACGAAAACAGACAGGTATACTAGGAAGTGTGACAGAAACAGCCAAAAAGGGCAGGCACGTTTGTCACATGAGGTAATTTTGTCACAGAGTCTTTTCCCCAAAATGAAAAAATCGAAAAAAAATTTGCCCCAGACCTGAACGCGTGCACATGCCCCCCTCTGTTTTGCCGGGACAACTCAGTACTCTAGCCGCTTGTTGCAGACGGCTCTAGCCAGCACGGAATTTCTAAGAAACGGTCTTCTGCGCTCGCATCGTCAGTTGCCAGCAGCTTGTCTAGCCCTTGACTATCCACTTTCAGAGAAACATACTCCCTTGTTCCATCATTCCCCTGAAACCACAGACCGTCTTCATCAATAAGCGTCTGGCTTCGTCGCATTCCTGCCAGAACTAAGCATGCTCCAACGTCGCCTAGCATCAAGCCGTCTGGAATTACTAGGTATTGAACCTCCTGCCAATCTTTCACACCCGCCTTGGCCCATGACCCAGCCAATGACAGTCTCACTTTCCAGCATTACGTACTCGCGACTATTGTCGATTGTGATCCTGGCTGCGCCGCACATTGTTCGCCGTATCTTCCCGCAGATGAGGACGAGCTTGTGGGCGCGCACCAGGAAGTCATAGTCAAGCTGTGCCTCGACGACCATTCGAGGGTCGCAAGGATCTTTGATCCGCAAGAGGAGTCGCATGGTGGCATTCTCGCGCCCTGCAGATTGCCACAAGTGGGAGACGAATAAAAGGCGAAAAGATAGGGGATGCGTGTAACGTTCTTCGAATTCCGGTCATAAGGCGGAGCTGGCCAGCGTGATTCTGCTGGTCCGCTCGTTATCGGTTCATGGCCCCGGAAAACCGCCGGCACTCTGGATGGCTAGGGACCCAGCGAACCAGCTATATCACTAGCAAGGGTCAGGAAAAAAGTTTGTGCGTCAATAGGCGGATCGCTTCCCAAGCGTACGTAAACAAGGTCCAGGCTCGGAGAAGCACAGGTAATAACTTTGTTAGCTCCGGATGCGCAGAAGGTGTCCGTGGGCAAATATGGTCCCTCAATTTGACTTGTTAGATTACTCCACCACGTGTATGTAGAAACATTTTTTCCTTCAGCATAATCCCAATACTTGCCTGACTGCGGATCGGAACTCGCGCCAGCAAGAAAAGAGGCCCAATCGGTAAGCTGGGAAATATACGGTTCGCTTATGAGCTGACTTCCATTCCATTTACCTCCTTTCATCAATAAGTAAGAGAGCCGCGCAACGGAAGGCGAATCCCAACTTGCTCCGCCCTGACCACTACTTTCTCCGCAAGTAGTACTAAAACGTACGGGCTTTGCACCTATTAAGGCGGCAATTTGCTGATTAAAATAATCTTGAAGAGAAAGCCCGCTTGTATAGTGAACTATGGCGCTTTGAAGGAGTGAATCGGCATTGGAGTATGACCAAAGGGTTCCCGGGGGCGCCACCACAGGCTGCTGTAGAAAATAATCACATGTGGCAGGGCCTTGGCCTCCATCGCTCTGAAGACCCGAAGAATGCGTCATGAGATGCTTTATCTGTATCAATTTTCTCAAAGGATCAGCATCGCCCCACGAACTCGTGAGGTTGGTATAGGCAAAGTCATCCGGACCAATGGTTGGGCCGCTTCCGGCAGAACTCAAAGTAAATTGCCTGGCAAGTGCCGCGCCCGTAATGCTCTTTGAAACCGAGTTAAGCGCAATGAAATTACCCGTGCCCCCCCAGTTACCGACTACCCACCCATTTTTTATAACTAAAAACGCGCTGTTATAGGCGGAAACATAATTCCAAGCCAATTGAAGCTTATCCCAATCAATACCTGTAGCTTTCAGTATTTTCTGTTTCTGAGATGCCGTAGGAGTTGTATTTGGAGTTACCAGAGATCTCCATCCTCCTTGGGAGTCAGGTGGCGGATAATACGTCGCTGCTCTGCGATGATCGGCGGCCCACAAGCTCACTGAGCACGCAGCGAGAATCGCGCACAAACAAAGGCTAATTCGCGAGAGTAGGGCTCTTTTCATTTTGTGACCTCCACTTTTTCACTGAGAGCTAGCTAACCAAGTGCTTACAATGGATTTCCTCTGCCCAAGGCAACCAGAAACTAGAGGAAAGGGACGGAAAGGCACCACGGCGGGCTAGTGTACTGATCTCCGCTTGATTCCTTCTGGTACTGATCTGCGCTCAATTCCTTCTGGTGACTTCTGGCGGTTTTGGCGCCGCTCGTGGACGATGCCATTGTTCACGAGCACCTCGACCACATGCCTGCAATCTTCATCCAACACGCGAACGATGTCCCGCAAGGTGAGTTCGTGGTTTACGAACAAGTTGCAGGTAGTTACCTCTCGCTTCGTTGCTGGGTCCAGGCTTATGCTGTCGGGCGGAATCTTAAACTCCAGTCCATTAACCGGGAAGCCATCATGAGAAAAGGTCTTGTCATTTTTCATAAAAAGGGGATCTGTCCTCCCAGGGGGATATCAGAGCCAGCCAACGCGCGCACAACTATCTCATTCCTGGGAGTCGGAGGGACACTAACAGGAAAAGATTTCGCCATCTCTCCCCCCGAGGAGTTAGCAACTGGACTTCAGCAAAGATGGGGCCGTTTTTGGGAATGCGTCTGGAAGGGTCAGGGGAAAGCGTAATGACAGGAAATCAGGCAGGACCCTGGCTAGGCCTGGACTCGAAAAGAAAGGGTGTGCCTTGCTGATGGTCATTTTTCTCTTCTTGACCGGATCAAACGAAGTCATATCTGGCGGATTGATAAAAACCTTCTTCCTAACTTTGAATCCGTCTCTTTCAAGATTCTCCAGGAGGGCCATAAGCCACCTCGCTTTTCAAATAAAAACAAGAGTCAACCTGACCCCCGCCCATTAACTGAATAGAACACTGTTGCGGCGGGCATTTTGTATCTCCAGAACAAAACGATAGAAGAGATCGGGACGCCCCTTCGGCTTGGTGAGATTCTTTTGCACGCCGGAGACCGACGAAACGCCGCTCAGCTTGACTCTGCTCAAATCATTGGTCTCAAATGAAATTGGATAGGAGTTTGATGAATCCCGCCTGCATACCGGCTGTACCACGTGAACCAATTTAGGTCGAGGCAAATTTGTCGAGTCCGCAAATATGCCTCGCAGTAAAAGCTTAGGTTGTTTGCGGAAGCAAAAAGATGGCGCTTATGGTTTGAAGCAGTAAAAATCAGGAACGAGGGTCTCAGGAAGCAGGGCCTCAGCAGAGAGGGGGCAGTTCTTTGAGTGAACTTGCTGCGTTACGGAGGTCTTTAAGGGAGGGTCTTTTAGGGGTGGTTCTGTAAGCGAATCTCTATTTCCACAATTTCTACCCCGAGGGCGGGGAGAATTTAGCGGCAGAAGGGGCAAGAAACACCGTTATGGAAAACCCGGTTGAGGGTCACAGAAGTCAAATTCCAAACAATCTCGTGCAACGCGAGACATGCAAGTCACAGGTGAAGATGTACACTGACCCCCAAGTGAGGGTAAAATCCGTCTCCTGACTGGAGAAGCAAGCAAAAACTGTTTACGGAAGGAAGCTCAAGTCTATGGCTAACCCCGATCACCTCGCAATCCTTCAGCAGGGCCTCCATGCTTGGGATGAGTGGAGAGTAGAGAATCGCGCTATCGAGCCAGATTTGAGTGGGGCAGACTTGACCAGGGCAGATCTCTATGAGTTTTACCTGGGGCGGGCGAATTTGAGCGAAGCGAACCTGTCGAAAGCGACTCTGATCGGTGCGAATCTGACCAATGCTAACCTCAGCCGAGCGAGACTTGAACACGCAAACCTCCGCGCTACAAAGTTGACAGGAGCGAACCTAACGCGAGCCTCCCTGTACTGGGCAAATTTCACCGATGCGAGCCTTAGGGGGCGGATTGTACCAACGCGCAATTTGAGGGAACCGTCCTCGGAGCTACCAACCTGACTGAGACTAAGGGTTTGGAATCTGCTGTTCACGCCGGGCGGAGTGTCATCGACATCCGCACACTGGCCAAATCCAGTAACTTGCCACTATCGTTTCTGCGCGGCTGTGGACTTCCCGATGTTCTAATTGAATACCTCCCCTCCTTACTCAGCCAGCCCATCCAGTTTTACTCGTGCTTTATCAGTTACTCCACCAAGGACCAGCCGTTTGCCGAGCGGCTGCATGCCGATCTTCAGAACAAAGGTGTCCGGTGCTGGTTTGCTCCGGAAGACTTGAAGATCGGGGACAAGTTCCGTAGTCGCATCGACGAGTCAATTCGCGTCTATGACAAGCTTATGCTTCTTCTTTCAGAGAATTCTATCCAGAGCCCGTGGGTTGAAGAAGAAGTCGAAGCGGCACTAGAAAAGGAGCACCAACAGAACAAGCTCGTTCTCTTCCCTGTTCGCCTAGACGATGCAGTGATGCAAACCCAGGAAGCTTGGGGCAGCAAGCCTTCGTCGCACTCGGCATATTGGGGACTTTCGTAACTGGAAAGACCACGACGGTGATCAAGAGGCGTTCGACCGCTTGCTCCGCGACCTAAAAGCGGAAAAGCCGCCTTCGAAGTCCGGGAAGGCCGGCTAAATTCATCGTGTGGGAGCCGCGCCCCACGCACTACCATCACGCAAGCTTGAAATATCGGCTTCCTATTAAGCGCCCTAAGGGCCAATCTTTCAAAAAAAATTGCCCGACCTTGAACACGCGCATATACCTCCTTCTGTCTGCCGGGACAACTCAGCACTCTGTGCACCCGTGGCTACCCTTGCAGGCCCTCCAGCTACGCCACCTTCTAACGCAGAGACTCATATCTAGCAACAAGACGCAGCAGTCCAAACGCTTTGCTGGCGACTAATCCAGAAGCAGAGACAACCACCTAGGAAGTGGTGACAACCAAATAATTTTCACCTAGTCGCGGCAATGCACTTGACAAATAGTAACGTTACTTATAATCTAACTAGCATGCGAAAGCGAACGGCAACCAGCAAAGCAGCGAGCCTGTTGGGAAAGCGAAGCTGGAAGGCCCGCCTGCAAAAGTACGGGCTGGAAGGCATGAAGGAAATCTTTTCCAAGGGGGGCAAGAAGGCCACTGGCAGGCCACGGTTGCCAGATGAGAAGGTGAAGCCCAATACGTTGTATCAGAGGGCGAGGCGGGAGAGATTGAGGGCAGAAAAGCAGGTCAAATCCAAGGCACAGAAAGGAGCAAACAGAGTATGAGTCTCTTCAGAGGGGCAAGTGGTACTGGATGGATGATGTTGAAAACGGCATCCGCTATAGGCTGCCATTGAAAACAACCAACTGGCAGGATGCCAAGAAACAAGAGAAAGAGACGCTCAGCGATATTGCAGCGGGTAAGCTAGGGGGCCAAGGCAGGATTGCCTTACAGACCTTCAACGGGGCGGCGGACGCGTACATTCAGGAAAGAATGTTGCACACAGCAGAGAAAACGCGATTCACTGACAAGGAAAGAAGTCGTCCCTTGCGGAAATTCTTCGCTGATACTCGGCTCAAGCGAATCACAACGGAAAAGATCGTTGATTACCAGTTAGCACGCAAGGCAGCGGGTGTATCGGGCCGGACCATTAACATGGAAGTGAGTCTGCTTCGTCGCATCCTGAAAAAGCACAAGCAGTGGGGCCCACTAGCAGAGGATGTGAAGATGTTGCCAGAACGACCGGCACCCGCACGAGTGATGAGCTCTTGGGTCTTCTGAACCCATCCATTACGTCTTTCCTGCATGTGAGAATGGGCAGATTGACGCTACCAAGCCAATGAAGGGTTGGCGTTCGGCGTGGCGAAGCTTGACCAAGGCAGCTGGACTAAAGGGGCTTCGTTTCCATGATCTAAGACACCAAGCTATCACAGAGCTGTGTGAGTCTGGTTTGTCTGATATGACCATTATGGGGATTGCTGGGCATGTTTCAAAAGAGATGCTACAACATTACTCCCATATTCGTTTGCAGGCCAAGCGGCAAGCGGTGGAGTGCCTTGAAGCGGGCTTGTTCCAGAGTCCGCACATACCCGCGAGTACAGAATACCGAGACTCAATTAGAGGGGTTTTAAGTGGGCTATGTCACAAAGCATGACACAAAGCAGTTCTGGGAAGGAATTTGAAGCAGGTAAGTTGTTGCTTCTGTTGGTCGGGGCGATTGGATTTGAACCAACGACCCCCTGCGCCCAAGGCAGGTGCGCTACCAGGCTGCGCTACGCCCCGAAGTGATCCACAACACAACGAGCAACGCTACTGAAAGTGCTGGGAGCTGTCAAGCAGTTTCCCTGGTTCCCCACCCAGCGGCACTTTCTCAAAACCCAGTCCCGGTGCTGGCTTGAGGGGCAAGAGGGAGGAGATGGGTTAGAGAGTCAGCCAGTTTCTGGAGGGCCATGCCTCGGTGGCTTACCAGCAATTTTTTCTCAGCAGCGAGCTCAGACATGGTGTTTCCAATTTCCGGAATGAGAAAGATTGGATCGTAACCAAAACCTTGCTCACCTCTGGGCTCATGCGTGATCAGTCCTTCAACAATGCCTTCAAAGAGATCCAGGAACTTGCCTCGTCGCGCCAGCGCAAGGCAGCACACAAATCTGGCTTGGCGTGACGCTTCCGGGACCGCATCCATGAGTCGCAATACTTCGCGACAGCGTTCCTGATCAGTGGCAGATGGACTGACAAACCGCGCCGAGCAAACGCCGGGATTTCCGTCCAGAGCATCGACAACTAGGCCCGAGTCATCAGCCAAAGTCAGACCTCCAGCGAATTGGCTGTAGTACTCAGCTTTCAGGCGAGCATTTTCGGCAAAAGTGGCTCCCGTTTCCTGACAAGGGGCGATGTCGGTTAATGTTTCAAGGCCTGTTACCCTAAGCGTGAATGACGATAAGAACCGCCGAATCTCAGTCACCTTTCCCCGGTTGGCAGTCGCGATCAGAAGAGTCTGCACGGTATTAGAGCTCGATAAAGCCTTTCTGAATTTCGATCAGCTTGCGGATTCCGCTGGAAGCAAGTTCGGTAAGTTGATCTAAAATCTGCTTGGGAAAGGGATCTCCTTCGGCGGTTCCTTGAACTTCGACAAAGAGGCCTTCGCCTGTTTGGACCACATTCATATCTACCTGGGCCCGGGAGTCTTCTTCATAGTTCAGGTCCAAGAGCACCGAGTTGTTCACAACCCCCACACTGGTTGCAGCAATGTAGTCTTTCAGCGGCAACTTTTGCAAAATACCTTCCCGGACGAGTTTCTGGAGAGCTAAGCCAAGAGCCAGGAAAGCGCCAGTGATGGAAGCCGTGCGTGTTCCGCCGTCAGCATCGATCACATCGCAATCGATCCAGACGGTGCGTTCGCCGAGTTCTTCAAGCTGGGTGATGCTTCGCAGTGCCCTGCCAATGAGTCGCTGGATTTCCTGAGTTCTTCCCGATTGCTTCCCGCGAGAAGATTCGCGCGGAGTCCGCGAGTGCGTGGCACGTGGAAGCATGGAATATTCGCTGGTCACCCAACCCTTGTTTTGTCCCTTGAGGAATGGTGGGACTGAATTTTCAATACTGGCTGTGCAGATCACGCGAGTGTTGCCAACTGTTATCAGCACAGACCCTTCTGCATTCCTGATGAAATGCGGTTGGACTTCTACCCTTCTGAGCTGATCGGCACTTCTACCATCGTTTCGCATAAATCTCCCAAGACTAGCATCGCTCGCAACTGATTGTGGCTATCTGATCCTTCTAATTTGACCTTTAGCGACCTCCGGCTTTTGCCAGGGATGCACTGACACAGTATTCTACCAAGCCGGCCGGCCGCGATTCGAGGCGATCGATTTCCCGATCACCCCTTGACCCGAATTTGCCGACGATGCCAGCAAGGCGAGATCGTGTGAGAACGGACGAGTCAAATCGATGTGACCTGCTAGCGTCTCCGCCTCCACGCCTTCAATCAGGATCTGAACTGCTGCAACCGAGGAAATATTCTCCGTGAGGGAGTTGACGACCGAATAAATCGACAGCATCTCTTGAGTCAATCCGCCAGGATGGTTGCTGGAAGCCTCCTTGGTCAAATCAACAACGGCCAGCCCCGTATCCATAACGAACACTTCACGCAACTTGGTCTCGACCGGCAGTGCAGCATCCCGTCCCTCCTTGGAGCCGGCAATGAGCTCAGCCACAATTTGCCGGGCCTCGATTGCAACCTGATCCGCACTATAAATCCTTCTTGTCTCCGTCTCAAGCCGTCCCTCCTGAACCTTCGACGGGAAGAATAGTTTGACCTCTTTCAGAGGAGCTGTCTCTGAAAATGCAGGCTTTTCGACAAGATACGGCTGAGGGGGCTCCGGAGCCTGATGGACCAGCCGGTTGATGCGCCTCTGCAGGTCGTAGTAATAAGAGACTCCCAGGACGAGGACCAGGCCGAATGCGACCAATCCTAACTTGATATGTCTAGGCATGAGTAACGAGCAACCTCACACGGCCAAAAATTGAATTCTTTCGCGGCCTTCTGAGTTCCTCCTCGTTCGAAGGTGTGGGAGAGCTGAAATCTAAACGACTGGTGAATCCGATTAGCACCACGTGGTCACCTAGGGCCGCTCATGAAGTGGACGAAACTTTTCTAAAGCGGCCAATATGCTCGCAACAATCGAGTCTTGAAAACGTGAGTCCCCGATCGTCTCCTTCCATTCCGGTTGGCTGGCATTACCTATTTCAACCAGAACTGCCGGCATTGCCAATGAAGAAAGGAGCTTCAAGGGAGCATCGCGAAAAACCAGAGAAGCGTTTCCTCCATTTACTTTCTGGTTCATTTCGGCCTGGACGATTTCCGCTAGACGCCGGCTCCATTTGAAAGATTTTGCCTGAGCCTCCTCCCAGGGCAGAAACTGGACTGGTGCGATTTGTCTCTGAGCGCTGGCCTCTTCAGGCGCTGGATCCTTCGACGGGAACTTTGCCACATATGCAATAGTGTTAGATTCCGCTGCCCGTTTGCGGTTGCCGATATGGATACTCAGAAACACATCGGATTGAGCTGCATTGGCAGCTGATGCCCGCTGGTCCAAAGACAGTGTTTGGTCGTCCTGGCGGGTGAGCACGGCGTCCACTCCCAACCGGGTCTGAACCGCCCACCGAATCTTCCTTGCCACGGCAAGCGTCAGGTCCTTCTCGAACAGATTCTCTTTGATGAACGCACCTCTATCCTCACCGCCGTGGCCGGGGTCAATCGTGATACGAAGCCATTTGTGACCCTCCTGAAATGGCTTGATCACGGCAGGCGGAAGAGAGCTTTCTTCAAGTTCCGGCTTGGCTCCGGCCGACGGGCGCATGAGCTCAACAAGGTAAGCATTCTGCGATGTCAAACGGGTCACTTTAGTTTGCAACATCTTGTCCGCCAGTTCTAACACCAGCAAATGATTGGAGGCAGACTCCTCAAAGTGGATCGACTCTATAAATGCGTCCTTGTACTGATAGTCCTCCCTGACTGGTTCGAGAGGAGCGCTGCTAAACGTCAAGGTCATTTTTGAATCTTCTCTCTTGATCTCAGCCTCAACGGGGGCGCTCATTTGAACCACGATAGTAGAATTGTGCTCGCTGGCAAAGCCCTTGACGTCTAGTCGATTGAAGCTTCCAGCGCCAATGAGAAAACGATTCCCCGAGGCTGAAACGGTGACTTTTTCCGGCAAGATCCGGCTGAGGACACGGCCGATGAAGTCCGGAGATACGAGCCAACCTTCCTGTGCCACCACAACTGGAGAGTTAAGTGCCACGGTGGTATCGTTTACCAAAGCCGTGTTGCGGTCCTTGGTTAATTTGACCTTGTTCTTCCCTGCTCCAACGCTGATGAATCCCGAGGAAACACTCTCAGAATAGGGCAGATCCAATATCTGGAGCAGGTCAATCAGCGACAGGTAATCACGATTCTCAATCCTGATTTTTGGCAAAAGTCTTTTGGCTTGCTTGGCGTAAATAACAAAATCTGTGGTAGCTGCTCCAGAAGCGGGCCAAGGAGAAGTAAATTGAAAGGCGATCAGGCAACTGAGAAGGGCCTTGGCGAATGACACTCTAGCGCACTCCGTCCCTGACTCCCACCGGATGTCCTTCCTTCAGTGACAAAGTCGCTGCCAAACTTATGCGCAGAGCTTCCACACCATCTGCACAAGTCACCGCAGGAGGTTCTCCACGTGTGACACTTTCCGCAAAATTCTCCAGTTGCGTGATGTAAGCCTGCTCGAAGCGTTCCATGAAATAAGGAACCGCATCATGCGTCACGCCGCTTTTGGTCAGGACCTTGAGCGGGGTTTCGCGCAGATAACCGATCTGCAACGTTCCCTTCGTTCCCAGAATTTCAGTGCGGATATCGTATCCGTAGATTCCGCTGCGGCTCATGTCAATCACACCCAAAGCTCCGCTTTCGAACTGAAGCGTTGTGATTGCATTGTCCACATCCCCAAGCTCGTTTATTTCTGGATAGGCCAAGGTTCCTCCGATACTATGGACGCGGCGCACTTCTCCAAAGTACCATCTTGCCAGGTCAATGTCATGGATGCCACAGTCCGTGATCAGTCCGCCGCTGTGTTCCAAATACTCTAAGCTTGGACGAAACGGATCTCGTGAAGACGACTTGAAGACAACGGGATTGCCTATCAGACCCTCACATATCTTGCGCTTGGCCGCCACATATCCCTTGTCAAACCGTCGCATGAAGCCCATCTGAAAAAACGCGCCGCTTTGCTCAATTGCCGAGCTTATGGCTGCCGCTTCATCAAGAGACAGGGAGAGAGGCTTTTCGCAGAAAACTGCTTTGCCGTGGCGGACTGCTTCAATGACAATTTCCTTGTGCGTCCTCGTCGGTGTCACTACAACAACTGAGTCAATGGCCTTGTCAGTCAATAGGTCTCTGTAGTCTTTGAACCACTTGGGAACATTGTTTTGTTGGGCAAACGTTTCGGCGACCGCTTCTCTCACGTCCGAAACCGCAAGTAGGGTCGCCTGGCGAATACGAGCCTGCAGGTAGCTCGCATAAAGGGTCCCAAGCCGCCCCAGACCAATAATTCCTACATTTGTTTTTGCAGCCATAAAGGGATGCGACCTCTCAAATCATTTTTGTGTATTAGCTTTCGTCGTCTTGTCGGATGCAGCCGAGGAGCCTTGACCCGCATCCAGATTCCCTCTGGTGACCAAGCGAATCTTGACGGAAACATTTGGGTTGACGTTCTGTCCTCTTAGCAGGCGGGAAGCGCTCTCCACGGCGATGGCGCCCATCTCCATGGGAGACTGCGCAATCGTGGCTTCCATCCTACCCGTTCGAATTGCTTCTCGAGCCTCTGGCAGAGCGTCGAAGCCGATCACTGCAATTTTTCCCGTCTTGCCGGCAGCGGCGATGGCCTCGATGGCGCCTAGAGCCATCAAATCACTGCAGGCAAAGAGCGCCTGGACCTCTGGATGGGATTCCAGAACATTCTGAAACACGTTGTAACCTTGATCCCGTTCCCAGTTGGCCGTTTGGGAAGACACAATTTGAATGTTTGGGTGATTCGAGAGCACCTGCTTGAATCCCCTTAGCCTGGAGTCCCCCGTTTCGTGCCCGGGAATCCCTTCGAGTACAGCGACCTTACTCTTTTGGTTTAGCCGTTCGACTAGATATTCCGCGGCCAGCTTCCCCCCTTCGAAATTGTCTGATCCAACAAAGGCTGCAACGCTTCCGCCAGCTTCCTTCAGCGTTTGCGGGTCCACACGCGTGTCGACGATCACGACCGGTATGGCAGCCCGATTGGCTTTGACAATGGCCGGCACAATTTCCTTGGAACCGCTCGGAGTGACGCACAGGGCAGCGATTTTGCTCTCAATGAGCGTTTCGACAATCTGCATCTGTTTTTCGACATCCAATTCCCGTTCGGGAGCCTGAACCAGCAGCCCAACCCCTGATCTCTCAGCTGCCTCCGCGGCTCCCTTCTGCATGTCAATAAAGAAAGGGTTGTTTAGTGTCTTCAAGACTAGAGCAACCGTGGGTTTCTGGGTGGATAGATTGTTTCCACGCTGACAGTTCGACGCGAACAACACTCCGAGGACGGCAACCAGATATGCCGAGAGATGGGAAGATCGTCGGTTCATTTTATGCTCGTGATTGAATTTTCTGATGCATCTGAGATAGTTTGCCGGTTAGCTAACAGCTTCTGACCTCTGGTTCGTGTCCCCGGTTGACCAACGAATTTCTATCTTTCCTATCATCGACAGGTGCGAGCCCTGGAAGCTGCCTGACTAGAAAATTTACCTGCTCTTCGCTTTCAGCATCATGTCAACTAACACAGCTAAGATGATAACTGAGCCGATGACAATCTGTTGAACAAATGAAGAAATCCCCAGTAATGTGAGACCGTTCCGAAGGACACCCATAATTAAAGCACCAACTAGCGTTCCCCAGATTGTTCCTTCACCCCCCATGAGACGGGTTCCCCCAATGACCGTGGCAGCAATGGCGTCCAATTCGTACATGATGCCTGCTATCGGTTGTGCCGAATTCAGACGAGCAGTCAAAATGATGGCTGCCATACCACTCAACAGGCCGCAAAGAGAATAGACCACACATTTGTGAAGGGCAACATTAACGCCGGAAAGAATCGCTGCGCTTTCATTCCCTCCGATTGCATAGACGTATCGTCCCAGTTGCGTCTTTGCCAGAATCAGATGCGCGATCGCGTAAGTTGCCAACATGATGAGCACCGGCATGGGGATGTGAAGGAGTTTGCCCGATGCAAAATAGCGGAACGACTCGGAGAATCCGGAAATAGATCTCCCCTCCGTGAATACCAAGGCCGCTCCGCGGGCAACGCTCATCATTCCTAAGGTAGAAATAAAAGGAGGCAGGTGACCCCGGGCAACCAGAAGTCCATTGACAGATCCGCAAAGAATTCCGGTGCCTGGAGCGGCCAGCAGCGCGGCGGGAAGCGGTGTGCCGGCATGCAAGGTGCTGGCCATGACTATGCCGGAAAATGCGAGGACCGATCCAACCGACAAGTCGATACCGCCGCTAATGATCACGAATGTCATACCAACAGCTATGATTGCTATGATCGCCGTTTGTTCGGCGACATTCAATAAATTGGATAACGTCAAAAAGTGAGGAGTGAGGGCCCACAAAGTAGCGGAGAGCAAGAACAGACCGGCCAAAGTGCCGAACTGCCGGCTATGAAGTAACAACGACGGTTTGAATTTCATCGTTGGATTGACCCGGGACAAGGCGCCAACAGGCTCGAGCCGCCAAGAGCGCCAGAATTGTCAGGGGAACTTTCGGGTTGGCCGCGTCGTGCGAAAGGCATGCCGGTGTACTTACGTAGAGCTGTCCACGGTGCTGGCGATGTCCCAGGAACGAATGGTCGAGTCGGCATTGTAGGTCTTATTTGTGGCCGAGGGAAGGAGAATTGCGTGAGATTATCAGACCGTGTTACTTCAGATTGTAGCAGGCAGGTTGCATGAGGTAACCGCTGTGGATAGAACTTGCGGTTTAGAAGTGGTGGAGGCGGCGGGAGTCGAACCCGCGTCCGAAAATACTCAGCGAGAAGAATCTACGTGTGTATCAGGTTCGTTGGGGTTTCGCGATGCAGCATAAAGAACCAGCAAGATTGCTGAACCACTAGTCCGGTAAGATTCGCCAACCACGCCCGAACGATTGTGACTGACTAGCCTATAAGTCGACGCTCCGCATTTACCGCACAGGCATCAGTAAAGGGAACGGCTGCTTAAGGTTAAGCAGCTAACGCTAATTCTTGATCAGCAGTTAAGTTTATTCCACTCTTTTTTACGAGGTTGTGGTCCTCGACACGCATCTTCAGCCCTATATTCCCGTCGAAGCCGTTTCGCCCCCCATTTGAAATCCTGCGACTTGCACCAAAAAATTATAGGTGCTCGTCGAGGAAGTGTCAAGCAAGGCAGAGCACGCAGAGCACGCAGAGGGACCTTTGAATTCGTCGCCGAGCTCTTGGCGAGCAAAAAAACCTCTAGTTAGAAAAGGATTCCTCCAAGGATCTAAAGAGTTTGGCTTGCACTGCCAGATGA
>Ga0075423_10003302_pt1 | contig 14833 bp, 10 predicted proteins | sample SoiMethybrSBSTD2_FD_80114 | JGI IMG/M metagenome (GOLD analysis project Ga0075423, IMG submission 80114) | Bulk soil microbial communities from a Populus tree surrounding site in Tennessee, USA - Soil MetaG P. TD hybrid SBSTD2 | ecosystem: Environmental > Terrestrial > Soil > Tree plantation...
CACTGAGCGGCGGCGGCTGGGTCAAAGCCAACGCGACATCCCTGAGCGGCACCAGCTTCACCGACACCGGCCTGAGCAACGCGCACACCTACTACTACATCGTCCGTGCGCTCGACAGCGCCGGCAACGAGAGCGGCCCATCCAACCAGACCAGCGCGCTGCCGCACCTGACCATCGGCTGGGCCAACCTCCAGTGGCCGCCGACGCTGAACCACATCATCAGCACGACCAACCGCACCGACAATGTCTACGGCCAGGTCTGGATCGACGGCGTGACCAACCAGCCCGGCGCGACCCCGAGCCTGCGCGCACAGCTCGGCTTCGGCCCCGACGGCAGCAACCCGGACGGCAACGCGCAGTGGACCTGGGTCGAGGCGAGCTTCAACACCGATAGCGGCAACAACGATGAATTCGTCGCCAGCATGCTGCCCGAGGCCGTCGGCAGCTACGACTACGCCTACCGCTACAGCACAACCAACGGCCGCGACTGGCTCTACGCCGACCTCGACGGCATCAGCAATGGCTACAGCGCGGCGCAGGCGGGCGACCTGACGGTCGTTTCGAGCGGCGACACCACGCCGCCCGCGACACCCGGCGGCCTGCACGTCGTCTCGGCGTCACCTGTCGGGATCGAGCTGGCCTGGAACCTGGTGACGGGCGACCCGACGCTCTACGGCTATGAGGTGCGCCGCAGCGACACGGCGGGCGGCCCTTACACCACCATCGCGCGCATCACCGGGACCGACTACGTCGACACCGATGTCGCGGAGGGGGCGACGTACTACTATGTCGTGCGCGCCGTCGACAACTCGTTCAACCGCTCGGGCAACTCGTCCGAGGTATCGGCGACGGCCGAGCTGCGCACCGTGACACTGGTCTTCAACGTGACCGTCCCCGCCAGCACCGACGGCACTGGCAGGTCGGTCTACATCGCCGGCTACCTCGACCGGCTCGACGGCGGGCTGCCGCAGTGGGACCCCGGCGGCGTCGTGCTGACCAGGGTCGACAGCACGCACTGGACGATCACGCTCACCGGCAAGGAGACGGTCCAGATCGAGTACAAGTATACACTCGGCTCGTGGGATTACGTCGAGAAGGATGGCAGCTGCGGCGAGATCGGCAACCGCCAGCTCACGTTAAACTACGGCAGCAACGGGACACAAACCGTCAACGACACCGTGCTCAACTGGCGCCAGATCGCGCCGTGCGGGACGTAGTACAGCTTGGCCGACATACCACCAGGGTTTTCACCACCAAGACACCAAGACACAAAGGCTTGGTGACGGACAGAGGGCACCCGGTGGCGAAAACGAGAAGGGGTGAATGTGGAGGGCTTGCCCTTCACACCTCCTGCATACAAAACAAACGACGCGGGGGCAGTTGCTGCTCCCGCGTCGTCGTGTTGGCTTGGCTCAACCAATAGGCTACTTTGTGGACGATTTGACAAGGACTTTCGTTATTGTTATAATATGTCTGGGAGACATGTTTTTAAGACTGAACCTACAGACACATCTGTTCGAACTATCGTCGATGGCATGTGAGCGCGGTCGGTAGAGCACACGTATGTATGAACTCATCATCCTCTCGCTCTTGATGCGATGGCCGTTGCACGGCTATCTGATCGCGAAAATTACGAACGACATGATCGGCCCTCTGGCCAAGATCAGCAATGGGACACTCTATCCGCTCTTGACGAAGCTGGAGCAGGCCGCTCTGATCGCAAGGCATACGGGGAACGAGCAACAGCGCGGGGAACGCCAGCTGCGCCCGTTCCAAATCACAGAGCCGGGCCGCAGGCGCTTCCACCAGTTGATGATGGACACCACGTCCAATCCCGGCGAATATCAGAAGTTCTTCCGGTTCAAAGTTCCGCATATGGAACTTTTATCGCTCGAAGAGCATCTGCACCTGCTCGACCACTATATCAACTACTGTCAGGCGCATACACTGCACCTACATGCGGAGGCGCACGATCTGGTCCAGGAGAATGCGGACAATCATTTCATGAGCGCGGCCCAGCTTGAATCGACGCTGGAGGTCATGCGACACATGGCAAACCAGTGGCAGGCAGAGCTCGATTGGGTGCGGGGTCTGCGCGAGAAGGAGATCGCGCGTATCCAGGTGCAGGAACAGCCGCCGCCACAGGACGAGCACAGACAAGCGGAGCCGGCATGAACTCGCTGTTCATGCCGAGAAGGAGCGTCCGATGAACTTAGCCACAACAAGCTCAATACGCGGCGGGCGGCAGCCGCTCGCATCCCTCGGCAAGCTCACCGCGGCCGCGCTGTTTGGCATGGCCGCCAGCTACGCTGGCCTCCAGGCGCTGATCCCCGTCCTGACCGCGCCGGTGCTCATCGTCATGGTCGTGATGCTGCTCCTCGGCGGCGTTGTGCTGACGGGGCTGCGCTGGGCACCGCCGCTGGCCGGCATTCTTGCGGCGATTGGCATCATCATCGGCAATATCGTTGCCCCTGGCTACACGATCTATCACCTAACTCACCCCGACGAGTTCGCCTTTTTCGCGGTGAGCGTGTTCATCCTGGTCTGCATGGTGCTGGCGGCGGTGGCCGGCATCGGCGCGGGCGTGCAGAACTACTGTGGCGACGCGCGCAGCACGCCGGGCTGGTTGCCAGCACTGCTGACCGGGCTAGCGGGCCTGGTCGTGGGCGCACTAGTCGTCGCCGGCATTGTCGCCGTGACGGCGCAGGCCAACAGGATCGGGACGACCGTCCACATGGGGCCGGCCACGTTCGTCCAATCCGCAGTGACGGTGCCTGTGGGCGCAACCCTGCAGTTCGTCGACGACGGCGCGTTTCCCCACATCATCCGCAATGGCAGGTGGGAGGCGAACAACATCGCTAGGCCGGCCAGCGAGTCGGGGACACCGCCCGCCGGCGACCTGACAACCAACGGCCAGCCGCTTACAATCGGGCCGTTTGCGACGGCCGGAACCTTTCACTTCTACTGCACGATCCATCCAGGCATGAACCTGACCGTGACCGTACAGTAGAGCCTTGAGGAGGCGCATGATGTTGGACACTTCGCTCGAAGGAATCACTTTGCAGGTGACGGATGTCGAAAGATCACTGGAGTTTTACCGCACGATTCCGGGCGCGGTCGTCGCGGTCCACCGTCCCGGCGAATTCGCGCTCTTAGAGATCGGAAAGGGACGGCTTGGACTGTTGAGCAAGCGGCTTGGTGGGCCGACGCACATCGAGATAGAAACTGCCGATCTCGATGTGCTGTATCAGCAGCTGCGAGATGCGGGAATGGCGGCACAGAGTCCTCCGTCCAAAAAGCCGTGGGATACCGTGCGCGATTTCGTGGTCATCGATCCGGACGGGCACGTCATCGAGTTTGGTGAGGCGCACCGCGCAAACGCGGCGTCCTAGCCTGGCTCAGGATGCGGCGGTGGGAGAAACAGACGAAGCAGCTTATACGCCAGGCAGACAACGACGCGGGAGCAATCGCTGCCCCCGCGTCGTCTGTTGGCTCGGCTCAAGTGCCAGGCTACTTCGTAGATGCTTTGAGCTGCGCCTGGATTGTCTGCCGTTGGGCGTCCCAGCCATTGGCCGTAGATGTTGTTTTCAAGGTCGATGCCTGCACCGGGCTCTTCACGCAATTCGCGGCCAGTTGGTCGACGGTAATGCTCGTCGGTGAGCTAACGTAGAGCAGCTGTAGCGCGTCCGGGTTCACGGTTTGGCTTTGAGCATATTTGAAGCCGAACACGGCGCTGTCGGCGCTGCCATAAAACTTGCTGACACCGTTGATGTGAATGCTCGACAGAATCTCCGAGCCGTAGCTGAAGCTGAACGAACCCCCGCCCCCAACTTTCCCGCCACACTTAACAGTGCTCGTCCCATCCTGAAAGATGAAGGTCATAGCGTTGAGGATATCCCCGGCCTGCCCAGTGGCCTTTATGATCGGGTTGCTGCTGCTCAGGTTGAAGGTGCCGCCGTGTTGCGTGTTGCTGCCGCCGCTCTTGTCGCCCATCCGCGCGGTCTGTGTCACGCCGCCGGGGCCACCGCCGGAGGGATAGGATACCTGGACTGCATCCACGCGATCCCAGCCCCAGGCGACGATCTTGCTGATTGGCTGCGTCGGCGCGCTCGGCAGCTTGATCGTGCCGCTATCATCACAGGTTCCGACCGGATCGCTGTAGATCTCGCGGCTGAGATAGACCTTCGTTGGGTCAGGATATTTCTCCGGGTCGAAATAGGCCCACATCTGGGCGAAGTCCAGGACCGTCAAGGTCATCTGCCGCACATAGCTGTTCACCGTGCGAAACGGCTGACAGCTATGGTTGCTCGACTTGGTGCTGTTGACGACGCTCTGATAGCCCTGCTGATAGATCTTTTGGGCATACGCGGTGTATGAGGCGATGTTGGATGTGAGTGTTGATGCGATGCTGTTGGTGATCGCGGATGTCCAGCCCCAATTCGCGCCGAACAAGGCCCCGTCGCGCAGCAAGCTCAGGTGCAAATTGGCGAACTGTGCGAACAGTGGCAGGAGCAGCACTTCGTAGCCGGAAAGCTGGAACGTCGCGAGTTGCTGCTGGAAATCGCCGTTCGCGACATTCCACTTCTCGGAAATATAGGTGGGAACGCCCGTGCCAGTTTGCAGGGATGTCAGATAGTCGTTTACATTGCTGTGCAGGCCGGTCAGACTGGCCTGCACCTGTGAATACACTAATGTGTCGAGCTTCTGATTGATCAGCGCCTCGACCTGCGCTTCGATCTGCCCCCAGACATCCGTGCTCGATTCGGGCCAGAGAATATACGTGAGGGCACCCAGAATGCTCCCCACCTCCGGGACCATCTCCATCGAAGCCGCGACCGTGACCTCAGCAGCGTTGTTCCAATCCATCGTGTAACCCGTTGTCATGGCCAGATTCCTCCCTATTGCACATCGAAAACCACCGTTCGACAACCGAACGTGTGTGAAAGGGGTTCAGGCGAAATGCGATTGCGCCTGTTCGAGGGGTGGTGGGAATTGCTCTCGACGCGCATACGGGGGGAATCGGGGAACGTGGAGCAAATGGTTCAATGTCATTCTACTACCAGTGTCAATAGATGTGCCGTCGCCCAGCCAGCCACCAGCAGCGCGCCGAACTGCATGTGCAGCCGCGCGGTCTGCCGCAACACTGGCTGAAGCGCCAGCGGCTCGCTCTCGGCGGCCACGATCCGCATCAGGCGGATCGCAGAGGGCAGCGTGACTACGCTGATCAGCGTGAGCCAGGGCGCGCTGCCCAGCGCTACGGTGATCGCCAGCAGGATATAGGTGCCGCCGATCAGCGCGTAGTATTCGATATTCGCGCCGGCGCGGCCAAGCAGCGTCGCCAGCGTGCGCTTGCCGATCTGCCGATCGCTCTCCAGGTCGCGCAGGTTGTTCGCGTGCAAGATCGCTGCGACCAGGAAGCCGACCGGCAGCGAGGCGAGCACAACCGGCAGCGTGACCGTTCGTGCCTGCACGTAGTACGAGCCGATCACCATAACTGGCCCCATAAAGAGAAACACCGCCAGCTCGCCCAGGCCGACGTAGGCCAACGCGAACGGCCCGGCGGTATAGAAGAAACCCACCAGCACGCTGAATACGCCCAGCCATAGGATGAACGGCCCAGCGACGCTCACGAGGTACAGGCCGATCAGCGAGCCCAGGCCAAACGCGATGATCCCGCCGGTGAGCACTTGGCGCGGCCGCAGTTCGCCGCGCAGTAGCACCCCGCCGGTGCCGAGCGAGTGTGGGCCGTCGGCACCCTTGCGATAGTCGTAATAGTCGTTGACCAGGTTGGTCCCGGCCTGGATCGCGATCGAGCCGAGCAGCGTCAGCGCCAGCAGCCCCACGTTCAGCATGCCATCGTACGCGGCGATGCTCGCGCCCAGCGCGACCGGGATGATAGCTGCGGTGTAGCTCCAGGGCCGGATCGCCCCCCACCACATACGTATACGCTGCCGCATTCGGACCTCCTTCACGCGCACGCTCGTGAGCTGCCAGGGCACCAGCAGATATTCCAGCTCGTCGAGCCCGATCGTGATCAGCCAGCCGACCAGCGCCACCACCACAATGCCGGCCAGCATTCGATCAATCGCGTAGAGCTCATATGCCTGCCAGATCAGATAGCCGATGCCCTCGTTCGCGCCAACGAACTCGACGCCGACGATCAGCGTTAGCGCGAAGCCCATACCGAGCTTGATGCTGGTCATGATGCCGGGCAGACTCGCCGGCAGCGCCACGGTCCAGAACAGGTCGCGCGGGCGCGCGCCGAAGCTGCGGGCCACCTCGAAGTAGTGCGGGCTGACCTGGAGCACGCTCGCCGCGACGTTGAGCACCACCAGAAAGAAGACGCTCACGGCGATCGTGACGATCTTGCTGCCCTCGCCCAGCCCCAGCACAACCAGGATGAGCGGCAGCAGCGCGATCTTGGGGATGGGGTAGATCGCTGCGGCCAGCGGTTGCACGAACGCGCGGATCGCTGGGCTAACACCCATCAGCAGGCCGACTGCGATCGCGGGAATGCCGCCGAGCACAAAGCCGAGGCCGACGCGCATCAGGCTGATCCCGACATCGCTGAAGATGCGCCCGCTCGTCACCAGCCCGCTCAGCGTGATGAACACCTCGGAAGGCGGCGGGAAGAAGACGCGATTGAGCCAGCCGACCTGGACCGCAAGCTCCCACAGCGTCAGCAGCAGCAGCGGTGATAGAATTGAGAGCCAGCGATTGCGCTTCATATCGTCACGTTGTCACATCCTCTATGGCGCGGGCGCGCTCGACCTCGTCGCGCAGCACATCCCATATCGCAGCGAACAGCGCGCTGAAGCGCGGGTCGCCGCGCAGCCCAACGGCATCGCGCGGCCGGGCGAACGGCACACGCACCTCGTCGAGCAGCCGGCCAGGGCGCGCCGACATGACGTAGATGCGATCGCCCAGCGTCAGCGCCTCCTCGATGCTGTGGGTCACGAACATCACTGTTTTGGCGTCGCGCTCCCACTGCTGCAAGAGTGTCTGCTGGAGGATCAGGCGCGTCTGCGCGTCGAGCGCACCGAACGGCTCGTCCATCAAGAGCACTTCGGGGTCGTAGGCAAAGGCGCGCGCCAGGCCGACCCGCTGCTGCATGCCGCCCGAAAGCTGCGCCGGGTAGGCGGCTGCGAAACGCTCCAGGCCGATCTCGGCGATCCAGCGGCGCGCGATCAGCGTGCGCTCGCGCTTCGGCAGGCCCTGAAGCTGTAGGCCATAGGCGACGTTCTGTTCAACAGTCATCCACGGAAAGATGCCTGAGCCCTGAAAGACCATCGCCTTGGCCGGGCGCGTCGGATCATCGCTGCGAATATGCACGCCGCCGCTCGTCGGCAGCTCCAGCCCGGCCAGCACCCGCAGCAGCGTCGTCTTGCCACAGCCGCTGGGCCCGACGACGCAGACGAGCTCGCCATCGACGACATCGAGCGAGATGCCGCCGAGCGCTTCGACCGGCGCACTGCGCCCGCGCCCCGGAAAGACGACGCGCAGATCGTCTATGCTGATCTTCGATATATTCATACTATTTACCATGCAGGTGTGCAGTGCTGGCTACGTATGTGCTGCATTTCCAGTGCTGACGATCTGTGTGCTGCATTTCCGTGGCGGGGCTCTGCCCCCCACACCCCCCGCCGGGGGCGCTTCGCCCCCCGGAACCCCCTGAAAGGGATGTCGGCAGCACTTCAGCGCCAGATGTCATGCCTCCGTTGCTAAAAATATGCATCGCCCGATTGTATGCCATCGACTAACAACGGAGGCATGCACCACGAACAATTCAGATGGTATGGCATCACATGCCGTAAGAGTCTTAGGGAACCGGGCACGGGTTCCCTAATCGGGGGAGCGGGGGCGAAGCGCCCCGCTAGATCGCGTATCACCTTGCGGGTTTACCATCTGCTTGTCGAACTACTTCTGCGCGTCCAGCTGCGCAGCGACCTCGGATGCGAGCTGGCTGTTCACAAACTGGCTCACATCGAGCGGCGTTTTGTATTCGAGCTCGCCACGCCCCATAAAGTAGGTCTGAAGTGTCTTGAGATCGTCGAGCGGCACGCGGCCGTTGGGATCGTACTGCGCTGGCGAGCTGCGCAGCGTGACAGCGGCGGGAACCTGCGTGTACTTTTCAAGGATCGTCGCGATCTCTTTATTCATGTACTGGCCCTGGAGATCGCGGCACGCGCGCAGGTAGGCGCGCATGAAGCCGCGCGCGGCCTCGGGATTCTGCTTCAACAGTGGCTCGCCCATGTATAGAAAGGTCGAGGAAAAGCCGTTGATGAAATCCTCGGACAGCACAGCGACCACGCCCTTATCCTCGTTGATCGTCACCAGCGGCTCGCCCAAGATCGCCGCGTCGAGCGAGCCGTTCTCCAGCGCGGCGGGGACATCGCGGAACGCCACCGCCGTCAGCTTCACATCGTCGAACGTCAGCCCGGCCTTGGCGAGCGCCTGCGCTAGCCAGTACTCGGTCGCTGCGCCGGTCGCGTTGATCGAAACGCGCTTGCCTTTCAAGTCGGCCACGCTGGTGATCTCGCCCTTGCGCTTGGCGCTGATCACGAGCGGGCTGGTGAGCGGCGGGCGCTCCTGGTGCATCGGCGCGACGATCATGAATTTGACGCCGCGCGCCGCCGCGTTGAACAGCCCGGCACCTGCGCCGCCGACTGCCACGTCGAAATTGCCGGCCGCCAGCTGCACCACCGAATCACTGCCGCCTTGCAGCGGCGTCAGCTCGACTTTCAAGCCCTCGGCGCTGAAGTAGCCGCGCTCAGCGGCGACGAACAGCGGCGCATAGATCATCACCGGCACGTAGCCCAGGCGAATCGTCGTCGGCCCGCTTGCGGCGGGGCCGGTCGTGGCGGGCACCTGCGTGCCTGTGTTGCCACAAGCTGCCAGCAGCACGATAACGATGAAAAAGACGATAAATCGATGAAGGCTGCGATGTTGCGCGAGCTTCATTGCCAATTCTCCTTACGTGATACCGTTGATAGCTGATCGCTATCTGTGTGGTATCTCATAGTCCAATATCAATTGTACCAAATTTCACAAGATTTGCAAACGGGGCTCATAATCGCGCAACATTGTCGCGTAGCTGATCGTCGGACAGAGTAGGAACGATACATCGAGCGAACCCACCACGGGGTGCTTGCATTCGAGAAAGGATAGATAATGAACACGCAACTTGTACGGACCGAGGGCGACAAAGTGCTTGCCGGTGTCTGCGGCGGCTTGGCACGCTACTTTGGGATCGATTCGGCGCTCATCCGCTTGGTCTTCGTCCTGGCGGTGCTCAGCGGCGTGAGCCCGCTGGTCTACGTGGTGCTGTGGATTGTGATGCCGAGTGACAAACCCGCCCTCCCGGCAAGCACCAGCTACGCCGCGCCGAGCACGACGATCAACGCCCTGCCCGATCACCCACGCCCGGTGGAGCAGTGGAAGTACGACCCATACACCGGCGAGCGCATCGAGAAGTAGCGAGCATTCGTGCGTAGCGCGTTTTGAATAGCGTTTGAACGGGGTTTACCACCAAGACACCAAGGCTTAGTGCCTTGGTGTCTTAAACTATCGGCATCTTTCAGCAGCCTATACGAGATATGATCGCTCACCCCGCCTACCCACGATCACGCATCCCGCCCCGGATAGACCACCGTGTCGAATGGCCAGCTTTCGGCCAGCCAGGTCTTGACGGTCTGAAACAGGATCGGGTCGAGGCCCTGATCATATGCGCTCTGGCGCACCCACATACTCACCCGCGCATCGGCGGGCTGGTCGCGCGGCGGGTTGATATAGACACAGCCTAAGCAGACCTGTTCGTCGGGGCGCATGACGGTATACGCGAATGCGCTGCGCTGCTCGAACTCCCGCTGGTGCCTGGCGAGATCGCGCAGGTTCTCCGCGCGCGTAAAACCATCGCGCGGCCAGCCATGGCCGAACATGGAATGCAGCAGCTCGGCGCTCGACATCACTGCATCGTAATCCAGATCGACATCGTTGATCGAGAGCATCCGCAGACGAAAGTGCTCGGTCTCAAGCAGTGCGGGAACCGCAAAGTCGGGCGGAACAAACGGCTTCTGCGCATGTGGCATAGAACCTCCTTTTGTTTATTCCTTGTCGCTGGCGCACGATGACCCAGCCGCCTACGCCCGATCCGGTTGAGCATCGGCTAGCTCGGTGAAGCGGTCGCGAAAGAATGTCGCGAGCCGCTCGGTGAAGATCGGCTGGCGCTGCGGGCCGTCGTAGCCAGGGAAATCGAACGACAGCAGATACGGCGTTTCCCCAGGCCCGCGCGTCTCGCGCCAATCGTTCTCCAGATTTTCGGGAATGTGGTATTCGCAGAGCGACGTGCGGCCGACGAAGCAGCGGATGACCGGATGCAGGTAGCGATCCATGTGCGCCTTGTTGGGGTCGGGATCGCGCTCGATATTGAGCGGATTGCATCCGAACTCGCCGTATTCCAGCGTGATCACATAGTAATGCGGGTTCTGCCCAAACGCACTGTCGTAGATATAATCGACTGGAATACTTTCATAGTAGCGCAGCGGTTCATCCCCCTCGGGCACCACCAGCAGATCACCGATAAAGCCAAACTGCAAGAACAGCGCCGAACTGATGCTTACTCGATTGATGATAACATCAGCGATCACCTGTTCGTCGCGCGGAAGCTCACGATACGACAAAGCTCGCTCGTGATAGGTTTGCTCCAAATAGCGGCTCAAGAAATCGATGTTATAGCGAAATCCGTGATACACATTCGAGCTGGTTTTGTGGAAGTCGCGCACCTGCGTGATCGTGCCGGCGAAGTACAGATCTTTGATATTGGTCGACTCCCAGGCGCTGGTCATGGCCGGGAAGCGATTATTCATCGCCATTTCTGGCTGGCATGTATCGTCGAATATCGTGCTGTCGAAACGAAAGCCGGTGCAGACGAGCACGCGATCATAGGCGATCCACATGTGCTGCCCTTTGGCGTGGGTAAAGCTGATATCGACGATCAGCTCGCCATTCTTGCGCTCGATACCTGCAACATGCGCATCGTGAACGGAGTTCTGCCCTTTCAAATGGTAGGTGTCTACAAAGTTGTTGTTTATGGCGCGCAAGTGGCCTGAAAAATGCGTGGCCCAGGCGAGCTTGATCGAATTCGGGCTACACAGATGAATAATGCGCGCGGTTTCGGTCAGGGCGTCGGCGGTCTCGAACGCGGAGTTGCCTTTCCCCATGATCAACACGCGCTGATCGGTATAATCTGCGGGATCGATCGAAAAATCGGCGTAGCTCTCGGCGTATTCGATGCCGGGGACATCGGGCATGTATGCATCGGGGGTTCCAGTTGCGACGATCAGCCGTTTACCGGTATAGCGGTTGCCGTGCTCGTCCGTAACGATAAATACGCCTTGTTTCGCAACATTGCACACGCGCGTGTTATATGCGATGCGTAGCTCGTGAAAGTTGGCAAAATCGACACAATAGTGCTTGATGGCATCTGCGTGGGGGAAATATTGCTTGCTATAGTTCCTGAATTGCAGGCGCTCGTCTTCGCAGAGCAGCGAGTTCCAGTCATAGCGGAGCTGGATGTCGCGATCGCAGTAGCCAGTATGGATCTTGTTGATCGAGAGCAATTTTCGGTGGCGCGGGTATTGTTCGAAGAATGTGCCGGCGCTTTGGCCTGCTTCGAGGATCAGGTAATCTCTGCCATTTTTCTCAAGAAAATAGCCGAGCTGTAGTCCTGCTGGTCCAGCGCCAATGATCAGATAATCGTGTTCGCTGTGCGTGGTCATCGCTGTGTCTCCTTCGATCAGGCTGATCGTCGTTTCGTGAAGCCTTGGCACACAAATCGATGGCAAACGTTATGCGTCTGCTTGTGTGCCGCATACTTTGCGTGCCAACCGGGTGACGGCTGTTCTGACAGGGAACCATTGCAATTTAGAGCTTACAGGGTGAAGGCGTGGGCGCAACTATAGAGAAGATCAGAAAGGTTGAGCAGCTTCCTGCGCTGGCCCTCACCCCCAACCCGCTCTCCCGCCAGCGGGAGAGCGGGAGTCGCCCGGCTGCCCTCTGGGCGTGACGGGGGTGGCTGTGAACAGTTGCGCGCCGCCACTGGGTAGAATAACACAACCGCCGACCGATCGCACGATTCGGGCAGCGATCGCATTCGCTGCCACAGGCGATAGGCGTGCTTTCTATTTTACCATGTGTGAAGCGCGAAACGTGAGGCGTGAGGAGTGAGGCGTGAAGCGTGAAGCGTGAAGCGTGAAGCGTGAAGTGTGAAGTGTGAAACGTGAGGTGTGTGACGTTGCACCGGCGGGCACGATCTCGTGTACAATGAAAACGCCTCTCGTATAATTTGTCCGCAGCCGGCTCGATCGCTTTGGGCCGGTCATTGAACAGGGAAACATCTATGGACATCCTTGAGCAACGACTGGCGGGGCTCTCGCCCGAACAACGCCGCCTTATCGAGCACTGGCTGCATCGCGAGCAGACCGCCGCCGACGCGGCCGCCCCTGCCGACACGATCCCGCGCAGACCGACGACCGATGCTAGCCCGCTGTCGTTTGCCCAGCAGCGGCTCTGGTTCTTGCAGCAATTGGATCCTGCCAGCCCGGCCTACAATTTACGAACTGCTGTCCGGCTGGTCGGGGAACTCGATGTCGCGGCCCTCGAACGCAGCCTCAACCTGATCGTGCAGCGCCACGAGGTGCTGCGCACGACCTTTCACGCCGCAGACGGCCAGCCGATCCAGCGCATCGCGCCCAGCTTGCAGATTCCGATCCCGCTGATTCCGCTCGACCACCTGCCGCCGACCGAGCGCGACGCCCAGCTTCAGCAGTTGGCGCTGCAAGAGACCGAGCAGCCGTTCGACTTGGCGCACGGCCCGCTGCTGCGCGTGCGCCTGCTACGGCTCGACGCTGATGTGCATGTGCTGCTCTTGACGATCCATCATGTCATCTCGGACGCCTGGTCGCAGGGCATTCAGCTGCGTGAGCTGATGACGCTGTATGCCGCCGACCGCACCGGCACGCCCTCGCCGCTGCCTGAGCTGCCGATCCAGTATGCCGATTATGCCGCATGGCAGCGCCAGGAGTTCGCGAGCGCAGCGCTGGCCACGCAGCTGCGGTATTGGAAGGAGCAGCTGGGACAGACGCCGCATGTGCTGGATCTGCCTTTTGATCGCCCGCGCCCGGCGGTGGCAACCTATCGCGGCGTCTGGGACTATTTCACGCTGCCAGCCAGCGTGCTCGACCAGATCAAAGCGCTGAGTCAGCGCGCGGGCGTGACCTTGTTCATGACCTTGCTGGCCGCGTTCGACACGTTGCTCTATCGCTACACCGGCCAAACCGACATTGTCGTCGGCACGCCGGTGGCTGGGCGCAATCGCAGCGAGGTGGAAGGGCTGATTGGTCTGTTCGTGAATATGCTGGCGTTGCGAACGCAGCTCGACGGCGATCCGCCGTTTGTGGAGTTGCTCCAGCGCGTGCGCGCAATGGCGCTGGCAGCGTATGCGCATCAGGATGTCCCGTTTGAGAAGCTGGTCGAAGAGTTGCAGCTCGCACGCGATTTGAGCCGTAATGCGCTCTTTCAGGTGATGCTCGTGCTGCAAAACGTCCCGCTGCCTGTGCTAAAAGGTCCAGGGCTGAACGTATTGCCGATGGAGGTGACGAGCACGACCTCCACGCTTGATCTCGCGCTGTATGTGCGCGAGCTGGATCAGGAGCTACAGGTGCGGGTGGAGTACAACACCGACCTGTTCGACGACGCCACGATTCGCCGCATGATCAGCCATTTTCATACGCTACTGGCGAGCATTGTTGCCGAGCCGGAGCGCCGGATCAGCGCGCTGTCGCTCTTGACTGAGGCCGAGCGCGAGCAGTTGCTGTATACCTGGAACCACAGCGCGCGCCCCTATCCGCACGATCAGTGCTTTTGCCAGCTGTTCGAGGCGCAAGTTGCGCGCACGCCATACGCACCAGCGGCGGCCTGCGCAGACGAGCGGCTGACCTATGCCCAGCTGAATCGGCGTGCGAATCAGCTCGCGTGGCGATTGGTCGCCAGCAGTGTGGGGCCGGATGTGCTGGTCGCGCTGCTGACCGAGCGGGGCGTCGATTTCTTGATCGCGATGCTGGCGGTGTTCAAAGCCGGCGGCGCGTATGTGCCGCTCGATCCGGCGCATCCAGTGTCACGCCAGCGCCAGATTCTGTTGCAGAGCCGGAGTTCCGTCGTGCTATGCACGCAGGCATTCGCGCCAACGCTCGCCGAGGCGCTGGCGGAGCTGCCGGCTGCGACTCGCCCGCCGATCATGTGCATCGACGCGCTCGGCCCGCAGGAAGAGCTGGACGATAACCTGCCGATCCGCTGCGGGCCGCAGAATTTGGCCTATGTGATCCACACTTCCGGCTCGACCGGCGCGCCCAAGGGGGCCATGGTTGCGCAATCGGGCATGCTCAACCATCTCTACGCAAAGATCGCCGACCTGGGACTGACCGGTGCCGATACGGTTGCGCAGACGGCATCGGCGTGCTTCGATATCTCGGTGTGGCAATTTCTGGCGGCGCTGCTGGTGGGCGGGCAGGTGCAGATCTTCGATGACGCGATTGCGCACGATCCCGCGCTGCTGCTCGATCACGTCGCACAGGACCAGATCACTATTCTGGAGATGGTGCCTTCGCTGCTGCGCATGCTGCTGGTGGAGCGCGGGCGGCGCGCGGGCGCGGCTGCGGCGCTGCCGAGGTTGCGCTGGCTGATCGCGACGGGCGAAGCGCTGCCGGTGGATCTGAGCCGGCAGTGGCTGGTCGCCTTCCCGCACATCCCGCTGCTCAACGCCTATGGGCCAACCGAG
>Ga0075423_10003304_pt1 | contig 14828 bp, 11 predicted proteins | sample SoiMethybrSBSTD2_FD_80114 | JGI IMG/M metagenome (GOLD analysis project Ga0075423, IMG submission 80114) | Bulk soil microbial communities from a Populus tree surrounding site in Tennessee, USA - Soil MetaG P. TD hybrid SBSTD2 | ecosystem: Environmental > Terrestrial > Soil > Tree plantation...
CCGAGCCAATCCTCGAAGCGCTCCGCGAAGCGCTCGTGGATCATCGGCCCGTACAGCACCTCCTCGGTCGGGTCGCCGATGGCGGCCTCCTCGACCGCTGCGGTGAGCCGCTTCATGAACTCGTCGTGGATGGACTCGTGGACGATCGCCGTGCCCAGCGAGGTGCAGCGCTGGCCGGCCGTGCCAAAGCCGCTGAACAGCGTGCCCTCGACGGCCAGGTCGAGGTCCGCGTCCGGCATCACGACGAGCGGGTTCTTGCCGCCCAGCTCGAGGCAGGCCGCTTGGCCGTTGCGCCCCGTGAGCTCGCCGATGCGCGAGCCGACGGCGGATGACCCGGTGAACCCGACCTTGTCGACGAGCTTCTCGTCGAGCGCGCGCTCCAGCCCCTCGAACGCCGTGGGGCCGTCGGACTGCACCAGGTTGAGCACGCCGTCGGGCAGGCCGCCCGCGATGAACAGGCGCGCCAGCGCGTCGCCCGTCGCCGGCGCGTACTCGGCGGGCTTCCAGACGACCGCGTTGCCGCACAGGATCGCCGGCACCATGTACCACGACGGCACGGCCACGGGGAAGTTCCCGGCCGTGATGATCGCCGCCACGCCGACCGGCGTGCGGAAGGTGAAGAGCTGCTTGTCCGGCATCTCGCTCGGCACGGTCTGCCCGTACAGGCGGCGGCCCTCGGAGAGGAAGAAGTCGCAGGTGTCGATGATCTCCTGCACCTCGCCGAGCGACTCGGGATACGGCTTGCCGATCTCGCGCGTGACGAGCCGGGCAAGCGCCTCCTTGTTGTCCTCAACGATGCGGCCGATCTGCTTGACGACGTTGCCGCGCACCGGGGCCGGCACGGCCGCCCACTCCCGCTGCGCCTCGCGCGCGGCGCGGCAGGCGTCGACGAACACGCCGGCGTCTCCCAGCTGCACCTCGCAGACGAGGTCCTCGAGGTTCGCCGGGTTGCGCGACTCCAGCCGCTCGCCATCCGCCCGGTCCTCGCCGCCGACGATCGACCCGATGGTCCTCGTGTCCGTAATGCTCATGCGCCCTAGGTTAGGCGCTCTTCGAGCACGTCAAGCTGCCGCTCGAGCTCCTCCGGCAGCTTGTCGCCGAACTGCGCGAAGTGCTCGCGCAGGCGCGGCAGCTGCCCGCGCCATTCCTCGACGTCCACGCGGAGCAGCTTCGCGAGCGCCTCGTCGGGCAGGTCGAGGCCGGACGTGTCGAGCGCGTCGCTCGCCGGCACCAGGCCGGTCGGCGTCTCCTCCGCCCCGGCCTGGTCGTCGCAACGCTCGAACACCCAGGCGAGCACGCGGCTGTTCTCGCCGAAGCCGGGCCACAGGAACTCGCCGTCCCCGTTCTTGCGGAACCAGTTGACCATGAAGATCTTCGGGAGCACCGCGCCCTCGCGGCGGCCGATCTGGAGCCAGTGGCCGAAGTAGTCGGCCATGTGGTAGCCGCAGAAGGGCAGCATCGCCATCGGGTCGAAGCGCAGCTCGCCGACGGCGCCCGCGGCTGCGGCGGTTTTCTCGGAGCCCATGATCGCGCCCATGAACACGCCGTGCTCCCAGTCGTAGGCCTCGGTCACGAGCGGCACCACTGCCGCGCGCCGGCCGCCGAACAGGAACGCGTCGATCGGCACGCCCTTCGGGTCCTCCCAGTCGTCCGAGATCGACGGGCACTGGTCCGCGGGCGTCGTGAAGCGCGCGTTCGGGTGCGCCGCCGTCGTCTCCGAGTCGGGCGTCCAGTCTTCGCCGAGCCAGTCGATGGCGTGCTCCGGCGGGTCCGACATCCCCTCCCACCAGATGTCGCCGTCGTCGGTGAGCGCGCAGTTCGTGAAGATCGAGTTCTCCCGCAGCGTGGCCATCGCGTTCGGGTTCGTCTCGTCGGACGTGCCGGGCGCCACGCCGAAGAAGCCCGCCTCGGGGTTGATCGCGTACAGGCGGCCGTCGTCGCCGAACTTCATCCAGGCGATGTCGTCGCCGACCGTCTCCACCTTCCAGCCGGGAAGCGTGGGGATCAGCATCGCGAGGTTCGTCTTGCCGCACGCGGACGGGAACGCCCCGGTCACGTGCTTCACCCTCCCGTCGGGCGAGGTGAGCTTCAGGATCAGCATGTGCTCGGCGAGCCAGCCCTCGTCGCGCGCCATCACCGAGGCGATCCGCAGGGCGAAGCACTTCTTGCCGAGCAGCGCGTTGCCGCCGTAGCCCGAGCCGAACGACCAGATCTCGCGCGACTCCGGGAAGTGAACGATGTACTTCTCGTCGTTGCACGGCCACGGCACGTCGTCCTCGCCCTCGGCGAGCGGCGCCCCGACCGAGTGCAGGCATGGCACGAACTCCCCGTCCTTGCCCAGGACGTCTATGGCGGGCTGGCCCATCCGCGTCATGATCCGCATCGACACGGCCACGTAGGGCGAGTCGGTGAGCTGGACCCCGACGTGGGCGATCCGGGAGCCGAGCGGGCCCATCGAGAACGGCACCACGTACATGGTCCGGCCCCGCATCGAGCCCTTGAACAGCTCCGTGAGGGTCTCGCGCATCTCCGCCGGGTCGCGCCAGTTGTTGGTGGGACCGGCGTCCTCCTCGGACTCCGAGCAGATGAAGGTGCGGTCCTCGACGCGCGCCACGTCCTTGGGATTCGAGCGCGCCAGGTACGAGTTCGGGCGCTTCGCGTCGGACAGCTTCTCGAAGGTCCCGGCGTTCACAAGCTGCCGGCAGAGCTCGTCGTACTCCTCCGCCGAGCCGTCGCACCAGTGCACCGTTTCCGGCTGTGTCAGCTCGGTCACCTGGTCGACCCAGGCGAGCAGTTTCTGGTGGGTGGTCGGCGCGGCGGTGGCGTTCGTCACGGAAATAACCCTATCCTCGGCGCGCCCTAGACTGCGCCGCGTGCGGGCGGTGTTGCGGTTCGTGGCGTCGGTCATGATGGTGAGCGGGACGCTCCTGATTGCCGACGCGGTGGTGACTCTCCTGTGGCAGGAGCCGGTCTCCGCCTACGTCGCGGACAACAACCAGGCCACCCTGAAGAAGGCCTTTTTCGACCCGCCCCAGCGGGTCATCCACCGGCGGCCGCTGAAGGGCGACGCGATCGCCCAGATCAGGATCCCGAGCATCGGCCTCAACAAGTACGTGGTCGAGGGCACGGACGTGGACAGCCTCCGGAAGGGCCCGGGGCACTACCCGGAGACGCCGCTGCCCGGCGAGCCCGGCACCACTGCGATCGCGGGCCACAGGACCACCTACGGCGCCCCCTTCAGGCACATAGACGAGGTGAAGCACGGCGAGCCGATCATCATCGACATGCCCGACGGGCGCTTCATCTACCGCGTCCAGCGCACGAAGATCGTGGACGACCAGGACCTGTCCGTGCTCGACAAGGTCGGCTACCAGCGGCTCGTCCTGAGCGCCTGCCACCCGCTCTACAGCGCGGCGCAGCGGATCATCGTGTTCGCGCGGCTGCTCAAGCGCGAGCCGCCTCGCGTCAGGAAGGGCTAGCGGCCGCCAACCAGCGCAGCGGCGGCCCGGAGCAGCGCCCGGGGCCGGTCCTCGTGGTCCGGAGGAGTGCCGCGGCGCCGCCTGACGCGGTAGCCCACCTCCGCGGTGACCGGCAGGAGCAGGGCAAGGGCCAACCGGTGGTCGAGCCCGCGCTCCTCGAGCTCCGCCTCCACGCGCCGCAGGGCCGCGTGGAGCTCCGGCTCGATCCCGCCCGGCGATCCCGCGCGCCCCCGAAGCTCGCCGAGCTCGTAGCTCCAGAGGTCGAGCAGCGGGTGGCCGCTCGGCGCCGTCCACTCCCAGTCGTACACGCGCAAACGAGTGCCGTCGACCGCGATGTTGCCGCGCCAGAAGTCGCCGTGGACGGCGCACCGCGGCAGCTGATCGCCCGCCGACTCCGACCACAGCGCGCGCCAGCTCGCCCTGAGCGCGGCCCTGTCCGCGATGCCGGCCTGCTCTGCCGCGAAATCGAGCATCTCGGCGGCCTCGGTGAGGTCGGCCTCGGTGCCCCAGCGCTCGTGGGCCGTCTCCTCGTGGAACCGCCGGAGCCATCCGAGCGCCAGGCCGCGGTCCTCGCGGCCGGTCGCGCCGGCGAGCGGGTCGGGCAGCTCGACGACGAAGTCGTCGGCTCCCACGCGGCCCGTCCAGACCGGGTTCTCGGGCAGCGCCGCCGCCACGTCGCTGGACAGCCGGTCCCTGATCGAGGCCGTGACGCGCACCTCCTCGAGCAGGCGCTCGCCCTCGGTCTCCTTCGGGATGGCCTTCGCGACCACCGACGGCGCGCGCTCGCCGCGCTCGAACACGAAGCAGAGGAGCTTCGCGAGCACGTGCCCGCTGTCCGACATGCAGCCGAGTGCGGCGCCGTCCAGTGAGCGCCCGAGCGCGTTCTCGGCCGCCGTGAGCGCCGTTCCGGGGCCGCGTGCGATCACCAGCGACCGCGACCGGAGCGTGCTCCACGTGGCCGCGTCCAGCCTGCGGCGCGCCAGCGGCTCGAACGTGTCTCGCACCCAGGCGGCGACCTCAGGCCGGCCGGCCGGCACGATCTGGCGCGGCGCGCGGACGTCCGGCCACGCCAGGTAGACCTCAGGGCCGCCGAGCCGCGCGGCCAGGCCGCGCAGCACCACCGCCGGCCGCCGCTCCTCCACCCGCCAGCTCCCGGCAACGAAGCGGATCGGGGACGACGCGCCTGGCGCGGTCACGCCGGCAGCGCCGGCGGAGGGGCTGCCGCGTCCACGTTGGCCTGGTCGCGCGACTCCAGGAAGAGGATCAGGAGAATCACGAGAACGACGGAGATGGCGACCACGGCCAGCCAGTAGAGGATCGTCCCGAGCTGCCTCACGCCGCGTGATGATGTCAATCGCGGACGACGCCGCGCACCGCATGCGCGGCTCGCACGACCGGAGGGACGGCCGGCCACGCCCGGCTGGACTGAAGGCGCCGGTACCACGGGCGTGCCCGGCGCTGCAGGGTCTCGTCGGCCCAGTCGCGTCCCACGGAGATGCGCGGGAGGCGAAGCGGGTCGCGGGCGCTCACCCAGCCGGGGAGGACGCCCCCGGCGGCCACGTAGCCGGCCGCCCGGGTGGCCCTCGCGACGCGGCCGTCGAGATCGCCGTACGGGTAGGCCAGCGAGCGGCAGGGCAGGCCGAGGTGCTCCTCGAGCTCAGAGCGCGATCCCTCGAGCTCGTCGCGAAGCGTCTCGTCATCCAGCCGCGGGAGCCGGGGGTGCGTGCGCGTGTGCGACCCGATCTCCCAGCCCAGCTCGGCGAGCGACGCCAGCTCGCTCCAGTCCATGACGGCCAGCTCGCTCTCCCAGGGCGTGGACGCCCAGACGTCGGTCCCCTCCCAGCCGCGCAGCTCCTGATCGTCGACGAAATGGGTGGGCGCGAACACGGTGGCCGTCACGCCGAGCTCTGCCAGCACCGGGACTGCGAGCTCGCCCACGCTGCGATACGCGTCGTCGAACGTGACCGCCAGCACGGGCCCGCCGGACTTCCCCGTCGCGGCGGCGGTGAACGTCTCGGGGCGGTACCCGCGCTCGAGGAACCAGCGCACCTGGTCGGCCAGCCTGCCGGGGCTGAGCGAGATGTCCTCCGGCCAGTCCTCGCTCACGGCGTGGTAACAGAGCACGAGCGTGTCGCTCACCCGCGCCCCCGCTCCGCCAGCACCGTTTCGTAGAGGGCGCGCGTGCGGTGCGCCCAGCTCTCGGCCGTGAAGCCGCGCTCGTAGCGGGCCCGCCCGGCCTCGCCCAGCCGCCGCCTCAGCCCCGCGTCCGCCAGCAGCGGGGCGAGCGCCTCCGCGAGCGCCGGAGCGGTGGCCGGCGCCTGCACGAGCACGCCCGTCTCGCCGTCCGCCACCAGCTCCGGCACCCCGCCCACGTTCGTCGCCACCACGGGGAGCCCCGCGGCCATGGCCTCCATGACCGCCGTGGGCAGCGCGTCGATCTCGGTGGGGTGTACGAGCACGTCCGCGGCGTCGAGCACCGCCATCACGTCGTCTCGGTGACCGAGCATCAGGGCCGCCTCGCCGAGCGGTGCGAGCGCTCGCTCCACCTGCGCGCGCGCCGGCCCGTCGCCCACCACCACGAGCCTCAACCCGGGATGGTCGGCCCGAAGCCGCGCCACGGCCTCGGCCGCGACGGCGTGGCCCTTCCCCTCGCGCAGCACCGCCACCTGCGCCACCACGAGCGCATCGGCGTCGAGCCCCAGCTCTGCGCGGATCCCGGCCCCCGCTCCGGCGGCCGGCGCGGCGGCCACGCCGTTGTGGACGGTGACCACGTGGTCAGCCCTGTCGAGCCCGGCTCCAAGCAGGGCGGTCCGCGCGGCGTCGGACACCGTGGCGACCCTGGCGGCCAGGCGGCGGCGCGCGGAGGCGATCAGGCGCCCACGGACCCGATCGCGCGTGGCGCCGGCGCGCCACTCCATGACGTGCACCGTCGAGACCATCGGAATCCCGAGCGAGCGCGAGGCGACCCCGCCCATGAAGTCGGCGTAGTCGAGGTGGGTATGCACGATGTCCGGCGCCGAGTCGCGCACGTGCGCCCGCAGTCGCGTCAGGGAGCCGGGGTGCAGCAGCCCGTCGATGGCGATGCACGCCGGCTCGATGCCGTGCTCGCGGAGCCGGGCCGCCGCCGGGCTCTCGTCCCGCTCGCCGAGGTAGGCCACGGACGGCTCGATGCCCGCCGTGCCGGCCGCGGCCACGAAATCGGTCAGGAGCAGCTCGGCGCCGCCGTGGCTGAGCGAATCGATCACCACGAGCACCCGCAGCGTCCGCTCCCCGGTCACGCGATCACGTCCGTCTCGCGTGTGACCGTCAGCGGATCGGGCTCGCCGGGCCGCTCGTCCGGCGGAGGCGCGGCGCGCAGCTTGTCGCGCAGGTCGCGTGCCGCGTCACCGGCGAGCAGGCCGAGCAGGCCGACGTAGACCGCCCCGCCCGCCACCCCGCCCACCAGCACCGTCAGGACGGCGGAGTCGAACAGCGCGTTGACCCCGAGCAGCACGGCGGACATGGCGGCCGTGGCCGCGAGCGGCGCCACACCCACCGAGAGCAGCCGCGGCAGCGTGACGCCCAGGAGCCGCGACGCAAGCAGTATCCCGATCACGGAGAAGAGGCCGGCCACCACCGCGTGGACCGCGGCGACCGCGGTGAGCCCGTTGCTCACGAAGATCCAGACCCCGGCCACCAGCATCGTGGTGCGCGGCACGGCGAGCTTGAGGAGCACGCCCGCGCGGCCGACGGCCTTGTACGCCGTGCCGGCCGGGATGCCGACCGTGACCGCGAACGCGTAGATCGTGAGCAGCCGCATGGGCTCGACCGCGCCGTGCCACTGAGACCCGAAGATCACCTGCACGAGCGGGGCGGCGAGGATCGCCACGCCGGCGGCGAGCGGCATGCACAGCATCAGCAGGTAGCGCAGCGACACCAGGTACGCGTGCGAGAGGGCGTCGCGATCCACGTTCGCGAACGCCGGGAACAGCACGATGCCGGCCACCGTCGCCACGTTCACGATCGCCAGCTCGGGCAGCCGGAATCCGAGTGTGTACACGCCCAGCGCGCTGGCGCCGAGGACCTTCCCGACGAACAGGTAGTCCGCGTTGTTGGTGATGGCCGACGTGACGTCCACGCCGGTGAGCGCGCCCCCGAACCGAAGCAGGCCGGGAAGCTGGCGGCGGTCGAGCCGCAGGCGCGGTCGCCACGGCACGAGGATCCACAGTGCGATCACGAGCGACGTGGTGCCGGCCACGTAGCCGATCACGAGCGACCAGACGCCCGCGCCGAGCAGCGCCAACACCACGCCCACCGTCCCCCGAACCACCACGTCGGCGAACTCGGCCATGGTCCGGGTGCGGAAGAGCATCTCCTTCTGCGCGATGGCGTAGTGCGTCGCCCCGATCGAGCGGATGAAGAAGTTGAGGCCGAGCACGGGCAGGATGCCCAGCAGCTGCGGCTCGTCGAAGAACGCCGCGGCGAGGGGCGCGAGTCCCGCGACGACGGCGGTCATCAGGACGCCGAGGCCGAGCCCGGCCAGGAACACGGTGTCAGCGCGCTCGTAGACCTCCTTCGGGCGGCTCGCGACGAGCGCCTGGCCGAGCCCGAGGTCCTTCACGGTCTCGAGCAGCGCCATGAACACAAGCGCGTAGCCGACGATGCCGAACTCCTTCGGGGTCAGGAGCCGAGCGAGGACCGACGTGGAGGCCAGAATCAGCAGGCGCCCGCCCACGTACGAGAAGTACGCCCAGAAGGCGCCGCGCAGGGTGCGCGCGCCGATGCGCTTGTCGGCCGGCTGATCTGTCACGGAGTCCCGCTCCGCAGCCATTATCGGCAGGGGAGCGGATCCGTCCGCGCCGTCAGCAGGTGCCGCTGGTCACGCAGGGGTCGATCACGCGCAGGCGCGACCAGTCCACACCGGGCCCGACGTCGAAGACGTACTTCCCGTTGTAGGGGGTCACGCCCGGCTGTGTCTGCGCCCAGTCCACGAGCCTGTCCTCGTGTCCGAAGCTCGTGTAGGTGGAGCCGGACTGGAACTGGAAGTTGAAGCCCGTGCCGCCGGTGTCGCCGACGTAGGCGCCGTAGGTTGCGAGCGCATGGAAGATCGTCTTCTTCCACCGTGGCACGGCCAGCGCCTCGATCTCCGCGCTCGTGTAGTCGAGCTGGAAGCGCATCCCGCCCGCCGGTGCGTCCGCCGGATCCGCGCACTGCGCCCCGCCTCCGCCCGCTAGGTACACCATGCCGGCCGTGCACTTGACCACCATGAACAGCGCGTGGTCGATGCGCCGCGCCGCGAGCTCCTCGGGCCGGATGATCCCCGCGCTCAGCGCGAAATGGGCCGCGGTGGCGTTCGAGCCGAGCCCGTCCCCGTCGAGACGGGTCCTGCCGCCCCAGCGGAACTCGAGCACGCCGCCCCCGCTCGGCTTCGAGCGCACCTTGTACAGGTCGTACTCCCACCCGCTCGCCTGGTCGATCACCGCCAGGTGGGCGTCGCTGCCGCCGGCGGGCCGGGCGGCGTCCGGGATTCGGATCCGGTGCCCCTCGATCGGGCCGGTGCCCCAGCTCGTCTCGTAGCAGTGGAGGGTGAAGACCGGGTCGCTCGCGGTCGGGTAGTAGAGCGGGTGCAGGTAGTCGTCGACGGTGTCCGCGTCGCCCGCGGACATCTTCCCCGGGCCGCGGTACAGGGAGACCATTCGGCGCACGATCGCGCTCGAGTTCGAGACGAGGCGGGCGCCGTCCGGGATCGGCCGGTTGAACGGCGAGGCCGGCGCGAACGGGCGCCAGCAGTCGCCGGGCCAGTTGCCGGCCCGGAAGGCCGTGCCCGCGGTGAGGCAATCAGCGGGGGCCGGGTCCGGCGAGACAGGGTCCGGTGAAACGGGATCGGACGGCACGGGATCGGACGGTACCGGCGCCGGGACGGGCTCCGGCGCCGGCGCGGGGACCGGCTCCGGCGTGGGCGCCGGCTCCAGGGTGAGCCTGGGCGACGGCTTCGCGGATGGCGCCGGCTTGCCCTGCGGCGCCGCCGGCTTCCGGGCCGCGTCGCGAGCCGCCCTCAGGCGCAGCATGAGCCGGATGCGCCTCGGGTGCCGAGCCGAGCGCAGGCGGACCACCACTCTTCCGCGACGGACGCCCGCGCGGACGCGGCGGAGCGGGAGCGACCGGCGGGAGCGCCCGCCGCGCAGGGTCGCCCCGCGCACGCTCGCCGCGGGCACGCCGGCCACGCGGAACGCCGCACGCTTCGAGCTCGCCGCCTTGGGGGCATATACCGCGAGCCTGCCCTCGGCCGTCGCGGCGTGCGCGAGTGTCGCGAGCACGACGAGGGCGGCGATGCAGATGAGCGAACGGGGCGGCAAGACGGTCGACACCTCCGTGTCTGCGTCGCGGCACCGCTCGGGTGGTCCTTCCTTCGGCAACCCGGCTGACTCCTGGGGAGTCCCGTGGCTTTGCGGACCCGCCTCGCGGCGGGGGTGCCCTTGTCAAGAAGTGCCGTGTGGGCTTTGTCAGGAGAGTCTCGGCGCGAGCCGCCCGCGCTCGCGCGTCAGGCCCCGCCCGTGGACCCATGTCCGAGCTCGAGCGCGTCCTCCACGAGCTCGGCCACACGCTCCCAGCCGAACTCCTCGAGCACGCGCGTGCGCCCGGCCTCGCCCCATCGGCGGGCGAGCTCGGGATCGCCGAGGACCTCGTCGAGCGCGGCCGCCAGGGCGCCCACGTCGCCGCTCGGCACGATGCGGCCGGTCACGCCATCGGCGACCGCCCGCGACAGCTCGCCCGCGTCGCTTGCCACGACGGGACGCGCCATGGTCATCGCGAGGTGCACCACGCCGCTCTGCGAGCCCGCGAGGTAGGGCGCGGCGACGACGCGTGCTCGGCCGAACAGCTCGTGCAGCTCCCCTATCTCGACGTACCGGTCGATGAGCTCCACCCGCTCGCCGTGGCGCTCCGCCCACCGGCGCACGGCGTCGGGATCCGCGTCCGCTGTGGGCACGCCCGCGATCGTGAGCCGCGCGTCCGCGCGCCGGCCCGCGAGCTCGTCGAAGGCCTCCATCAGGACGTGGATCCCCTTCGCGCGCCGCCACTCGCCGAAGAAGAGAATCGTCTCGCCCGGCGCCGGCTCCGGCGCCTCCCCGGCCACGAGCCGCGCGTCGCCGTGCGGGATCACCCGGACCTCGCGGGCGCGCCACTGGCCGAGGAACTCGTCGCGGCTCGCCTCGCCGTGGACGAAGACCATGTCCGCGCGGGCGTAGAAGCGGCGCAGCAGCGCGAGCAGAAGCGGCGACCGCGCGTAGAGGTCGCCCTCGCCGCGGCGGCTGCGCGGGCGGGGCTCATGGCAGATCGCCGCCACGGCGGGCCCGCGGGGCAGCAGCGTCAGGGCGAGCGCCCCGGCGGCGGCCGGAGCCACGCTCAGGTCGTCCACCAGCACCACCGCGTCGTGGCGCCCGCGCGCGGCCACGAGCAGCGTGCGAAGCGAGGCGGCCACCACGTTCACCGCGATCCACGCTCGCCGGAGCAGGTAGGCGAGGCCGGTGGGTGGCTCGCTCGGCGTGCGCGCCGCCACCGGCAGCACGTCGAGAAGGCGGACGCCGGCCGGCGCCTCGCTGAGCTCACCGCGCGCTGCCGTCAGAAGCGTGGTGTCGTGACCGCGCGCCGCCAGAGCGCCGGCCAGCTGCGCCGCGTATTGGAGCAGGCCGCCGCGCGGGGCGCTCTCGACGACGACCAATCGCATCGCGCGTCAGAGTCTAGGTGCACGTGAACGTCACTCCGCGCATCCTCGCCGTCACTCCCGGTCCGCCGTTCGAGCCCGAGACCTTCTCCGGGTCGAGCGCCGCCCTCCTCCACGCCCTCGAGCGGCGCGGCGCGCTCGCGGGTGCGGTCGACGGCCGCGCCGGAGCGATCACGTTCGCCGAGCGTGCCGCGAGCTTCGCGCCGGACATCGAGCGCTGGAAGCAGCGGGCCAACGCGGGAGCGTCGTTTCTCAGCCCGCTGGCCCGGAACGCCATGAGCCGTCTGAGCGCCCGCCGCGCCGCGGCGGCGGTCGACGGCGCGGACACGCTCCTTCAGCTGACCGGCTACTTCGACCCCGGCCGGCCCCGCCCGGGACTGCTGCGCTGCTCGTACCACGACGGCAACCTCGCCGGCTTCCTGCGCCGGCCCGACCTGACGATCGCGGCCGACTCGCGCTTCGCACGCTGGTCGCTCGCGTACGAGCAGCGGCTGTACGACTCGATCGACGTCATCTTCTGCATGAGCGAGCAGCTGCGGCAGTCGTTCGTGTCGGACTTCGGCCAGACGCCGGACAAGGTCGTGACCGTCGGCGCCGGCGCGAACGTCGCGGTGGCCGAGCCGCCCGAGCGCGAGTACGCGCCTCCGCGCTTCCTGTTCGTGGGGAAGCAGTGGGAGCGCAAGGGCGGCCCCGTCGTCCTGCGCGCCTTTGCCCGGCTCCACGAGGAGGTTCCGGAGGCGACGCTCGCGATCGCCGGGCCCACATCTCTCTCCGTCGACCAGCCGGGTGTCGAGGTGCTGGGTCGCCTGTCCCGGGACGCCGGCGCACCGGGATCGATGCCCGACCAGTACCGGCGCGCGACCGCGTTCGTGATGCCGTCGCTCTACGAGCCGCTCGGCGTGGCGGTGCTCGAGGCGATGGCCGCGGGGCTCCCCTGCATCGGGAGCACCGGCGGCGCGCTCCCGGAGCTGATCGAGGAGGGCGCGACCGGCTTCGTCGTCCCGCCCGGCGACGAGGACGCGCTGCTGGCCCGCATGAGCGAGCTGGCCTCGAGCGCGGATCTCTGCCGGCGGCTCGGCGAGGCGGGGGCGGCCCGCTACAGGGAGCGGTTCACGTGGGATGCGGTGACGGACCGGATGCTCGCGGCGATCAGCAGTCGCCGCGCGCCTCGCACGGATCGATGACGCGCAGGCGGGAGCGCCAGTCGATCCCGCTTCCGATGTCGAAGACGTAGTCGCCCTCCCAGGCGAGCGCGCCCGCCTCGCGCGCGAACGTCACGAGCGCGTCCGGCCGCCCGAAGCTCGTGTAGGTCTCGCCGGACTCCATCTGAATCCCCCAGCCCCCGCTGCCCGTGTCGCCGAAGTACATCCCGTAGCGCGCCATCGCGCGCAGGATCGTCTTCTTCCACGCCGGCGCCGGAAGCGAGTCGATCTCCGCGTCGGACATGTCGAGCTGGAAGCGTGCCCCCATCGGCGCCGCTCCGCCGGTGTCCGAGCAGCGGCTGCCGGCGCCGCCGGTGGCCGGGAAGACGGTCGTCCCCGAGCTGCACTGGACGACCATGAAGAGCGCATGCCTGATCTCGCCCGCCTGCAGCTCCGGCGCGCGGATGATCCCGGCGAGGTTGCCGAACCCCGAGGCCGTCGCGGCGGAGCCGTTGCCGGGGCCGTCGAGGCGTGTGCGTCCTCCCCAGCGAAACTCGAGCGTGCCCCCACCGGCCGGCTTCGAGCGCACCTTGTACAGGTCGTACTCCCAACCGGATCCGCGGTCGACGATCGTCATGTGCGCGTCGTCTCCGGCCGCGGGCCGCGCCCTGTCCGGCACGCGGACCTGCTGCCCCTCGATCGGGCAGGTGCCCCAGCTCGCCTCGTAGCAGTGCAGGGTGAACTCGGGGTCCTCCGGGTGCGAGAAGTAGACCGGATGTGAGTAGTCCCAGCTCGAGCCGGAATTGCCCACGGTCACCTTGTCGGGGCGCTCGGCGAGGTTGCGCACGATCGCCTCGGAGTCCGGAACCACCCGGGGGTTCGCCGGAAGCCGGCGGTTGAAGGGGCTCGAGTCCGCGTATGGCCGCCAGCAGCCGGCCGGCGCGCGGCACGGCTCGCGCGCGGACGCCGCGCCCGTGACCAGCACGAGCCGCGACCGGCGCCGCGCGTGGCGGACGATCCTGGTGCGAAGGACGCCGCGCCGGACGGCGCGCCGGATCCGGCGAAGAGCGACGGGCCGGTGGAAGGTGCGGGCTCGGATGAGCGCACGCCGGATGCGGGCGGGGCGCATGTGCGGCAGGCGGTACACCACGACCTTCCCGACGACCCGCGCGGGCTTGAAGCGGTGCGTGGCCGCCACCGCGTCGGGCGTCGCCGGCACCAGCGGCAGGGCTGCTGCCAGCAGGAGGGGGATGCAAATTCGACGACGTATCCGCACGGGTTGGCTCCACCCGTGTCATCGACGCCCTCAGAAAACGCTCAAGGGGTGGTGGCGAACGTGCTGGACGTTTGTTCGATGAGCGCCCAGATGCGCCCGGCGGTATCCGCCACCTCGAACTCACGCTCGACCAGCTCGCGGCCCGCCGCGAGGTCGGGTTCGAAGCGACCGCTCACCACCCGTTCCAGGGCGTCGCGCAGCGCCGCAGCGTCCTGCGGCTCGGCGAGGAGCCCCGTCTCGCCGTCCGTGACCAGCTCGGGGATGCCCGACAGCCGCGTCGTGACCACCGGGACACCCGCCGCAAACGCCTCCATCAGAGCGATCGGCACGCCCTCCATCTGGCCGCTCTTCGCCACCACGCTGGGCAGCACCAGCAGGTCCGCCTGGTCCAGCATGTCCCGAACCGCGTCCTCGGTCATGGTCCCGTGGAATCGCACCCGGTCGGTGATGCCGAGCTCCCGGGCTCTGCGCTCGAGCTCCCCGCGGAGCGGCCCGCCTCCAACGAGTTCGAGCTGGACGCGCTCGAGCTCGCGGGAGCCGGCCAGCGCCTCGAACAGCACCCGGTGGCCCTTGTATTCCTGGAAGCTCGCGATGCACAGCGCCCTGACCGGGCCCTCCGCGGGCACCGCGCGTGGCCTGAACCGAAGCGCCGACGTGTCGATGCCGCTGCGGATCACATGGACATGCGCGGTGTCGCCGTAGCGCGACAGGAGGTTGCGGTTGAAATCCGAGATCGCGACCACGAACGCGGCGTCCGCGAGCTTCCGCGAGAGCATGCTCTGGTCCATGTAGATGTCGTGCGCCTGGGCCGTGAAGCTGTAGGGCGTTCCGGTGAGCCGATGGCAGATCCAGGCGGACAGCGTGGGGTAGGTGGCGTAGTGAGCGTGCACGTGGTCGACCCCGCGCGACTCCACTGCCCGCGCGTGCGCGGCAGCGAGAGGTACGGTCGCCAGGGCACGCGGCAACACGCGCGGGCTGCGGAGGTGGCCGCGGATGACCAAACCGACACTCGAGGCGAGCCTCAGCGGCCGCCGGACCATCCACCAGGCGAGCGCGGATACGGCGTCACCCACGCTCGGCCGGATCAGCCGGTCCACGAAGGGCGCCGCCGAGGGATGGACCAGCGGGTCGACGGGAGGGAACAGCGACAGCAGCTCGAGCCGTTCGCCCCCGGCGGCCTCGAGCCCGACCAGCTCGCGCGCGATGAACGTCTCGGACGCGTGTGGGAA
>Ga0075423_10003305_pt1 | contig 14828 bp, 13 predicted proteins | sample SoiMethybrSBSTD2_FD_80114 | JGI IMG/M metagenome (GOLD analysis project Ga0075423, IMG submission 80114) | Bulk soil microbial communities from a Populus tree surrounding site in Tennessee, USA - Soil MetaG P. TD hybrid SBSTD2 | ecosystem: Environmental > Terrestrial > Soil > Tree plantation...
ATGTTCCACGCACTCGGCGTTCGACCACATCAGCGAGCAAAACTGCGCCTGACATGGGCAATCAGACTCCGGCCGAGAGCGCCAAGGCCGATGTCGCGGATGTGGGACCTGACGCTGCCGCGAATGAGGCTACCGGAAGCTCTTCGGCGTTGCTGCGTAAGGCGCACGACCAACTCGCCGAGCGCGGGGAGCCAATAGCGATTGGCGAGTTGGCGCGTGTCGTTTTCGGCCTGGGAATTCGGCATGTTGGAGAACGCACCGCGCAGATCCTGGCGCAACATTTTGGGTCTATGGAAGCTATAAGCCGCGCGACCCAGGAGGAGCTTGAGGGTGTTTTTGAAGTGGGTCCGGTGGTCGCTGAATCCATTTACCGATTCTTCGTCCAACCTGACAACCGTAGTGTCATTGAGAAACTGCGCGCTGCCGGTGTGAACCTCTCAGCCAAAGACGCTGCCAAACGCTCTGCGGTACTGGAGGGCAAACAATTTGTATTGACCGGCAAGCTTCCGACCCTGTCTCGGGAGCAGGCCTCCACTTTGATAGAACAACACGGCGGCCGCATGACAGCCTCGGTAAGTCAGAAAACCGATTTCCTGCTGGCTGGCGAGGATGCGGGATCAAAGTTGGAAAAAGCAAAAGCCTTGGGCGTTCCAGTGATTGATGAGGCAAAGTTCCTTAAGATGGTGGGGTGATTTCTGTGTCGTATGAGGAAACGCCAGGGATTCGCTACCTGAATGTGTCCTATAAACTGCCAAGCCCTCACATCGGGAGAGCCGCGCCTCGCGGAGCGCCGCTCCCAAGGATGAAACCGTTGTCCCCCCTGGACAACAGGGCTTCAAAAGGGGTTTTGGAGGATGGTGACCACACCTCACTGCTGATTGAGAGACAGGAAGTCTCGTTGGTGCTCGGGTTTCCGTCGAGGACGAATACGAGAACGACGACGGGGACGATTTTCAGGAGCGTATGCACGATCTTAGTGCCTGTGAGGCCGAGGGACTCCAATAGCTACAACTGGGATCTTCAGGGTCGTTCCCTGATGTTTCCGCAACAGTCAGGAATCCGGTACATTTCCTGGCACGCCAGACCATCATTAAAAGCGCTCTGGGTTCCCAAGCTGCAGGAACGACAGGATACTCGATTCAGGCCTCAAAACCATGCATGAGTTCTGCTGTGCTTATCCTCCTTTGTATTAAGAGCAATCCAATTCGCAATCACTACTTGTTCTAACCAGTCTCATCGTTGACACTTACCTTTGCTCCTGTGCTACTCTTTTCGGGCCCTGTAGAGATGGCATTCACGCCACTCCTTGCTCAAGTACGGTACTATGCGCAAATACATTCCATTTGCTTTCAAAAACTCGCTGCGCAACAAGCGGCGGACGATCCTCACCGTTGCCAGTATCAGTATTTCCCTGTTTCTGCTAGGCATGCTGATTGCCGTCTACCACGCATTCTATTTTCGGCCAGCCCCGCCGGAACAGGCGTTGCGATTAGTGATGCGGAATCGGGTGTCATTGACCTTCCCGCTTCCGGAATATTACGAACCCAAGATTCGGCAGATCGCGGGCGTCAAGGAGGTTGTTGCCCGCTCTTGGTTTGGCGGTCAGTACATTGATGACCGGCCTGAGCATTTCTTTCCCCGATTTGGCACGGATCCGGAACGTATCTTTAAGGTGTATCCCGAGATGAACGTCGATCCGGAACAACTCAAAGCGTTTCAAAACGAGCGCACGGCTGCTGCCATAGGCAAGACTCTGGCTGAAAAACAGGGTCTCAGGCTGGGTCAGAAGATTACGCTGAAGGGTGACATCTATCCGGTGAACCTCGAACTGACGATTCGGGCTATTTTCGAAGGCACAGCAGATAGCAGCGACAATGTTATGTATTTCCACCGCAAATATGTGGAGGAATCATTGGAGGAGCGGCGCAAAGGCCAGGTAGGAACATTTGCCATTTTGGCGGAGTCAGCTGAGGCTGTTCCGCGCATCGCGCGAGAAGCAGATGAAATGTTTCACAACAGCGACCGCGAGACTAAAACCGATTCGGAACGCGCCTTCCAACTGAGCTTTGTGTCAATGCTGGGGAACGTCAAGGTTTTCCTTCTCAGCATCTGCGGCGCAGTCGTCTTCACCATCCTCCTGGTTTCGGCGAACACGATGGCCATGTCGGTTCGGGAACGCATCAAGGAAATCGGAGTCTTGCGAACTTTGGGCTTCACGACTGATAAAGTGCTGGCCATGATCATCGCTGAAGCTGTGATCATTGCCATGGTAGGCGGTCTGCTCGGTTGCCTGCTGGCGTTAGTGATGGTTCAGGTGATGGGCAGTACGTTCCAAATATTCTTTGGCGGTTTGCGAATGCCTCCTGTCGTGCTGCTCATTAGCCTGGGAGTCGCATTTGCCATTGGCCTACTGAGTTCCGTTGTCCCTGCGTACAATGCCTCCCGTCTTCCCATCACCGATGCGCTAAGACACGTAGGATAAACAACTGCTCGGTTGCTGAGTTCGGACTGCGCCTATTACTCAGCGCTTCAGCGACATCATGGCTATTCCACTCTCATACAACTTCCGCAACTTGCATGTCCGCAAGACGACAACCCTCATGACCGCTCTGGGTATCGCTTTGACGGTCGCTGTCCTGCTAGGCATTCTGGCTATGGTGGCTGGCTTAAAGTCGGCACTTCAATCTTCAGGAAACTCGCTACAGATGATTGTGGTGCGCAAGAACTCGGCTTCCGAACTGGTCAGTCAAGTTGCACGCGAAGCCGTTTCGGCCATTCGCTATAAGGAAGGTATTCAGAAATTCCTTGATGGCGAACCGATGGTATCGCCAGAAATTGTCACGGTAATGAATTTAGCTCGCAAAAACAATCCGGAAGGCGCCAACGTGACGATTCGAGGCCTTTCTCAAGGTGGCGTGAAGATGCGCCCCGAAATCCGCATGTTGTCTGGCCGTTGGTTTGAGCTTGGCCAGCGCGAGGTAGCAGTTGGAAAGTCCATCGCCACGCGCTTCGTCAGCGCAGCGATGGGCGATTCGCTGCGCTTCGGCCGCGGCGACTGGAAGATCGTGGGCGTCTTCGACGCAGGCAAGACGGCTTTCGACAGTGAGATCTGGGGTGACCTCAATCAAATAGCGACCGACTTCAACCGGAACGAAGTCATGTCCTCGGTGTTGGTGCGCGCTGTGGATCCCATCTCCCTGCAAGCCTTGAAAAACAGCATGGCGGACGACCAGCGGCTCTATTTGGAAGGGAAGACTGAGACAGAGTATTACGCAGCTCAGACCAGCACGGCAGCCCCGGTTGAATTTCTGGGCGTGTTTGTTGCTGTCATCATGGCCATTGGCAGCAGCTTCGCCGCCATGAACACCATGTATGCTGCCGTGGCACGGCGCTCGCGAGAGATCGGGACGTTACGCATCCTTGGCTTCTCGCGCGGAAGTATTTTGTTGTCCTTTGTTTTCGAGTCCCTGTTGCTCTCGTTGTTGGGCGGGTTAATAGGTGTACTACTGGTGATGCCGTTGAACGGCCTGGAAAGCGGCATCGGCAACAATGTGACGTTCAGCGAAACCGGTTTTGATTTTCGCATCACTCCAGCGATCATCGGAATCGGCCTTTGTTTCGCAACGGTGATGGGCATTCTCGGCGGACTCTTGCCAGCCCGCAGTGCTTCAAAAGCCGATATTTTGGCTGCCTTGAGGGAACTCTAAGGAAGTACGAATGTCGAAGTTCGAAGTACGAAAAGCTAAGTTCGGAGTTCTGTCCTTTCGTACTTCGCACTTCGGCATTCGCACTTCGAAATTCGTACTTCGCAGTTCGCATCTAACTCATGGCTAACGTGAACCAGTTGGATCAGGACCTGAATCGTTTGAAAATCGACCGCAACCGGCGGCGCGATCCTGATGGCCCTTCGAGATGGGCCACGCGGTGGATCGTCGCCGGCATTGTACTCTTCGTCTTGCTCGGGTTGGCTGCCACTGCCTTCCGGTTCACGAGTCAGGCAGTAGAAGTCGAAACCTACCGGGTCACTACCAAAGCTGGCGCAGCCGGAGGCGACGACCCCGGCATCATTCTCAACGCCGCCGGATACATCGTGGCCCACCACAAGATTCAGCTCACCGCCAAAGTCGTGGGTAAGGTTGCGTGGATCGGAGTGGAGAAGGGCGACCGAGTGAAGGAAGGACAGGTACTGGTACGTCTCGAAGATTCAGAATATCAGGCCCAGCTTCTGCAGGCCCAGGGTAATCTGGAGAATTTGATTTCGCAGTTGAGTGAGCTCGAAACCGGTTCGCGGCCGGAGGAGAAAGCTCGCTCGGCAGCCAACCTGGCGCAGGCCAAAGCCGACCTCGAGAACGCGCGCATCAATTTGGACCGCGCGAAGGGGTTGTTCAGAGAGGAAGTCGTCCCCAGGCAGGAATTGGACAATGCTCAGGCACGGTATGACGCACAGCTGGCGCGCGTCGATTCGCTAACCAAGGAACTCGAACTGGTCCGCATCGGCCCACGGCAGGAACAGATCGCAGCCATGCGCGGCCGCGTCCAGCAGGCACGCGGTGAAGTGGCCTTGCGCCAGACCTTTTTGGACGCAACCATCATCAAAGCTCCGATCACTGGAACCATCCTTGAGCGCGCGGTCGAAAAGGGTGAGTTTGTCACCACCAGTTTTGTGGGAGAGCGCGGCGCCAAGGGATACGTGGTTTCGATGGCCGATCTCAATGACCTGCAGGTCGAGCTCGACATCAGCCAGGATGACTTCGCGAAACTTTACATGGGACAGAAAGCCATCGTGACGACCGATGCCTTCCCTGATCGCAAGTACGAAGGAATCATTGCCGAGATGTCTCCCGAAGCCAACCGTCAGAAGGCAACTGTGCAGGTCAAGGTTCAGGTTCTGAAACCAGACGACTTTCTGCGACCGGAAATGAATGCCCGCTCTGCTTTTGTGGCTAAGGAGCAAACGTCGAAGAAGGAAGGCGCACCGGCTTCACCCAAGATCGTAATTCCCACAGCCGCCGTTCGCGATGCCGGAGGGAAAAAATCGATATTTATCGTCTATGAAGGTAAGGCTGCGGAAAGGACTATCAAGACTGGTAACTCGACTTCACGGGGAATTGAGGTGGCTGAAGGACTAATCGGTGGCGAGGAGATCGTGCTGAGTCCTCCGGCATCGCTGAAGGACGGGGACCGAATCGCGGTAAAAGCGAAGCAAGGGTGAAGAATCGCCTTCACCTTCTTGGTCCTATGTTGTTATCTCTATTCACATTTCCAGTACTCGACCGACTTCATGGACAACAACTTCATTATCGAAACGAAGAACCTGACCAAAGAATACAAGCGCGACGAGTTCAAGATCACAGCGCTGCATCAGGCAAACATTCAAATCAAGAAGGGCGAGTTTTTAGCGCTGATGGGGCCTTCTGGCTCTGGCAAATCGACACTGCTGCATCTGATCGCTGCCATTGACCGACCGAGTTCGGGACAGGTAACGGTTCTCGGCCAGAATCTTCAGGAGCTCAGCGATAAGAAGATTGCGCACTGGCGAAACGAAAATGTGGGATTTGTCTTTCAAACCTTCAACCTCATTCCGGTTCTTACCGCACGTGAAAACGTCGAATTGCCTTTGCTGCTGACCAATCTCAGCAAGAAAGAACGGATTGACCACGCCGAGACCGCGTTGAAGCTGGTGGGCCTCGGGGACCGCCTTGGACATTACCCTCGGCAGCTTTCAGGTGGACAAGAGCAGCGTGTGGCGATTGCCCGCGCCATCGTTACCGATCCGGCATTGATTCTGGCCGACGAACCTACTGGTGACCTGGATTCCCAATCTGCTAAAGAAGTGCTCACCATTCTTTCGAAGCTGAACAAGGAGCAAAGCAAGACCGTTGTCATGGTGACGCACGACCCGCATGCCGCGAAGTTCGCTAACAAGACCCGCCATCTCGAGAAAGGTGAACTGCTGCCGGAAGGAACCCTCCCGACCGTTTGAGGAACAATGCGGTAGTTGATTGGGTCCCCGCCTTCTGGACCTGACCGGCACCGGAACTCTGAATCGGAAATCGCATTCGACATTCATCAATGAGTTCCTTTGATCACATCTCTATACTTTTGGTTGAAACCCAATCTGCCGCCAACATTGGTTCAGTGGCTCGAGCCATGAAGAACATGGGACTGAACCGGCTGGTTCTGGTCAACCCGCAGACCGAGTTGAGCGATGAGGCTTGGCATCTAGCTTGTGGGGCAGACGATATCCTGGAACTGGCAGAGCGCTTCACGGCTCTTCCCGATGCGCTCGCCTCATTCCATGTTTCAGTTGGAACGAGTTCACGCCCTGTGGAGTGGATCCCAAGCGTTCTGCAACCCTCGGAGCTTGCGTCACGGTTGACTGAGGTTTCCCCGGCCCAGAGAGTGGCTCTGGTCTTCGGTCCTGAAAGGACAGGGCTCACCAATCAGCATCTACAGCACTGCCAATGGTTGACGACGATTCCCACCGAACCAGAGTTTGATTCGATGAATCTGGCTCACGCAGTGGCAATTGTAGCCTATGAAATCCGTCAACGATTCTCTGGTCAGTCTGTGGGTCGGACACTACAGCTGGCCGAGGTCGAACAGATCGAGGAGTTTGTCAACGGCTTGCAACGATGTCTGGACGAGATCGGCTTCCTTAACCAGCAGAACCCCGAGCAGGTCATGTTTACGTTGCGCCAACTGTTGGCGCGAGCGTGCCTAGAAGTCAGAGACGTGAGTATTCTGCGCGGGATTTTAAGGCAGTGGGGCTGGTATGCGGGAAAGCTCAAACGTCAGGCCTAAGCACTGTCATTTCCCACGTGTGGGGCTCCGGCCCAGCGCTGACGTCAAGATTCCGGCTCGCGCCTCGCTTGGCCGGAATGGCAAAGGTTCGAATGACTTCCCTGCTCTTCTGTCTCACAGAGATTCGTCATTCCCGCGAAAGCGGGAATCCAGTCCGCGTTGAAAGTCAAGCTTCCTCTGGATTCCGGCTCGCGCTTCGCTTGGCCGGAATGACGAACTTTTCGGATCGCAAGTACTCGCTCATTTTCCTCAATGCTTGACCTCGATGGCTAACCTTTAGCTTCTCCGTCGGAGACAGTTCCGCCATGGTTCGGTCCAGTTCCGGGAAGAGAAAGATTGGATCATAGCCGAAGCCATTTTCGCCGCGAGGCTCGCCAGCGATGTCGCCTTCCGCGGTTCCTTGGAACGTTTGAATGATCTCGCCCTGATGAGCGAGTGCCAGCCAACAGACAAATCGGGCTTTGCGCGCCTTCGCACCGACCTGCAGAAGCTGCCTTAGAATCTCTCGGTAGCGCTGCTCATCAGTGGCAGAGGGGCTCAGGTAGCGCGCGGAATAGACTCCCGGGGCGCCCCCAAGGGCATCCACGATCAGCCCTGAATCGTCGGCTAAGGTCAGCTCAGGAAATACTCGACTGTAGTAGCTTGCCTTCTGACAAGCGTTTTGCTCGAACGTCTCTCCATCCTCCGGGCTTGGTAGGACGTCCGGCAGGCTGTGCAATCCGATAACTTCGAACGGCAGATCCCTCAAGTAGATCTGGAATTCACGTAGTTTGCCGGCATTGAACGTGGCCACCAGCAGAGGTTGTGATTGCGAATCCATCCTACGTTGAAGCGATAGCTCGAAATGTGTGCTCAACTTGATGCGCTACCGTGCGCAGTTCATCCGCCTCATAAATGGACAAGTCGTTTCTGAATCTCAACAAGCTGGCGAGTTCCTCGTGAGCCCAGAGTGACTAGCTGGTAAAAATCATCTTTCGAAAATGGATTGCCTTCAGCGGTGCCTTGAACTTCCACTAACAGCCCGCCGCCTGTCTCAACCAGGTTCATGTCCACCTGAGCCTGCGAATCTTCTTCGTAATTCAGGTCCAGCAGCAATTCACCGTTTACAACACCAACGCTCGTGGCAGCAACGTAGTCCTTTAGAGGTAACTTGTGGAGGATACCTTCTTCAACCAGTTTCTGAAGCGCTAAACCCAAAGCCACAAAGGCACCGGTGATCGAGGCCGTGCGAGTGCCTCCATCAGCCTCGATCACGTCGCAATCGATCAGGATCGTTCGCTCGCCCAGTTCCTCCATCTGCGTGACGCTCCGAAGGGACCTGCCAATCAAACGCTGAATCTCTTGTGTCCTCCCGGTCGGTTTTCCCTTCGTGGATTCGCGCGCCGTCCGGACCGGAGTCGCGCGCGGCAGCATTGCATACTCACTCGTCACCCAACCCTTCCCCTGCCCGCGCAGAAATGTAGGCACGGTGTTTTCAATGCTGGCCGTACAAATGACGCGAGTATTTCCGACAGTAATCAAGGCCGAACCCTCGGCACTCCGGATGAAGTGCGGCTGAATGTCCACATTTCGCAATTGATCTGGTTGCCGACCGTCTGTTCTCATGAGTTTCCTCAATGTCCAAGTCCAGCTTGCTATTGCAGGCTGAGCGGCTTTGGTTGAAGCGGACACGGCTTCTCTTTGTTCCGACCCGCTGAGTCGGAATCCACTCGTCCCACGTGCGATACCCTGGATCCCTGCCCCGCCCGACTTTCGTGCGTGTGCCGTTCCCTCGCCAAGAGTGACAGACTTTGCGGTGCAGCCTCACGGTCCGCTCGTGGACTTATCCGTTCCGCCTAATCCGGTCATAGAAAGGTCTTCCGAGAACGGATGGCTTAAGTCAATATGCCCAGCAAGCGTCTCTGCTTCTACTCCCTCGATCAAGATCTGTACCCGGCCTATCTTTCTGATGTTTTGGGTCAAGGAATTCACAACAGAATAGATCGATGCCAGTTCCATCGTAAGACCACCAGGATGGCGCGACCTCGCATCCTGGGTGAGGTCCACCACCGCCAGACCCTGCCCCGTCACGTACAGCTCACGCAGCCTCGTTTCAGAAGGCAGCGCGGGCAGGCGTCGCTCGCGCGACCCGCCCATCAATTCTGCCACAATTTGCTTGGCTTCCTCTGAAGGCAGTTCGGAACTCCGAATCTCTCGTTCCTCGGCTTCCAACAGATTGTCCTGCCTGCTGGAAGGGAAAAAGACTTTGACCTTTCGGAGGGGGGCCGAGGGAGAGACAGTCGGAGGAATGGCCAGATAGGGTGCTGGTTCCCGCCGCGGCCGCACGAGTTCGTGAATGCGTTTCTGCAGGTCGTAGTAATAGGACACCCCAACCAGCGAGATGAGTGCGAGAAACACCAGTCCAAACAAGATATGCCTTGGCATGAGTCAGGGCCGCTCGTAAAGGGGACGAAACTTTTCCACAGCGGCTGCTAATGTTCCAGCCACCAGGTTTTGAAACTGGTCGCTCTCCACTTTCGCCTGGAAGGCAGGCACGTGCATATTGCCGATCTCGACCAGCACTGCGGGCATCGCCAAGGCAGAAAGCAGTTTGACCCGACTGTGCCGGAATGAGAGAGATTGGCCACCATTAAGCGCTCGATTCATTTCATTTTGAACGCAGTCGGCCAGGCGCTCGCTCCAAGGCAGGCTGTTGCGTTGTGCCTCCCACCATGGGACAAACAAGTTTCGTGGACTCTTCGGGTCACTGGGACTCTCGTCGACAACCAATTGAGCCGTGTAGGCGAAGCTGTTCGCCGCTGTCGAAGCAGGGGCATTGCCGGTATGAATGCTAATAAAAAGATTCGACCTGGCCAGATTTGCAGCGGCAATTCGCTCCTCCAAGCTCTGAGCCTGATCATCGCTACGCGAAAGCACAACAGGCACAGCCAGCCGCGTTTCAAGCGCCCAGCGCACTTTCCGTGCGATGGCGAGACTCACGTCTTTCTCAAACACATTTTCCCGCACCGTCATTCCCCGGTCCGTCCCACCGTGACCCGCATCGATCGTGATATGGTGCCACTTCCAAGCCTCGACAACCGGCCGCGCCGACTGGCTAGCGACGTCAGATTTGATTTCTGGATTTTCCACTCGAGTTGCTTCCACTGCATAGGCATTCTGCGACGCCAGGTGTGAGATTCTTGCAACCCGGATGTTGTCAGCCAGTTCGACGACAAGCTGGTTTGCCGACTCAGACTGCTCCATAGTGATCGATCGAATCCAATCCGCCGTTTGGCGTTCAGAACCGGAGAAGTCTACTGGCGTGTTCCCGAAAGCAAAAATGAGGCGCGTCCCTTGTTGTCGCACTTCAGCGGAAATAGGCCGGCTTCCCTGCACGCGGAGAACCTGGCTTTTGTCAGCGATCTTTGTGCTGAATTGCGTAAAGTCGGATTCACCTATGGCTATTGCATTGCCGGAGCCTGCCACTGCGACCTTTTCATCCAGGGCCCGACCAAGTACCTTGTTCACAAAATCCAGAGGCACGACCCACTTATCTCTTACCAGTGTGACCGGAGCGCTCAATCCGATCGCCTTTTCGTTAAGCACTACCTGCGATTGGTCTTTGGTCAGGCTGATGTGATTTGTACCGGCTGTGATCTTGACAAATCCTGCCGAGGCGCTTTCGGAATAGGGCAGATCCAGAAAGACAAGGAGTTCGATGATCGAAATGTAAGTCCGCGAACCGAGCAGCACTTTCGGAATGGCCTTGCGAGACTGCTTGTAAAAAATCAATAGCTGGTTTGGGTCTGCTGAAACTCTTTCCAGAACCAGAGCCGCACACAGCGAGAGGGCTAGAATCAACGAGAGGAAGGAGCCTTGGAGAGTCCGCGATCGTAGTAAGGGTTGTGGGGGTCGTTTTTTGCAGCTGGGCTTAACCAGCCCAAATTGCTGTATTCTCATTAGGTGGCAAGCGACAAACGGGCTTAGAAGTCAACTTGGAACACATCTGCTGCACAAGCCAGAATCTTGTCCTGCCTCCATGCGCCCATGATTCGTTGGTATGGCGACCTGATTGACCAACCGTTGAAAAAACTATCAGCAATCCTTCAACGATTCAACTTCAACTCCATTCATGTGCTCGTGGTTGCCACAGTGGAGGCACTATTGAGTCTCAGATGCTACCGTCCCGGGCGCATCCAAGATGGGGGCAACCATCCACGGGAGGTTCGGCCGGAAGGGGAGCTGCGTATGTCCGTGCTAAGGCAGATCGGACCAGCCGACCCACGGCAATGATGAGTCAGTAACAGATCCTGAGCCCCAGCATCCAACTCAATCCAAGCCGATCCTAATCGCAAGAGCTGTCGTCCCTGCTGGCTGCTTAGGAGAAGATCGCTAAGATGGTCGTCCGTCTCGACCTCACTCTCACTAGCCGTGATCCAGCCAATTTGATTTTCAAGAGCTGACCCTCGCGGCCTGTATCCACCGGAGTCTGACGCACAATTCTCAACAAGAGTTGGTTGCAAACCACAATTGGTGAGAACTAAGGCTAGACCGAAATCCGATACAACTGCGCGTCGCCAATCCATCCTTCCTTGAATGCAAACAGGCGAGTCATGTGCACCAGGATCTGGCGGGTTTCGCGATCTTCGCGTGCGAAAAAGTTGGAAAGAGTTAAGAGCTCGTCGTCCTCGGCCTGACGGTCGTCGACCACCATGATGGTGTCCCGCTTCAGCTGGCCAGATTGAAGGTCCACTTCGGCTACATTGAAAGGGTAACGGGGCCTGTTCCCACGTGGATTAGTTTTCGAGATGTTCCCGAGCCAGAAGAGTCTGCCACTGGAATGCCGAAGGAGCTGCGAGCAAGCGCTCGGGGAATAGAAGGCTGCTCCATCCGAGTAAGTCCAAGGTTGAGGCTCGGTCCATTTCCAACCACCATCAGAGGAGAACGACACCCAGCGATAACTGGGCAGATCGTACTTCTTGTCGTTGGAACCGCGCATCACCATGATGAGCCGCCCGTCTGTTAGCACTTCGATGGTGGCCTCATCCATGCCGCGAGTCGACCGTGCCGGATCTCCCTTGACAAGGTCAGACATATGCCAGACAAGGTGATTTCCCCGCCAATGCCCGTGCAGGACGGCCACATCCAAATACGTGTAACCGCCCCCTGGATTGGAGAGATGCCCGTCGACTCCGAGTGGTGAAATCTGGACCGGCAGAAGAATTGAATTCTTGTAGGAGATAGGTGGGCTGGCGTTGTCCCCAATCATGACAGCATTCTTACCTGTATAGACCCCTGGCAGCGGATGCCGAGCATTGAATTCTCTGCCCTCATGGATAATCTGCTGAATAACAGACCTCGTCTTGCTATCATTTGGCGACACCGTGTAGTAGACATTCCATTGCCGCATTCCTTCCAGCGGATCATCACTGGGCAATATCCCTTCGTTCCAGATTTCGAGGAAATGTCCGGATTTCATGTCCACAAACCCGCCGCGGGGGTGAAGCCGCCACATGCCACCGGGGCGCTTTTCTCCAGTAACTTTCCTCACAGGGTCTGTCCAGGTCCGGCCGTTGTCTTGCGAACGTCGGTAATAAGCAACATCAATCGTATCGGAGCGCGACCAACGCTGTTCTATGGACATCAGGTCTGAACCTTGCGACCGCGTGTAATAGGCAAAGGCCATCAATGCACTCCCCTTTCCAGGTGATTTGACAAACACTTCACGGGTCACTCCCGGATAGGTTTGCTCAGTGCTCAGAAGTGCTGGTCCGACAGCACCAACCGTGGCTGCCGAGACTAGGCTTTTTAGGAACGAGCGTCGGGCGTCGAGTCCCGGCTTGTAGATGTCCTTATCTAGTGCCATGTGTGCTTTGATGAGATTCGTCAGTACTTGTAGAGCCAATGGTTAACTTCATCATTTAGGTCCTCTTACGTGGGAGTATAACGGGACAAAGCACCAGCTACTGCCTTAGCACTTGGCAGCACTGTCAAACGCAATCGATAGCGCCGCGAATCGCCGGGTTGCAACCGCTCCGGTCGCTGCCAGTCCTGCCAACGACCTCGCCCTCCGGCAAGACAGTTTGTCGGCTCGACGCCCAATACATAGTCACCCATGCCGCACATCTTCCACTGCCAGACGTAAAGCAAATCGCGAGTAGAGTGCGAAAGTTCTATGGCGAAGGTACGCTCGGTATCATCAGAGATCACGAGCGCATGCCCCTCCTCGAGAACTCGATCATGGTAAGAGTGAAAGAACACTTCTTCCTGGAAGTCTGTTGTCGGCGGACCGAAGTCCTGCCACATTGCCACCTTGGCGACTTCGTCACGGGCTTCCACTCGATCGGTGCTGAGATAAAGTCGGCTTTTCTCGTTAAGAAAGGGGAAGCCGAAATTCCAGTGATAAAGCTGCAAGTGAATCTCCGGACGAAATCCTTCGTTGGTGACACAATCTTCCAACTCGATCCAGTCGGCTCCGAATTCAGTTCTCCAAGTTCGCTTGAGCGTAAGATTGGGGCCAAATAGATAACCTTCCTGAACGCAGCCACAAAGTTGAATGCAGTAGCGATCGCCTTCCCAGCCTCGAACGATGGAGATTTCCGTGGCTGGGGCGTAAGAAATCTCTCCGTGGATGCCATAGGTCTCCCAGCCTTCCGTAGTGGCAGGCCCCACATTTCGGAGCCCGCACGTGGCGAGCATGCCACCAAACCCACGCAGCCAGCCGTTTCCCTGTCTTTCGTAGTAAGCAGGTGCCACAATGCCGGCCGGCGATCGCCAACATAGCGATCGCCCATTGTAGGTTAGACTCGCCAGATCCATCGCGCGATCAACCAAGACGGTGAACGCCAGCCCTGAACCGGTTTCCACTTGAAACGCTTCGACAGACTTCGCTCTGCCTTCCAGAAACGCGATTCGTTGCACAGCGGCCAGCTGGTCTACAGATCCTATACGGTGCAATAGTGCTTCCTTCGGAAATCTAAAATGACTGTTCAAGAAGTTCCTACTCCAAAGGAGTCGTGGCTTCCGGTATGCCGATGGTCAGCGTAAATTGCAGGCCTCGCTCTTGAAGCCTGCGAATTATAGTGACAATTCTGTGTGCCGCACCTAAATCAATTTGGCTTTTCGTGCCCCAGCTTGCACAGGGGGAGCCAAAGGCTCGCGAGCTTTCGGGGCGATTTTTGTACCCCGCATGTCAAACTTCCGAATCCCCCAACCCCAGGTGGGGGACTTCCTCTGTGAACTAATACAAACGCACTAAAAGGTGACCGATCCTGATGCATGCCAACCACTGGCATTAAGCCAGTGGTGCCGGGCGTTCTGCGGTCGGAGCTAGTGGTCACGTAATTGGGTCTCCAAACGGGGCGGTTCGGTCAGGTCACTCTCTCCAACCACTGGCTTATGCGAGTGGTTGACTAAACGCAAGCGTGCGGCTGTGCCGCCTGAGGTGCGGAAAGGCTGAGCCTTTCCGCACGTAGCGCTTACCTGTAACCGCGGGCTAGGCCCGCTGCAAGGTTTGGCCCTATCGAACGGAGGTCCTTAGTGGAAAGTCAGAGCCTTTCTACATCTCTGGCGGCACTGCCGCGAGAAAAATGGAACAGGGGAGTTCTGAAACACCCGAACTTAGTTATACGATCCCGTCTTCATCGCGTTCCGCCCATTGATTGCCTAACTGTGGCAGCGTCGAAGACCCGTTTTTTGCACAGCGCCGCCGATTTTGGACATTCAAGCCCGCCGGGTTACACTCTGACCTATGAATGCGATGGTGCTGGAATCGCAGCGTCGAGCCTTGCATTTCCGGGAACTCCCTACTCCAAAACCGCAACCAAACCAGGTTCTGGTGAAGGTCAACGCTTGTGCGATCTGCCGGACTGATCTGCACGTAGTCGATGGCGAACTGGCAGATCCTAAGCTTCCCGTGGTCTTGGGACACCAGATTGTTGGCCGAATTTCAGCACTGGGTGAAAAGGTGACCGTCTTTCGCGTCGGTGACCGTGTAGGAATCCCTTGGTTAGGCTACACCTGCGGCCAATGTGGTTACTGCCAAT
>Ga0075423_10003307_pt1 | contig 14827 bp, 12 predicted proteins | sample SoiMethybrSBSTD2_FD_80114 | JGI IMG/M metagenome (GOLD analysis project Ga0075423, IMG submission 80114) | Bulk soil microbial communities from a Populus tree surrounding site in Tennessee, USA - Soil MetaG P. TD hybrid SBSTD2 | ecosystem: Environmental > Terrestrial > Soil > Tree plantation...
CAGTGAGCCATTTGGTGAAGGCGTTTCGGCCGGCCTGCCCGAAGACAGGGAGGAACATCGCGAGCGGGGTGGCAAGGACGAGGACAAACGAAGACGCCGTCGCCATCACCAGCTTCATTGCCAGCCAGAGCAGGAGCAGCAGCCCCCCGAGCAGGCCGATGGTGAAGATGAGGACCATCACCATTCGAGTTAGGACGCCGCTTCGACCCTGCATCGCCACCTTGTCGGGAGCGGCGCCATCGGTCCCCCCGCCGATGTTCAGCTGCGGGCCGATGTTCATCGGCAGCCCGACGTGTTCGTCGGGCTTGCCGTTGTAGTACTCCCAGAGCTTGTCGCGCGGGCCGCTCTGAGGGCTGAAGCGCAGATAGAGATCGCGGATGGTGGGTGCCCGGCCGAACAGCCCCGAGAGGTTCTTCGCGAGCGCCTGCGTCGCGAGTTCCGGCACGGACGGCAGGCCGGAGAGGAGCTGCTGGGTGAAGGCGTCGCCATCGTCGAGGCCACTGCGAGCGGCGTCGAGCGCATCCTGGGAAGGCTTCGCCTTCATGCACCACTGGACGTCGGAGAAGTTCATGGCGCAGAACGGCACTTCCGTCATGCGGTTCCAAACCGAGGTCATCGCGTCGTTGTATGAGCGCGTCGGCGCGCTGACACGGCCTGAGGACGGAGCCGAGACGGCGGCCAGCGAAGCGCTGTTGACGGCTTCGGCGACCCGACCCACGGTGTCGCGGGGCGAGTGGATGATCCACAGCCCGGCGAGCATCATCACCAGTGCCATGAGCATCCCCGCCAGGGTCTCGCCGGTCCTACGGCGCACCAGGCCGTTGTAGAGGCCCCAGGCTCCGAGGATCACGAACAGCGTCGACATCCACGGCGAGGTCAGGTTGTTGAAGAAGCCAGTGAGGCCCGTTCCGATCTGGCTCAGCATCCTGTTGTCGGTGAAGGGCGACAACGAGAAAGCGAAGCCCAGAATCACCAGGCAGCCCTTCAGCATCATCAGCAACACGAGCCAGAGCACCGAGAGCAGTTGCAGGACGAAGGAGACCGCGGGAACGAAGAGGGAGCTGATGAAACCGCCCGATTCGATATGGATGTCCCAGCCGTAGTTGCCGACCGGGTAGGCGGCCTCGGGTGAACGGGAGGACTTGCAATTCCGGATCTGCCGCGCGCTCAGCTTGTTGGGTTCCCCACAGAGCGGGTTCTCGATTCCGAGGACCGTGGTGGGATCGAGCGAGCCGCCGTAGGAGATGACCGGCGTCGCCGGGGCTTCGGCGCCGGGCGCGGCTCCGGTTGCGACACCCGGTTTGGCTTTCCCGGCGTCGCCTTTCTGTTTGCCTTTCCCTTTGCTCCCGGCCCCGGCGGGCTTCTTGCCAGTGTTGTAGGCCTTCCACTGAGCTTCGGTCCAGTTGAGGACTTCGCCTTCGCAATAGGCGGGGTTCATCGCGTCCGTCACGGGTGGGTCGAACTTGCCCTTGCAGACATCGAAGACCGTGCCGTTCGAGGTGGAGTAGACGCGGACCAGCGTGATCTGCGGATCGGCCTTGGCGGCGACGGCCAGCAGAAGCGTGAAGCCGAAGACCGCGAGGGCGATCAGGAGCCGCGACCGAGTGCCAAACCGCTCAGGCGGGCACATCTACTACCTCCCGCTCCGCCTCGGCCCCGGGATCGGTGCGTGGCGGCGGAGTGCCGAAAAGCGAAAAGAGGCGGTGCTCGCACGGGTCGGTCTGGAGCGGGACCGACTGTCCGTTGATGTCGCGGTAGTAGAAGCGCCCCGCGTTAAAGCCAAGGAAACGCTGAATCAGCGCCGGGTCGTCGTCGTCGAGCCGCTGCTGGCGGGCGGAGCGACGCGCTTCCTCATCGGTCTCCACGCCGCCGGAGAAGTAGGCCCCGATCAGCCCCTCGATCTCTTCGGCGTCAACGACCTGCTGAGTGGAGAGCAGCAGGCTCAGGTTCTGGGATCGACTGAGCCGCGAGGTGCGATCGAGCAGCGACCGGCCGACTGAGGAGTCGAACAAGACCCATGCCTCGTCGAGCGCGATCACCGAGTGGCGCTCTGGGTCGCGGGCGCAGAGCGCCAGCGCGTACATCGCCACGAGTCGCAGCAGCGAGCTGCCCACCCGCTCCTCCGCTGCCATCTCACTGCGCGGGGTCCCTGGCCGGGGCAGCGCCAGGTTGCGGATCTGCAGGGAGATCACCCGCTTGGTGCCGACCTCGGTGACCTCCTTGCCCGGCAGCCCGAACGCCAGCTTCGCGAGCCCCGCGTTCGCGTGGACCGACAGCGCCCGACCGGCTTCCTTGGCGACCTCGCCGCCTTCCTCTAGCACCTCGACGACCTCGCCGAGGACGTGGTTGCGCTCGGCCCCAGCGCAGACCAGCTCCACCGCAGCCCGGATCTCGGTCTGCCAGGGCGCCGGCACCGGAGCCGGCAGCACCTCCATGATGAAGCCGAACGCCGCATCGGCCTTGCCGTCGGGCGGAGCGATCCGCAGCGGATCGATCAGGCCCTGGTAGCGCTCGTCGGGTGAGAGCACGATCTGCTCCATCTCCGCCGCCATCTCGGGGATCAGGTGCAGCTTGTGGTCCGGGTGCTCCGGCGTTCCCTTGGGGTCGATGTCGACGATCGGGCCCGAGCCCTGCAGGAAGGCCTGGTAGGTCAGCAGCTGCATCGCGACCGTCTTGCCGCTGCCCTGGGAGCCGGTAAAGAGGATCGGCGGCGGGCGGTTCTGCTGGGAGGCCTCGGCAAGGTCGAGGCGGATCGGCTGGCGGGAGGGCGTCAGCGTGTAGCCGATGTAGGGGCCCATCTCCGACCCCGCGTGACTGACGGCGGTCGGCACCATCGCCGCTACCTCCTCAGGCAGCAGGTGCTCGCGGTATGCGGACAGGGGGAACCGCTGTGCCGGCAGGGTCGAGAGGAAGATCTGGTGCTGGGCACCAATCGGACGGTGCAGCTCGATCCGCTGGCCGACCTCGGAGCGCAAGCGCTCGATCCGTTCCTCGAGCTCCTCCTCGCCGGTCGAGCTGGAGACAACGTAGGTGAGGGCGCTGCGAAGAAGCGGCGGGTGGTCGTTGCCGCCGAGGCGTCGTTGTAGGGCCCGCGCCTCGGCGGGCCGGTCCTCGGCGTCGGGAGATGCACCGTGGTCGGCGGCCGCCTCCTCTCGCCACATCTGATCGGCGTCGACCATGCGCCTCCGAGCAAGCCGCTGGGCGTCGCGGTTGGGCAAGTACTCGCAGTGCAAACAGGCGTCGACCGGGAACTCAAGGTCGAGTGCGGTGAACATCAACTCGGCCTCGGGGCCCGGAAAATCGCGCTCCTCGGGCAACGACCCGCAAACGAGCATCGCCTGCTTGGAGAGCCCGCCTTCGCTCTCTACCTCTAGGTGGCGGCGGGCGATCCTGACGCGGTAATCGGAGTGCAGACGGAGCAGGTCCCACTGCGCCGGCTCGAAGCCGATCTCCTCGTCCTCCTCGTTCGTGATCGCCAGCGCCTGGGGGCGATAGTTGGCATCGCTCGTCGGGTCTCCCAGGCCGCGCACGTAGGCGTGGCGCACCAGCCAGACGATCTCCGAGGCGAGTGCCCGCTCGGCCTCGAGGAAGTCGAGGATGCGCTCCTGCATGCGCCGCTCGGCACGTTCGGTCTCGACAAGCTTCGAGTAGCGCAAACCTCGGGCGTCGTTGATCCCGACCGCAGTGGCGAAGCGCCTCCAGGTGCCAGCAATGCCGCCTTCTCCGAGCAGCTCGGCGATCCCGGTGCTCGCATCCTGCAGCCGCACCGCGAGGTAGACGTCGGGCCGCACCGTCTCGCGCTCGGACAGCGCAAAAGCATGGGCGCGCAGCAGGGACTCGAAGGCCGCCTTGCGCCGCTCGATCTCCTCGGCCGAGCCATGCCGTCGATCGAAGGTGCGCCAGGTCGAGGCGAGGTACTCGCGAACCGAGAAGCGGCGAGAGATGCGGAGGATCTGGAAGTCCGCCGAAATTCGATGGACCAGGCCCTCGAGTTGGCCCATCACCTCGAGCTTGCGGCCGGTGGAGAGCCCGGCGTAGCTCTGGCTGCCGAGCTTGTAAACCGCCCAGGCGTCGCCAAGGTCGCGTCCGAAGACGATGTTCCCGTAGATGAAGGATGGGCGCGGCCGCGGGCCGCTGGTCGAGAGGCTGATCACTCGACCACCACCTCGCGGCCACGGGGCACCCCCACAACTTTGCCGCGCAGCATCGGCGCGGCGCCCGTTCGACGCCTGACTCGGTAGCGACGTGCCCGCGCGGCTCGCTTCTTCGAGTCGCGCACCCAGGGCGGCGCCCCCTCCATCCTGACCATGGCCGGGTAGCGGAAGGTGACCCGCGCGGGCCCCTTGATCCGCCCCTTGACCAGAAAGGACTCTCGGCCGTCGTAGGCGACCGCGACCTCCTCGAGCGGCAGGATCTCCTCGCCCTCCGCAGGACATGGCGATAGGCCAGCCAGCCAACGAGAGCGAAGCGACCAGCGCAGCAACGACGCCAGGACGTGGTGCGGTGGCCGTCCGTCGATCCGCCCCTGCATCAGCAGGAACGCCCCGAGGAGCGGCAGCGCCAGGTAGGAGATCGCCGGGGTCCAGACGCCGATCAGCGCACCGAGCAGGGGCAATCTCGAGGCGGCAAAGACGCCGAGCTCCAGCACCAGGAAGTAGCCGATGCCACGCAGCGGCACCCCATGCGGATATGGGATCCGCCAGCGATCGAAGCGAAACAGCCGGCGCTCGATCCGAAACACCCGCCGGTAGCCGCGCAGTTGGATACCCCTCGACTCGACCATCTCCGCGCCCTCAACGAGCCCCGCCCGTGCTGTGGAGGCCTTGGCCCCTCACAGCACGAACCGGTAGATCGAGCGGTAGAGCGATTCGACCTGATCGGGGACCAGGAGGAACGCCCCAACGACGACCGCTGCGACCAGAATCGCGACTGCCGCCCCGGCGTTTCGCTGGAAGGCCGCGACCGCGAGGGCGATCGCGACAACGATGAAGAACAGCGGGGCGAGTTCGTTCTGCAGGAGGTCGGCGGTGCGCGACCCAACCTGGGTCCGCGCCCCTTCCCCCCCTCCGCTGCCGCGGCCCATCGCCGCGTCCGCTTCGGACACCGTGGTGATCGCTGGCACGGGCAAGCCCACGTCGGCACTCGGCGCCGACAATGCGACGCCGAAAGAGCCAACGAGGAGCAATGCCCCCAGCGCCGTCAATTTGCGCATGGACATTCCCTCCTCGAGGTGTGCGTTTGGGTGATGTGGCCGGCCGCGGTCATCGCGGTCAGCTCTGCTGGGAGATCGTCTGGACGTAAGTGATTCGCCAACCGGGGCCCAAGCGGGGATCAGCTGCGCTGACCCTCCCTACGCCAACCTCGTAGCGCAGCGTGTAGACACCGCCGCGGGGGTCGGTGGCGTTGATCGTCGCTAGTACGGCACCGCCGCCAGCGCCCTCTACCCAGTCGAGCTGATCCACCCCCTCGAGGCGAAACTGGTTCGTGGGCAAGGTGACCGTTGCCGCATCAGCCAAGTCAGCGGAGAGGTTTTCTGCATCGCCTGCCAGGTAGTTCGCGAGTGCGCGCTTGACTAGCGATGTGACTTCGGCGTCATCGACCGGTTCGCCGCCTTGTTCTTCGGTCGAGCCGGTCGTGCTCAGCGGCGGCCCGACGAACGACGGATAGCCCGCGAGGTAGATCGCCCCACCCCGCTCGCGATCCACTGGCACCGAGAGGTAGATCGGCTGCGGGCCGGTGGTGAGCTTGGCCGCAACGGTGATAACCACGCCACCAAGCAGCGGTCGCTGGACCTGCGCGATGTTGGCCCACTGGACCCGCTGAGATCCGGATTGGGGAGGAGAGAAACCCGCTCCGATTTCGAACCCGGAGGAGGCGAAGGACGCAAGCGCCGCTTCGCGCTCTTCGGGCCTGGCACTGTCGTAAGTGAGGTAGGCCTGGGAGAAGGCCAGCGCGTAGCTCTGCTCGGCGTAGTCCAAGGGCGGACCGGACGCCAGCGGGGCGACAGTCGGTGACGTTGGCGAGATGACAGAGCGGATCCCCGCCATGCACATGAGGACCACGAACGCGAGGAACGCGTAGCGAGGGGCCCGCGCGCGAATGCGCCCGTAGCGAGCCGACGATCGCAGTCCGGCCAGTCGCGCCTGAAGGGACGAGGTGGATTTCGCCGCAGCCGCCATCTCGGCCACCTAGAGCCCAAACTCCGGCGAGGTCGACCCGTCACGAAGAGTGCTTTCTCCGCCCGAGCTTTCCGATGGTTCCGCCGCAGGAGCGGGTTCAGGCTGGCTCGGTTCATAGGGTGGTGCTTCCCCTGCCCCACCTGCATCTTCGGATGCTCCGGCCGAGGGGGTCGAAGTGGATGGTGGTCCGCCGGCTCTCCTGCCCTGGCCGTGAGCGGAGCGTCGCCGCTTGGCTCGACGGCGAGTCTGAGCCTTCTTTTTCTTGACCCGATGGGGCTCCACCGCGGGCGCTGGGCTGCGTCGGGAAAGAGTCCGCTGGGTGTACTCCCGGCCCGTCGACCGACTCGTCTCAAGCTTCGCCTTGCCGATCGCCGAAGGGGAAGCTTGGACAGGCAAACCGGCGTGCGAGCTCGCTCCAGCTGACAAGAGGACGATGCGCGCCAGAGCAATCGCGCCAACGGCCAGGACAAGCAGGGCGACGCCGTGCAAACGGCGAGAAGAGGGCCTGCGCTTCGCCGACGAGACCGAGCTGGAATCGCCTCGGGGGCGCCTCACCCCCTTCTCGCTCATTGCGGGGCCTATGGGGCCCGCAGACTCGACATCTTCAGCTTGCGCGAGTACTAGCTCGAGGTCGTCTTCCGGCAAATCGAGCACGGCACCTGCGGTCGGCGAGCCGGTACTCGACTCCCCCCAGAGGCTCTCCGGCTCTGCCCCTAGCTCCTCGTCGCCAAATGAGAAGAAATCGCTCTCGCCCATGCTTCCTCTTTCAGTGACTTCCGCGGGATTGCGGTTACTCGACCGCTGTCGGTCGAGCCGTCACTGCCGTACACGCATGAGCTAGTTCCAGCGCCACCCCCAATGGCGGAAGCTGATGTACCCCTCCTACAGGACTGCGTTCATCGTGCGGAAGCCAAGCCCGACCTTTCAGAGTCGGCGGGCTGGCCTAGATACGCGTGAGGTTTGAGGAGGCTGGGGAAAGTACGCCGATCCAGCGTGGGATGGCCTCAGGGGCCGATTTCGGATCCGCCTCGAACAGGGGCGGAGCCACCTCCACCAGAACCTTCTGACGCAGGCGCAGCGCCGCCACCCGCCGCAGCAGCACTAGGACTCACGCTCGCCGGTGAACTGTTGCTTTCTTCCGGCGTGCTGCTCGGGGGCGGCGAGGATCGTGGCGGCCTCCCCGTCGACCCAAGACCCATCTCTTCATTGGTTTGCTTGCCTGATTCCGACGCTGGGCGCACCGGTTCCGTTTCCGGCGACCCTTCGCTTGAATCCGGCTGGGAAGGTTCCTTGGATTCAGGCTGGGGCTGTGGCGCGGGTTCATAGGTGGGCGCCGGCGTGTATTCAGGCCCCGAAGGCGTTGCACTGGATTCCGTCTGCTCGCTCGCGTTGGTGCTCCCCCCTTCCTCCTGCAGGCCAATAGCTGCAAGTGGACTCACACCCAGCACGGCGCACGTTGCGCCGACGGCAATCCCACTGCCGACGACGCTAGCGCAGGCGCCCGCGACCATCTTGGCGCTTGAAACTCCGAGAGCCTGTCCTGCCGCAGCATCGCCACCCGATCCCGGCAATGAGGTGGCAGCTCTGATCGCCTGCTCCCGCAGCCGCTCACGGAGGGCCCGGGTCGAGTCCACGAGCGACTGCCCTGCGTCGAGCACTCGACTCGTCGCCGCCGCGAGGAGGTTGCCGTGGTCGTGTGCTTCTGCCGCTCCGACGATCCCGAGACCGCTTGCGACGTCGTGCAGGTAGCCACGCATCCTGACGACCACATGCCGGCACGCCCGACAATGACTCAGGTGTGCCTCAACGGCGGTTACATCTGCTGCTGAGCTCTGATTCGAGACGTATCCCCGCAGATACCTGCGCTCCATGTCCCTGCACCGGTCGCCGCTGTCGATCTCCTCGAAAGCCTGAAGCACTTGAGCATTCGCCCGCTGCATGATCTTGCGATAGGTGCGCCGACTTAGACCGGGGAAGTTCTCGAGGATCTCATCTGGATCCAGCCCTAGCTGATGCCGCTGAATGAAGACCTGTCGATCGCGGTCGGAGAGCGAAGCAACTGCCTCGCGGCCAATGGCGATCGTCTCGTGACTCTCAGCCACCTCCAGCGGCGTGTCGGAGTCATCGTCGGGGAAGGTGCCCGCGTCACCGAGAGGTACACGACGAAGAACTCCTTGGTGTCGCCGCTCGTCGATCATCTGGCGCCGGCAGGAGGTCTTCAGCAGATTGACCATCTGCGGCACCGCGAACCGCCGAGCAATCGGATCGACAGTTTCCATCACCCGCTCCAAAGTGGCCTGAAAGATTTCCTCGGCCTCCTCCTCGGAACAGCCTGCGGAACGGAGCTGGTGCAGACAGCCAGCCCTTGCCGGTCCATAGGCACGCCTGTAGAACTGAACCGCCTCGTCCTCCAGCTTGCCGTTGCCAACTTGAACCGCAATCTCTTCTTTGCGGGCCGCCTCCATAAGCCAGGGGTGTTCTTCCTTTCCTTGCCTTTACGTGGTCCTCGTGGGTGGCTTGATCGTGCTGATCACTTCCACCCAAGAGACCGATTTGATGAGTTCGCCGGGCCGGGAACCGACCTATTCCATGGCCCCCTTTCGCTGGGGCGTGGAAGCGGCTGATGCGTTCGCACTTGCCCGTTGACGATGCCTGCAGGATCGTCTGTGCTTCTCACGGGCACGATTGCATTGGGCTCGTCGATTCTTGCCCTGGGCGTGTCGGGTCCCGGCTTTCTTTTGGTGCCGCTGCGGATAGACGATCACCGGAACGGGCGCGGAGGGCCCTCCGTGATAGGGGTAGCCGCGCTGCTTCCCCACCAGTGCACGCATGATGTATTCCGTGGCTACATGGGTGCGGTTGAACCGGTAGCGGCCGTCGTAGTTCCCGTGTTTTCCGGTGGTGAAGCGCCGGAAGACGATCCAGCCATTGCCCTTTCGGGCCTGGAGCACGACCTGCACAAAGTCGTTGTGAGGCCCCGGGACGGTGCCGCGAAAGCGTGCGACTCCCTTGTTGCGGAGGGTCGTGTCCTCCACTTCAAAGGTCGGCCGCACCTTCGTCACCAGCTGAACTTTGCTGCTGATTTCCCGATGCTCTGACCGATAGTCGACCACGAGGTAGCGCGATGCCCCCGGCTTGACGGCGAATTCGTAGCCTCCATCCGCGGCGGTGACCGCGACACCAAGGAACTTCCGGACGCTGTCCGTAACGACCTGGCTGAACACGCAGATCGGAGCATCGACCACGGGGGCACCATTGCCATCCAGCAATTTCCCGACAAGGAGGCCCCCGCTCCCCTGCTTCACGAGCTGTCGGCCCCCACCGTCTGACCCAAGGCCGCTGCTCAGCAACGCGCCCGAGTCGACATCGTCACGCACGCAGTCATAGACCAGCGGCACGCTCACGGGGGCGCCGACATTGCCCTCGGCATCCGAGAGCCACAGCTGTAGCGTGAACCCGCCTCGATCACGGGGCGTATCCAGGCTTCTGATGGCTTCAATGTCCTCGCCGGTGACAATCTTTTCAGGGACAACCGTGGCGCCTTCTGCGTCAACTACTCGATAATGCGCAGCATCGATGGGGGAACCGGAATCGACGAGGTTGTGCCAGGTCATGTCGAACCCGTCGGCACCCTTCGGGCTCTTCGGTGCCACGACGGAAAGGTTCTGCGGCGCGGCAGGTGGCGTCGTGTCGTGGGGGATCTGAACCGTGGCAGCTGGCCCAACAAAACCGACTTCATCTTCGAGCCAGACACGGAGCCGGTAATCGCCAGCTTTCTTCGGTCCATTGATGGTCTGAACCGCAGTTGGGTTGGCCCCTCCGACCGCTTGAGCCGGCGTCACGACGTTCCCGGCCGCATCGACGACGTTGTAATAGGCCTTGGTGATGGGAGACCCTTCGTTCGGAGGCAACGAAAACTGGGCCCCGAACTGATCGATGTATCGAGCAGAGTTCGGCGTGACAACCGAAAGGCCAGCGGGGGCTCCCGGCGCCGTGTTGTCGGTCGCGATGGTTCGAGCCGTGCAACTCTGCCCCCCGGTTCCGCCTTGGCCCTGATACTGGCCGAAGTCCTGCGTGCAGACTTGGACCGTGTGATTCGAGCCGTCCTTGAAGGCCGCCGTGTTGACCGAGATCGACCGGCTCCATGGACCGCCCGTTGGACAAGGGGTGTATGAGCGCGCCCACTCGCCGTTGCTTTGGGTGCTTGACGTATTGCATTCAGAGCCGTGGTCGAGGTTCCAAAGTTCGCCGCCGTCGACATACAGCCGCTCCCATCGGATCCCTGAGCCAGCGTCTGAGACGTTGAAGGTGACGTCCTGCGTCCCTTTCACCCAGCGACCTGCAAGCAATGGCCGGTCAGTGCTCGTGAAGTCGACCTTGGAGTCGGAGTCGTCGGAGAGGATGAACACGATGTCGTTGAGATCCGCAGCGTTGTTGCCGCTGGCATCGCACCGAGCCGCCCTCACGCACATCAGCTCAAAGACGAAGCGGTTGAAATCGAGGTATCCCCCCACCGGCCAGAGGTGAGGCCCGAAGATGGTGGAGGAGGGCGACTGGCCTTTTGAAGTGGTTCCGGCTCCCTGGGAAAGGATCTGTTCCGTCGAGCTGGCAGTCGCAATCCAGAACCTGCTTCTCCAACCATCGTTGAACTGGTATGGCTGCCGAGTGAAGCCGCCTGCAGCCTTGAAGTGAGTCGAGGCTGGCGCATCGAAGTAGACGTTGGCGAATGCGCCTTGGCGGATCGAGTCGGGTGCGTCGCGATCCTCCTGAATCCGTATTAGCGCGCTGTCTCCGGGAGGATCGCCCCCTTCCCCTTTACACCGATTCCAGACGTTGAAGATGCCTTTCGGAGTGTCGGGGCTTTTCGTATTGGTGTCGACCTTGTACGGGGGAGCACCGTTGTTAGCCGCACAGGCAACCACCTTGTAGTAGCCAGCCTGGCCCGTTCCAACGCCAACCAGCGCGACACCAAGCAACGCCAGGATCCCCACGGCCAGCCACCTTGCCGGCGACCTCAGTGACTTGGACATTCCGCTTCTCCTTTTGTGTTCGGATAGCTCTCGGGCCGCAATTTCTGGCCCTCTGCCTCCTACACGGATGAGCGGAACTTCGTGCCACCCCCCAGAGGGGCAGGTCGGTCCAATCCGTCCTCCCGTATACCCATACACGAACTAAGGGAATCCGTCCAGCAATCTCCTTGCTCATATATCTGTCGAGTTCAGGGGGGCCGAACTAAAGGCTCTCTCTCAACTTGAGGATTAGGTGGAGTTCTGCCGTGTGGCTGCCGCCGAGCACAGAGGTGCGGCCGCCATCGGTGCGCGTCTCGCCACATCGGGGCGATCACGAACTCAGAACGGTTAGCGTTAGCGGAGGTGTCAGAGGAGTGGTCGGACAGCGCGCGGGTCGTCGAGTACCTCTCACGGGAGATACCGCATAGGCATGTCGCTGAGGAAATGTTGTTGGAGGCGCTACCGCAGCGAGTCGAGCGATTCCTCGACCTCGGCACCGGCGACGGGCGGCTGCTAGCGCTCGTCCGAGCTCGTCATCCAAAGGCCGAAGCGATAGGGCTCGACTCGTCGGCGCCAATGCTCGACCGGGCGAAGGAGCGATTTGACGGCGATTCCTTGGTCGGTCTGCGCAGACACGACCTGCGGGACCGGCTCACGAACGCGGGGATGGCTGATGTCGTCGTCTCCGGACTGGCGATTCATCACCTGGACGATGAGCGCAAGCGAGAGCTGTTCGGAGAAGTCCATGCTCTCCTCGCGCCTGGCGGGGTCTTTGCGAACCTCGATCTCGTGCGTGCCGCCTCCGAGCGTCTCCACGAGCGCTTTCGCCGCGAGATCGGCAGGACCGAGGACGACCCGACCGACCGTCTGGCGGGGCTCGCCGAACAGATGAGCTGGCTGAAAGAGGTCGGCTTCGCCGAGGTGGATTGCCACTTCAAGTGGTTGGAGCTGGCCCTAATCGTCGCCGTGAAAGCGCCGGCCGCTACCGCGTGACGAGGGCCACGGTGAACCCGTCATTGCCGTTGCCGCCGACCGTCTGGATCGTCGTCGCGACGGCCTGCACGACGAGCCCAGGCGGACAAGCCGAGTAGATCACCGATGAGGACGTCGAGCGGGTGATTGTCAGTGGATCAACTACTCAGGTCACTAGGCGCTCTCGGGCAGCTTCTCGACCGGCACCCGACCCCCGCAGGCGGCCTCGGCCGCCCTTCGTACGAGGGAGAACTGCCCCTCGTGCAGGACGTCCAGGGGCCGTTCCCAGTCCAGGCCGCGGTTGCGCGAGCGTAGCCAGCCGGCCACCGAGGTAGGCGTCAGCCCGCCTCTGCGGATCAGCATGTCCGCGATCGCGCGCAGGTCGTCCAGTCCAGGCGGCCGCCCCGCCCGGGCGCCCTTCCGCCACCGCGCCAGGGTCGGCCGGCTGACGCCGGCCAGGCGCATCAGCTCACGGTCGCGCAGGCCGAGGCCCTTGGAGAAGGCGTGCAGCTGGTCGGACAGGGGGCTGGCTTCGTCAAGCTTGGCGAGCAGCGCCTGCGACTCCGCGTCGAGCGATACCGGCGTCGTCTCGAAGGCGATTGCTTTTCGCATCTTCGGCCTCTTTCTGGATCAGTCTCACCGGCGAATCAGCGGACTAGCGCTTCTCGTCTTCAGCCCTAGTAGCGATGAGCGCAGCAGTTATCTCGGGATCTTCAGCCACAAGTGACTCAAGGATGAGACCGTCAGGTCCCTCCGTTTCGCGGACCTTTTGCCATTTGGCAAGGACCTTGCCGTGGTATCTGACTTCAGTCTCGTCAAGCTCCAAGTCCCTCGAAAGTTCAGCCGTTGTGTGGGGGAGGAAATCCTTATGTAGCTGTCGCAGGATGCAGCGACGCACTCGATGATCGAGGGGCTTGGGAGGCTGATCACTCATCGAGAGAGACGTGACATATGGATGAGGTCCCATTGAGGCGGCGACGCTCGGACGGAAAACTCATACGGAGACCGCTCCAATACGCTCGACGGCGCCACTCTCCTCAGCAGCAAGGCCATCCCCTTTCTTTGCGGCGTAGAGTGCCTGATCCGCATGAGCCGAAATAGCTTTGAAGTCGAATGGCTTACCTACGTGGGACGCACTTACACCGCAACTCGCGGTGACCTGCGTACCGTCCAGTCCAGCCTGCACTTGCCGCACGATCGAGCGGGCGCAGTCGCCAACGGATCGTGCTTGGTCGATGTCAGCGCCCGGGAGGAGGATGAGTATCTCGTCACCTCCGACTCGATAGATGAGGTCATATGAGCGGAGTCCCTTCCGTAGTCGATAAGCCACATCCACAAGCACGCCGTCACCGGCTGCATGGCCAAGCGAGTCATTGACCAACTTGAATTTGTCCAGGTCGAGCAGGACAATGCCGACTGGCTCCCGAGTGAGCGCTGACTGGTATTCCAACTCTTTTGCACGACTCTCCAGGGAGCCTCGATTGAGAAGCCCGGTTAGCGGATCGAGTATTGCCTTGTCTCGATGCTCTATATCGGACCGCTTGAGCGCTGCGGAAAGCATGGAGGCAGCGACAACCACAGCAATTGGAGCTATGACCAGCGGAGGATTCTCGGCAACGGTTTGTGAATCAGCCGCTAAAGCCACGGCAAGGATCAGGATCACTGCCAAGCCAACACCAAGCCAAATTCCCTTGGTCGAGAATCGCGCACTCAAGGTAACCACTGGGACTGCGAGAAGAGCGAGTAGGAAGATGGCGCTGTTCCCGGTAAGCAAAACGCTCAATGCGATTATCAACTCAGCTGCAGCCCAAGCTCCGAACATCCAGTACTCCGGATGAGAAGCGCGATCGATCCTGGCCTCCGCAGCGCGAAAGAGGGCGCCGGCCAGCACGAGCGGCACAAGCGTCCACCAGCCAACCCAAGGCCCTGCCAGCACCAGAGCTCCAGCGAGTACGAGGAATGTGCGCAGCCGCACCGGCCGGAGGCGCTGATCCATGTCCAGCATCCGCTCGCGCTCCGACCCATCCTCGACCAACAACGATCTACTGAGGGCTGAGGGCGACCCGATCCGGCCACCCTGAAGCTGAGTCTTGCCGGTCACGCCTCGCGAGTCGCTCGGCTCGGCTGTCTGTCGATCTCGTTGTATGCCCCCGCGAGACCCTCTGCCTCTTGTCGGGCGGGGGTAGGGTCACCGACGATTCGGCCGCCGTCTCGATCAATGACAACGAACTCCACGGCGTATCGAGGGCCCTCTTGGACGGTGGAGGACTTCGACTTGGGCTCATCCTCCCGCCGAGCCTCGTAGCCCAAACGAAAGGCGTCGATACCGAGGGCCGCGATCTGGCGGCTGAAGCCGTAGAGGGCAGCCAGTCGGGCGATCACCGACTCGTCGACATTGTTGCGTCGGCACCATTCCGGGATGCTTTCGCGATCGCGGCCCGGGCGATTCAGAAGCTTGCTTATGTCGTCCGAGCGGATCACGTCCGCGGACGGAGAGCCTTAAGACCGGTCGAGGGAACCAATTGCCGAGTTCCCTCCTCGCTTACGCAATAGGAACGCTGCCAGACCAGATCAGTTAGAACGCCTCTGAGCTCTCTCGCAGCGTTCCCTTTTCCATCAGGCACTACAGCCTCCCGGGCAGACTGCCATATTGGAACACTAACATAC
>Ga0075423_10003309_pt1 | contig 14823 bp, 11 predicted proteins | sample SoiMethybrSBSTD2_FD_80114 | JGI IMG/M metagenome (GOLD analysis project Ga0075423, IMG submission 80114) | Bulk soil microbial communities from a Populus tree surrounding site in Tennessee, USA - Soil MetaG P. TD hybrid SBSTD2 | ecosystem: Environmental > Terrestrial > Soil > Tree plantation...
CGATCCATTCCGATCGCGGCGATCAGGAACTGCACGGCCCGCCCGATCAAGGTTGAGACGAACCAGCCGACCGTCGCGATCAGGACTGCCGTCAAGAAGAGCGCGGCGCCACGCGCGACGGAGACCAGCGTCTCCTGGAGCTGCGTGGCCAGTTCGGGAGGGAATACCGAGGCCGCGAACGTATGCCAATTCATTTCGTCACCTCCTGCGGAGTGAAGGCCCCTGCGTCCGTCCGAGGACGAGGGCGCGCACGAAGCGCGCCACGTCCTCGGGACCGCGAACGCGGAAGCGCGCGGCGGTCGGACCGGGACCGACGCGTACCGAAACGTCGGTCGGGGCCAGCGCGGCGAAGGCGGGTTCGTCGCCCGCGCTGTCGCCGAAAAAAATCGTGAAACGGGGACGGGTGCGGGCGCGAATCGCCGCGAGAGCGCGTCCCTTGTCGTACCCCAGCGGGACGAAATCGTTCACTCGATCGCCCAACTGCACGCCGAATCCGTGCCCGCGCGCTTCGCGCTCCACCGGCCCCAGACTGCGCCGGAGCCTCGCGCGGAGGTGCGGAGATAGTCCCCGATGGTGCACCGCTACCGAAAGACCTTTTTGCTCGATGAAGGCGTCCCCGTAGGGCGCCACGGCCTGCGCTAGTCGGGCGCCGATGACCCGCGCTCCCCGGCGAAGGCGCTTCCGGGTCGCCCCCCTCGGTCCCACCGGCCCCTCGAGGCCGTATTGCGCGATTCGTGCCACACGGGCGCTCGGGACGAGGCTCCTGAGATCCCGAAGGGGGCGGGCGCTCACGATCGCGACGCGAACGCGCGGCAACCGCGCCGCACGCGCCAGTAGCGCCAGCGTCGTCCTCGGGACCCGCGCCGCCTCGGGTCGGGCGACGATCGGGGCCAGCGTGCCGTCCAGGTCGAACGCCACGAGCAGGCGGCGCCTCGGATCGAACGTCGTCTCCCGGACCGATGCCCAGGTGGCCCGGGAGAAGAGCGGCATGGTTCGCCTCATCGCTCCTCGGACGTTACCGCCGCGATCCCGGCCGTGCATCCGCCAGGAGGTGGAGCCGGTGGACGTCGCGCAGGAGCTTTCGGGTCCAATCGTAGATGTTGTGCGACGCCACGACCTCCCGAAGCGCCCGCATTCTCGAGGCCCGCTCCTCGGGCGAAAGATGCAGCGCCCGGTAGAACGTGGCGGCGAGCCGCTCGGTGTCGTATGGGCTGACCTGGAGCGCGTGATCCAGCTCGCGGGAAGCTCCCGTGTACGGGCTCAGCACCAGGACACCGTCCAGATCCGGCTTCGCGGCCACGTACTCCTTCGCGACGAGGTTCATGCCGTCGTGAAGCGACGTGACCGCCAGGACGTCGGCGAGGACGTAGTAGGGCATGAGTTCCCGAAAGTCGAGGTTCGCGGTGATGAGCTGTACCGGAGTCCGCCCCGGAGCGCCGAAGCGGGCGTTGATCGTCGCGATCCGTTCCTCGACCGCGGCGCCCAGGGCCTGGTACTCGGGTAGATTCACGCGAGAGGGGACTCCGATCAAGAGCATCGCGACGCGCTCGAGCTCGTCCGGGTACTTCTCGAGAAACCGGGCGAACGCGTCGAGACGCTCCGGGATTCCTTTCGTATAGTCGAGGCGGTCGACGCCCAGGATGACGCGCGTGTTGGCGAGGCCCAGCGATTCGCGGATTCGGACGGCTTCCTTTCGGGTCCAGGCATCGGACGCCGCGAGCGTGATCTCGGCGGCGTCCGGGCTGATCGGGTAGTGGCGGACGAACGTGCGGTGCCCGCGCCGCCTTATCGCCTGCCGTTCGCGATCGATGTGCGCCTCCATCTCGCCGGCGACCGTGTCGAGGAAGTTCATCACGTGGTTCGCGATGTGGAACCCCAGGAGGTCGCACGCGAGAAGCCCCTGGAGGATCTCCTGCTTCCAGGGCAGGATTCGGAACGCCTCGGGATTCGGCCACGGCACGTGCCAGAAGAGGACGATGGTGAGGTCCGGGTGCCGCGCGCGAAGGCGGGCGGCGCACAGCGCGAGATGATAGTCCTGTAAGAGAACGAGCGCCGGTCGGGTTCCGACCGCGTCGAGGATGGCGTCGGCGAAGCGGTCGTTCACGTCGGCGTACGAGCGATAATCCTGCGCCTCGAAGTGCGGGCGCACGTACACGACGTGGCAGAGCGGCCAGAGGCAGCCGTTGGCGAAGCGATTGAACCCCTCGGCGGTGTCTTCCGGCTCGAGCCACAGGCGCTGGAGCGTGTAGCTTCGCTCCCCCGGCGGCATCGGGACCCGCCCCTTGGCGTCGGCGACCTCGCGGTCGGCGTCGCCCTGGGCCTGCGCCACCCAGATCGCCCCGGTTGCCCGGGCCACCGAATCGAGCGCGGAGGCCAGCCCGCCCGGGCTCCGGAGGACCTCGATCGTGGAGTCGCGCCGCACGTGCTGGTAGGGCTCGCTCTTCGAGGCGATCACGATCTGAACGTCGCCGGTGTACTCGCGAACGCTTCGCTCGAGGTCAGCCTGGTCGGTCTGGCGGCTCGATTCCCGGCGCGCCACCTGGCGGGTCGCCGCCCGCTTGAGGGCGTTCAGGATTCGCGCGCCCGCCGGTTCGTTGTCTCGAGGCATCGTCAGTTCCTCGGCGGCTCGAGCCGCGCCAATTCACGCAGGTTCCGCGTCACGCGGAGCGCCAGCATGCCGGCCATTCCGAGCGCGGCCCCCGCGCCCGCCACGTCGAAGACCGTGAGGCCGATCCCGTGCACGCCGAACGGGAGGGGCCCGATCAGGAGCGCCACGACGTTCAGCGCGAAGAGCACGCCCCGCGCCTCGGTCGGGCCGATCATGCCGTACCCGTAACGGAACACGCCGAACGCGTGCGTTTCCAGGTAGACGTTGATCGAGAGGACCAGATACGCGATCACGATCGCGAGCCCGACCGAGAGTAGCATGTACGGCGAGAAGCCCAATCCGAGTCCGATTACGGTCGTGGAGTAGGCGTCCGTGAGGTGGTCGAGGTAATAGCCGTAGCGGGGCCGTTCGATTTTTCGAACCCGGGCCAGCGTGCCGTCGAGACTGTCCCCGAACCAGTTGATGACGAGGCCCGCGTTCGCCAGCCAGAGCCACTCGGGGCGCCGCGTGGACAGGACGTACCCGAGCGCGATGAGCGTCGCGCCGAGGACGCCGATCCCGGTCAAGTGGTCCGGGACCATCCAACGAGGGAGCGACCCCGCGAGACGGGGAAGGAGCCACTGTTCGAGGCGTGTGAGCACGAACGTGGCGCGACGTTCCGGATCCTTCGTTTCGACCATAACTTGCCACTATCGGGCTTGAAGTCGATGGAAGCAAGATCGCCGGCTGCGCGATACGACGCAGTCGGCGACGGTGCCGTGTAACTTATTCTAAAAACGTTGGTTATGCGGCCTTACTTGCGGCCCTTCGTGGATTCCTTGGTCTTGCCCTTGGCCGAGTCCTTGGCGGTTCCGGACGTTCCCAGGATGCCGGTCGCACCGGGCTGGGACGATGTGGGTTGCGCTCCCAGGGCGATCCGGACCGTGCCGCCTTCCGGGGCGTCGGGCACGACCTCGGCCATGGCCTGGACGCGCGCCGGGTCCCCGATCGTCAGATCCGCCATCGCCGAGCCCACCTGTTTCGCGAGCGCGTTCGCCTGCTCGTAGGAACGAGCCGACGCGGTCACCCGCATCGGCTGGGAGACCCGCGAGGATTGGTTGAGCCAGGACGCGGCCTCGAGGAGGAGCGGGGCGGTGAGGCGCGTCGGGCCGCTATTCGTCGGGCCGCCGCTTGCGGCGGTGCCGCTCGTGCCGGCGCCGGCGCCGTACGCGCGCGCCGCGTTCATGTCGGCCGCGAGCTGCTGGCCGGAGAAGACGAGCACGGGTCCGGTGGGGGAGTCGAGCCGGTAGGCCGAGACGCGAAATCCCTGGCCCACGAAATTCCGCTTGTTGCCCGCCTTGTCCACCGCCTCGAAGACATAGGAATAGGTGATGCCGGGCGCCACCGGCGCGCCCGTGGTGGAGCGTCCATCCCACACGATTTCCTTGGGGGCGTCGCCCTTTCCCTCGAACAGCGCGACCGTCTGTCCCCGCGAGTCGGCCACGGTGAGCTTCCACCGCTCCGTGCCGCGAACGTCGGGTTGGAACCGGGCGACCGCTCCGGACGCGAACTGCCCGAGCCACGGCCGGCCCGGATAGGGAGAGCGCGAGTCCGCGGACATCGCGAGATAGGCCGTCGTGAGGTCGGGCGAGACGCGATCGAGCACGTCGCGGGCCGAGCCGAACTCGAGCCCGGTGACCGTTTCCGGATTCAGGTCGAGTGCTAAGACCGGCCGATCGATCGTCACGTGCACGCGGTCTTCACCCTCGACGGTCAGCGTGCGGAGATCGGTCCGTTCCTGGCCGCCCTTGATGGTGTAGCCGCTGTCGGCCGGAGCATTCCCGGAGCTCACCGTCGAGGTCTCCGTGGGGGACGTCGTAGCTCCCGCGTTCGAAGCCGGCGTCGACGTCGGTGTCGACGTCGGTGCCGAGGCCTGCGTCGGGGCCGCGGTCGACTTCACCGGCGCCGGAGTCGCGGTCGACTTCACCGGCGTCTCCTTCGCCCCGGCGCCCGCCACCGAAATCGCGCTCCAGATCGCGGCCGCCACAACGATTCGCATCCCTCTCATCGCCGTTCTCCCCGTCACCCGGCGCTGCGCAGCCGGTAGTGGAATGTGATCGTCCCCCACTGCTCGCCCGTCCGCCCGCCGCGAAGCGGTTCGAAACGCCAGGCGCGAATCGCGAGGCGGGCGTTCTCGTCGAAATCGCCGAACCCCGCGGTCTTCTGAATCACCACGTTTTCCTTCACGCCCCCGTCGGGCCGCACCACGAAGTACAGCGTCACCGAACCCTCCACCGCCTCACGTTTCGCCCATTCGGGGTAGTCGGGGACGGCCGCCTGGAGCACCGGGCGATCCGCGATCGGACCGGCGAGCGACGCGCCCGCGACCGTGCGCCGCGCCGTGGCGTCGCCGACCTCGGCGGGTCCTGACGATGCCGTCTTCGCCGATGGAATCCCTGCCGGAGCGAGCGTTGCCGCCCCACTGCCGGTGCCGCCGCGCGTCAGCGGGAGAGCCCCACCGCCGCTCAACGCCGCGCCGCGGGTCAGTGAGACTGCCGAGCCGGCGCCCGTTCCCGAAACCGTCGCGGGGCCCGATCCGAAGAGAGACGCGGGAATCTTGGTCGTGGCGGTCCCGGTAACGGCGGGCCGCTCGTCACGCGTCATCGCGGCGAGGCGGGCGCTCAGCTGGTCGACGACGTTCGTCTCGGTCGACGGATCGAGTGCCAAGTCGGCATCCTTGTCCCTGCGCTCGAACCGCTCGTCGCGCGTGACCTGACGGCTCGCGGCGCCCGTCACCACCTGCGCCGCCGGGGCGGCGGGCGCGGCCGGAGCCGACATCGCCGCCAGCTCGCCCGGGGTGAGGAGCGTGATCTCCGTCACGATGGGAAGGTCGATCGCGATCGACTTCTGGGTCGCGATCCAGAGGAAGAGGAGCGCGTGCAGGACGATGCTTGCGGTCATCGTCCACCGCGTCCGCCGCCTCGCCTCTACCAGGTCCAGCCTCAAGGTCGCGACTGTCACCGCTCCACCTCCGTCTTCTGGCGCGTCGCGATGGCGACCCGCTGAGCGCCGGCGGCGCGAGCTTGATCGAGCAGCGCCTTGACGTCGACGTACGGCGTGTTCGAGTCGGCGCGCACCACCACGAGCACGTTGTCGTTCCCCTTTTGCGCGAGCCGAGATTGGAGCGCCGCCGGGAGCGTCTCCCGCGTCACCCGCTGGTCGTCCACGGCCAGTTCGCCGCTCGAGGAAAGCGTGATGCTCACGTTGCGCTCGTCTTCCGCCTCCCGCGTCCTCGCCTCCGGCAGGTTCACCGGGAGGTCCGACTGGACCATCATCGGGGCGGTCACCAGGAGAATGATGACGAGCACGAGACAGACGTCGATGAGCGGCACCACGTTGACCTTCGCGATCAATCCATGCCGCTCGCCGCTTAACCGGTGTCTCATCATGTCAGCCTCCCACCACGGCGATCCGCGCGGCGCCGCACCGCTTCGCTTCGTCCAGCACGTTCACGAACGCTCCGTTCGGCACCTGGTCGGCGCAGCGGACGACGACCGTCTTCGTCGCGCTCAGCTCGAGCAACGGCCGGACGAGCAGGTCCATGCGGTCCCGGCTCACCGGCGCCCGGTTCACCGTGACGCTGTCCGCCGAGAGGATCACGATCTCCACCCGCTCGGTCTTCGCCATCATGTCGGCGCTCTTGCCGGCGGCGGCCGCCTTCTGAACGTTGATGCTCGACTGAAACGCCATGGGCGTCGCCACCATGAGAATCACGACGAGCACGAGGCAGACGTCGATCAACGGCGTCATGTTCGGCTCGTAGATGCCGTCCGGGGTGCGGGATCTGAAGTTGCGAGACACGATGCCTCCCTAGGCCGCGCGCGATGTCGTGTTGCGCGAGGCGGCCGATCCGCTCATGCGGATCGTGCGCGCGTTGTTCTCGGTCACCGTCAGGATCACGCCCACGCGACGGACGAACTGGTTGTAGAGGATGACCGACGGGACGGCGACGACGAGTCCGGCGGCCGTCGTGAACAGAGCCTCGGCCACGCCCGCCGCGACCACGGACGGTCCGGCCGAGCCGGTCCGCGCCATGTCGTGGAACGCGCGCATGATTCCCCAAACCGTTCCGAGAAGGCCGATGAGCGGAGCCGTATTGCCCATCGTGCCGAGGAAGCCCAGGTTCCGCTCCAACGCCAAGCGCTGTTCGCTCATGGCGATGTGGAGCTTCTCCTCCGCGGCATGGTTTGGCTCATCGATCGAGCGGACCATTTCCGCGCCCACGGGGCCCATCGGGTGCGGGTTCGAGGACAGGACGCGAATCGCCTCGTCCCGGTTACCCGACCGCACCGCGACCAGGGCCGACGCGAGGAGCGAGTCCGGATTGCCGCGACGCTTCCAGAAGTAGATGGCGCGCTCGATGGCGAATCCGGCCGTGAGAACACTGCAGAACAGAATGATGACCATCACGGGGCTCGACCGCATGGCCTGGATCCAGTCGAAGTTCTCAAACATCGTCGTTCCGCTCCTTTCGGTGGTTCCGGGGCACCCGCGCCCCGGTTCTTGCCGGTCTGGCCGCTACCGCGCCTTCCGACCGGCTCCGAGCTGCGAAGCGCGCCCCTGCGCGGCCGCGGCCAGTTCCTTGTCCTTCGAATTCGCGGCGATGTCCTGATAGGCGGTCATCGCCCTCATGTATTCCTTCTTCGACTCGTAGATCGCGGCCATCCGCGCCACCGCCGACAGGCGGAACGCGTTGCGGCGATCCACCGCCTGCGAGGCGCGCACGTACGACTTGAGCGCCAGGTCGACCTGCTGCTGCTCCTCGAGGCACCGGCCGATGCGGAAATGAAGCTCGGTCTCGAGCGCCGCCTTCGGTCGGGAAGACAGCGCCCGCTCGAACTCGGCTTGAGCTTCGGGGTAGTGCGCCGCGCCGTCCTCCAGGTCGCCCAGCTGGTAGGCGATGTCGTCGGCCCGCGCGTCGCTCGGCCACTCCTGGCGGTAGGCCAGGAGGGTCGCCTTCGACTCATCGGTCTGCCCGAGCGCGCGCTGGCAAAGCGCCAGGTTGTAGCGCGCCGCGGACCGGACCTCCGTCGTCGCGCTGTCGCCCAGGACCTGCGTGAAGGCGACGGCGGCGTGCGAATAGTCCTTTTGCTCGAAGCGCTGGAGGCCCAGCTGGAACTCCACCGTCGGGCGAAGCTCGCTCTCGGCGAAGAAGGCCAGGAATTGCTCGTAGGCCAGCCGCGCTTCCTCGACCTGTCCCGCCTTGGCGAACGCGTCGGCCAGGAGGAACTGCGCCTGATCCGCGGCCGAATAGCCGGGGAACTGGCTCACGACGCGACGGAATCCGTCGGCCGCCTCCGGGTAGCGCTTCGCCTGGTAGTTGTTCTTCGCGATCTGGAAGAGGGCATCCGCCGCGTACGCGCTGGTCGGATACTGCTCCACCAGCTGGGCCAGCACCGCCGTCCCCTTGTCGCTCTGGCCCAGGCGATACAGGGAGAGCTCGGTCCCGCGCCGTGCCTCACGCGCGTAGGGGGAGTCCGGGAAGCGGGCGATGGCCTCGGAGAAGGACGCGAGCGCCGCGGCGTCGTTCCCCGCGTTGTAGTCGCACTGGCCCAACCGAAGCAGCGCGAGTGCGGCACCGTCGGTCTGCGCGAAGTTCTGGAGCAGCCCGTGGTAGCAGCGCTTCGCTTCGGTATATCGCTGGGCCTGGAAGTAAAGGTCGCCGGCGCGCGTCCATGCGCGTTCGGCGATCGGGGCGGCGGCGCTGTCGCGCACGATCGCCTCCCAGTGATCCACGGCGTCGCCCAAGCGGTTCAAGCGAACGAACGCGAGGGCCGCCTGGTGATGCGCCAGGTTCCGGTTCGGGTTGTCGGGGAATCGCTTGATGAACTCCACGTAGCCCGCCGCCGCCTCGCGATAGTGCTTCTGATTGAACCGATTGTGCGCGATGTCGAGGAGGGCGCCGCTCACGAGCGAGACGTCGCCGGACGCGCCGTAGCGCATCACGAGTCGCTCCTCGGTCTCGATGGCGAGGCTGTCCTTGCCCTGCTGCGCATAGCTCCAGGCGAGAAGCTTCGTCGCCGAGGCTCCCACCGGGTGATCCGGGAATTCGCGCGTCAGCCGCTCCAGCGTGGCCTGGGCTTCCGGATGCCGGGATTGCGCCGCCATGGCGTCGGCGTCGATGAGGAGCGCGTACGCGCGCCACGGCGAGTGGCTCGGCGGCATCTTCTGGAGCAGGAGGTGCGGCGCGCCGGCCACCTGACCGAGGTCGCCCGCCTTGTGGTACGAGTAGAGGAGGAGGCAGAGCGCCGCGTCGATGATCTCCTGGCGCTCGGGCGTGACCGGACGGACCGTCCGCGTGGAATCCACGGTGCCGCTCAGGTAGCGGTCGAGCACGATCTGGAAGTAGGGCGCCGCCGCGCGCGGGCGCTGCTGCGCCAGGAGGCCCACGCCCGCCAGATAGGCGGCCGCCGGCGCCTCGGGCTCGAGCGGATAGCCCGAGACCACCGCCTGATACGAACCGGTCGCGTCGGCCTTCCGGCCGAGCGCGTCGAGGCAGCGAGCGACGCGGTACTGCGCGCTCGCCGCCACGGAATGCTGGAAGTAGGACGTGAGGACCCGATTCAACTCGACGATCGCGTCCTGATATTGGCCGCGGGTCGCGAGCACGTCGCCGATCAGGAACTGAGCACGCGCCGCCTGATCCGTCCCGGGGCGCTGTTCGACGATGCCGCGGAAGAGCGCGAGCGCCGAATCCGGATGTCCGGCCAGAAGCGTGGAGCCGGCGGCCCGAATCTCGGCCTCGGCGACGACGGCGGGATCCTGCGCCTTCGCCGCGGCCCGCGCGAATTCCTCGCCGGCGCTTCGATAGTCCTTCGCGCGCAGGAAGGCGTCGGCTTTTCCGAGCAGCGCGGGGTCGCGGAGCGGGGAGTTCGGAAAGCGATCGGACACTTCCTGGAAGGCGGCGGCCGATTGGAGCACCGCGCCCAGGCTGCGCTGGCAGAGCGCGCGCAGGTACGCGGCCCCCGCCCCGCCGCCCGGCTTGGTGCCGATCAGCGCCAGGGCGTCCGCCGGCTTTTGGGTCAGGTAGAGCGCGGTCGCGCGCGCCAGCGACGCGCGAGCGTCATTCGCGTACCACGGCCGGCTCGCGAGGAGCGCGGTCAGCTGCTTTTGCGCCACGGCGGTTTCGCCGCGACGAAGCGCGTTCCAGGCCTGGGCCAGCTTCGCTTCGCCGAGGAGCGGGCTGTCGGGGAAGCGGCTCTCCCAGTCCTTCCACGCGTTCATCGCGTCGGCATCCGAGCCCGACGCCTCCTGTGCGAGGATCGACTCGAACACCGCGTCGTCGGCGAACGGGCTCTTTCCGAGCTTGTCCGCGGCGCCGCGCAGCTCCGCGGCAGCGCGCGCGTTCTCGCCCCGTTCGAACAGGATTTCCGCCGAGAGGTACCGTGCGGCGCCTTCGGATTCCTTCGTCTTCGCGCCGCGCGCGGATTCGACGGCGAGCTTCTCCGCCTCCTCCAACGCGGCAACCTTGTCCGCATCCTTCAGCACGCGCCCCGCTTCGAACGCCGTCCCTGCGTCCTTCACCGCCGGCGCCGGCTCGTCCTTCGCCCAGGCCGGCGAGGCCGGCGCCGTCGCGCCGACCCCCACCGCCAGAAGGATCCCTGCCGCCATGCCGAAGCGCACCCCCCGGCGCGCTCCGCGCTTCGCCATCCTCTCCGCTGTCCGTTGCGTCATGGCCCTTTGCCCCCGCTCGCTTACTGGACCGGAATGACCGGCACTTCGCCCTGCGGCCCGCCGGTCGAGATCGTCACCGCGTGCATGCGGCTCTCGATCACGCGGCCGTCCGCGTCGTTCACCTGGAGCCGGTACCGGTACTCGCCGTCGGCGAGCGGAAGTCCCGTCTCATCCTTGCCGTCCCACTGAATGTGCGCCGGCGGCTGACCCTTGCCGCCGAAGCTCCGGACCACCTCGTCCGACTTGTTCAGAATGTCGAGCTTCCACGACTCCAGCTCGGCCTTCGTGCGCGCGTTCAGGTCGATCTTGGTCACGGCGCGCTCGCCGGTCGGCGAGAAGATCTCCGGCTCCGCCTTCGCCTTGGCGAAGAAGCCGCCGAAGCGGTACGTGAGGCCGATGCGGTGCGTCAGACCGAGCGGATGATCCAAGACGCCGTAGTCGAACTGGTAGTTGCCCGCGAACCGGTAGGACATGCCGCCGCCCGGATGCTGGTCGTCGAGGCCCACCCGGAGCGCGAACGCCGGCTGCACCCAGTATTCGGAGCCACCGCGGAACCGAACGCCGGGGCCCTGGGATTGATCGACCTCGGCGGTCAGGAGCCCGCGGCCGCGAAGCAGGGCGGCGGAGAATCCGCCGCGAAATTCCATCGGGAACTTCTCCTTGGCGTCCCGTAGCGTGAGGCTCGGGCCGCCGAGGTTGAGAATCGACGCGCCCACGCGAAACGTCGGCGTCACGTCCATGATGGCGCCCAAGTCGAATCCGACTCCGGTGGCCGAGAAGTCCTCCACCGACTGGGTCGCCAGCTTCACGTTCGTGCCGAGCGCGAACTTCGGATTGATGTTCCGCGACATCGTGAAGATGTAGGCGGTCTCGACTTCACGGAACGTGCCGAGCGGGTCGTTCAACTCGTTCGTGCGGTCGAACTCGCCCGAGCGGAGCGTCACGATGGAGAGCCCGAACGAGGGAAGGCGGTTTCCGGGCACGGCGAAGTTGAGGGCGTGAACGTACGTGTCCTCGAAGAGCTGGGCCGTCTCGAACCGAACCTCGTTCGGGACGAGCGTGGCCAGACCCGCGGGGTTCCAGACGACCGACGAGGCGTCGTCCGCCGTGCCCACGAAGGCTCCACCGAGACCGAGCGCGCGAGCCGTCACGTACTGAGAGAGCCACGAACCGGGCGCGCCGCCGTTTTCCTCGTCGGCGAGGGCGCCCGCCGGGAAGGCCAGGGCCGCGATCAGCGCGAGCCCGAACGAGCGACGAAGATAAGTGCGAATCATGATCGTGCCTCCTCGCTTACCGGACCACCGCGACCTTGCGGCGGATGACGTGCAGCGTTTCCCCCGTGCCCTGCGCTTCGATCAATACGACGTAGCCGCCCGAAGCGACCACCTCGCCCTTGCCGTTCTTTCCATCCCACTGATACTCATTCAGGCCCGCGGCTCCGCCGGCGATGCCCTTGTCGAACGTCACGCGCTTCACCAGCGAGCCGGTCTGCGTGTAGATCCGCATCGTGACGCTCGCGTTGTCGTCCAGCTTGTAGGCGATCGTCGTCGCTTCCGTCGGCGGATGGAACGGGTTCGGATAGTTCGTGGCGTAGCCGCCGCCCTTCGTCGGATCGACGAACGCGGTCTCCAGATCCATCTCGTTCTGAAGCGAGCCCGAGGTCGCCCGGATGCGGTCGACCTCCGGATTGCGCGGGCTCAGGAAGTCCGCGCGCGCCTCTCCCGTGGCGCTCGACAGCGTGTCCATCGCCGAGAGCGTGCCCGTGCCGGTCAAGAGCAGGAAGTCGACCAATTGGTCCGGCACGCCGTTCTCGAAGTCGTCCACCACGCGGGCCGTGACGGTCGCGTGCTTGTTGCCGCCCACCCAGCTCGGGTTGCTCGAGAGCCGCACGAACGCAGGCTGGCCGGGAGTGATCGTGATCGGGTTGCTGGTCGCCGGGGCATTGCCGGCATCGTCGTGCGCGATGATGATGATCGGCTCGGAGAACGTGTAGGTCTCCGACACCGTGCGCTGGCCTTGCAATAGTTGGAACTGCGTCGTGAGCAGGGCGCCCCGACCCGCCGACTGATCGTTGGCGTTTCGGATCTGGAGCGTCACGAAGGAGTTGATTTCCTGGATGACGCTGCCGGCGTCGTTCGTGACCTTGACCGTCAAACTAAACGGCTCGCCGGCGCGGGCGGAGGACGGGGTGATCGCCGCCTCCAGGTGGAAGCCGCTCGAGATCGCCCGGACCTGCGTCGTGCTTCCAGCGTGCGACGGAGTGGTGACGTCGCTCACCGTGATCTGCTGGAAGCCGCCCGTCGATAGGCGCACCTGGAGGTCCGCCGTCCCGTCCACCATCGCCTCGTCCGGCGGCAGGACCGCCAGCGGATCGTTCGAAGTGATATGCACCACGTCCGTCGCGCCGCCCACCGGATTCCACCACTGATCGGTGGCGAGGGCGGTGACGGTGAAGGCGTAATTGATCGACTGGTCGGTCGCCGTACCGGCCCGGCCCGAGACCGTGCCCGGCGCCACCGTTTCGCCCGGGGCCAGGATCAAGACCCGCGAAAAGCTCCCGCCCACCACGAGCACCTGGCTCGATGTGTTCGGCTGGATCGAGGCGTTGGTGGAGTCGCGGGCGCTGATCGTCTGGTACCCGCTCTTGTGGAGCCGTGTGGGGATCAGGCACTGGCCGTTGACCAGCGTCGTGTCCGAGGGGATCCAGGCGAACGTGTCCGTCGACGTCAACACGATGCGATCGTTCACGCCGGGCACGAGGTTCCAGTACTGGTCCACCGCGCGCACGGTCGTCGTGAACGGGTTTCCGGCGCTCTGGGTGGTCGGCGTTCCGGTCTTGCCCGTCGCCGTTCCGCCCCGCGCGGATTCACCGGGGAGCAATACTTGTAGACCGTAGAACGGCCCCGGGTTCACGACGAAATTGTTGCTCGTTCCGGTCTTCGGGGGCGCGGAATAGTCGGCGCACGTGAGCGCCACCGCGCCGCCGGCGCCCTTGAACGTGACGGCTCCGGTCCACGTTCCGGCCGCGAACGTGACCACTTCCGGCGAAATGCTTCCGGTGCCGGTGTTCGCCGTCAGGATCGCGTCCCCCGTGTACCCGGGGACGAGGTTTCCGCCCGAGTCGACCGCGTTGATGGTCACCGAGGCCGGCGTGCCGGCCGTCTGCGGGCTCGTGATCGTGACGAACGCGAACCGGGCCGGCGCCGACGCGAGCACCTGGATCCCAGGGCTGGTCGTCCCCGCGATCGAGCCGTTCGTGAGGTCGGACGCGGAGACCGTCTGGGTCCCGACCGTGTTCAAGGTGACCGTGAACTGACGGAAGCCGTTCGAGAGCACTCCCGACGTGGGCGACGCGGTGTAGGAGCCGGTCCCCGTGACGCGGACGTTGTCGCCGCTCGGTATCGGGTTCCAGTAGGCGTCGGTGGAATAGACGGTGGCCGTGAAGCCGGTGCCGACGGCCTGGGTGGCGGGCGAGCCGGTGTAGCCGCTCACGCTACCCGGGAGCGGCGTCGTGCCGGGCACGATGATCTGGACCTTCGCGAACGCGCCAGGATGCACGATGAAGGGATCGCTCGACCCGTTCTTCGCGGGGTTGGTCAGATCGTAGGCGTACTTGTTCACGTTGCCGCGATTGATGCTCGTCTCGTCGGCGCGATACATGGTCATGTTGCCCGACCAGACGCCGTTCGTGAGCGTCACCTGCGCCGGAGACACGCGACCTTCGCCGAAGCTCGTCATCTCCTTCAAGCCCGCGGGACCGGTGTATCCGGTCACGACGTTTCCGTTCGGATCCCGCGCCGTGAGCGTCGTGGGGTCGGGAACGCCCGCGTACTTGTGCTTTTGGGAGATGCTCTCGAACGTAAAGCTGGCGAGCACCTGGCTCGCGAAGGACGCCGACACGCCGTCCGGGATCGTGTTGTCCGTCTGGTCGTGGGCCAGGAAGTTGAACGTGCCGCCCGCGTTCGTGGTCACCGTGAAGGTCCGCGTGCCCGACTGCAATTGGGCCGGCTGCGGCAGGGTCGCGCTCGCGTCCGACGACGTGATCTGGACGCTGTTCGAGACGCTTGTGACGAGGGTCCACGTGTTATCGCAGGCCCGCACCGTGATGTCGAAGGGGATGCCGCTGACCTGTGCGCGCGGGGTGCCCGTCTTGCCGCTGCCCGTCCCTGGCGCCGCTGTTTCTCCCGGCAACAACACCTGCAAGCGAGTGTACGGACCCGCCAAGGCGGGCGAAGCGAACGCGGCAGGCAATACCCACGTCAATAACGCGAGCAGGCCAAGGGGCCACGCCCTCCGATGTGCATGGCGCACGGCGACACCTCCGGTACGTTTTCGAATGTTGCCACTTGGGTCCCGATCCGGCGGCAACGCCGCACGCCCGGGCCACCGCGCGTCCAGGGAGGACGCGTCCCGACGAACCGCCCTGTTGCAGCCTTCGTGCCGCCGGTTCGTGCAGATTGACTCCCGAGGTGGGCCGAGCCTCCAGGTCGTTGTCTCCACAG
>Ga0075423_10003311_pt1 | contig 14822 bp, 8 predicted proteins | sample SoiMethybrSBSTD2_FD_80114 | JGI IMG/M metagenome (GOLD analysis project Ga0075423, IMG submission 80114) | Bulk soil microbial communities from a Populus tree surrounding site in Tennessee, USA - Soil MetaG P. TD hybrid SBSTD2 | ecosystem: Environmental > Terrestrial > Soil > Tree plantation...
ACTCACGCGTGTGGATCCAGGTTGGAACGCCTCAGGGCTGCTCACGTTCTACCTGGTCGCACCCCAGGAGTACACGACGCAACGGAAGGCGATGCTGATCGACGACCTGCTCGCGGAACTGCGCAGGACGCCGGGTGTTCACGCCGCGGGCTTCACGTACGCGGGTCCGCTACTGGCGCTCATCGATCAGTTTGGTGTGTTCGTGCCGCCGGGGCGCACGCCCGAGGAGATGCGTGGCACTCCTGATCCACCGCAGATTCGTTCGGTCAGCGACGGATTTCTCCAGACGATGGAGGTGCGCCTACTGGCTGGCCGCTGGTTGCAGGCACGTGATGACGCAGGCGCGCCGCCTGTGATTGTCGTCAACCGTTCGCTCGCACGGCGATTCTTTGGGAACGAGGATCCTGTCGGACGGATGGTGCATCTGGACGGTCGAATGGATCTGCCGCCGCAAGAGATCGTCGGTGTGGTCGACGACATGCGGCAGCGTCGCCTGGACCAGGAGCCCGCTCCTCAGTTCTTCGTCGACTATCGTCAAGTGCTCGCCCTCGCACAGGCGAGACGGTTGCCGGTTCCCGAACAGGAACGCCTCGCGTTCGGCTTCTTGTCGTTCGTCGTCCGAACGGACGGCGACCCCGCACGTTTGATGGCGACGATGCGATCGCTTATCGGCCGGGTGGATTCGAATGTCGGGATCGACGCGATGCTCCCGATGGACCAACTCGTGGCCTCTTCGCTCACCCGCCAACGCTTTTACGCGGCTGTGATGGGCGTGTTTGCCGCGATCGCGGTGCTGCTGAGCGCGGTGGGCATGTACGGCGTGTTGGCCTATGCCGTCGGGCAGCGCACTCGAGAGTTCGGTGTCAGAACGGCCTTGGGCGCGAAAAGCCGAGACGTCCTCGCCATGGTGCTGCATCAAGGTCTGCGGCTCGCTGTCATTGGCATCGGCATTGGATTGGCCGCCGCGATTGCCGTGACGCGGTATCTCGAAGGCATGCTGTATGACGTCACGCCTCTCGATCCGCTGACTTTCGTCGCTGTTGTTGCGCTCTTCGCCGCGGTGACCTCGATCGCGTCCTATGTGCCCGCGCGTCGAGCAACGAGGATTGACCCAATGACGGCGCTCAGGTACGAATGACGGCTCACACATGATCCGCCGGTGAGCTACGTCACCCGATCGTCGCAGTGCCGAGCTGCGGTCGCGCGCCTCATTCCCATCCGTAATCGCGCGTGTATGCTTACCCACTATTCGTACGGCGGTGGTGACGTGGGCACTACCCCGACTACACGGTGTTCGGAGGTGCATTGATGTCTAGAGCGGCCCGCAACGTGGCCTGCGTACTCGTCTCGGTGGCGGTCCTCACCGCTGTGCCAGTGCGTCTGCTGGCACAAGCCGCGACGGCAACGGTGCTCGGCACCGTCACCGACCAGTCGGGCGCCGCGGTCCCCGGCGTTGCCGTCGATGTCAGGAACACCGCCACCGGCGTCAGCCAGACGGCGCTCACCGATGCGCGCGGGCGGTATCGAGTGCCGAACCTGCCGATCGGTCTCTACGAAGTGAAGGCCGAGCTGCAGGGATTCCAGACCGCGCTGCACAAAGATGTGGAGGTCGCCGTCGGGAGCGAGCGCGTTGTCGATTTCATGCTGTCGGTCGGACAGGTGTCCGAAACGGTGACGGTGTCGCAGCAGCTGCCGCTCATCGAGACCACCTCGTCACAGCTGTCGAATCTCGTCGACCAGACGCAGATTCGCGAGCTGCCGTTGAATGGGCGCAATGTCGAGCAGCTGATTCTGCTCGCGCCGGGTGTCTCGATCTATCAAAGCATTCTCGCCGGTGCGTTCTACGGCGCGGCGCCGGCCTATTCGGTGTCCGGGTCGCGACCGAACGGTCAGGCGCAGCTGCTCGACGGCACCAACATCCAGGACTACTTCAACCGCGGCTCCGGCGCCGGCGTGATCGGGACGTCAATGGGCGTCGACGCGATCGCGGAGTTCCAGGTGCTGACCAACACCTACAGTGCTCAGTACGGCGGCAACGGCTCGGTGATGAACGCCGTGAGCAAGTCGGGATCGAATCGCTTCAGCGGCAGCGCCTTCGAGTTTCTGCGCAACAGTGCGATGGACGCGAAGAACTACTTCGATCGCAAGGACCAACCGATTCCGCCCTTCCGCCGCGATCAGTTCGGGTTCAGCCTCGGTGGCCCACTCAAGCGCGATCGGATGTTCTTCTTCGTCAACTACGAAGGGCTGCAGCAATCGCTCACGCAGACGCGGATCATCACCGTACCCGATGCCAACGCGCGCCAAGGACTGTTGCCGACGGGACCGGGCGGCAGCCTCGTGAACGTCGGCGTCGATCCTCGCGTGCAGCCGTATTTCAAATTCTGGCCGCTCCCGGACACGGTGATCGGCGGCGGTCTGGGAAATGCGTCGCTCACACCCAAGCAGACCGCGCACGAAAACTATGTCCTCGGGCGATTCGACTGGACGCCGCGCGGCGGTGTCACGCTGTTCGGGCGCTACGTGAGCGACGTCGCGGAGCTGTTCGAGCCGACCGGCGGGCCGATTCCGGATCTATGGCCGACCATCAACTCCAACAACAATCAGTTTGCGACCGTCGAGGAACGACATGTCCTGTCGAACTCGAGGCTCAACCTCGCGCGCGTCGCGTTCTCACGCCCGTGGCAGCGCAGCCGGACCGACATCAACGTCCATCCAGAGCTGCAATGGTTCGCCAATGAAGGTCTGCCCGATGGCGGGTTGACGATCGGCGGCGGCGTCACCGGGCTCGGCTCCGCGGCGCCAGGGCCATGGCAGTTCTCACAAAGTCGTCTCAACTTCAGCGACGACTTCTATTGGACGCGCGGGGCTCACAGCCTGAAGTTCGGTGCCGGCGTCACGAAGGTGAACTCGGATGTCTTCTCGCCGATTCCCGGGCACGGTTCGTTCACGTTCAGCAGCCTGACCTTGTTCCTTCAAGGGGTGCCGCTCCAATACAGCGGAACGCAGCGCGGCGGCCGGGATGCGACGAGAAATTTCCGCGAGTGGTTGTACGACATGTATGCCCAGGACGATTGGCAGATGTCGAGCAAGCTAACACTCAATCTCGGTGTGCGCTATTCGCCGACCGGCAACGGCACCGAGGCCCACGACAAACTGCATCGCATCATCGATCCCCCGTTCAGCACCGGATTCGAGGCGGTATCGAACATCTACGACCACAATCCCTCACTCCGCAACATCGATCCGAGAATTGGCGTCGCATGGGATCCGCGCGCCGACCATCGCACGTCGGTTCGCGCCGGCTTCGGCGTGTATCACGCCATCATCGGTCCGCGCGACTACGCGGCCACCTACTACAACTCGCCGCCGTTCGTGACCGCGGTCGAGCTCAATCCGGTGTTTCCGTTCCCGCTCTCGACAGTCGCACCCGCGCTGCCGACCCAGACGTTCGCGATGGACATGAAGAACGATCTGCACACGCCACATGTGGAGCAGTGGAACGTCAACCTGCAGGAGCAGCTGCCGCGGAACATGGTGGTGACGGCGGCCTATGTCGGGTCGTACAGCGGCGACCAGGTGCAGCAGATCCAGTTGAATCCGCCGACGCCGATCTCCACACCCAACGGACTTCAGTTCGCCACGCTGCAAACCGTGGCCGGCCGCCCGACCGTTGTCGACAACCCGCGGCTCAATGCGGCTTACGACAATCTGTCATCGGCGCGCACGATCGGCTGGGCGAAATATCACGCGATGCAGCTGGGGCTGAATCGGCGGTTTGCCGACAACTGGTCGGGCCAGGTCTCCTACACGTACTCGAAGTGCCGCGACATCGGCTCGGGCAGTTTTCTCGTCGACGGCGGCACCACGCTCTCCAATCCGTTCAATCCCGACGACGACGAGGGCCCGTGCAGCTATGACTTGCGCCACAACGTCACGGTGAACGGCCTGTACGTGCTCCCGTTCCGCGGCAATGCGTGGGTCGAAGGCTGGCAGGTGAGCGGCGTGCTGCTCCTGCACAGCGGCAATCCGTTCAACGTGACCACCGGCATCGCCAACAACACGTTCCGCGGCTCGGCGCCGCGGCCGAATCTCGTGTCAGGCTGCGATCCGCTGGCGAGCTCCACCGTCGATCACTGGTTCAACGCGGCATGCTTCACGCTGCCGGACGTGGGCTTCAACGGCACGTTCCCACGAAACGCGCTCACCGGACCGCCGCTGCGGAACGTCGATGCGGCGTTCACGAAGACGACGCGGCTCACCGCCGATCGATCGATTCAGTTCCGGCTCGAGGTGTTCAATCTGCTCAATCGCGCCAACTTCTCGCTGCCCAATGGTGCCGCGTTCGCGCAGGGCGCGGTCGCCGGGACGGGGACGATCAATCCGAACGCCGGCCGCATCACGAGCACGCGAACGACGGCGCGGCAGATTCAGCTCGGGTTCCGGTACGCTTTCTAGCGACGGCGGCAGTGATCCTCGCGCAGGCTTCGAGGCTACGCCTCGATACGTCCCGATGGCCCGTTGACTTCAGCTAGCCGGGGGCGGACGATGGCTGTATGAGTCGTGCGTTGCTGGTTGCAACGTTGGTGGTCATCAGCTCGGTGGTGCCGTCTACCCAGACGTTGAGCACGCTCCACATCACGGTCACGCTGACTGACGCGACGGGGAAGCCGACGTCGGTGGCACGCCACGCACTGCTCATCAGCGACGAGCCGCCAAGCAGGGAGCCGCGACGCATTCTCACCACGCTGGCTGGTACAGCCGACGTCTCGCTGCGGCCTGGTCACTACGTCGTGGAATCCGATCAGCCGGTGCTGTTTCAAGGCAAGAGCTACGAATGGACGCAGCGCCTCGAGATTGTCGCCGGCCGTGACGCCACGCTCGCATTGACAACCGAGAACGCGTCGGTCGGTTCCGCGACAGTCGCGCCGGCATCGGCCACACGGTCGGAAACAGATCCTTCGGTTCTCGCATCGCAATGGCAAGAAACTGTCGTCGCGCTGTGGACACCGACCCGGCACGCGTCGGGATTTGTCGTCGATGCCCGGGGGCTGATCGTCACCAACCAGCGCGTCGTTGGCACCGCAACGTCGGTCGACGCGCAGTTTGCCTCTGACATCAGGGTGAGGGCGACCGTTGTCGCCTTGGATCCCGTGCGCGACGTTGCCATCCTCCGGGTCAATCCTTCGGTGGTCGCATCACTGCGGCCGCTGCCGCTCGGATGCGGCGAGGCAAGACCGTCGGTGGCGAACCGGCAGGAGCTTTACACCATCGGCGCGGATATGACGGGACAAAAGCGCCTGACGCTTGGGGACGTAACCGGCGTCGGACCGCGTCTGATTCTGTCGGATCTCAGGCTCGTGGAGGCGAGTGCGGGTGGGCCGGTTTTTGCGGCAAGTGGCCTGGTCGGATTCACAACCGTGGACGATCGAGATGCCGATGACCGCTCGGACACACGGGTTGTCAGGATCGACCAGGCCTGCGAACTGATGACGTCGGTGGAGAAGAAGATGGCCGAGGCGATGCCGCCGGAGGCGACGCACCTGGCGCCGGAGCCTCCGCCGGTTGCCGTCAGCGCGCTCGGCGAGGCGGTGAAGAATCGCGCCGGCAGCCTGAGTCCGTACGCGATGAGCACGACCAGCTTCGACATCGCATTCATCACACCGGTTCACATCTATGCCGCAAAGGATCAAGTGCGGCGCCCGGTGATGGAATTTGGCCACTGGTTGGAATACCTCGCCGAGTATCCGCGCGCGCTGGTGGTGCGGGTGACGCCAAAAATGGCCGAGGGCCTGTGGGCCAAGGTGGCGCGTGGCGCGGCGATGACGCAAGGGATGTCGCTGCCGCCGATGAAGCGCGCGAAGGCGAGTTTCTTGCGGATGCGAGCCTTCTGCGGCGACACGGAAGTGACGCCGCTCCACCCGTTCCTGATCGAACACAGGGTCTCGGACACGGAGGCGATCGACGAAGGGCTCTACGTGTTCGATCCTGCTGCGCTCGGTCCGCCGTGCAGCGCGGTGAAGCTGACGGTCTACTCCGAAAGCGAGCCCGACAAAGGCGACACCCGCGTTGTCGATCAGAAGATGCTGCAGCAGATCGCGCGAGACTTCCCGCCGCTGTGATCGCGATCCTGTGGCCCGCGAAGAGTACACGCTGTTTTCATCCAACCACACCGCGACGGTCAGAACCGGACGAAACTATGCGCCGATTCGCGCTGATTGCGTGGCCTTGAACTTGGATCGCACCGCCAGAGGCGAGCCAGCGCCTGACATGAACGGAGAAGAATGCATGAGCGCGAAGCTTCGCCCCTTGATCACCGGCGCACTCATCGTCTCGGTCATCGCTATGCAAACTCCGCTGTTCGCGAGTGCGGAGGCGAAGACGTCGCCCCGTCGTCTCTTCTCAGAGGCGGCGATCGCGGATGCGGTGGGGTCGTCTCACGGCGTCATGACTCTGTCGCCTTCGGATAACGCAGACGTCCTGGCGCAACGGCATTTCGGGCGGCGTGGGTATGGACGACGTTCGACGGCGATGGCCGCGATCGTGCTGGGATCAGCCGCTGCGATTACAGGGGGCGCACTCCTCGCCTACGCGAATCGTCCGGAGTGTGGCGCGAATCCCACGGCGGACGCGTGCGGGTACGGCGTCAAAGTCGTTGGAGGTTCCGTGCTGGCGGGAGGATTGGTCGGCGTCACGCTCGGTGCCTTGACCTGGCCACACTGATCAGAGGCGTCCTGGCTGATCATCGTGTTCCATCATCTGTGCCGCCGACAGTGATTGGCAAATCGCGCTCCGCCATGTTGCCGCTCACGTCGGCTGCCCAGCCGCGAAGAACGTAGTTGCCGGGCGGCATGCGGTCGGTATCCCAGAATCCCTCGGCCGTGTTTCCTCGATCGAGATGATTCGTCACGATAAAGAGAAATCGTGTGCGCCGGCCGCCATAGAACGGGATTCCGCTGCCGGCGCCGTACACGTTGTGCGGTGCGTCCGGATTCGGTCCCAGTTGGTCGAAGCGTAACGAAGCCCGTCGAGTCTCGAGCCCAACGACGGGCGATCCGTCGGCGTGGAGCACTTGATAGCCGAGCTCATACGGAGCGAGACGCCGCGACGGCGTGTTGTCATCCGCCTGATCCCATGCGTCAACCACCACGCGCACGCGGCCGCTGAGGAGGAGACGGCCGTGCGCGCGCGTCGTGTGTTGGCGCCACGACTCGTCGTAGACACGAATGCCGTCGCGCGGAATCGTCGGCGCGACGGTGTCCTCGAAGCGCACCAGGCGGAACCGCAGCGGATTGTGCTCTTCGCCCGGCCACCCGATGTTCATATGTACGTGATTGAAGCGGTTCACCGTGCCGATCACATCGCCGGCCGCGAATCGCGCCCCTCGCTTCACGCGCAGACGAATCAGCTTCTTGCCCTCGTAGGTGGCGGCGAATCGGGACGAGTCGATCAGCGCGTCGCGAGTTCGGCCGGCCCGAATGTGCACGTACGCGAGATCGCCGATGCGCAAGAATTCGTCGAGTGTATTGAGTCCTTCGTTCGAGATCGGGCTGGACACGATGCCATCGCGCACGGCATACACGCGCGTGCCCTGCTCTTCGCGGACGTCGATGCCGCGGTGGAATCGCTGCTGACCATCGCCGCGCACTTCACCGAAGCTGCCGGCGATCTCGTGTGCCTCGCCAAACGGCGCCACCGGCCACAGGAGCGGCATCACGCTGAACGCCTCCGCATCGAACCGTGGCCGGATCGCCGGTGATGTGGGCGCTTGCAGGCCGCGCTGGGACGTGGCCACAACCATTCGCACCAGCGCATTCGCGGCGTCGGCAACGACTAGATGTCCCGGGCGAAGGAACGCGATTGCCGAAGGCCGACGGAACTGCGCCGTCACGCCTGCACCATCGCGAAACCCGACGCCATCGCCAGCGAGGGTTCGAATCTCGTTGTCAGAACGGATCGCCACGATCCGTCCACCTTCGTCGGCGACGTAGAACTCGCCATCAGGTGCGATGGCGATGCCGAGTGGGCGATAGAACCCGTCGCCTCGCGCCCACGCCGGCGTGGTCACGCGTCCGTTCGAGTCGACGATGCGGATCATGCTGTTGCCGGTGTCGGCAACATAGATGTTCCCGCGCGCATCGATCGCGAGTCCCGTCGGCGTATCGAAGCTCGCCGCCTCCGCAACTCCATCGTCCGCGCCTGGGACGCCCGATCCCGCCAGTGTTCTGACAGTACCGTCGACATCGATCGCGCGAATACGATCGTTGTACGTGTCGGCGACGATGACGCGACCGTCGGGAGCGACGGCGACGCCGATGGGTCCGTTGAAGCGAGCTTGTTGTGGGGGACCGTCTACATCGCCTGCGCTGCCATCGCCGGCCAGCGTCGACACGTGGCCATCGGGAGTGATACGGCGAATTGCGTGATTACCCGTGTCCGCCAGATACAACGTACCGTCGGGAGCACGTGCGAGACCGGAGGGTGTGCTGAACGCCGCGCCGGTGCCGACTCCGTCAGCGAAGCCGCGCGCCCCACCAGCAATCGTCGAGACGGTGCCGTCTGGCTCGATGCGCCGGATACGGTCGGCGTGCCCCGCGTCTGCCACGAAGATCGTTCCGTCGGGCGCCGCCACGATCCCGAACGGTTCTGAGAAGCGCGCCTGTCCCGCTGTTCCGTCGATCGTGCCCTCAGTGCCCGCGCCCGCGAGCACCGACACTGTGGCTAGCCAGTTCTTTTCGAGCGGCGGGATGGGGGTCGGCTTCAGTTGCTCCCAGAGATAGACTCCGACCCCCGCGGAGACGACGAGGATGATGAGTAGGCCGGCCGCGACACGGCGCACGGTGACTACTGAGTCGATGATCCGGACTTCGGCGTCACACGAAACAGACCACCGGGGTTCGCATCTTCCAGCATCCACACCGCGCCATCGGGTGCGACCTCGACGTCGCGAATACGGTGGCCGACTCTCCATCGCTCGGCGGGTGTGGCGCCGCCCTTGCCGTCGAAGGTGATGCGGTTCAGGGACTGCGATCCCATGCCGCCGATCAGCGCTGATCCTTTCCACTGCGGAAACATCGTGCCGTTGTAGAAGGTGAGGCTTCCCGGCGCGATGACCGGTGTCCAGTAGATCACCGGCTTGGCAAGATCGGGCCGCGTGTCGGGACTCGGGATCGCAACGCCGTTGTAGTTCACCGAGTACGACACGAGCGGCCAGCCGTAGTTCTTGCCCGGCTCGATCAGATTCAACTCGTCGCCGCCGCGGGGCCCGTGTTCGACTTCCCACAAGCGGCCGTCAGGTGCGAACGCAAGTCCGTACGGCGTGCGATGACCGGTGCTCCACGTTTCCGAGAGTGCGAGGTTCGGGCCCTGGACGGTGTATGTGCTAATCACCTCCGCCGTCTTGGCCAGTTCGGTGTCGCGCGGCGGATTGATCAGCGGACGAGTCGAGGCGCCCATCTTTCCGGCCATCGGGTTGCCGGGCGCGGGCTTGCCGTCGAGCGTCAAACGCAGGATCTTGCCCACCTCAGTGTTAGGGTCCTGTGCCGGCGTCATACGCTGGCGATCGCCCACGGTCAGAAAGAGGTATTGGCCATCGGGCGAGAAGGCGATCTGCGCGCCGAACTGTCCTCCACGGCCTTTCGGCATGTCGTGCCAGAGCACCTGCAATCCATCCAGGCTCGCCGTGCCCTCGCCGATCGCGAGGCGGGCCCGCGCGAGCGCCAAGCCTGACGTCCCGGCCTCGTCGCCTGGTTCTGCGTAGGTGAGATAGACATTGTGGTCGGTGGCGTACTTGGGCGAGAGGAAGACACCGAGCAAACCGCCCTGACCTTGATGCAGAACCGCTGGCACGTTCGTCACCTGAGTCTTGGCGCCTTGCTGCGTCACGAGCCAGACCGCGCCCGGCTTCTCCGTGATGAGCATGCGTCCGTCCGGCAGGAACGCGACGCGCCAAGGGAGATTGAATGTTGCGACCTGCGTCAGCGTGAACGGCTGGTCAGCTTCGGGCTTCTGTTCGCCGGCATTGACTTGCGCGCGCGCGTTCGTCGACACGAGCGTCACCAGCAGAGCGGCACCGATCAGCGTCTTCATAGATCTCCTTGTCAAATCGTTGTTCACCAAGAGTACGTCATTCGCCAGGCCTCTGTCTTGCGTCACGACACCGCCGTGCCGAACAGCCTGCCGACCGTCGCTGTCGCCAGCATCGCCAATACACCCCACACCGTCACTCTCGCCGCGCCGACGAGTGTCGGCGCGCCTCCGACGCGCGCCGCGATTGCGCCGAGCGACGTTAGACACGCGACCGAGATCGCCGCGACGATGATTCCGAGGGCACCTGTGGGTGCCACCAAGACCGTGATGACCGGGACGCCCGCACCGATCGCAAACGTCGCCGCCGATGCGAGTGCGGCTTGCAACGGACGCGCGGCGAGTTCTTCCGTCAGTCCAAGCTCGTCGCGGGCATGAGCCGCCAAGGCGCCCTTTGCCATCAGCTGTCGCGCGACGGATCGCGCGAGCGCTCGATCCAAACCGCGTTGCTCGTAGATGCCGGCGAGCTCGTCCTCCTCGGCCTCGGGCTGGGTGGCCAGTTCATGACGTTCCCGATCGAGATCGGCGCGCTCGGTATCGGCCTGTGAGCTGACCGACACGTACTCCCCAGCGGCCATCGACAGCGCGCCGGCGACAAGGCCGGCGATCCCCGCGAGCAGCACGTCGTGCCGCGCCGCGTTCGCAGAAGCAACTCCGACGATCAGGCTGGCCGTCGACACGATGCCGTCGTTGGCGCCAAGCACCGCCGCACGCAGCCAGCCGATCCGCTCACTTCGATGACGCTCTCGATGTGCCATGCGCGCATTGTCGCCCACGACGCGTGTCCTGCGTGCCCGGATTCTCCTCGCGGGTGCGAAGATCCACACGCACACCTGAAGGAGTGCAGGCTGGCCTGGGCTAATGGCCGCCGCGCGCTGATCGGCGAGTGCGCACGGTCTGCGGTCGCGCGACTTCATGCTGCAGTTCCGCGAGCGAGGCGCGCAGACGTTTGAGCACCTCGGCTCCCGTCGGCGTGATGCGATACACGCGTGCGGCTCGTGACCCCTTCGGCTCGGTGGCGCGGATCCACCCGCGCCGCGCCATCCGTGCGAGGAGCGGGTAGAGCGTTCCAGGACTCAGGCGGTAGCCATGTCGATGCAGCTCCTCGAGCATCCAGTGCCCGTAGATCCCCTGCTCCTCGGCATGATGCAGGATGTGAATCTTCCAGAACGCCAGCAGGAATTCGCGCGTGACGGCGTCGCTCATCGTCTGAATCCGCTCTAAGCCACGGGTTGCGTGGCGGGCTTGCTCTCCTTCACCTGCACGGACGTACCAGGCCGAAGTTGGTCGGTGCCCCGCTCGGCAATCGCGTCGCCGACCTCGAGCTCGCCGAATACTTCAACCAACGACCCCGATGTGAGCCCCGATTTGACGTCGATCCATTCGGTCTTCCCGTCGCGAACGCGGACGACGAATGTCCGGTCCGTGGTTGTCGCCACGCTGGAGCTCGGCACGAAGAGCGACGGCCGGGATCGTCGGACCGGCCATTGGACCTGGCAGAACGTTCCTGGCGACAGGCGAGCGTCTCGATTCGCGACGTCGAGTTCGACTGCCATCGTTCGCGTGGTGACGTCCACCGCCTGCGCGATGCGAGCGATCGTGCCCGTGAAACGCTGTCCAGGCTGCGCCGCGACAGCGAACTGAATCTCAGCGCCAGCCGTCAGAGCGGTGGTGTAGGCCTCCGGCACCGGCACCACGAGTCGCAGCCGCGTGTTGTCGACGAGTCGCAACAATGGAGTCGCTGCGCTGCCGCTCGGCGGTCCAACGAGGGCTCCGGGGTGGACGTTGCGGTCGGTGACGACGCCCGAGAATGGGGCGGTGATGCGGAGGTACCCCTCCATGTCGCGGATGGCGTTCAGCGCCTGCCGTGTGGCCTCGACACCTTGCTGTGCGACGACTATCTGATTCAGGCTGGCATCAGCAGCTTTCTCGGCGACGAGTACTTCGTTGCCGGCGACGACGCCGGGTGTGGCCGATGCGGCTTTCAAGCGTTCAAACGTACTCTTGTCGGCATCGGCTTTGGCTTTGGCCACCGACAGCTGCGCGTCCGCGGCCTGCAGCTTCGATTGCGCTTCCGCGCGTTGCGCGACGAGCTCTGGTGCCTCGAGTTCCGCGAGCACATCGCCAGCGTGCACGCTCGAGCCGCGGTCCACGCGGACCGTCTTCACGAATCCGGTGACTCTGGGGAAGATGTCGACGGTTTGATAGGCCTTCAATTCGCCAGGCAACGAGAGCCGGACATCGAGCGGCCGCTCGACGACCCGCACGACGGCGAGCATCTGCGGAGCGGCAGCAGCAGGTGCCTCGCGCGACCGTGTGTCGGGCGGGCTGCAGGCGACGACGCTGGCCGCGATCGCGATGATGCTGATGAGGGCCCTGACGCTCGACAAACGACGGCTCAATGTCATATCTGACCCGGTCGTGTCCGATGCCCGCTCAGCGGATCGTCGGGATCCAGCGACGGCGATGCGGCCGGCGCCGTTTGCTGAGCGAGGGAATACACCGAAGGCAGCACGATCAGTGTTGCGAGTGTCGCTGCACTCAAGCCGCCGATGACTGCGCGGCCGAGGGGCGCCGTGGCTTCGGCTCCTTCGCCGATCGCCAGGGCCATCGGGATCATGCCAGCGATCATCGCGGCGCTCGTCATCAGCACTGGGCGCATGCGCGCACGTGCCGCCTCGATCGCGGTGCGCAGCGGCGAGCCGCCGTCGCGGCGAGCCTGTTCGGCGAACGTGACGAGCAGGATGGCGTTCGCCACCGCGACGCCAATTGCCATGATCGCGCCCATGAACGATTGCACGTTCAATGTGGTCCTCGTCGCCCACAGCATCACGGCGACTCCGGCGAGGACGGCAGGAACCGTTGAAACGACCACGACCGCAAGCCGCACGGATTGAAAGTTGGCGGCGAGCAGAAGAAAGATCACGACGACCGCCACCGCCAATCCGGCAGTGACGTTGCTGAAGGTCTCCTGCAAGGCGGCGATCTGACCGCGCACGGCGATCGTCGTGCCGCGTGGCGGATCGCCAGCACGGCGAATGGCGTCATTGACGCGGGTGACTGCGCGTCCAAGATCCTCGCCAGCGACATTGGCCGTCAACGTCACCATCCGCTGGCCGTTGATGCGATCGTATTCGCCGACGATCGTCGCGTTCTCGATGCGAGCGAGATCGCCGAGTAGCGGCTTCGCTGCGCCGGTCGAGGCGACCGGCACGACGCGCAGATCCTCGAGCGACGTCATGCGCGGCTGCGGCACCTCGACCTGGACTTGAAACGCAATACCGGTCCGCGGATCGGCCCAGTAGTTGGGCGCGACGAAACGGCTGGACGAGGTCGCCGCCGCAAACGAACGCCCGACATCGTCCACCGTGACCCCGAGCTGCCCCGCCATCTGACGATCGACGTCCACCTGTATCGCCGGATAGTCGAGCGTCTGTCCGTATTGCAGATCGCGCAGCGAGGCAATCTGTGCAAGCTGGTCGCGCACCTTCGCAGCAAACTCGCGGCTGGTCGTGAAGTCGGGACCCATGACGGCGACTTCCACCGGAGTCGGCGCACTGAAATTCATGATGCGGCTCACGATGTCGCCGGCCTCGAAGGAGAACTGTGCGTCGGGGAAGCGCCCGTGGAAGGCGCGGCGCAGTTTCTCCTCGACAGCCTCCAACGGCGGGGCCTCCGCACGAAGGGCGACTTGAAGCACCCCTTCGTGCGCGCCGCCCGTCCACAGGAAGATCGTGTTGATCGGATACGATGAGGGTTGAACGCCGACGTATCCGAGCGTGATTTCTACGTGTTCCGCACCCACCTGCTCGCGAATCACATCCAGGACATCGCGGCCCAGACGCTCGGTCGACTCGAACTTCGTGCCGGCCGGGGCGCGGAAGCGCAGTTGAAATGCCTTCACACCGCTCGGCGGAAAGATCTCGCGCCCGAGCGCCAGGCTCGCCGCGGTTAGCACAACCGCGGCGATCATCACGTACCCCACGACGACGAGACCGCGAGCTGATGCGAACCGCTCGAGGAGATCCGTGAGATGGCCTCGCAGTCGCTCGACCCACCCGCTCTCCGGCGTTTCGTGTTCGCGATGGGGTGTGGGCGCGCGCAGCCACCACACTGACAGCACCGGGAGCAGCGAGCTCGAGAGGATGAACGATGCGATCATCGCGAACCCCACCGCCAGTGAGAGCGGTACGAAGAGCGATCGCGACACCCCGGTCATAAAGAAGGACGGCACGAACACCGCGACCACCGACAGCATCGCGAGGAGGCGCGGTGTCACCACTTCCGTGCTGGCATCGAGCACGGCACGCGCCGTCGGCGTGCCGCGCGCGAGGTGCGTGTGAACGTTCTCGATGGCGACGGTGGCTTCGTCCACCAGGATGCCGACGGCGAGCGCCAGCCCTCCGAGCGTCATGATGTTGATGGTCTGACCTGTCGCCCATAGCGCGACGACGGCCGCGAGCAGCGCGAACGGGATCGTGATCACCACGATCGCCGAGCTCCGCCAATCACCGAGGAAGAGCAGCACCATCAGCCCCGTGAGCAGCGCGCCGAGTGCGGCCTCACGCGCCACGGACCCGAGTGCCGCCGAGACGTTGACTGATTGATCGAGCTCGTACGACACGGTGATGTCGTCCGGAACCAGCGCCTGAAATCGGGAGAGATTGGCCCGTACTTCGCTGACGACGCTCAGGGTCGATGCGTCGGGGCGCTTGGTTACCGGGATGTACACGGCG
>Ga0075423_10003315_pt1 | contig 14814 bp, 10 predicted proteins | sample SoiMethybrSBSTD2_FD_80114 | JGI IMG/M metagenome (GOLD analysis project Ga0075423, IMG submission 80114) | Bulk soil microbial communities from a Populus tree surrounding site in Tennessee, USA - Soil MetaG P. TD hybrid SBSTD2 | ecosystem: Environmental > Terrestrial > Soil > Tree plantation...
CATCAACATGATGTTCATGATCACGATGCCGCCGACCACGATGCCGATCGCCACCACCGCGGGCACCACGGTGAAGATGACGCGGGTCAGCTTGCCCCAGAAGGCGACCAGGCCCTCGCCGGTGTCGACGGTGAAATCGTTTTCCGCGGTCGGTCGCAGTCGGTGCGCGATGCGCATCGCCTCTTCCGCGCGCTGCATCCCGCCGCTCACCTGCTCAGCGCTCGGCATCTTGACGGAGATCACCATCGTCTGGCGGCGGCCGTACATCGCCTCGAACGTCGAGAGCGGCAGCATCACGAATCCGTCCCACGACTGCCCCAGCACCGTCCCCTTGCGCGCGATCACGCCCTTCACCGTGAGCTGGGCGCCGTGGACGCGGATGGCACGGCCGACGGCGAAGGCCGGCGACCCGAACAGCTTGTCGGCCACATCGTATCCCAGGATCGCCACGGGCCGGCGCTGCTGCAGGTCTACCTCGGAGAGCGGCTCACCCGCGGCGAGCGTGTAGTCCTGCACCACGACGAACGGCGGTGTCACGCCGAACACGAACGCATCGCCCACGGTCTTGTTGCGCCATTGCACGTCGGCCAACGGCGTGGGCCACCCCGACTGCAGCGCGATCGCGTGAGCGTCGGGCAGGGCGCGCTCGACCCAGGGAATGTCCTCCGGCGTGATGAGCGGTCGGCGCTGGATCCGCTTCCATTCTTCGTCGTCGACGAACCCGAACTGGATCGGGTCGCGCCGGATCTGGAACGCGTTGATCCCGACGATCGCCCCGGCGAGGCGGTCCCGCACGTACGCGTTCATGCCCTGGATGACCGCGACCACCGCGACGAGAAATCCGACCGAGACGATCACACCGAGCAGCGTGAAAAACGAGCGCAGCTTGTGGCTCCAGACCGCCTGGAGGGCCATGAGGATGGCTTCGGTGAGCTGCATGAGGCCGAAAACTAATGGAGGTTGGTGGAGGTTGGTGGAGGTTTAGTGGAGGTCAATGCCGGATCATCCTCCACCATCCTCCAGCATCCTCCACAACCTCATTCGTATCTCAACGCCTCGACCGGATCCAGTCGCGCCGCCCGGCCCGCGGGATAGAGGCCGAACACCACGCCCGTCAGCGCCGCCACAATCAACGCCGCCACGATCGAGCCCATGGGCACGTGCGCGGGAATCGGCGTTGCGACCGAGAGCAGCAGGGCGACGAGGCCGCCCAGGATCAAGCCAATCACGCCGCCGACCAGTGTGAGCGTCGCGGCCTCCACCAGGAACTGCCACAGGATGGCCCGTCTCGTGGCCCCGAGTGCCTTACGCACGCCGATCTCGCGTGTGCGCTCGGTGACCGAGATCATCATGATGGCCACGACCCCGATACCGCCCACCATGAGGGCGACGCCCGAGAGCGCGAACATCACGATGCGGATCATGAGCGTGGTGCTGTTCAGGCTCTCCAGGAACTTCTCCTGGCTCACCACCGCGAAGTTGTTGTCCTGCCCCGGCCGCAGGCCACGGCGCAGCCGCAGCACTTCGGTGACCGCTTCCATCGCCTGCGCCGTTGTGGCGTTTTCGCTCGGGCCCACGAGCAGGTCCATCCAGCCGCGCCAGTAATCGAGGTACTTCATCATCGCTCCATGCGGGATGATCGCCTCGGGAGAGGGCTGCCCGCCGAACAGCTGCGGGGGCGGGTTGAACACGCCGATCACTGTGTAGGGCATGCCCTGGATGCGCACGCGGCGGCCGATGGGGTCGGCCCGTTCGAACAGCAGCTCGCCCAGCTTCTGGTTGATGACCACCACGGTGGTGGCGCCTTCATCCTCGACCTGGGTGAACGAGCGGCCCGGCGACACGTCACCGCCCGTCACGTTCGGCCAGGCGGCGCTGCGACCGTGGATGTTGACGTTGCGCTGCGTCTTGGCGCCGAACGTGATGTCGGCCTGGCCCCCTTCGTCGAGCGCCACCCACGCTACCTCGGGGATACTCGCGATCGCGCTGGCGTCGGCGAGCGACATGGGCGGGTTGCGGCGCCACGGGCTCATTTCGTCGGAGCCGTCGGAGACGTTGACGCCGCCCTGAAAGAAGCGGCCCACCCAGAACGTCTTGGGTCCCGATTCCTCGAGGATGTCGGCGATGCCCTTGTTGAATCCACTGATCACCGCGCCGATCACCATCACGACCATCACGCCGATCGCCACCCCGAGAATGGTGAGCGCGGCGCGGACCTTGTGGGCCCGTAACGAAGACAGGGCGATGCCGGCGCCCTCGAGCATCGGGGTCATTGGCCTACTCCTGGCGCAGCGCCACGATGGGGTCGAGCCGGGCGGCCCGGGTGGCCGGGTACACGCCGGCCAGCACGCCCACGCCCCCGCCGACGACGACGCCCAACAGAATCGACATGGGCGACACCGTCGCCGGAAGCGGCGTGGCGGCGTTGAGCAGCACCGAGAGGAAAATGCCCGCGCCGATCCCGAACGCCGCACCGATGGTCGCGATCGTCACCGATTCCGCCAGGAATTGGCGCAGGATGTCGCGGCGACGCGCCCCCAGCGATTTCCGGATCCCGATCTCGCGTGTCCGCTCGGCGACGGCCATCAACATGATGTTCATGATGACGATCCCCCCAACCACCAGGGCGACCCCCACGAGGCCGGGACCGACGGCGTACAGGATGCGACTCAGCTTGTTCCAGAATTCCAGGACGCCCTCGGAGGTCATCATCACGAAGTTGTTCTCCTGGCGAGGACGCAGATGGCGCCGGCTGCGCATCGTGGCCTCGGCTTCGTCCATGGCGGCCTGCATCGCTTCCGGAGATTGGGCCTTCACGATCAAGGCGTCGACCACCCCCGGCGGGTTCACCTCACGCTGGATCGGCGACAGGGCGGGGGCGACCACGAACTTGTCGAGCGAGATGCCGAGCAGGTTGCCCTGTCGCTCCACCACGCCGATCACGCGGTAGGGAAAGTCGTGAATGCGCACCGTGCGATCGAGCGGGTTGGTGCTGCCGAACAGTTTGTCGGCCAGATCGTGGCCCAGCACGACGACGCCGGCGCCGGCCTTCGATTCCTGCGCGCTGAACGGACGGCCGCTCTCGATCTTGAGGTTCATGATGTCGAAGTAGCGCTCGGTGGTGCCTTCGAGCGTGATGTCCTTCGCCACCTTGCCGTCGTACTCCACGCCGCCCCGGTCCTCCGAATACCAGGCCGTAATCACCGGTACGGTGAGGTTGGCGGCCACGGCTTCCGCGTCGGTGAACTTGATGCGCGGGCGGCGCCGCCAGGCGCGCCAGGTCGAGTCGTCGACGTCGAAGTTCACGTTCGGGGAGCGGCGCAGGTGGAACGTGTTCACGCCCACGAGCGTGCCGGCGAACTTCTCGGTCATGTACGTGTTCATCCCGTTCACGATCGACCAGGCCCCGATCAGGAACGCGACGCCGATGAACACGCCGATCAGCGCGAAGCCGCTCTTCAGCTTCTGCGCGCGGATTTGCATCAACGCGAGCCGCAGGGCTTCGAACGGCCGCACCTAGGCGGCCTTCCGCTGATCCGTGGCCACCAGGCCGTCCCGCAGCGTCACCACGCGCGCGGCGTGCGCCGCGATGTCGGCCTCGTGCGTCACCATCACCACGGTTTGTCCCTGGCGGTGCAGGTCGCCGAACACCCCCATGATTTCCTGGCTCGTGGTCGAGTCGAGGTTCCCGGTCGGCTCGTCGGCCAGCAGGATGCTGGGATCGTTCACCAGCGCCCGGGCGATCGCGACGCGCTGCCGCTGGCCGCCCGACAGCTCGTTGGGCTTGTGGTCCATGCGATCGCCCAGCCCGACGCGGGTGAGGGCGTGCGCGGCCCGCTCGCGACGGCCGCGCGCGCTGATTCCGGCGTAGATCAGCGGCAGCTCGACGTTGTGCAGCGCGGATGCGCGCGGCAGGAGGTTGAAGGTCTGAAACACGAACCCGATTTCCTTGTTGCGGATGTGCGCCAGCTCATCGTCGACCAGATCGGACACCTTCTGGCCGTTGAGCCAGTACTCCCCCGCGGTCGGCGTGTCGAGGCACCCGATCAAATTCATGAGCGTCGACTTGCCGGAGCCGGACGGGCCCATCACGGCGACGTACTCGTTGCGCCGGATCTGCAAATCCACGCCGCGCAGCGCCCGCACGATTTCCGACCCCATGTCGTAGTCGCGCGTCAGCTTGTGCGTCAGGATGACGACGTCCGGCAGCGGCGTGTCGCCGGTGCGGAATTCCTGCGCGCGACTCACGAGCGCGCCCGCTTGGCGGTGTCGGCCGGCTGGCGGCTGGCGCGCACCGGCGTGCCGTCCTTCAGGTCGCGAATCGCCTGATACGGCCCGGCCACGATCTGCTCGTGCTCCCGCAGGCCGTCCAGCACCTCGAAGTACTCGTCCCCCGCGATGCCGACGTGGACGGCCCGGAACGTCGCCTTGCCGTTCGTGACGATGAAGACGCCTTCCGTTTCCTTCTTCTTGCCGGTCTGGGCCGTGTCGCGCCGGGTCTCGGGCGTCACCGGCGTGTTCTCCCGCACCGTGAGCGCGATGATCGGGATCGACAGCGCCTGCTTGCGCGTGTCGGTGACGATCCGCGCCGTGGCCGAGAGGTCGGGCCGGACATCGGCCGGCGGGTTCTCGAGCGTGATCTCCACCTCGTAATCCACCGCGCGGTCGTTGGTGCCCGTCGCCACGGTCTGCGCCAGGAGCGCGCTGTTGGCGATCTTGGTCACGCGACCGATGAAGGTCGTGTCGGGGAACGCGTCGATCGACACCTCCACCGAGTCGCCGAGGTGAATGCGGACGACGTCCGTCTCGTCCACGTTGACTTTGGTCTGGATCACCGACAGGTCCGAGACGGTGAGCAGCAGGCCCACGTCGCGCGAGAAGTTGCCGGGAACCGCCATCTCGCCTTCTTCGACCGCGAGCCGCGTGATGCGCCCGTCCATCGGGGCCACGATGCGCGTCTTGGCGAGCTGGTCGCGCGACTCCTGCACGCCGGCCCGGGCCTGGTCGACCTGGTGCTGCGACGAGTTGGCCACCGCTTCGGCCACGTTGAACGACGTCTGCGCCTGCTCCAGCTGCTCGTCGGAGATGAGGTTGGGGTTCTGGCGCTTCAGCTGTTTGGCCCGTTCCAGCGCGCGGGCCGCCTGATCGCGGCTGGCGCGCGCCTGCACCAGCGCCGCCTGCGCCGAGGCGAAATTCGCCTCCGCGCGCTGCAGCCCGGCCTCGTAGATCGTCGGATCGATCTGCAGCAGGAACTGGCCTTTCTTCACGAGGTCACCCTCGTGCGCGGCGAGCCGCGTGATCCGGCCGGTGATGTCGGGGCTGACATCGACCTTCGTCTTCGGCTGCACCTTGCCGCTCGCCGTCACCGCGGCGACGAGGTCGCGCCGGCCGACGTTCTCGAACCGGACTTCCGTCCCGCGCTCGCGCTTGGCGCTGGCGCTCACGAAGATCAATCCACCCACGAGGGCGACGCCGCCGATGCCGATCAGGACCTTGCTCACCTTAGACATGTCTGGGTTCCTCTCCCGTTAGCGCAACCGGCGACCGACCGATGCTTCCAGCGCGGCCACAGCCCGGTGATAGTCGTAAACCGACGCGATGTAGTCCGTTTCCGCCCGTAACGACGCCACCTGGGCGTCCAGCAGCTCGAAGAACGTGCCCGAGCCGACTTTGTAGCGATCGGCGGCGAGCTGCTCCTGCTCGCGTCCCAGAGTGCGGTTCGTGTCTTGGATGCCCACCGCGGTGTAAGCGGTTTGCAGCGTGTAATACGCCTGGCTCACGTCGGTCTGCAGCGCCAAACCACGTGCGCGGACGCTCTCCTCGAGATTTTCGTGCTGCGCCCGGGCGAGCGACACCTGCTGGGGCTGCCCGAAGTTGGTCCACAGGGGCAGCGTAACGGTGAGGCGCGCCTGAAACGGCTGGCCGATGAAGCTGAACGGGAACACGTTGTTCTGGTCCCGGATCGCCTGCTCCTGCGACGCCGTCCATACGAAGCCGCTGCAATCCTGCGCGGGCAGTCCGCTGGTCGACCGGATCTGGTTGTTTTCCTGGCAGGCATTGTACTGCGCGCCCGACGACAACTGGCTGGAGAGAATCACCGAATTGAGATCGCTGCCATGGGCATAGGCCTGCGTGAAGCCCGACCAGCCCGCCGAGAGCGACACCGTGGGGCCCCAACCGGACGCGGCGGCGCGCACGCCCCAGGCGGCGGAGCGCTCGCGCGCCCGCAACGCCTGCAGCGAGGGATTCTGCGCCTCGGCCATGCTGAGCACCTCGTCCAGTTTCCAGGCGGGCGCGGCAACCGGGAACGTGTCGGTCAGCTGCACCGAATCGACGGCCGTCGGGGCGCTCACGCCGAGCTGCTCGAACAACCGCAGCTTCTCGACGCGCTGCACGGTCTGCGCGCGCAACAGCGCCACCTGGGCCTGGCCCAGCGCGACTTGCGCCTGACGCACGTCGATCAGCGTGGCCTGACCCACCGCGTACCGCGCCTGCGCCAGCCGCAGGAACTCTTCGTCCCGCGTCTGCAACCGCACGGCGACGCCGACATTGTCCCGAGACTGCAGCACCGTCAGGTACTGTTGCGTCACGGCGGCGTCGAGCGTCGCCGCCGCGCCGTGGATGTCGGCGTCTGCGGCATTCAGCTCGGCCTTGCGAAGACCGGGCTGAGACAGGGTCGTGCCGGACAAGGTCCAGTCGAGCCCGAGGGAATAGCTCGAGTTCACCGTGGCGTAGGTCTGCGAGAAATTCGCCGAGAGAAACCGCTGCGACCCGGTGCCGGAGTACCCCAGGCTGCCCGACGCGGTGACCTGCGGCAGCAGCAAGCTCGCGAACGCGTTGCGCGTTCCCCAGGCCGCAGGCGCTCGATTGTTCACCGCCTGGCGATAGAGCGGGTTGTGATCATGAGCAATGGTGAGCGCATCGGCCAGCGACAGCGACGCCGGCACCGCCTGCTGTGCGCTGGCCGTTCCTGCGGCGCTCAGCAGACCGAGTAGGAGCAGAGATTGTCTCATGGGATCCTTTTTCGTAGCCCGAAGAAGCTAGCGCGAAGCCGGGCCCCATACGCGTGGGCCTTGAGTCAGGTTTCGCGCTGGGACGTCGGTCGTTGCGAAAGCGAAAGCTAGCGGCTACAAGGACTTGTGTGGAGTGGGGAATTCAGCCCGGCAAACGCTCTGCGCGCAGCGATCGCGCCGGTATTTCAACCTTCATCAGATGACCCTCGGGAGAGAGCCACACGTCGATAGAGCCGTCGGCTCCGCCGGCAATCACCACGTGACGCAGCGTGGCGGGATCGCGGTTCAAGGTCGTCGTTTCCATCCCGAGATCGGTGATGGTCAACGTCGCGCGACGCCCCGTCCGCGCGTAGATCCCGGTGATGCTGCGCGGCGTCGCCGCGGCCATCCAGCCGGCGACCAGGAACGGGGCGAACACCGAATCGTCGACGATGACGGTCGTTCCGCTTCGGGCTACCTCGCGCGCTCGCTCGACTCCGGGAGCGACGTAGCGAAGCGTGTAGCGGCCAGGTCCCGGGTGCCCGGTGATACGTTGTGACGCGCCGTTGGCGGCGACGTCGTACTCCAGGGTCTCGGGCGACGTGTCGGGTGCTATCGTGAGCGCCGGCGACAGAGTGATCGGTGGACTTCCGGCCCAGCGGACGCGCGACGCCAGGGACCAGCCGCTCGAGCTGTCCGTGACGTGGCGGCTCAGCAGGCGGAACGTCTCCCGAGCCACTTCCTGCGTATCGGCGCGGATGACGAGGGTCGCCTCGTCCAGCGGAATCCCGGTTTGTACGAGGAGCAGGGCGGCGAGAAGCGGGGGACTCACGTGGCGGCGGGCGCGAGAACTCGCGTCGCCACTCGCTCCCGGATCATCTTATAGAGCTGTTCACCCTTTTCCGCGGTCGCGAGGGTCGGTCGTCCCATCGACCCCGGCGACAGGGCGGGCAGGGGACCGGTGAGCCCTCGGAAGTGCCGGCCGGGGGCTGTGGGCGGCAGGAAATCACGCGCCTGATCCATCCGCACGAGCTCCGGCGCCAGATAGAGGAGCAGCGATGTATCGAACTCCCCGCCGTGGGTCGGAGAGTCGGGATCGAGCAGCAGATCCTCGGCCTCGAGGGCGAACACATCGACCGTGAATACCTTGGCGCGGGTGGTGCGCAGGGTGCACAGGGCTTCCTGGTGGGGATCGTGCCCATGGGCGGTGAGGATGATGAACTGCTCCACCCCCGCTTCTTCCCAGGAGCCGAGCAGATCGTTCATCCAGCGGTGCAGCGTCTTGCGACGCACCGACGCGTTGCCGGGGAACGGGCGCCGGGTGGCGGTGTTGACGCCGTACTCGACCGTCGGGGCGCGGAGCACCTGGAATTCCGCGGAGAGATCATCGGCGAGTCGCTCGACGATGATCGTGTCGCAGCCCAGGGCCAGATGGGGACCGTGCTGCTCGCACGTTCCCACCGGGATGAGCAAGCGGGGATCGCGAGCCAGGTGTAACCGGATGTCTTCCGGAACCAGGAGCTTCAGCTGCAGCGACGTGCTCATCCAGTAATTGCGGGCGTCCTCGCGGCGCTGGCGGCCGCCGAGTGGCTGCACGGCCTCGGGGCGGGTTGGCCCTGGCTGGCTGGCGGAGCCGGGGTCTGGGCCGTGGCAACCGCTCTCATGTTGCGCCCCTGGCGTGCGGAGGTGTTGCTCGCCGCGGTGGCGAGCCTGGTGCTGGGCATCCTGCTGGTCATCGGTGTCGGGGACGTGCGTCGCGTGGAATGCTGTTGGGCCACGTTGCGGGAGGCGCGCGTGACCGCCGCTTCGAGCTCGCTCGCGTCCACGTTGGGCGACGCCGTCGCGCTGGCGCGGCGGCTCGCGGAGCGCGGGGCGACCGCGGCGCTGTTGCCGGCGGATGCGGCGTTCGACCGGTTGCGGGCCGCCGTCGCGACGACGGGCCCGGGACCCGAGCACGGCGTGGTGGTGCTCGATGCGAACGGCGCGCCATACGCCTGGGCGGGCCGGCACCGGGCGATTCCCGCGGTGGACACGACGGAATTACGCGCCGTCATCACTCCATTCTACGTCACGCTCGAGGCCCGGCGCCAGGCGCCGACGGGTCGCACGGCCGTCGGCTCGGTGTTGCTGGATGCCGCGCCGGCCATCGCGGATCGCGACGCGGCGTTGTCCGTCGTGTTCGCGCGGCATCACGGCGTGGAATTGCAGTTCGCGGCGCCGAGTGCCGCGCCGCGCGATTCGGATGAATTCGAGTTTTGCGCGGCCCAATGCGACGTGAGCCCCGTCCTGTTTACGGTGCGGCCGAGACCACCGTCGCAGGGCGACGCCAAGCTGGTGGTGCTGGCGCGGGTCGCGGGTGGCGCCGGCCTGGTGCTCGGCGCCGCCCTCGCATTGCTGTTGGTGGCCGCCCCGGCGGGACGCTGGCGGTGGGTTGTGGCCGTGGTCGCCGCCTGGGCTGTCGCGCGGGCGTTTTTCGGACCAGCCGTGCCGCCGCCGGCGCTGTTTTCTCCCGCGACTTTCTATCGACCGTTGTTGCGCGATTTCAGCGCGTCGGCCGGCGCGCTGCTCGCCATCGCGGTGCTGGGCCTGCTGGCCGCGGCGTCGTTGTGGCGCCGGGGCCCACGGCGCCGCTGGTGGAGCATCGTCCTCGCCGCGTTGCTGCTCTTCTACGCGCCGTACCTGGTGCGCTATCTGGGCCGTGGCATCGCGCCGCCGGCATCCGGCGTGAGCTTCGGGCTCTGGCTCTCCTGGGAGGCCGCGCTCGCCGCCGCCAGCATGGCGCTGGTGTTGCTGGCCGCGGCGCTGGTACGCGGTCCGCTGGAGCCGGAGCGCGTCCCGTGGACCATCGTCGCGTCCTGCGTCTGGGCAGCGCTCGCGGGTGTCGTGGGGTTGTGGCTGTGGCAGCCCACGGGCGCGTGGCCCGAGCCGTACACCTTCCTCTGGTTGCCGGCGCTGGTCGGTGTGATCCTGCCCGCGCCTCGACGGTGGGCATTGCTCGGCATCGCGGTAGTCGCGGGCTCGGCCGCCGCGCTCGTGACGTGGGGCGCGGCGCTCGAGGGCCGTCTCCAGCTGGCGGTTCGCGATGCGCAACGCCTCGGCAGTGACGCCGATCCGCTGGCGCTGGCGGAGCTGGAGCGGCTCGGGCGCGACGTGCAGAATGGCCCACCGCTCGCCACCGCGGCCGATCTGTACGTGCTGTGGCGTGAGTCGCCGCTCGCCGATCTCGATTACCCGACCGTGTTGATGGCGTGGGACAGCACGGGACTGGCCACAGCGGAGCTGCGTCTCGCCCCGCTCGACCTGCCGACCCCGTTGCTCGCGGCGTTCGCCAACGATTCCGCCTTGACGGCGCCGCGCGTCGAACGGCTCAACCGCATTCCCGGCACCCTCTACGTCCTGACCGCTCCGCTTGCGGGACGCGCCGTGCTCACCGTGGGCGTTGGGCCGAGATCGCGTCTCGTCCCGGCCAGCCGTGTCGCCCGGTTTCTGCGCGGCGAGCGTGCCGTCGAACCGCTGTACGATGTGTCGCTCTCGCTCCCGACGGCGATGCCGGAGCCGGAGCGCGTGCGATGGTCGCGCGCAGGCTGGGCCGCCCACGGCGACCGTCGCGTGGACCTCCCCGGCGGCGTGCGGCACGTGCACCTGCGCATGGATCTGCGTGGACCGCTGGTCACGCTGGGTCGCGCCGTCCTCGTGGTGGTGTTCGACGTCGCGCTGCTCGCCGCCGCGTGGGCGCTGAGCCGTTTGGTAACCGGGGGATGGGTGCCCCGGCTGCCGTCGCTGCGTGGCGCACTGGCGAGCTACCGCGGGCGTCTGGCAGTAACGCTGGCGGCCTTCTTCATCGTGCCGGTGCTGGCGTTCGCGGTGTCCAGCTTCGCGCGGCTGGGGGAGACGGCACGGAGCAGCGGCGACCTGCTCATCCGGCAGACGCTGCGGGATGCCGCGTCGTCCGCCGGAGAAACGGCGCCGGGCGGCGCCGACGCCCTCGCCGGGGTGGTGACCGATCTGGGCCGGCGTCTCGATGCGGATCTCTGGGCCTACCGGGGCGGGGAGCTCGCGGGCACCAGTGCGCCGGTGCTCGCCGAGCTCGCGCTGGTGGATCCGTTGCTCGAGCCGACCGTGCAGCGGCGGCTCGCGTACGAAGACGAGCTGGAGCTGACGGTGGACGACCGGACGGCGGGCCGGCCGACCCGCGTCGGATACCGCGTGATCGAAGGCGGCGCGCCGCGCGACCAGGTGGTGTTGGCCGCGCCGCAGTTGCTGGATGACGAAGCCGTGCGACGGCAACAGGAAGACCTCGGGCTCGCACTGCTCCTGGCGACCCTGATCGGTGTGATCGCGGCCGGTACTTTGGCGGGCGTCGTGGCACGGACCCTCGCGGAGCCGGTAGCGGTGCTGCGCGACGCGGCCCTTGCTGTGGGGCAGGGTTCGGTGCCGCCGCCGTTCCCGGCCGATGTGCCGCGGGAATTCGCTCCGGTGCTCACGGCCTTCGAGCGGATGGTGCGTGACGTCCGACGCAGTCAGGCCGCCCTGGAGGAGTCGCGCCAGCGCACCGCGCAGGTGCTCGCCAACGTCGCCACGGCGGTCGTGGCCGTGGACGACGGGTTGCGCGTGACGATCGCGAATCCGCGCGCCGAAGAGCTGCTGGGCACGGCGCTCGAGCCCGGCGACGTGCTCTCCGCCGCGACCGATCCCGTCTGGACGCCGGTATGGGAGTCGGTGCGGGCGTTTCTCGCGACTCCGGGAGGCGGAACGGAAATCGTGGAGCGCGACCTTGTGATTGGCGGCCGCGACATCCGCGTCCAGCTCGCGCCCCTGGGAGAAGGCGCCCAGCGCGACGGCTGCGTGGTGGCGCTGGACGACACGACCACGCTGGCGCGCGCGTCGCGCGTGCTGGCCTGGGGCGAGATGGCGCGGCAGGTGGCTCACGAGATCAAGAATCCGCTCACGCCGATCCGTCTCGGCATCCAGCATCTGGAGCGGGTGCACGGCGCCGGCTCGCGCGGCGACTTCGATCGCACGCTGCGCGACACCGCGCAGCGCATTCTCGCCGAGATCGACCGCCTCGATACGATCGCGCGCGCATTTTCGCGGTTCGGTGCGCCGAGCGAAGGTCAGCCGCCGCTCGAGGCGGTGGACCTTCACGCCCTCGCGCGGGACGTGGCGCAACTGTACGCGCTGGGAGGGGGGGACGAGCCAGGCGGCGCGCACGTGCTGCTCGAGGGAACGGCCGGCCGGCGGGCGCAGGCCCGTCGGGACGAAGTGAAAGAAGTGCTGGTGAACCTCGTGGAAAACGCGCGCATCGCCGGGGCGCGGGAGATTCGACTCGTCGTGGACCAGGACGGTCTGCGCCTGGCTGTTTCGGACGACGGCAGCGGCATTCCTCCCGAGTCGCAGGGGCGCGTGTTCGAGCCGACGTTCTCGACCCGCTCGAGCGGGTCCGGACTCGGCCTGGCGATCGCCCGGCGGTTGGTGGAGAGCTGGGGTGGCCGGATCACCTTGACGAGCGCCATGAACCGCGGCACGAGCGTGGAATTGGTGCTGCGCGAGGCTCCGGGGGGGCTCAAGACTGGTGCGGCGTGACCTGTCTCACAACATTAGAGCCCGGCGAAATGCCACCATTCCCCTGTTCCCTTTCGAGGTGGATCGTGCGGCACAGGCTCGTGCTCCTGGTGTCGGCCGGATGGCTTGTGGGGATGACCCCGGCGGCGCGCGCGCAGTTGTTGTCCTCCGATGCGCGACGGACCGGCATGGCCGGGGTCAGCCTGAGCCGCGACGGCGCGCTGGGCCGGTTCAACCCGGCCTATCAGGCCGTGCCGGCACGTGAGGGCCGTGCCGCCAAGTTCACGATTCCGATCCCGCTCGGCCTGTTCCAGGTCTTGAAGGACAGCACCGCGTTCGATTTCGACTCCTCGTATTTCAATCCGATCCAGCTGGCGAACTACATCTTTCATCCGCCGCTGTACCTCGAGGTCAAGAAATCCCCGACCTTCACCAACGACGTCGAATTCACGATTGGTCGCGACTCGCTCCTCGTAGACCTCGGCAAAGCATCCCAGCTCGTGCCCACCGATCGATTCGGATTCGGCGGCACGAGCCGCCTCGCCGACATCGGGGTCACGATCAAAGGGTTCCACGTCGGCGCCCTGATTTGGGAAGAGCACGATCTCGGCTTTCAGCTCGGCGATACCCTGCTGCGATTCCTGCGGGAGAAGGATCCGGCGCGCACCAACACGGTCTACAACAGCGCCGGCGATGGTGTCGCCCAGGCAGGGATCGCGCCGACCGTCGGCTACGCGGGTCGCGTGTGGGGTGACAGCCTCCGCGGCATCTACCTGGGGGCCTCCCTTCATTACTATCTCGGCGGTGGCTATGGGGGGGTGGACGGCATCGCGGGCTTCCGCACCGGCGACACCTTATTCGCCGGGTCCAACCCCGTCTCCCCAACCGTCGATGTGCTGGTGAGCTACTCGAAGTTCGGGAATACACTGGGGCACGGCTTCGGCTCCGATCTCGGGATCGTCTATGTCACCGGGCCGATCGAGGTCGGGTTCGGGATCAACGACATCGGCGCCACGCTCACGTGGCCCGACACCCGGGTGGATCGGGATACCTTCGATACGGTCCAGAACAAGTTCGTTTCGACGCAGGTGGCGAACCACGTGTCGAGCAAGACCAAACTGCCCGTGACGTATGTGGCGAACGCCATCCTCGACATGGGCACCAACACGACGGCCGGCTTGATGATCCTGAACAACGGGCGCGGCACGACGATTCAGATCGGCGTGGAGCAGCGCGTCGGGCCGCTGGCGCTGCGGGGCGGCGTACAGCGCGACCAGCGCAAACGGGTTCAGCTCGGGTGGGGAACGGGGGTGCGGTTCGGTCCGTTCGGGCTCGATGTCGGGTTTGCGACGCATTCGGGCTCGCTGTCTCCCGCGCGAGGGATCACGATGGCCACGTCGATTTCGATCTACTGATGCTACGCACGGGGGCACGTATGTCGGTCACCCGGCTCACCTGGCTGGCTGTTGCGGCGGGCGTGATGATCCTGGGTTGCGGTGAAGGCCGCGCCATCTTCAATGTGGACGTGCTGAGCTACGAGCCACAGCTGGCGGACACCGTGCCGTACGCGGTGCCTGGCGGGACATCGATCACGCAGGTGCGGGACTCGTTCGGCCTGGACCTTCCCGGTGGGCTGGGAAACTCCACAGTCGATTCGGTCTCGCTTTTGTATGCCTCCACCGTGCTCAACGCGGCGGGTGGCGGCAAGGTCAGACTCGAGATGTTCTTCGACAGCACTCCCGGGAATGTGTTTTCGAGTACGGTGATGCGGGCAGACTCGGCGGTGTTTACGGGACCGGATACCGTCATGCTCGGGCCGATCTCGGTCCCGCTGCTGGCCGACTCGCTGTTTACCCAATCCAAGTTGTGGGTGGGTGTACGTGCTTCGGTGGTGGCCAATGCCGGACCCGTGATGACCGGTCGCTTCGTGACCGTGAGTGTGTTGCGCCTGCGGATCATTTTCCAGGACAAAGTCTTTTAAGGGTCGCTGCTAGCCGACCCGGCCGGTTCGTGGCACATTCTCTCCCACGCATGAGATCTGATTCGTGGTGAGCGACGCCGGGTCGATAACGCGCCGCCGCCGGGCTGGTCACGCGTGGCGCGTCATCCTGGCCGCGGCGGCGTTGGTCACCTGCACGAGTGATCACCCCACCGGGCCCGGCCGATTCGGCCGCGGCTATCTCATGGTCCGGCCGGTCGTGTCGTCGCCCGTCGATCTTGCCGCCTTCGGACTCACCATCGACAGCCTGCGCGTCATCGC
>Ga0075423_10003316_pt1 | contig 14813 bp, 16 predicted proteins | sample SoiMethybrSBSTD2_FD_80114 | JGI IMG/M metagenome (GOLD analysis project Ga0075423, IMG submission 80114) | Bulk soil microbial communities from a Populus tree surrounding site in Tennessee, USA - Soil MetaG P. TD hybrid SBSTD2 | ecosystem: Environmental > Terrestrial > Soil > Tree plantation...
CGCAGCGCGTCCTCGCGGTGCTTCGAGCGCAGCTCGCGACTGAACCGTCCGATCGCTCGACCGAGCTCGATCGGCCGGCCCGGCCCGGGCGCCTTCCAGAAGGGAAGCTTGCCGTGCTCGCCGGGCGCGGGGGTGACGACGACGCGGTCGCGCGTGATGTCCTCGATACGCCAGGCGCTCGCGCCGAGGAGGATCACCTCGCCGCGCCGGGATTCGTAGACGCACTCCTCGTCGAGCTCGCCGACCCGCGTCCCGTCGGGCATGAACACGCCGAACAGGCCGCGGTCCGGGATCGTGCCGCCGGAGACGATCGCGAGCCGGCCCGCGCCCTGACGCGCCCTGACGGTGCCCTCGGCCCGGTCCCACACGACGCGCGGACGGAGCTCCGCGAACGCGTCCGACGGATAGCGCCCCGCGAGCATGTCGAGCACGCCGACGAAGACGTCCTCGGAGAGGTCCGCGAAGTTCGCGCATCGCCGCACGGTCGCGAGCAGGTCCGCCACCGACCACTCGTCGACCGCGCACATCGCGACCAGCTGTTGCGCCAGGACGTCGAGCGGGTTCCGGGGGTAGCGGGTCGACTCGATGTCGGCGCTCAGCATCCGTTCCGCGACGACGGCCGTTTGAAGGAGGTCGCCTCGGTACTTCGGGATCAGCTTGCCGATGCTCGGCGCGCCGACCTGATGGCCGGCGCGCCCGATCCGCTGCATCCCGTTCGCCACCGAGGGCGGCGCCTCGACCTGCACGACGAGGTCGACCGCTCCCATGTCGATCCCGAGCTCGAGCGACGACGTCGCGACGATCCCACGGAGCCGTCCCGACTTCAGCGCGTCCTCGACCTGCAGCCGCTGCTCCCGCGCGATCGACCCGTGATGTGCGAGGACCAGGTCCTCCTCGGCGAGCTCGTTGAGGCGGGACGCGAGACGCTCTGCGCTCCGCCGGTTGTTCACGAACACGATCGTCGAGCGGTGCGAGGTGATGAGGTCCAGCAACACCGGATGGATCGCGGGCCAGATCGATCCCTGGTCGGGTTCGTCGCTCACGCGCGCCCCCGGCGGCTCGAGGGTCCGCCCGAGCTCGGCCATGTCCTCGACGGGGACGATCACCTCGAGGTCCAGCGTCTTGCGGCGTCCGGCGTCGATCACGGCAACGTCGCGCGGCGCCCCCGGCGCATCGAAGCCGCCGAGCAGGCGAGCGATCTCCTCGAGGGGGCGTTGCGTAGCCGAGAGCCCGATCCGCTGCGGTGACTCGTCGGTGAGCTCCTCGAGCCGTTCGAGCGAGAGCATGAGGTGAGCCCCCCGCTTCGTCGCGGCCATCGCGTGGATCTCGTCGACGATCACCGTCTGCACGCCGCGAAGCGTGTCCCGGGCCCGGGACGTGAGCATCAGGTAGAGCGACTCGGGCGTCGTGATGAGGATGTCGGGCGGGTGCGTCAGCAGGCGGCGCCGCTCGCGGGCATCGGTGTCGCCTGTGCGTACGCCGACCGTGGGCACGTGTGACAGGGCGGTCCCGCCGCGTTCCGCGGCATGACGGATGCCCGCGAGCGGCGCCCGCAGGTTCTTCTCGATGTCGACCGCCAGCGCCCGGAGCGGCGAGACGTACAGGACACGCGTCGTCTTCTCCTGCGGGCGCGGCTGGGTCGTGAGACGGTCGATCGCCCACAGGAACGCGGCGAGGGTCTTGCCCGAGCCCGTGGGGGCGAGCAGCAGCGTGTGGCGCCCCTGCGCGATCGCGCTCCAGCCCTTGGTCTGCGCGTCGGTGGGCGCCTCGAACGACGCCTGGAACCAGTCGCGAGTGGCGGGGGAGAACGGCTGCAGGGACACGGCACATCAACGCTACCCGGTGATACCGACACGCGTACCGGCTCCCGACGGGCGCACGGGTACGATGCGTCACCATGCATCGGGGGGCCTTCCTCGTCGTCTCCGTGCTCGGGCTCGTCGTGATCCCGACGGCCGCGCTCGCGCAGACGAGCGACACGGTCACCCCGACGGACCAGGTCGTCCTGCGCGGCGACGTCGTGGTAGCACGAGGACAGTCCGTCGCGGAGATCGTCGTGTTCAGCGGCAGCGCCACCGTCGCGGGGGTCGCGCGTGGTGACGTCGTCGTCCTGGAGGGGCCGATCACGATCTCCGGCCAGGTCGGAGGCGACGTGATCGCGGTCCACGGACGCGTGCGCCTGCTCCCGACCGCCCAGGTGGCAGGCAGCGTCCGGAGCGGTCAGGAGGTTCAGGCCGCGGACGGCGCCCAGGTCTCAGGTGCGATCCGGCAACACGTCCGTTTCACGCTCTCGGGCCCCCTCGACGCCCTCGGGCCGTTGCTGGCGTCCGTCTCGATCGCCGTCTCGGTGCTCATCGTCGCGCTGCTCCTGTCGCTCCTCGCGCCGAGGGCGATCGATCGCGCCGCGGCCACGGGCCGCGGCGCGCCGATCGCCTCCGCCGGCTGGGGCCTGCTCGTCGCCTTCGCCCTCCCGGTGGCCGCGATCGTCGCCGGGGCGACGATCGTCGGTCTCCCGTTCGGGCTGGCGCTCTTGCTGGGATGGGGTCTCGTCTGGCTCGTGGGTCTCGGCCTGACCACGTGGGTCGTCGGTCGCGCCGTCGTGAAGGAGCCGCGCTCTCGATGGCTCGCGCTGCTCGCGGGATGGGGGATCGGCTCGGCCATCGGCCTCGTGCCGTTCGTGAACGTCGTCTGGTGGGTCCTCGGTGGCACCTACGGCCTCGGCGCCGGGATCGTCGCGGTGTGGCGCGCCAGGAAGCCTGCCCCACCCGAGATCGGCCGGGCGCGCCGCGACCGCGCCGGACGTCATCGCGTCGGCCGCGTCACGCTGCCGGAGGAGGCCGTCGTCGCGCTGCCCGACACCCCGCTCGCGGAGGACTGACGTGACCCGAAGGTTCCTCCTGCTCGGCTCCGGTGAGTTCGAGCCGTGGACCCACGAGGTCGAGTCGGTCGTGCTCGGCGACGCGACGGGCGACGGCTCGGTCGTGATCCTCCCCACCGCGAGCGCACCGGACGGCCCCACGGTGTACGACCGCTGGGCAACGATGGGGCTCGATCACTACGCGGAGTCGGGCGTCACGGCCGAGGTGATCCCCGTGAAGACACGGGAGGACGCGGAACGCGCCGACTGGGCGGCGCGAGCCGAGGCGGCCTCGATGGTCTATCTCTCCGGGGGCAAGCCGCAGTACCTGTCGAACGTGCTTCGCGGCTCCACGCTCCTGTCGGCGATCCTCCGCGCGATGGACCGTGGCGCGGTCTGGGCGGGGTGCAGCGCGGGCGCGATGGTCGCGAGCCGCGAGAAGGACGGGAGCCGCGGCAGTTCCTACCTCTTCGGGCTCGGCCTCGTGCCGCACGTCTCGTTCGGCGTGCATTGGGACCGCGCGGCCAGGATCCCCGGGCTCGCCTGGTGGATGACCTCGCGGGTCCCGGACGGCACCTGGTTCGTCGGGATCGACGAGCGCACCGCGATCGCGGGCGACGGCGAGAGGTGGGAGGTCTTCGGCCGGAGCAGCGTCGAGCTGCGCGGCCCGAGCGGCCGGAAGAGGTACGCCGCCGGGGAACGGTTCGAGACGGTCGGCTGAGTCCCCTATCATCCCGCCGTGGAGGGGCTGGTGATCCGGCAGGCCCGAAAGGGGGACGGCGCTGGGATCGCCGCGCTGCACCTGGACACGGCGGCCTCGCTCGAGAGCATCGACCCGTCACGCTTCAAGATCCCGGATGTCGAAGGGATGGCCGACTGGATCGACGGGGACATGGCCACGGTCGGCACGGACTGGAACTGCTTCGTTGCGCTCGAGGACGGGCGGATCGTCGGGCAGGTCGAAGCGAAGCTCCATGCTCCCTTCGAGTCGTCTCGGTTCCAGACGATGGCGGACCTCGGCGACGTCCGCGGCGAGGTCAACTCCCTCGGCGTGCTCACGAGTCACCGTCGGCGTGGGATCGGGAAGGCGCTCATGGAGGCGGCGGAGGAGTGGCTGCGGGGACGCGGCGCGCGCGTCGTGACCCTGGACACGTTCCTGCGGAGCCCCGAAAGCGTGCCGTTCTACGAGTCGATCGGCTACGAGCGCATCTCGGTCATCTTCGAACGTCGCCTCTGATCCGCCGGATCAGGGAACGCCGGGACGGCTCGGTGCGTCGAGAACCGGCTCGGGTGCATGCCACACGGCCTCGACGTTGTTGTGATGCAGATCGTTGACGAATGCCGCGTAGTACCGCTCGGAGTACTGCGTCCAGACCCCGGGCTCGCCGCGAACCGTCGCGCCGTTCTCGACGGCGGCCGCGAAGAACGCATCGACGGCGCGCCGGTCCTCTGCAGCGAACGCCACGTGCGTCGCCGTGGTCACGGGGTTCCCGCGGCAGATCGTGAAATCGTCCAGATCGTCCGCCCCGTACGAGACGCAGTCCTCCTGAACGAAGAGCTCTTCGTAGCCGAGCGGGGCCAGGGCGGCCGTGTAGAGCGCGCGGCTCGCGTCGATATCTGCCACGACGAAGAGCACGTGATCGACGATGATCCGGCGGACGATCATCCGCTCACATCGACGCGTAGGGGGTGAAGAGCTGGGGGACCTCGCTGTCCGCGAGTGCGGCACGCAGCTCAGCGCTCGGGTTTCCCAGGACTTCGCCATGAACGACGGTGACGATGGCGAGGATCTCCGCCGACAGGTCCTTGAGGTTCGCGGCGTGCTCCATCAGCGCCTCTGAGTCTCGGTACCGCTCGATGATGACGCACTCGGACTCGTCGTCGTTGAGATACGTGTCGAACTGCAGGGTTCCGGTGTCCTTCGTCTTCACGATCTCCATCGCCTGAGCAGACAAGCGCTTGTACTCCTCGAGCTTGCCTTCGTCGAACCGGAACCGAGCGATACCCAGGATCTCACTCACGGCTCTGACCTCCCTGAAGTCTCGGCCCCTCTCCGGAACGAGGCTTCCCCGGCTCGATCGGCCACATGCTGGCGGCCACGCGGGCGAGGATCGTCAGCGCTTCGAGAACCGCCACCAGGGACGATGCGCGACCTCACCCCGCTCCGCCGCGTCTCGCTCCTGTGCGCGTTCGACCTCTTTGACGAGGTGTTCCTGCTCCGCAGCCTCGCGGCCCCGCTCGACGGCTTCTTCGGCGAGGATGCGCTGCCGGCCTCCGAACTTGTCGTCGTTCGCCCAACCTGAAGGACCCACACGACGAGGGTAGGGCGGCCGACGAGACGAGGCAAGGTGCTGATCGCTGTGAAGTCGGCTTACGGTGTCCCTCACACGTCTACGACTCACGACGGATGCAGACCGGGGGATCCCGATGCGAGCAGATGAGATCCGCTTCCTGTTCGGCTACGACCGCTGGGCAACCCAGAGGGTCCTCGACGCGCTCGACGACGTCGACCCGACGGTGTGGGGACGGACGGGTGTCGTGGGCGAGCGAGGCCTGGGGAGCATCCTCGTCCACCATCTCGGCTCCTCTCAACGCTGGCGCGATCTCTTCGAAGGACGCCCGACCGATGAGAGCCACAAGCTGGAACTTCAACCGCTGCCCACGGTCGACGAGCTGCGCGCACGTTGGGAGGCCGAATGGGCCTCGGTCGATACGTGGTTGCAGATGCTCACGGACGGCGACATCGCGAAGCTCGACGAAGGGGTTCCCGTCTGGGAATTGATGGTGCACGTCGTGAATCACGGGACGCAGCACCGATCCGAGGCGGCAGCGCTCCTCACCGCCGAGGGTCGATCGCCGGGGGAACTCGATCTGATGGACTTCGCCGACGCTCAAGCCGGCGCGGGCGGCTAGCGATCGAGAAGCGCCTGCGCAGCGAGGGGGCTCCCGCGAAGCGCCTCAATCGGGACGGGGCCGCCACGGCTCGTCCGCGTGCGCGAGCCAGACCAGCTCGGGGTCGAGCGCGCGCACGAGGAGCTGGCCTTCGGTGCGCGGCTCGTCGAGCTCGCCGAACCACACCGCCGTGTCGCCGACGACCACCAACGGGCGCTCACCGGTCTCGACCACGACCACCTGCGAGCCTCGCGTGTGGCCCGGCGCCGGGACGAGCCGGACGCCGGCCAACAGCTCGAGCTCGCCGTCGACTGGTTCGTAACGCACGCCGGGAGCATCGACCCACTCGCGGATCGTGTAGCCGTCTTGGTTGCGCGCGTCGTCGAGCTCCCGGCTCTGGACGTAGATCGGCTTGCCGGCGAAGAGGTGGTTGCCGCCGCAGTGGTCGAAGTGCAGGTGCGTGTTGACGACGATGTCGATGCCGGCGAGGTCGAGATCCTGCTCGCTCAACGGAGTGAGGCGAGGATCCATGTCGGCCACCGCCGGGTGCAGGTCCGTCATGCCGGTGTCGACCAACACACGCCCGTCCGGATGGTCGATGATGTGGACGTGGACCGGCATCCGCTCGTCGCCAGCGAGCAGGTCGGCAACACGGACCGGCGTGATGGCGGGCGGCGAAGGCACCCGCTGAGGATAGAACTCGTTCATAGCTGAGGCGACGGACCTGCGCTAGGTCGACGACGGCTCGGGCCGGTCGCGCTCGACGATCAGGGCGTTAGAACATCCAGGGCAGCCGGATCGGATCAGGCACGATGAGGGCGTCGCCGAGGAGCATGAGGACACCATCGGGGATCTCCCCGTCAACGAGTCGCTCGTAGAACGAAGCATCCTCGGGATCGCAGAACAGCATCCCGACATCTGCCGTCTGGCCGATGTGCTGCGCAGCCCGGCGCATGAGCTTGCTCGCATGACCCTCGCGACGGAACTGGGGGAAGGTGAGTACCGCCCCGACGCATCCAACCCTCAGCACCCCGTGATGGCCCTCGATCGGAAGTGGGAACACGAGTACGTGGCTGACGAGCAGCTCGCCCGCCGCGAGGACGAAGTGTGTGGGGGTTGGCTCGTCCCAACTGCGTGTGCGGAATCGACCCTCGCCGACGCCCCAAACGAGTCGGTGAAAGGCCCAGAGCTGGATATCCAACTCCCGCGGGAAGTCGGCGTGCGGGAAGACGAGCTCCTCGATCTGCGGCGTGGCATCAGACACGCTCGGAGCCTAGTGAGAGGACCACTCGGATGCCCGAGGGTTCAGCTATGTACCTTGAGCGGCGGCCTCGGGAAGGCGATCTGAACTTTCAACCTGCCGAACCTCAAGTCCTCGTAGGGATAGCTGTTCCTTGAGCGCCCCGGCGGCGGCCGCCGTCGGACGGCTGAAGCCCAGGATCGTCTCGGAGAGTGGTCCGGTCACCGACTCCACGGATGTGTACTCCCAGTTCAGGGGCCGACCGTTGGGAGCGAAGTGCTGTCGGATGAGCGGATCGTGATCCATGACGATCGCGGCTCGATGTCGCCAATGGATCTCGGTACAGGCTTGCACCCAGTCGAAACTGAGCGAACACACGTCGCCGGGCGCGCGTCCTCTGATAGACGGCACCCGATGAACGTGACGGTTCGTGACCATCACGAATGTCCAGCCGGCGCCTGCGCTATCGAGGTCCCCTGTCGTCGTGATGTCTGCGCATCGGCCGGTCGCGATGACCTGCTCGTCCTGCAGCAGACGATCGCGTACAGCTGCTTCGCTTCGCCCCATCAGGTCACCGAAGTAGCTCACCGGGTCAGCGTAGGTGGAGGCGGATGCCACTGAGTTGTCCGAGCGTCCCTTCCTCGGTCGAGCCGCGCGTCACGCGAGGAGGTACCGTCGAGACAGCGGCACTTCGTTCACCGGCTCGCATGCCAGCATGCGGCCGTCGAGCGTGACGGTCCCGTCGGCCGAGGAGACCTCGATCGGCGGCGCCACGACGTTCGCGACCAGGTCGTCCCGCGTGATGTCGCGTGTCCCGTGCACCGGAACGATGTTCCGTCGCGTTCGGAGCGTAACCTCGATCTGGGCATCGAGTGCCGCCTGGGACACGAAGGTCGTCGACAAGGCCCGCGCCGCATCGCCCGACCCACCCCAGTCCGCGCCGTAGCGGATGGGCTCCGCGAGGTGCACGCTCGCGTTACCCTCTCCGATCGCCGACCACGCGACGATCCCTCCCTTCAGCACCATCGCGGGCTTGACCGCGAAGTGCGTCGCCTGCCAGAGCACCAGGTCCGCGATCCGGCCGGGCGCGAGCGTGCCGACCTCGTCGAGGATCCCGTGGACGCGCGCCGGCTCTACGGTGACCTTCGCGAGGTAACGGAGCACCCGTTCGTTGTCGTCGGGTCGATCGTCGGTCGACGGCGCCACGGGCCGCAGCCGACGCACCGGGGCCGGATCGCCCCAGCCACCGCCTGCCTCCGTCGTCCGCCATCGCTTCATCACGTTCGCGAGCTGGAAGGTCCGGCGGACCGTCTCGCCGATCCGCCCCATGCCCTGCGAGTCGGAGTTGACGATCTGGATCGCGCCAAGGTCGTGCAGCGGTCCCTCGGCCGCCATCGTCGCCGGGTGGACGAGCTCCCTCGCCGCCGCGACGTCTTCGGGCAGCCAGGGGTTCCCCTCATGGACGATGAGCTTCATGTCGAGATGCTCGAGGGCCGTCGCGCGACCGTACGGCACAGTCGGAGTCGTCGAGGAGCAGATGATGTTCGGGATGGCGACCAGACCGATCGCGTCCGGGATGTGGCCGCCGCCGGAGCCCTCGACGTGGTACGCGTGCACCGTCCGATCGCCGATCGCCGCGATCGTTCCCGCCAGGTCCGTCGACTCGTTGAGGCTGTCGGTGTGGAGGCAGACGGCGATGTCGTGTGCGTCCGCGGCGGAGAGCGTCGCGTCGACGATCTCCGGGTACGCGCCCCAGTCCTCGTGGATCTTGAGACCCACGGAGCCCGCCTCGATCACCGGGTCGAGCCCACCGGCGGCATCGGTCCGGGCAGATGCCTGCAGTCCGATGTTGATCGGGAGTGGCTCGAACGCTTCGAGCGTCGACCGCATCCGGTCGGGTGGCTCCTCGAACCCCGCCGTGATCAGCGTGGTCACGCCGGCGGACAGCGCGACGGGGACCAGGCGGGGAGAGAGCAGGTGCACGTGTGAGTCGACCGCTGCCGGTGTGACGATCAGCCCGTGCGACGGGATCGGCCACGTGTTCGGGCCGATCGTGAGATCGACGCCGGACGTGATGTCGGGATTGCCGGCGCGGCCGATCCCGACGATGCGCCCTTCCTTGATGCCGATGTCCGCCTTGATGACACCGAGCAGGGGGTCGACGACGATCGCGCTCGGGATCACGGCGTCGAGCTCCGAGGCGCGCGTCGCGCGGTCGGCCTGCGTCATGCGCGAACGCCAGTTCTTCGCGTACCCCCACAGAGCCTGGTCGCCCGGCTCCGTCAGGTCCTCCTCGATCCTGATCCACAGGTCGGTGTCGCCCAGACGCACGCGGTCCCCGGCGGTCGGCCCGTGGCGGAGCGCGTGGTCCTGACGCGAGATCCGGTCAGGCATCCGAGCTCCCGTACGCCACGAGCGAGACCTCCTTCGTCTCACCCGGAGCCCATCGGATCGAGTCGCCGGCCGGCAGATCGAGCCGGAACCCTTCGGCGGCGTCGCGGTCGAAGCGGAGGCCCGGGTTCGTCTGCCGGAACGGGAAGTGCGACGAAACCCGGATCGGATGATCCCCGTCGTTCGTGACGGTCATCGTCCTGCGTTCGCGGTCCGGCACGAGCTCGACGTTGCCCTCACCGAAGTCGATCGCGCCGGGAGCGCCGGGCGGGGGCGTCCCGAAGGGATCACGGATCACGATCAGGCGTGTGCCCTCGTCGAAGAGCGCCTCCACGCGGATCTCGCGCACGATCCCCGAGACGCCGTCGATCACCTGATCCGGCCGGAGCGCGGAGAGGCCGGCCTCGAGCGCCTCGTCGTAGCCCGCACCCGCCCTCGCGGCCATATGGATCTCATCGCAGACCAGGGCGATCGCTTCGGGTGCGTTCAACCGGAGACCGCGCTCGAGCGTCGCTCGTGCGAGCTGCGCGGCGGTGAAGACGCGGAGCCGGTCCTCCTCGGTCGGGTTCAGCTGCATCGCGCCGGAGTGTAGGCGGGTCACATCTGCGGACGCCGACGGCATGGGTTCACCGAGCGGGAACCTCGGCGACCCGGCAGGCCGTCGAAGACCCATCTGGATAGGAGCATCGGCCTCGAAGGGGGAGCGCCATGAACCGCACCGTCCGCCGCATCGCCGTCACCGCGATCGCCGCCGCCCTCGTGGTCGTCCCCATCGCGAGCGCGTTCGCGTGTGGCGCCCTGATCGCCCCGAACGGCACGATCAGCCTCACCCGGACGACGACCCTCGCCGCGTACCACGACGGGATCGAGCACTACATCACGTCGTTCGAGTACGCGGGAAAGTCCACCGGCGACGTCGGCTCGATCATCCCGTTGCCGGGGGTCCCGACGAAGGTGATCAAGGGCGGCGGATGGACGCTCCAACGGTTGGTGCTCGAAACCCAGCCGCAGCCGCTCTTCGAGGCCGACGCCGGCTTCGCCGCCGCACCGTCGGCCCAAAGGGCCACGGTGATCCTGAAGACGAAGGTCGACTCGCTGGATGTGACCGTCCTCAGCGGCGGATCGGTCGCTGTCGGGAACTGGGCGCGGAACCACGGGTTCTTCCTGCCGCCCGACGCGCCGGAGGTCCTCGACTTCTACGCCCAGCGGAGCCCGATCTTCATGGCCGTTCGGTTCAACGCGGCACGCGCCGCGGCCCAGGGCCTGTCTGAAGGCGAGGGGACCCCGGTGGACATCGTGATCCCGACGCCGAACCCCTGGGTGCCGCTGCGGATCCTGACCCTTGGGCTGCAGCCCACCCAGACCGTCCAGGCCGACGTGTATCTGCTGACGGACCGAGCGCCGGCCCTGCTGCCCCAGCCCGTCCGCCCGACCAGCCGTTTCGACCAGCAGGGGATGATCCGCCAGGTCAGCGAGCCGGCCTCCACGAGCCTGCTCGACGACCTCCGCTCTGATCGGCGGATGGGGTGGATCCCGTCCAGCGCCTGGCTGACGTACCTGAAGATCGACACGCCGGCGAGCACGCTGACGAACGACCTCGCGATCGACGCGAGCGGATACGGGCACCCGGATCCGGTCGCGGCGGGCTTCGCCCCGACGGTGCCGGTCCTCCCGACGAGCACGCCCATCGCGTTGGTCGGGGTGTTCGCGGTCGTGCTGCTCGCACTGGTCGCGGTCGCGACGCGGCGCGGGATCGCGCGTCAGGACGCCTGACGATGACGCGAGCCCGCGCCGCGGCGCTCATCGCGGGCGCGCTGCTGGTCGTCGCCCTCGTCGGCTGGGCCAGAGCCGACGAGGGCATGCGGACGGTGGACATCACGATCCACTTCTCGCGGTTCAGCGTGTCGTCGATCCCGGTCGCCACGGGCGAGACGGTGAGGTTCGTCGTGCACAACGAGGATCCGATCGATCACGAGTTCATCGTCGGCGACCGGTACGTGCAGCTCGTCCACGAGAACGGGACCGAACCGTCGCACGGCGCCAAGCCGGGCGAGATCACGATCCCTGCGGGGACGACCGCCGAGACGACGTATACGTTCCCCACGACCCCTGAGCACATCGAGTTCGCGTGCCACCTGCCCGGGCACTACGCCTACGGGATGCACGGGCTGTTCGTGTTCGGCTGAGCACGGCCCTCGGTGGTACCGTCCGCGCCCGTGGGTGCGGACCTGGTCCTCGTCGGCGACGTCTACCGCGTCGACGCGGCACGGTCATGGGCCCGCGCCGTCGCGATCGAGGGCACGAGGATCGTCGCCGTCGGGACCGAGGACGAGGTCCGCGACCGCGTCGGCGACGCTCGCGACGTCGTCCGGGGGGCGTGCATCGTCCCGGGCTTCCAGGACGCGCACATCCATGCCCCCTTCGCGGGACGGATCATCCTGAACGTCGACCTCGCCGATCTGACGACGAGGGACGAGTACCTCGATCGGATCGGCGCCTTCGCCCGTGAGCACCCTGATCTCGGCTGGATCGTGGGCGGCGGGTGGTACAACCCCGTCTTCGACTCCACCGGAGGCCCACTCGCGGCCGAACTGGACGCCGTCGTGCCCGACCGGCCCGTCTTCCTGATGAATACGGACACCCACGCGGCGTGGGTCAACTCGAAAGCACTCGAGGTCGCGGGGATCACCGCCGCGACGTCGGATCCCTGGGACGGGTACTTCGTGAGAGGATCCGACGGGGCTCCGACCGGGTGTCTGCAGGAGGGCGCCGCGTACTCGTTCTGGTCGGACGTGGTGCCGCGCGGCACGGTCGACGACTGGAAGGCGGCGCTCCGTGTCGCGCAGCGCGACCTGCACGCCCTCGGGATCACGGGATGGCAGGACGCGTGGGTCGAGCCCGACGTGCTGCGCGCGTACCGGCACATGGATGATGCGGGCGAGCTCACGGCGCGCGTCGTCACGTCGCTCTGGTGGGATCGTCATCGCGGGAACGAGCAGATCGACGGCCTCGTCGAGCAGCGCGTGTGGGGAAGCGGCGGGAACGTTCATGCGTCCACCGTGAAGATCATGCTCGACGGCTGTCCCGAGTCGTGCACCGCATCGATGCTCGACCCGTACGAAGGCTCGTTCGGCGACGAGCACGACCGCGGGGTCCAGTTCGTCGACGCCGAGGCGCTCGCCGACGCGGTCACGCGCCTGGACGCGCTCGGGTTCCAGGTCCACCAGCACGCGCTCGGGGATCGCGCGGTCCGGAGCGCGATCGACGCGCTCCGGACCGCGCGCGACGCGAACGGCGCGAACGACCTCCGCCACCACGTCGCGCACCTGCAGCTGCCCGACCCCGCCGACGTCCCGCGGCTACGGGACGTCGGCGCGATCGCGAACATCCAGCCCTTCTGGGCGCAGCCGGACCCGATGGTCGAGACGATGACGCGGCCCCGCCTCGGGGATCGCGCGGAGCGCCTCTACCCGATCGGCGACATCGTGCGCTCGGGGGCCACGCTCTGCTTCGGGAGCGACTGGCCTGTGTCGACACCGGACCCCTTCCAGGAGATCGAGGTCGCCGTGACACGACGGGCCGTCGGCGATGCCGACGGCCCGGCATTGGTTGCGGGGCAACGCATCGACCTGCCAACCGCGCTGACGGCCTTCACCCGAGGCTCGGCGTACGTGAACCACGACGACGACGCCGGCTCGATCGAGCCGGGGATGCGCGCCGATCTGGCCGTCCTCGATCGGAACCCGTTCGACGGCCCGCCGCACGAGATCGCGACGACGCGCGTCACGACGACGATCGCGTCAGGGCGCGTCGTCTTCGACGACGCGCCCTGACGCGTCACTGCCGCTGGATCGAGACCTTCCCGCTGTCGAGCAGTCGCAGGTCGAGCGTCGTGCTGTTCGTGCCGAGCGGCACGCGCACACCGTTCAGCGTCAGCGTCACACCGCTGCCGTGACCGAGCCAGATCTGCATCGCGTGCTTCGCGCGGAAGACGAGCCTCGACGGCTGATACGTCTCGGACGTCGGCGCGTGGTGGTCGGCGGTGACCTGCATCCACGTCGGCGTGTCGAGTCGTAGCACGGCCGTGATCGTCGTCGGAGCGTCCGACGCCTCGCGCTTCGTCGCGGGCGGCGGGCTCGGGGCGATCGACGACGCGGGACCGTTCGAGACCGTCGCCGCCGAACCCGACGGCGAGTTGGCCAGTCGCCACACGCCCATGCCGACGATCGCGAGGATCGAGACCACCACGAAGGCCCATGCCGGGATCCGCGGCGTCTGCCGGATCGGCTCGAGGAGGGAAGGCGTCTCCTCGGGTCGCTCACCGATCAGACCCAGATCCTCGATCTCGACGAGCCGTTCGTCGACGTCTCGGAACCCGTCGGGCCTCGTCGGGACCACCGTCGTGCCGCAGAACGAGCACTTCGATCCGTTGGGCGAAGACTCCAGATGGGCCCATCGGAGGTACGCGCCGCACACGGCGCACTCCATGATGAAACCGTCTCGGGTCCGCCGGTCGTCCCGGGCGGACCGAGTCATGACCATCCGCACCACCTCCTGCTCGGCTCAGGTGGTGGCTTCGCTCGCCCTATGTCATCGATCGCGGGCGAGGGAAGGCACCCACGAACCTTCCGATTCTGCGCCTTCGAGCGCGCTCGTGCATAGGGAGGGTCTGACCTGCGACGACGCGATGGTGGTTCAGGCCATCCAGGCGTCGATCCGCTGCTCCACCTCTCGGAGCCGGATCACGAGCTGCTTCATGATCGACAGGGCGACCCGCGGGTGATCGAGCAGGAAGTCCTGGAACGCCTCGGCGGGGACGCGCAGCGCCGTCAGCGCGCTCGCGGCCTGGACCGTCGCCATCCGCGGTCCGGGAGCCAGCAGCGCCATCTCGCCGAAGACCTCGCCGGGCTTCATCGTGTGGGAGCGGCCGCCAACGTCGACGCTCGCCTGACCGTCGACGATCACGTACATGGCGTCACCCCGGTCGCCGGTGGTGAAGACCTGGTCCCCTTCCGCGAAAGAGACGGAGGACCCGACCCGGCCGATCGCTTCGAGATCGTCGGGTTCGAGTCCGGCGAACAGACCGGCTGCGTGGAGGGGTGGCTGGTCGCTCATCGGGCTCCTCGGTCGTCGTGGACGCGGCAGTCTAGTCCCGGTGGCAGGACGTATCCTTGCGAGCCGTGCGTCCGTTCGACGGACCCCACGAGCCGAGCGATCGACCTGCGTGCTGGCGCTGCGGTCGCCTCACGTACGACCCGGACAAACGATCCGTGCCGTGGGCGCGGGCGGTCGCGGGCAGGCGACAGGTGTTGATCTGTCCCGAGTGCCAGCGCGAGCCGGGCTGGACCGACGGACTCGATCGGTGCGCCGCGTGTGGTGCGACGCGCCTGTCGGTGCAACTCGGCGACGTGGTGTGCCGCGCGTGCGGACACA
>Ga0075423_10003320_pt1 | contig 14808 bp, 11 predicted proteins | sample SoiMethybrSBSTD2_FD_80114 | JGI IMG/M metagenome (GOLD analysis project Ga0075423, IMG submission 80114) | Bulk soil microbial communities from a Populus tree surrounding site in Tennessee, USA - Soil MetaG P. TD hybrid SBSTD2 | ecosystem: Environmental > Terrestrial > Soil > Tree plantation...
CGAAACGTCTTCGCGCGAGCATCCGCCGCGGCAGAATCCGATGCAGCGTTCGCATCTGGAAGCGCCCCCATGTCAAGGTCGGCGGCCGTTACCGGATGGACGACGGTCATATCGTCGTGGATTCGATTGCGCGGATTGCGCTGACCGATATCACGGACGATCTGGCGCGCGAATCGGGATTCGACAGCGTGGAGGATCTGCTGCGAACCGCCAGACACGGCAGCGGCGATCACGTGTACTTGATCCGGTTCCATTACCTGCTGCCTGGCGCCTGGGACACGCCGCGGGTGGCGCGACGTCGCCGCGTCAGCTCTCCCTCAGCACGACGATCGGATTGAGCCTCAGCACGCGTGACGCCGGAACAGCGGCAGCGACCGCGGCCGTCCCCGCGAGCAGGACGATCGAGCCTGCGAGCACGGCGGGATCGGTCCCGCCGGTTTCCGGCAGCAGTGACGCGAGCAGCCGTCCGGTACCAAGCGCCAGCGCCGTTCCCGCGGCCGCGCCGATGCCGACCACGCGCAGTTGTTCGACGACCGCGAGGCGCCACAGCGATCGGGCGTCGCAGCCGAGGGCAAGGCGCACGCCGAACTCCGGCATCCGCTCGACGATCGTCCGCGCCGTCACGCCGGCAATGCCGATCGCGCCGAGGAGCAGGCCGACGATCGCGAGCCCCAGCATCAGCGTCGCTCTGAAGCGCTGCGGCGCGAGCGAATCGGCGAGGAATTTTTCCAGCGGCTCGAGACGATCGAGCGCGAGCGTCGGATCGACGCTCCTGACGGCGGCGCGAAGCGCCGGCGCAACCGCGAGCGGATCGCCGGCGGTGCGCAGCACGAGGCCCGTCGGGAACGCGGCGTTGGCCGTCTGCGACCATGCGGCGTAGAGGGTCGGCTCGGGCGGCTGCAGCGCGTTCACGTCGCTGACGTCGGCCACGACGCCGACGACAGTCATCCAGCTGGTGCCGCGCTTCAAACGGCGGCCGATTGGATCCACGGTCGGCCAGAATCGGTTCGCGAACGACTGGCTGACCAGCGCGACGCTCGGCGTCGACAATGAGTCCTGCGCCGTGAAATTGCGCCCCGCCAGCAGCCGGATTCTCAGCGTTGTGAAGTACGACGGGCTGACGCGGCGGAAGCCGACGACGTGGCTCGACCCGTCGGGCGTCGGCTGACGTTCGATGTCCACGGCCGTCTGGTACACAAATCCCGGAATGAACCGGTTCATCGTCGCGCCCGCCTGCACGACGCCCGGGATCGCCGACATACGCTCGACGACCTGATCGATGGCGGTCACGCGCGACATGGGTGTCGAGAACCGTGACGGCGGCAGGCGCAGCTGCGCTGTGAGCACGTGGCTCGCGTCGAACCCCGGCGCCTGCCGCGACGCACGGCCGAGCGCGCGAACGAGCAGACCGCCCGAGACGAGCAGCGCCACGCACAGTGCGGTCTGCGAGGCGAGCAGGACCGTCCGCCACTGCTGACGACGCCTGGTGGACGTCGATCGCGTGCCCGCGTGCAGCGCGGATGACGAGTCGGCGGCCGTCAGCGCTGGAAAAAGTCCGGCGGCGATCGACGCCAGCGCGCCGCATGCCATCGCATACACCGCGACGCGCCAGTCGATCCGTACGTCGCCGAGCACCCTCGTCGTCGCCGGCGCGATGGCGAGCAGCGACGGCAGGATCGACGCCCCGAGTCCGATCGCGGTGACGGCGCCCGCGATGTTGACGAGCGCCATCTCGACGAGCACGAGACGAACGACGGCGGAGCGGCTGGCGCCGATCGCCCGTCGCAAAGCCAGTTCGCCGCCGCGCGCCGTCACGTGCGCCAGCGTCAGGCTGGCGATGTTCGAGGAGGCGATCAGCAGCAGCACGGTGACAGCGAGGAACAGCACGATCAGCGGCGTGCGAAACGCGCCGTACTGCCATTCGCGGAAGCCGAGCGCGCCGGCGGTCCAGCCGTGGTGCGTCTGCGGGAATTCGCGCGCCAGGTCGGCCACAATAGCGCGCGCCTCGGCATCGGCCTGTTGAATCGATGCGCCGTCGGCGAGCTGCGCGATGGGTACGATGTAGGTCCGTCCGTCGGCGGCCGCGCTGTTCCTGATGCCGAGCGGCGTCCACAACTCCGCCTCGAGGAACTTCGGCGGGAAGGACCGCGGCATCACGCCGATGACCGTGTACGGCTCGGCATCGAGCTGCACGACGCGGCCGACGATGCCGGGATCGCCGCCGAAGCGCGCCTGCCACGTGCCGAAGCTCAGAACGACGAGCCGCTCCTGCCGCGCTTCCTCGTCGTCGGTGAACGTCCGTCCGAGGACCGGGCCGTCCTGCGCGAGCCGCAGCAGCTCCGCGCTGAGCGGAATCGTCGCGACGACGGTCGGCTCCTCGCCCAGGCCGAGGACGCGCTCCTGCTGAATGAACCCCGAGATCTGCGTCAGCGTGCGGCTGCGCTCGCGGAACCGCACCAGGTCGATCGCGTGGAACGGATTGCGGTACTTCGGGTCGCTCAGGCCGGGCGGCATCGTGAACACGGTCACGGTGCGCTCGCCGCTCTTCAGACCAATCGGCCGAAACAGCGTGGCGTTGATCGCGGCAAACAGCGCCGCGTTGACGCCGATCACCAGCGCCAGCGTGGCGACGCACGAGACGGTGTACGCCGGCCGCCGCCTCAAACTCCGAAGCGCGTGGCGTACGTCGAACAGCAGGCGATCGACCATGGTGAGGCCCTCGAAGGCTCAGCATAGGGTCGCGCCGCAGCCTGAACCTATCGCGTTGTTTTCATCAAATGATGAAGGCCCTCAATAGGTTCGCTAGGTTCGCGAGGTTCGCTGGGTTCGCGAGGTTCTCGAGGTTGTGCGGCCGCGACGCGTTTCGCCACGCCGAGCTGCGTGTTTGACGGGTCGACAGGTTCATCGCGCGCGAGACGACACACGCAGCGTACTGTCAGAGGACGCGAATGAGATCCGAGCGCGTGATGATGAACGTCTTCTGCGTCTTGAAATCGCGGACGAGGACCGCCGGGTTCTCCGGCGTGATCATCGTCGACAGCAGCTCCACGGGCGTGGAGACGTCCACGAACGGAAAGGCCGGCTGCATGATCGACTCGACCGGTTTTGACTTGACCTTCGTATCGCGGATCAGATGCTGATAGAGATGCGTCTCGTTCAGCGATCCGACGAGCCGCTTGTCGCTGGTGATCGAAATCTGCGAGAAGTCGTGTTCGCTCATCAGCCTCAGCGCGTGCTCGACCGGCTCGTTCGCCTCGATCGCACAGAGCTCGCCGGATAGCCGCGCCGTGACGAGATCGCGCGCGGTCATGCCGGTCTTCTCGAGGAAGCCCTTCTCCCGCATCCAGTCGTCGTTGAACATTTTGCCGAGATAGCGCGACCCGTGGTCGTGAAAGACGACCACGATCACATCGTCGTCCACGAAGTTGTCCTTCAGCTGGAGGACGCCCGCCATCGCGGAGCCGGCGGAGTTGCCGGCGAAGATGCCTTCCTCGCGCGCGATCCGCCGCGTCATGATCGCGGCGTCCTTGTCGGTCACCTTCTCGAAGTGATCGATGACGCTGAAGTCCACGTTCTTCGGCAGGAAATCCTCGCCGATCCCTTCCGTGATGTACGGATAGATCTCGTTCTTGTCGAAGACGCCGGTCTCTTTGTATTTCTTGAAGACCGATCCGTACGTGTCGATCCCCCATACTTTGATCTTCGGATTCCGCTCCTTCAGGTAGCGCCCGACGCCGGAGACGGTGCCGCCCGTCCCGACGCCGACGACGAGATGCGTCACCTTGCCCTCGGTCTGCTCCCAGATTTCCGGCCCGGTCTGCTCGTAGTGCGCCTGCAGGTTGGAGAGGTTGTCGTACTGGTTCGCCTTCCAGGAATTCGGAATCTCCTTCTCGAGCCGCGACGACACCGAGTAGTACGACCGCGGATCCTCGGGATCGACGTTGGTCGGACAGACGATCACTTCCGCGCCGAACGCTTTCAGCGCGTCGACCTTCTCCTTCGACTGCTTATCCGTGGTCGTGAAGACGCACTTGTAGCCTTTGACGACGGCGGCGATGGCGAGGCCCATGCCGGTGTTGCCCGACGTGCCCTCGATGATCGTGCCGCCCGGCTTGAGCAGCCCGGCGCGCTCGGCGTCCTCGATCATCTTGACCGCCATCCGGTCCTTGATCGAGTTGCCGGGATTGAACGTCTCGACTTTGACGAGAACGGTCCCTCGAACCATCCCCTTCGTGATGCGGTTGATGCGGACCATCGGCGTGTCGCCGATGGCGTCGAGGATATTCGCGGAGATTCGTCGCACGAGCCAAGTCTATACTGCTCGCTTTACCCGGGGCGTTTGCGATCTATTGAAGCCGCTGGAGCGTTTCACGTACGACCGTGAGCACTGGCTGGCGCAACGGCAACGCCGACGCCTTCGTCAACTCGTCCTTGGCAGCGGCACCGCCGATCGCGCCGAGGCCCGTGGCTGCGTGGCTCTGGTACATAACGATGAAGTTTTCCAGGTGGCGGTCGACGTATTCGCGCTCCGACATCGGTACGGGCGCGTCAGGATGCGTCTTTGCGTACTCGACCATCGATTGATAGGCGCCCGTGAGGCGCCGGCGCGTGCCATCGAGCGTGTCCTGTGTCGGACCGGCGCGCAGCGCCTCTGCCAGAGGAGACACCATCGACTGTCCGGCCCTCACGATCGTTTCGAGCTCGCCGTTGGTGCATTCCTCGCAGGTGAGCCATGCCTCGAGAACCGCGTCGTTCCTGAGAATGCGCGGCTGCGGTGACTGGGCGCATCCCATGCTTCCGGTGCCGAGGATCAGCAGCAACATCGCGGCAATCACATTCGACTCCATGACGATTCCCCGAAGATTGCCGTGCATGCGCTTACAGGGGTGGTATCCCCGTCGCCAGAGCCGGACAGCGGGCGTCGGTCTGAGTGTCGGGGCACGTCCTGGTGGCACCGGCCCGAATACCGTTCCGATTGATCGCCGATTGCTGGTTCGCGTTGATTCGCAACGCCTGGCCTATGCTGAGACCGGTGCGCGTGGTCGACAGCGGCCACATGAGATTCGTCGAATCGAACGCCGGGCCGGCGACGTGATCCAGGGTTAGCGAATGCCCGAGCTCGTGCGCCAGCGTTTCAGGCGCAAAGCTGCCGATCAAAATGATGTTCGGATCGTTCGCGCACCATCGACCGTTGACGTTGGTCGTCATCGTCGCCGTGCCGCCAGTCACGGGCGCGGTCACGCGCGGCACGTAGTACACATTCAGCTTCTGCGGCACGGGCGGGTACGCCATCTCGAGCGGTGTCAGGTTCTCGCAGCTTGCGACTGTGATCGTCGTCTGCGTGGCATCGACCGTCTGATCCCGCTCGAAGAGGAGTCCCGCGCGCATCTTGTTGTAGATTTCGTTCGTCTTCGACACGTGCACGACCGCGTCATTGGCAATGCCGCTCAGGGTCCAGACCTTCACGGGAACCCTCAGCAGCGCCGCCTCCGAAACAGTCACCACATCGGTCGACGATGTCGTCCACGTGACGACCGGCGTCGTCAGGTTCATCGCATTCTCCTGGGCGAACACCGCGATTTCCGAGAGGCAGTTGTCGTCCCGCACCATGTTGCCGACGCCGACGTTGGTTCCGCGATGCATCTCGTCGTCGACGTCACACGCCGATCGAAAACCGTCCAGAAGTATGACCGGCAGATCGGAACCCGTCTGGCTCGCGAGCACAATCCTGTCCTCCGTGCGCAGGTACCAGATCAAGGCGATGAGCACGACCAGGAGGCCGATCAGCAGAGCGCGGCGCTGCCGTCGCGAAAACATCACGTGCGATCAAATCCACGCCGGCGGACAGAAGACCGGATCGGTTTCGCAACCCGTGCAGGACGGCAGCTGCGTCGGGTCCGGTGTGAACGTCGGCTTGTACGCCGCATCGACGACTTCGAAGAACGCCGGGAAATGGCCGAGGGTAATGGTGTTGCCGGTGGTGCCCGAATCCGGCGCAGCGTTTTCAAACACGACTTCGTCGTTGGCATTCGACTTGACGACGACCTTGCCGGATCCGATCGTCACCACGGGCGTTCGGCCCTGGAGCTTTCGGGTATAGAGTACGGTGTCGGTGTAGAACTGCTTCGCAATCTGCGTCCCGTCGGTTTTTTTGACGGTCCATAGGGCGGTGTCGCCGACACGGCCCTTCGGCTTCTCGCCCTCCGCTTTGCCGTGTTTCAGCGAGATGATGCAGGAGAACGACGAATCGGCCACGTTGATCATCGTGGCTCCCGTCAGCTGACTCAGGTTCGGAATCCATTTCATCGACTTCCAGTCGCCCAGGGTGGGCTTCTCTCCAGACGGCGTGCTCGAATCGACGGTCGCGTCGGCCGGGTCCGCATCGTCGAGAACGGACACGGTCTGGCCCGCGAGGTTCCACAGCCACCTCTCCTGCGACGTGCCCTCCTGCTCCTTGGTCGTCGGTTGCAGGCTCGTGGCGTCCTCGTCGACGGCCGACTTCTTGATGGCGAGTCTCGCCGAGTGCGCGGGCATCCCGAGCTTGCCGGCGTCCACCATCCGGATGACCAGCACGTGCTTGTCCTTTTGGTACTCCAGCAGGGACAGGCCGCGAATCTTGATCTTGAAGTTTCCGCCACTCGCGGCCGACGACGGCGGAGTCTCGGGCGGATTTTCCTTGCGCGAGCACCCTGGCTGGCCCGCCATCAGGCCGGCCACGCCGGCCGCTCCACCGACCTTCAGGAAATCTCGACGCTGCAGTCTCCTCATATCGCCCCCATTCACAAAGCTAATGCCCGGAACTGCCGCCCGAGCCCACGACGACGAAGCCGGCCCATTTCACCGGCAACCGGAGGTCCGCATCCGAGCTGGCCAGCGCGGACAGCTGCGCCGAGCGAAGTGCGTCTGCCGGTGGCGCTCCTTCGCGCAGCGCCGCGTGAAATGCGACGAGCAGCGCGTGCGCCGCACGGTCGTCCGCGTCCCACAGGCTCGCGACCACTGTCGGCACTCCGGCCGCAAGGAATGGACGCGCAAGACTCAGCACGCCCTCGCCGCGTCTGATCCTTCCGCTGCTGGTCTGACACGCCGCCAACACGAGAACCTGCACGCGCCGGACGCGCCAGCGGGCGAGCTCGTGAGCGAACAACGAATCAGACGCGCCCTCCCCGACCGCGCCGAAGACCAGTCGCGAGAGCGCCGGAAACTCGGTGTTCGATATCGCGTGACCGGCAAAATGCACGACGTCGTGCTTGTCGAAATCGTCGAGGAATCGCTTCTTCGTCGCCTCGAGCGCTGTCGCGACCTCGGCAGAGGAATACAAGCCCGCCACGTCGGCCGCCTCGCGAGCCGCCTCAGGAAGATCGGGCGCTGCGGGGATCCCGACCGAGGCGGTGCGCGGGTTGCCGATGACGAGCGCGGTGCGGTCGACGACGCGAGGGCGCGCCCGCTCCGCCGCGCGAGCTTCGATGAGGACGCTCGCGCTGGGCGCCACGGCAATCGATCGATCCTGTATCAGGTAACGACCGGTGCCGCGATCGATCAACGCCGCAAACGGCAGCGCGTTCAGCACGCCGTCGGGAACAAAGACGATCGTCGCGCCGGCGGGAAGGTCGCGGAGCGCCGGGCGAACGAGGATGTCATACAAATGCGCGGCGCTGTCCGCCAGTCGCGACGAGGTCTCGCTGATCTCGGCGCGAAACCGGTTGACCAGACGAGCGAGATCCGCTTCGGCGATGGACGCTTCGAACGACTCGAGCCGCGCGTGCGTCAGTCGCCACACGACCACTTCGTAGTCGAGGACCGCGTAATAAATGATCGCCGTGTCGGGTTCCAGTCGGGCCTGAATGGCGGCGACGTCGAGCGGCATCGCCTCGCTCGATCGCACGATGGCTTCCAGCAGCGTCCGGGCGCGTCCGCGCTCGGCAAAGCTCAACGCGACATCCGGCCGCCGCCGGATCGTCGTCTGCAGGCGAACCATCTCGGTGAACAAGTCCCACGGCTGATCGAAGTACGACACGCGCAGGGCTTCGTCGGTAATCGACGCACGCTGCTTCTCGAACTCGTCGATGCCGGCGAGGAAGTCGGCTTCCGCGAGGTCGATGCGGCCGCGGCCGGCGTATGCCTTTCCTCGTCCGAGGTACGCCTTGGCGAGAGCCCAGTTCAGGCCAGTTTTTCGCAAGTACTCGAGCGCCTCGGTCAGCGCGGCTTCGTCCAGCATGGAGTTCGCCCGGCTCGCGAACGATGCCGATGCGAGCATGGCTCTCGCCTCGATCTGCCGGGACACCGGGCCCGGCGCGGTCAGCGACAGCCAGCGTTTTGCCTCCGCGAGATCCGCGGAGACGTTCGCGAAGTCGCCGGTCTGGCCGTGCAGTTCGGCCTGCCGGACGTGAGCCTCGGCCAGCGCTTCCGGACGGTTCCAGCGCCGGGCGTTGTCGAGCACCGCCGACTGAAAGTACGCCGCGGCCTGCGGCGATCCCATGCGAAGGCAGGACAGCACCGAGCTGATCAACAACGTGTGGCGGCGGCGCGGGTTGCGTACGTCGGGCAGGCCGCGCAGGGCGTTCGCTCGATGTGTCCACGCCAGGCGTGGTTCGCCGAGAAACTCGAGCGTCTCGGCGAGACTCGATTCGATCGCGGCGACGCTCTCGCGATCGCCGGCGGCCTGAAAGACCTCTAGCGCGCGTGCATTGTGGTCGAACGCGTGTCCAAAGCGGCCGCGCACCGACTCGGTCAGACCGCGCATACGATGCAGCTGGCCCAACAGTCGGCCGTAGCGCAGCGGTGTCACGACCCGAATCAACCGATCGAGCTCGTCGCCCGCCGGCTCGATGTCCCCCGCAAAGTACGCGCTGATGGCGACCTGCAGGCGCGCCGTGGAAGCAAGGGGACTTCCAGCGCGCTCGAGCGGGCGACGGAGCGCCCCAAACGTTCGTCCGGATTCGACGAGCACGTTGTTTTCGTACTGATTCATCGCGACGCGAAATGTCGTGTGAGATCGCGCGAGGTCGGTGGCCGTCACGTCGCCTCGTTGAGCTCGCTCGACGGAGGCCGCGATGTCGGCCAGGTACCGGTCGTTCGTCACATCGGCGACCGCACCGGCGATGCTCGACGCGCGCCGTACGATCTGTGCGGCGGCATCTCGGTCGCCGCTCAAGTGCGCCTCGGGCCACGCCGCGAGCAGCTGGTCTTCGGTCCAGTCACGCGCTGACGGCGTGAACATTTCGATCGTCCTGGTTCTGAGTCCTCGATCGCTCGATTCCGCCGCTGACTCGATCGCGCGCCGCTCCTCCTCGCGCGATCGCGCTCGAGCGGCGTCCAGCACGATCAAGTGGGAACGTGCTTCGGATGCCCAGGCTGATGACGCGTCCAGGCGGAGGTACTCCTGCCACGCCTGCTGACTCTCGGTCGTCAGGTGGAGCCGCTCCAGCGCCAGCGCCAGATTGAATCGAGCTTCGGGCAGCGACGCTTCGGCCCTCGTCGCCGTGCCGGCTGCATCGAGTGCCTTCGCCAGATCCTGGCCGCCGCTCGGCTCGAGCGCTCGCACTAGATACGCCGCGGCCAGATCGCTGAGCACGCGCGCGGGCGTGGACGGCACGGACGCCGCTTCTTCGAGCAGCGGCACCGCACGCGCCGCGTCGCCGACGGCAACATATGCAAGCCCGAGCAGGGCGAGCGTGTCGGGGGAGCGCTGTCGGGCCTGCAGTTTCTCGATTTGAGCGACGGCAATCCTGATGTCGGGACTACTGTCGTCCGGCGAGCGTGCAGCCGATCGTGACGAGGAGGACAGTGATGCGTACGCAAAGCCGCCCGTCACCCTCGGTTCCACTGATCGGCGAGTCCCGACTGCGGCCACCAACGCGGCGAGTTGAGGCGACCGCGCGTCCGGAGCCGGAACAGGTTTGATCCACGCGCGAATCGCCGCGGACGTGACGACCCCCGCCAGCAGTGCGCCTGCCGCCAGGACCGATTGACGGAGCCGGCGGACGAAGACGTCGTTCACGCGATCACTTCCCGCCCGAGGCGGGAGGCGCCTCGAGTCTCGTCAACCGAGACCGTGCCTCGCTTGCCCATGGCGACCGCGCATCGATCGTCAAATAGTCACGCCAGGCATCGCGCGCCTCTGGCGCGAGCGACAAGCGTTCGAGCGCGTCAGCGCGATTGAACCACGCTTCCGCCAGCCGCGGGTTCGACCCCACCGCGCGCTCGGCGGCGCCCAACGCCTTCATCAGGTCCTGGCGCTCGCCGGTCTGGCGGCCTCGCTCGAGATATGCTGCGGCCAAATCGCTCAACATGCGCGCGTCCGTTGGAGCAAGGCTCGCCGCTTCCTCCAGCGTTGAAACGGCACGTGTGACGTCACCACTGACGAGACGCGCAACGCCCAAATCGCGCAACGTTGTCGCCGTCCGCCGCGTGGACGCGGTCTTCTCGATTTGCGCCGCCGCGATTCGCACGTCGGGTGAGACTGCCTGTGCCGCCGAACCGCCCGCACGGACCGGAGCGCGCAGCAGCCCGAACGCGAATCCGCCTGTGAGCCGCGGTTCGACGACGCGGTCCGTACCCACGGCAACGACGAGCGCGCGAAGCTCGTCGGAATCTTCCGTCCGCCAAAAAAGCCGTCCGCTTCCAACCGCGAGCACGAGGACTGCCGCCGCGGCCAGCACGCCGCCGACCGACCACGCGACGCGCGGACCGAACCAGGCCGGCACGAACGACCGCGCGCGCAGCGGCTCGGGCTCGGTCGGCTGGCCGATACCCTGCGCGCGCCGTATCTGCGCCGCCTCGGCGAACACGAAGTAGCACGTTTCGCAGTCGGCGAGATGCGCCGCGACCGCCCGGCGATCCGTCGTGCTCAGGCGGTCGTCGAGATACGCGGCGAGCATCTCGAGGCCGGGACAATCGTCTGCCCGCTTCATCGCGTGCGCAGCCATGAGGTCCTCTCGCGACCCGAAAGCCGAGTCTGTGCCGGATCGGCTACGGACGGATGATCGTGGTGCCAGTTGAGCACCCCGTCGGAAAACAACCGGCTCACCTCGGAGCGCGAGACGCCTTCGGCCTCGAGGCTCTCCGCGATCCGCGACAGCAGCCGTTCGATCGTTCTGTACAACCGCTTCTGATTGAGGTGCAGCGCGCGCGCGATGTCCGCGACCGAGACGCCGTCCTCGAAGCGCATCTTGAGAATGAGCCGGTCTTCGGGCTCGAGCGCCTGACGCGCGCGGACGAGCGCGGCCTGCACGCGCTTCGCGAGAAAATCGTGCTCGGCGCGCACCACGTTGTCGTCCGCCGCCGGTCCCGAGCTCTCGACGTGCGCGGCGGCGTCCTCCGTCACGAAATGGCGAGAGGACGATCGTTTCGAGAGGCGCGCGTAGAGGTCCTTCAGCGTCTCGTCGACGACGATGCCGTGGTTGATGCGCAGCGTCTCGGCGGCCTCCTCGAACGTCCAGCCGTCGCGCGAGACGAGCCGCTCCAGCAGGATCGCAGTCGGGCCCAGCCGCTTCGCTTCCGCCGACGGCCGCCATCGTCCCCACTGGCGATTGCGATAGTCGAGGAACAAACGCTGGACGACGACCGTGACGTACGTCGGCAGACTGGAGCGTCCTTCGAAACGCCGCAGCACCTCGTAGTCCTTGTCGATGAAATGCAGGCGAACCTCCGATCGGAAGTCCTCGGCCTCGGCGCCGTTCAGACGATGGCGCCGGCACACCTGTCCTGAGACGTCATCGATGACGGGAAGGGCGGCCAGGAAGCGAGCTTCGCTGTTCAAATCGTCGTTCATACCCGCTGCCGGGTACGAAGGGCCTGTGTTGAGTTGGGGTCGAAGCCGGTCTGCCCGCGAATTATTCATGATTTGCCGGGCCCTCACGGCGAAAAACATGCGGGTCGGGGTGTTCGACCCCGACCCGCCCGACTCGACCCGCCCCGATCGGTTAGACGGTCGGGCCGGCCTGTTTCCCAACGTCGGCGCCCCCTCAGGCGTTCGGCAGCGACAGCGCCGGCACGATGTCGCTGACGGCGGCGCTCAGCTCGATGGCGGACGGATACCGCTCCTCGCGGTCGACGGCCAGGCAGCCGGCCAGAATCGACGCCAGCGGCGCGGGGACGTGGGCCGGAGGCGGCAGCTGGCGGCCGCCCAGAATCGACGCGGCCACTTCGTATCTCGTGGCGCCGGCAAACGGCCGCCGTCCGGCCATCATCTCGAAGATCAGGACGCCGAGCGCCCACACGTCCGACCGCGTGTCGGCGCGCTGGCCGCGCAGCAGCTCCGGCGACATGTACGGCACCGTTCCGCACGCGGACGACGTCGGATGCGGCCGCGTCGTGTCGACGCCCGACGACCCGTTGGCGTCGCGGCGCTGCACCGAGAGGCCGAAGTCGAGCACCTTCACCGCGCCACCCGACACCACCATGACGTTCGTGCTCTTCAGGTCGCCGTGCACGATGCCGTGGCGATGCGCGTGCGCGACGGCATCGACGATCTGCAGCGTGTAGCCGATCGCGTGGCGCAGCTCGAGGCCTGCGTCGCTCGGAATGATCGTCCCGAGCGGCACGCCGGGCACGTGTTCCATCACGATGAAGGGCTCGGTGCCGACGTGGCCGACTTCGTGAACCGCGCAGATCGCCGGATGCGAGAGCGTCGCCGCGACGCGCGCTTCCTGCAGCAGCGATTCACCGCCGAATCGATCCGATCGATTCGGATCGAGCACCTTGATTGCGACGCGGCGGCGGCCGCGCCGATCGCTCGCCAGGTACACGACACCCATCCCGCCGGCGCCGAGCAGCGCGTCGACGCGATAGCGGCCGAGGCGTTGTCCGATGACGATGGGCCTCACGTCTGGAAAGACGGTCAGACGCGCGCCAATTCCGCCAGATGGGAAGCGAACCGGACGGGCCGTCTATCGAAATGAGTGCATCGTGCAGCCGTTTTGGGGCTGCCCGAGCGCAGCGAAGGAGGCAGCAGCCATGGTCGCCCGGAAATGGTGTGTAACGGCGTGCGGCGCCCTGCTCGGACTGGCCCTGGGCGTCGCGACACTCTCGGCCCGCGTGTCCAACCTCGAGTACCTGACGTTCAGCGGATCGGTCGCGCTGCCGGGCGTGACGCTCGCCGCGGGATCGTACTCGTTCCAGGTCATGGACAGCGAAGCCACCAGCATCGTCGTCTGCGTCCGCGAACGCGCGACGCACAAGCCGGTGTTCCTCGGACTGACGCAGCACGTGAGCCGGCCGCCGTCAGCCGCGGCGGGACGCTCGATCGTCTTCGGTGAAGCGCGGCGCGGCGTGCCGACGCCGATTCTCGAGTGGTATCCCAACGGAAACGAGCTCGGCCATCAGTTCATTTATGGACGTTGACGCGTTCGCCTCATGGCTGATGGCTGAAGGCCAATGGCCAGCCATCAGCCATGTGCATTTTTCAACGACCTCCTGCAACATCGATAAAACTTCCCGTCGTATACGACGCCTCGTCGGACAGCAGCCAGACGATCGCGCGCGCGACTTCGATCGCGTGACCCGCGCGGCCCATGGGCAGCGTCGGACCGAGTCGATCCGGCCGGCGCCGCTCGCCACCGTCGGCGTGGATCTCCGTGTCGATGATCCCCGCGCGCACGCCGTTCACGCGGATGCCTTCGGCGGCGACTTCCTTCGCGAGCCCGACAGTGAGCGCATCGAGCGCCGCTTTCGACGCGGCGTAGTCGACGTACTCGTTCGGCGCGCCGAGCAGCGCCGCGCGCGACGAGACGTTGACGATCGCGCCTCCGGCGCCCCCGCGCGCGGTCGACAGGCGACGCACCGCCTCGCGGGCGCACACGAACGCGCCGGTCACGTTCGTGGCGAGCATCCGGGTGATGCGCGCCGCGTCCATGTGCTCGACACGCGTCTGCGGCGCGATGATGCCGGCGTTGTTGACCAGCGCGCTCAACGGTCCGAGCGCGGCGGCCTCGGCGTCGACGCGCTCGAAGAGGCGGACGATGTCGGATTCAGATGAGACGTCGGCCTGAACGGCGAAGGCGCGGCCGCCTCGCGACGCGATGTCGGCGACGACCGCGTCCGCCGCGGCGCGATTCGCGCGATAGTTGACGCAGACCGCGCGGCCGCCATCGGCCGCCAGACGCGCGGTCGCGGCGCCGATGCCGCGGCCGCCGCCGGTGATGAGCACGATCACTGCGCCGATGTGGTGGTGACCGGCTTCTTGCCCTGGACGTACTTGTCGTACCAGGCGAGATAGCGCTCGTAGCGATCGCGCACGTAGCTCGGACGCGTGATGCCGTGGTTCTCGTTCGGGTAGATCACGAGCTGCGTGTCGATGCCGAGGCTGCGCAGCGCCTGATACATCTGCTGGCCGCCCTGCACCGGGACGTTGAAGTCGCGCTCGCCGCCGAGAAAGAGCGTCGGCGTCTTGATGCGATCGGCGTGCAGGAACGGGTACGAGATTTTCTGGTAGGTCTCCCAGGCCTTCGGGTCCCACGGCGGCCCGATCTCGTAGTCGTACTGAATGATGTACTGATCGGTGCCGTAGAACGCGACCGTGAATGCCGTCCCCGCGCCGCTCGTCGCGGCCTTGAAGCGCGTGTCGCTCGCGATGACGTAGTCCGTCAGGATGCCGCCGTAGCTCCACCCGCCGACGCCGAGCTTGTTCGGATCGGCAACGCCCATCCGGACGACCTCGTCGACCATCGCGAGCAGATCGTCGACCTCGTAGTGGCCCCAGTCGGCGGCGATCGCCTTCGAGAATTTCGCGCCGCGTCCCGCGCTGCCGCGGTAGTTCACGGCAAGCACCGCGTAACCGTTCGCCGCGAACCACTGCCGCTCGAAGCTGAA
>Ga0075423_10003321_pt1 | contig 14807 bp, 12 predicted proteins | sample SoiMethybrSBSTD2_FD_80114 | JGI IMG/M metagenome (GOLD analysis project Ga0075423, IMG submission 80114) | Bulk soil microbial communities from a Populus tree surrounding site in Tennessee, USA - Soil MetaG P. TD hybrid SBSTD2 | ecosystem: Environmental > Terrestrial > Soil > Tree plantation...
GAACGATGCCGCGCTCGACGTGGACGGCTGGACCGGCCACAGTGGCTGCGTCATCCTGGCGCCGCATCTCACCCGGCTTCGCAAGAAGGACCTCGGCCTGCCCTACGTGAGCCAGGCCTCGGACCGCGAGCGCGCCGCGGGCATGTGCTGGACCGACGAGGACGAGCAGTACAACGAGGGTCGCCCGTTCAAGGTGACCTCGCGCGGGCTCGAGGGCGTGATGGTGACCATCCTGGCCGACAACTACTTCGGCTACTGCAAGAAGGAGGTGAAGACCCAGATCGGCTACAGCGCCAACCTGTTCGGGCTGGCCGAGGAGGAACACGCGGGGGGAACGCTGGCCTTCGCGACGTTCAACCTGGGCGACCGGTTCGTTCCGGACCAGGTGCGGATCGTGAGCGCGAATCATCGCTTCGCCGAGGTGCTGGCGCTGGTGGGTCAGCGGGCGACGTACCACCCGTCGGGCTACGCGACGGACGCGGTGTATCCCGAGATCCACTACATGCCCGAGGACATGGAGATCGACGTCAAGCGCCAGGACATCACGTGGACGAGCCGGGGACAAGAGCAGCACCTCAAGCTGCTGCCCGGACGGGTCTACATCCACCCCAGCGGCTACAAGATCCGCATGGCCAAGCACGGCGCCGCGCCGAGCTGGCGGCTGGTGGGGACGGTCCCCGAAGGCGCGTTCTGCCACAAGCCGTGCACGGTCTCGGGAGGGGGCAAGTCGGAGATCAGCAAGAGCCTGGTGGACGCGGTGCTGCCCGGGTCCTTCTACGTGGGCAGCTTCGACGACGACATGGCCCTGGTGCAGTCGATCTTCGACCGCCGGTACGACGACGCTCGCCTGCCCGGCGTCCGCGCGCCTGAAGGCCGCGAATCCTCCCGGCCGATTCTCTCACCCGAGCGCTCGCTCGGCTCGGTGATCAAGCTGCTCACGCCCAACCCCGCCGAGTTCACGCCGCAGTACAACGCGTGGCTCGAGAGCATTCCGAACCACCTGCGGGCGCTCGTGTTCGTCATCAAGCGCTTCTACCGCCCGGAGTGGGGCCAGGATTGGCGCAGTCATTTCAGCGTGGACATCATCAACGGCGCACCCGGCCACGAGCTCAAGTACGAGGGGCGGCGGCTCGTCGCCAACTACCTCCGCGTCGGCCGCGAGGAGAACGGCGCGTGGCGGACGTACAAGTTGCGGCAGGACTTCGTCGCGGCCGACAAGGTGCAGATGGAGGACGACATCACCGCGTCCGTGGTGGTCCCCGCCCGCCGGCTGGTCGGGCTCCCCGGCGAGTACGACGGCCACCCGAGCCTGAAGCTGGCGCAGAACTGCGAGTTCCGGCTGTTCCAGCGGCCCGACGACGCGATCCACCCGGGCCTCGACCGGCAGACCGAGGAGGACATGGCCGCGCCGGGCCTGTTCTGCTCCAACTTCCAGCCGCTCACGCGCGACGACGCGGTGCGCCTCGTGGAGGATGTCGCGGTGCACGACGCGTTCACGCCGCCGATGCGCGAGCATGTGTCCCGGAATGCCGCTCGCCCGGACGGGGAGTACTCGATCTGCTCCGCCCAGCCGCGGCTGATCAACGGCGCGCCGACGAAGAACCCGCGGTACCTGCAGCTCCGGCCCGACCTGGCCCATCCGCGCGACCGATACGTCGCCGAGATGGGCGCCCGGCTCTACCGCCGCCTGCCGCTCCACGCGGCGGTGCTGTTCCCGGTGATCAGCGTGCTGTCGGGCCGCCGGAACAACCGGCCCGAGGAGGGCATCCGGCCGCTCTGCGTGTACGGTCCGATACACTATCAGGAGCTGCCCGAGCTGTTCATGGACTACGTATGCTCGCTGACCGGCACCTCGCCCAGCACGACCGGCGCCGGCTCGGAGGGCGCGCTCACCAAGGGGCCGTTCAACGCGCTGGCGGCGACCGCGGACCTCAACAACGCGCTCGTCTCCATGCTGCTCACCGGCTACGGCGGCTTCAGCTCCGCGGCGGGCTTCATTGGTCCGCGCTACCGGGTGGACCATGACATCAGCCTGCTGATCCCGGAGATCTGGTGCCGGCTCTTCCCACACGAGCGCGACCCCCGGCGGCTCATCGAGGCCGGGCACCTCGAGCGGCTCGGGGACTACGAGCTCGGCGGCCGGCGAGTGCTCGCCAGCCGCCTGGGCTACCGGATCACGGCCAAGTTCGTACACACCTACTTCGGCCGGGTGTTCGACAACCCCGCCGCGGTGTTCACCGACGAGATCCTGAAGCCGGAGATCCAGGATCCGGCGGTGTTCGCCGACGGCGTCGACAACATCGTGGAAGCCCAGCAGCGCGTGGCGGCCGCCTACTTCGAGGACGGGACGATCGAGGACGCCTGCCCGCCGCTCAAGGCGCTGCTGCACATCATGGCCCACGGCAGCTACGAGGGAAAGGACGCCAGCCATCCCGACATCCGCGGTCTCTTCGCGCGGGAGGCGCTGCTCGCGAGCGACTGGTATCAGGAGCGCCTGGCCGTCAAGCAGCAGCGGGACGTGGCGCTCTGGGAGCGCCACACCCGAAGCCTCTCCGAATTCCTGGCTCGCGCCGGCCACCGGGACGAGGCCAGGCGACTCGGAATCGCGGGCAAGCTGGAGCATGCCCGCGCAGAGCTGGAGCGGGTGAGCGCGCGCGAGTATCTGTCGGCGTTGGTCGGCACCATCGGCGCCGATCCGGTCCATCGGCCGCAGCGGGGCTCGAGTCGGCCCGAGCCAGGCGAAGCAGCTACGAGCCGACGCATGGCCGTTTCGCCAAGCTCACCCTGAGCACCGCGTACGGGCTCGGGGGGATTCGACCCCGGCGCCCCTTGACGACGCGTGTGCAGTTGGGTTTGCTACAACACCAATTCACAGCAATGGCAATGCCGGGGCGCACTGGGTGCGCCACCGGACTTCCCCGTAGGAACCGACCGAAGGGGGTGCCATGCGCACGATCGCGGTCGTCAACCAGAAGGGTGGCTGCGGCAAGACCATCACCTCCATCAACCTGTCGGCGTTTCTCGCGGGAGCGGGACGACGAACGCTCCTCGTCGACATGGACCCGCAGGCACACTCCACCCTCGGCCTCTCCTTCGGTCAGCCCGCGCCCTCCCGAACGATGTACGACGTCTTCCGGGGCGCCCTCGGCGGACCCCAGATCAGCCTCACCGAGATCGCGCGGACCGTGGGCGAGAACTTCGATCTCGCGCCCTCCGACATCCTGCTGAGCGCCATCCCCGACACCCTCGCCGGGGTTCCCGGCCGGGAAAACATCCTGCGCGAGGCGTTCCGCCAGCTGGACGGTCGCTACGACTATGTCATCGTGGATTGCCCGCCGAACGTCGGACTCCTCACCTTCAACGCCCTCAAGGCCTGCAAGGAAGCGCTGGTGCCGATGGACCCGAGCTTCTTCTCACTGGACGGGATTGGGAAGCTGTTCGAGACCTTCCAGGTGCTGGAGCTGCAGACGGGTCACCACATTTCGCCGCGAGTGCTGGTCACGCTGTATTCCGGCCGCTCGCCGTTCGTCAAGGCGGTCGTCGAAGAGGTGCACCAGCACCTCGAGGGCGAGCACTTCGTCACCCTCGTCCGGCAGAGCGTCAAGCTGGCGGAGGCCGCGAGCCACGGCGTGCCCATCACGCAGTATGCCCCGCACTCGGTGGGATACCAGGACTACCACGCTCTGGCCGACGAGATCTTGAGACAGGAAACCCCCGCCCCCGCCTTGCAGCCGGCCCGGACCGAGATGGGTCCGGCCGTCACGCCGGAAGGAGTGCTGTTCACCATCGAGGCGCCCGACGCGGCGCGGGTGCAGCTCGCCGGCGACTTCAACGGGTGGACACCCGACGGAAACGAGATGGAGCCGTTGGGCCGAGTCTGGCGGAAGCTGGTGAGACTGGCCCCTGGCCGCTATCGCTATCGCTACGTGGTCGATGGCGAGTGGCGGCGCGATCCGGGCAACGCAGCCGCCGAGACGAGCCCGTTCGGCGGCGAGGACTCCGTCCTGGTGCTCGACCAGCCGGAGCTCGCGGAATCACCCACATCCCGGATCGACGATGGAGCAGCCTAAGCCGGTGAGCCCGGGGGCGCCGGGTCCAGGCCGGCCGGACCGTCCGCTGGGCAGGGGACTGGAGGATGTCTCCCGAGTGTTCCTCTCGCCGGAGCGGGAGGAACCGGTACCGGACGCCGGCACGATCCGAAGGGCGGTGCGGCCGCTCCCGAGGGATGACGCAGCCCCGAACACCGTGTTGCTGCACGCGGCCGCTCAGATAAACCGGGCGCAGCTCGCGGACGCCCTCAGAGATTTCGAGGGGGCGCTCGAGGAAGGGCTGAGAATCATCGACGGCGACATTCCCTGCGGACCGTGCGGCGAGATCGATCTTCTCGCCGTGGACCGGGCCAGTCGGCTCACGCTCATCGACTTCGAGACTGCCGCGAGCGATGAGCTCCTGATTCGAGGGCTGGGACACGTCGACTGGGTCGCCGGAAGCCTGCCAAACCTGCGCCGCATGTGGCGAGGGTACCCGATCAACTTCTCGCTGCCGTCCAGGCTCTTTCTGCTCGCCCCGGAGTTCTCCCCCCGACTCAGGTGCGCGGCTCGTCAGGTCGCGGGCCTGCAGGTCGACTGGGTTCGGTACCACCTGGTGCAAGCCCCTGACCGCCTCGGCATCCTGTTCGAGCGCGTCCTCGTAACGGAGTCGGCCTGACTCGTCAGGGCGTAAGCCAGTAGGACACCTTCACCAGAAACGTGTCGTCCGCCCGGCGGGCGAACAGGTCGCCCAGATCTCCCCGGAAGGACCGCGTGCCCTCGACGTCCTGCCGGCCCTCGCGCCCCTGGCTCCACACCAGGAACAGCGTCGAGCCCGGCCGGTATTCCCAGCGGAACTCCACGTTCGACCGGAACTGCTGGAATTTGAACCCGCCGGGATCGTCTGTGACGGCCGGGTCGGCGTACGGCTTGTAGCGGGCCGAATAGGCGCTCGCCCGGGCGTCGGCTATCTCGCGCACGTCGCTGTAGGTGCCCTTGGAGATGAACGGCGAGGCGTAGATCTGGAGCGTCGTGGTGGGCGTGAACGTGTAGCCCAGGCGCCAGGTCAGGTTCAGGGTCTTCTGCTCGAGGTGGGCGAAGGTGTAGTGCGGCGCCCCGGCCGCGTCCGTGAAGGTGCCGTAGTACTGCAGGTCGTTCCGGTTGTGGGTGTACTTGACGCTGAGTGAGGTGGTGAACCGGCTGGACACCTTCAGGTCGAGCTCCGGGGTCACCTCGATCGTCTCCGAGTGGCCCTGGTCGCCGCGCATGTAGTTGGCGGACAGGATGGGCACGAGCGGCCGCCGGTCGTCACCGTCAATCTCGATCCAGGGGGAGAGGTAGGCATCCTGTCGAACGGCCGGGCCGCCCCGGGCGCAGCGGTCGCAGTAGGTCGCGCCGACCTGGCCCAGCGTGCCGCCGAGGTGCAGCCACCAGCGGTTGGTGAACTGGGTGTGCACGTTGGTGTTGAACGCCCGCTCGGTGGGCAGTCCCGAGCTGGTCCAGTACTCCCAGTTGTTGAAGTTCCAGCGGAGCTGCTGGAAGATGCGGTTGGGCTGGTTGAACACCAGGTTGGCCCAGCTCGTCCACGCCTGCTGATCGGCCTGGCGGAGGAAGCCGATGTCGTTGATCTCGAAGCCCGGCGTCCGCCGCTGGTAGGCCGTCTCGAAGTGAAGCCGCTTCCCGCCCACCTTGGCGAACCGCAGCTCCTGGTTGGCTCCGCTCAGGGACGTCCGGGTCGGATCGAAGCGCTCCGGGCCATCGGGGCGCTGATACAGGTGAACCGGGTCCTGCTGCGTCCGGGCGATCGCGGCGGTGTCACCGGCCACCCGGCTCAGGTCCAGCGACCCCGAAACCTCGTAGCGCCCGTTGAACCGCCACCGCGCATTGGCGCCGCCGGTGTATGCGCTTCGGTGGAGATACGGTGCGCTCGACGCGTCGAGCGAGCGGTTCACCCCGGTGAGGATGAAGCCGATGCTCCCGTCGCCGTTCCGGAAGTCCTGATTGCCGCGGATCACCGCGTAGTTGGCGGCCGGCTCGAGGGTCGTGGCGCCCGGGCCATTGACGTGGTCGGTGATCGCGTCGATCACCCCGAGGGAGAAGCCGCCGGGCAGGCGGCCGGTGACCTTGGCGGCGCCCAGGATCTTGGTGGCGGCGGGGGATGTCCTGTCGCCGTAGACATCGCCGAGCTGAGGCGAGCGCCCGATGCGGCGCGAATAGAACAGCCCTTCCCCCGTGTTGCAGTCCACCACCACCACGCAGTTCACCGTGAAGGTGAACAGGCCCTTCCCCTCCACAAAGAACGGCCGGCGCTCGTTGAAGAACGTCTCGAACGCGCTGAGGTTGAGCTCGGACGGGTCCGCCTCCACCTGGCCGAAGTCCGGATTCACCGTCGCGTTGAGCAGCAGGTTCGAGGCGATCCGGTATCGGAGATCCCCGCCGACCGAGACGTCCTGCGCGCGCCCGGGCTCGTCCGACTTCACGTCCCGCACGTTCTTGGTGACCACATAGGGCGTGAGCTCGGCGCGGCCCGGGCTGCCAAGTCCGTCGAGTCCCGTGAGGCTCCCGAACTGGGACGTGAAGCCCGAGCGTGAGGTGCGGTAGAGCGGCCAGGTGACGGTCGCGGTGTGCCGCTGGATGACCCGCCAGATGAGCAGGCCGAACGTGCCGCCGCCCTTGGACGAGTAGTGGAGCTGCGAGAGCGGGATCCGGTACTCCGCCGTCCATCCGAGCGAATCGATCCTGGTGGCCACGTCCCAGACCGCGTCCCAGGCGACGTCCTCGTCGCCGTCGTTGTAGATCGCGTAGTCGGTCTTGACGCCGGCGGGATTCACGGAAAACTCGAAGCCGGTCCGCCGGTCATGGTAGGGGTCCAGCATGAGCGTGACGTAGTCCGACGCGGTCTGGTCGTCACGGCGGGAGAGCAGGCTCACGATGCTGTCGGGATGGGGATCGAATGAGCGGACGAAGACGTACAGGTTGTGCTCGTCGTAGGCCACTCGCGCCGCCGTCCTGAGCTTGGGCGGGGCGCCTTCGGTAGGTCTGGCCTCGAGGAATCCGTCGATGGGCGGCGCGGCACCCCAGATGGCGTCGTCGTCCTTGCCGTCGAGCACCGGGGGTACCGCCGTCCGTGTCGCCTTCACCGTCGTCGTGGTCGGAGCCGAGGGAGCGCCGGCCGCCGCCGCGACCTGTACCTGTAGGGCCAGCAGGGGACCGAGAAGCAGGGTCATCCAGGGCGTCCGTGGCGAGGTTCATCGCCTTGGACACCCGGTGTGCCGAAATGGTTGGACGGACAAGGGGGCGATCGAGTTCCTCGATCGCCCCCGATTGGCCGGAGCGGCGTGGGCGCGCTACCGGATCGTCACGACAGTACCCCGATCTGGCGCAGCAGCGTCGCCATGTCGAAGTAGTGCCGCTGCAACCGGGCCCGCTCGCCCGCGATCTCCACGATCGCGCAGGCCCGGACCTCGATGGGCTTCCCGGTCGGCGCGATGGCGCCGGTCGGTGTCTGCAGCGGTCCCTTGTGCGTGCCCTTCCAGGTCAGCTCGAGCACGACGGTCCCGTCGTTGACCACGTGGGAACCCTGGAACGTGCCTTTCGAGTCCGGAAACGCCTGCGCCCAGCCCTTCCAGAGCTCTATGGTCTGGTCGGCCCCGGTCACCTTCCGGGCTGTGGCGACTTCGTCGTAGGTGAAATCCGGCGTGATGCTGGACTTGACCCGGTTCCAATCGCGGTCGTTGTAGGCGACGATCAGCCCCTGCGCGATCTTGGTGAGGGCCTGGGGTGAGAGTGTGGTTGCTTGCGCCATGTTGTCCTCCTGGTGGCGTGGAGAGAGGCATTTGGGGGAGCCGAGGCGGTGCGCCTCGCGCGGCCAACATTCATCGGGGGATGGAGGGCGTCAAGGCCAGCCGCGGGCCAGCCGGTTTAAACGCATGCGACCACTCGCGCGTGCGGACTGCAGCACGGCATCCACCAACACCGCTGCGGTCGCCTGCCTGGCCACCGCCTTCAAGGCGACCCTGTCCGCCGCCCAGGAGAGCACGGTCGAAGTCGCCTTCTCCCAGGCGAACACCGTCCGGTTGTGGCTGCGTGACATGACTTCTCGCCTCGAGCGTTGACCCCCTGACGAGTCGCAGTCAAATTGCGCTGACCCACCAGGAGGCCAACATGCCAACTACGACCATCGAAGCCGAGCTGCTGGACTTGGAGAAGCGATACTGGCAAGCGCTCAAGGACAATGACCTCGACGCCGCGCTGCGCCTCACCGACGAGCCTTGCATCCTCACCGGGGCTCAGGGCGTCGGCCTGGTCGATCGGAAGACGCTCGCAGCCATGATGAAGTCGGCGACCTACACCCTGAACCGCTTCGAGCTCAAGGACGGGGCGCAGGTGCGCCTGGTGCGCGACGATGTGGCCATTGTGGCCTACCAAGTCCATGAGGAGCTGAGTGTCGACGGCAAGCCAGTGACGCTCGACGCGGCGGATTCGTCCGTCTGGGTGCGGCGTGACCGCCGCTGGCTCTGTGCCCATCATAGCGAATCGATCGCGGGTGACCCGTTCGGTCGCGACCGAAAGCCGATAAAGTAGGGTGCGGCCCCGTTACGAAAGGCGCGGCGGCCGCTCCGGCGGCCACCGCGCTTTCAGTAGCCCTCAACTCCTTCAATCAGCCGCCAATCAGCCACGGCTCAGATCAATCCGGCGTACCTCATCGCCTCCGTCAGCTGGTGCATGGGCCACCCGTTCCCGGGCTCGGAAATCCCCCTGCCTGCCTGCGATCCGGCTCCCGACGAGGGAAGCCCTCCAGGCAGGTGGACCCCAGCCGTCCGTCGCATCGCATCGAACGCGGCGCGTCTGCCCTTGCTGGGGAGCAGACCGGCCTGCTGCATCGCCCCGCGCAGTTGCTTGAGCGCGAAGCGTGGGTCCAATCCCACGGTCGGAGCTGCTGCCGCCATCGGGGTCATGGCCGCCTGCTGCAGTGCCACGACGCACTGCTGGACCACCGCCGCACGGTCTGACGGCGTGATCTGACTGCTCTCCAAGAGAGCCACCAGCCGTTGAACCAGCTCGTCCGGCCGCAGCCCCTGCCCTTCGGGCTGGGAGATCAGGAGTGCGTTGATCGCGTCGGGCATTCCCGCGCCCGTTCGGTTGGGGTCGCCCAGGTTGAGCGGCCTGGCCGACTGCCGAAGAACCTGGAAGAGCCGCTCGACTCGGGCCGCGTTCCGGGACTTGAACGGGCCTTGAAAGTCGGGATGATGCGCCAGGACCAGCGCGGCGAGACCCGTCACGTGGGGCGCCGCCATCGATGTGCCGTCCCAAACGCCATAGGTATTAGGCGGGATGCAAGACAGGATGGCGACCCCGGGGGCACACACGTCGATCTCCGGACCCGAGCAGGTGAACGCCGCCGAGAAGTACTCCTCGGCACCGTCGGGTGAACCCTCCCAGACCTGTTTCCCGTGGTAGCTGTCCGCCGGAAACTCCCCCTGTTTTCCAACCGCCGCCACCGCCAGGACGTGCGGCGAGGAGGCCGGGTACTGTACCGGGCCGCCCGAGCTTCCTGCCGCAACGATGCAGGCGATGCCCAGTTCCTTCATCTCGCGAATCCTGTCTTCCAGGAGCTCGGAAGAGTGCTCGCTGCCGAGGCTGAGATTGACCAGATCGACCTGGAGCTCGACGCAGCGGTTCAGGGCCTCGATCAGATTGCTGAACCGCCCGCCGGGCAAGACCTTGATCGCGAACACTTCCGCGCCCGGCGCGATGCCCCGGATCCCCCTGCCGTCATCGAGTCCCGCGATGATCCCGGCGCAGTGAGACCCGTGGCCGACCTCGTCTTGATCCCAAGCTCGGGGATTCTGCGTGACGGCGTCATAGCCGCCCTTCGCTACGCCCTGGAGGTCCTGGTGACTGGTGGCGAGGCCGGAGTCCACCAGGCCTACCCGCACCCCGCTGCCCCGGAAGGTCGCGGGCAACTGATCCAGCCGCATGGCTTTGAGGCCCCAGCCCACGACCTCCTGATCGGGAAAGTTGGGGAAGGTCTGCTCCAGTGGTGTGAGCGAGACCACGTTTGGCTGATTCGGGTCGAGCGTCGGCTCGGCGATCCAGCGACTCCAGTACTCCCCCCTCGGCTTCACATAGAGTCCCTGCACCGAAGCGACCGACTCGGCGAACAAGGTGATCTGCGCCTGGCCGTTGGATTCGGTCACCGCCTGCGCGGGGCACCCATCGCCGAGGACATACACGTTCGCACCCTCGACCGGCGCCCCCTCCTTGCTGGTTACCCTGACCGTCAATGCTTGGCCGGTGCCGTGTGGCACGAGCACGCCGGGGTTGCACATGAACGGTGCCGTCACATCGCCGAACGCCAGAGGGTAATCCCGCTCGACCACGAGCTGGGGCAGCCGGCCCATCTGCTCGGCGCGCTCCTTCGGCATCTCGGCCACGATGACAGCTTGCTGTCCCGGGAGCCCGGTGGCCAGCGGCTGGAACCCGCTGGGCGTCAACGTTCGCTTGATGCTGATCTCGGGGTCCCGTTCCAGCGCCGCCTTGACCGCATTGAAATCCAGCGGCTCCACGCCTGGCGCGTTGGGCCCCGGTCGCCTCGCGATGAGGTACTGTTCCTGCCTCGATGTGACGGTCTGCTGCGGCGGGGACGAGCCACGCCGCCCTCTCTCCTCGGATTCCATCTCTCGTTTACCCCTTCTTGGTGGCATGTCCACGGTTCCCCTCTCGAGAGCCGGGCGCCGAGGTCCGCCCCCGTTCGGGCCCGGTCCCCATGAGTCGTGACAGCGAAGCCGGACGGGGCGAGCGTTGTGCCCGCACCGTCCGGCCGTCAGCGCCTTTCACAAGCCCGGCAGCTCCGGAATGATCGACCTCAGGATCGTGATGCCGCGATTCGCTTGGTACGCCTGCGAGAACGCCCCGGTGTAATCCCCAGCCCCGTACAACTCGGCCGCGCGGCGGACCATGGGGATGCAGTCGACCAATTGGCGGTAGCGTTGGCTGTTGGATTCCAGGTAGTGGTACAGCTTCCGGATCAGGTCCGCGCTCGCGACCTGCGTAAACTCGACAGCCGCCCGTGCCTCGACCTCCGGTCTCTGCTCATACGGTGCCAGGACCGGCTGCGGCGTCGAGCCGCCCGGAGGCTCGGATCCCAGCGGTCGTCCATAGGCTCCTGCGAACCCACCCACTGAACCACTGACCGCCGGTCCCACCGCCCCGTATCCGCCCCCGGGCCAGGGCGTCTGTGTCCTCAGCGGCGCCGTCCCGGCGTAGCCTTGAGTTCCTTCGAATGGCACAGTTCCTCCTATTCCCACCGTGATCGGCTCACCACCCGATCCGGTCGGCCGCTAGTGTACGCTAGTGCATAGGTATGGCCCCGAGCGGCTGCCCGGGGAAGCTGGGTGCAGCGAACGGTACGGCCGATCCATACATCTGCGGCACCTGCTGAGGAATCTGCTGTTGTACTTGGAGCGGCAAGTAGCCGCCGCCGAGGCCACCGACCTGGCCGCTGGGGCCGGTCTGGCCCCAGCCGAGCATCCCCTGCGGTGCGCCGTAGACGTAGCCCTGGTACTGGCCGAGGCCACCGGGGATGCCGCCGATCGTGGCCCCAATGAGGTGTGGCTGCCCAGTCGCAAGCAGCAGGACCCCGAACCAACCTTGCGGCGTCACCACGGGTATCACGTGGATCTGGGACTGCGTCATCCCGAGTTGCTGGCCGCCGAACTGCGGCTGCCCGAACTGCGGCTGCCCGAACTGCGGTTGCCCGAACTGCGGTTGCCCGAACTGCGGTTGACCGAACTGCGGTTGACCGAACTGCGGTTGACCGAACTGCGACTGGATCTGCTGGAACGGAATCGCTCCAGGCCCGATGTTGAACGGGAGGACAGACTGAGGCGCGGCGTACCCCCCGAATCGCTGTGCCATAATCCCTGCCAGCCCGCCCGTCTGTCCACCGAATGGCGGCTGTCCAAATTGACTGGCGAGACCACCGTAGGTTCCTAGTGGCGGACCGACTTGCTGCGTGCCGTAGCCATAGCCCGCGCCTGGTATTGCCGTTTCGAACATATCGCACCTCCTGCGTTGGACCTCGCATCCGTGATCCCCGCAACCCTGCCGCGGTCAGAGCGGGACGGTCGAGCCCGTCAAGACCTGGCCGACGGCGGGTCGGCCGGCGGTGGGAGAGTAGGGAAGACCGGCCGGGTGCGCAAACATCGTGCGCCCGGCAAAAAGAGAGCGCGCAGGCACGCACTCAGGCGGCCCGCGCGCTTCCGGTCTTCCTTGGCAGGAGCGCCTTTCATTTCCAGTGGAGATGCACACGACTGAAACCAACCCGAGCAGGGTGTCGTGGCCACCTCCACGAAGGTGTTCCACTCCCTGGGCCTCATCTCACCGCCAACTTGGCCTGCGACATCGTGACGCGATCCCGGAAAGAGAACTCCGGCGCGCGCCCGGTATCGCTGGGGCACCTAGGCTAAGGCGCAGGCGCTATGCTGTCAATGACACGTTTGGCACGTGAACTACCACTCTCCTGGTCCAGACTCGGTGCCGCCGCTGGCGGCACCGATGCCGGCCAGGTTGACCAATCACTTACAGAGCATGGAATCCTGCTACCTACGGCGAGCTCGCCCGTCTGGGTGCGGCGTGACGGCCGCTCGCTCTGTGCACCATGGCGCTGGCTCTGCGCCCACAGCGAATCGATCGCGGGTGACCCGTTCGGTCGCGACCGGCAACGGCCCAAGTAGTGCTCAATCGCGTTGGACGAGTAGCGTCAGCGCAACCAGGAACTCGTGCGCATGCGCGTCGTACGCGACGCGATAGGCGCTTGGATAGAAGCCCGCCGGGGCGTAGCGCCGGGCCGTCGGCACGGGGATGATCTCGTCCTGTACCGCGGCATCGGTCGAGCCTTCCTTGGCCAGGAGATAGGCCCGGGTGATCATCGGCTCGTCGAAGATGAACCGGCCGTCCCAGGAGCCGATCAGGAACGTCTTGGTGAACGGCTGGAATCCCGCCGGATTCCCTTCGAGCCCCTGCAGCTCGGGCGAGCGGACGTCCACCCAGTGCAGGCCCATCTGCGGAACCGTCACGGCAGCGGCCGGCGCACCGGCCGCGGTCGCGCCATCCAGATAGAACGGCGGACGAAAGTCCTCGAGCGGGAGGTTCGCCGCCTTGGCCGCGAAGTCGGGATCCGTCGGCAGGATGGCGTTCCGCGTCGCCACCGGAACGGTGTAGAAGTGGAAGTCGAAGTGCGGCAGGTCGTACACGCCCGCCGGCTCGTGGCCTGCCGGGTTCCAGTCCAATTCCACGAACTCATACGGGGTCGGGTTCTGCTCAGGGAGCTCGAGTAGCTGCATGTTCTGCGTGTGGTGACCACTCATCGCCATGGCCGCGGTCGCTGGGGCTGCAGGCAAGCCATCCAGGGCCTTCTCGCTGAGCGCCACGCCGATCTCGAGAGGGTGTTCCCGACTCGCCCGGTCGACGAGCACATATGTCCTGGCGAGCCCATTGCCTACTCTCACCGGTATTCCATAGTACCGGACGACGTTCCGGCCTCCATCCTCGGTCTTCTGACCGAATGGCCCCCCACGGGCATCGGCGACGGCGGCCTCGCCGGGGTTGGTCCCGGCGGTAGGATCGTCGCACGAACCGAGCACCATGAGCAGGCAGAGCACGGCCATCGGGCCACGGGCGGTGGATCGAACGTGAGACACGGGGCCTCCTTGGGTTGGGCGATCGGGCGGCACTGAGTGACCGATCTGCCAAGCCGCCCGCTGCGCCGCCCATGGTAGGAGGGCTCCGTCAATCTCCGGTCAGGGACGAGTCAACTGCACGCAGCCGCTTCAATACGCAACCGATGTCACTGGTCCGCGCCGCGGCGTGACCCCCCGCACCACGGTCCGAGCACGGGCCCCACCGACACGAGCCATCCGGCACCCTAGGATAGAATCGCTTGCTGGACCGTACGCCCGGCTCCGGCCGGGCACCGCAAAGGGGGGAGTATGGAACCGCGCGTCATGGCCTACTCACAGACCTATCGCCTCCGGCAACGGATGGCCGAGGCTGCGATCGGGCACGGACAAGAGGTGAGGGCGGATCTGCCCGGTATCCGGGTCACCGCCGAGAGCGCGGATTGGCGCAGCGCGCCGGATCCGAAGGTCGGAGCGATCTTCTTCTGCACGATGGGCTCGATCCGGGTGCGCCAGGTGCTCGCCCCGGGAGACGGCCGTTCGCTGCCGACCGAGGTCGTGCTGGAGGGACTGGTCGTGCCCGAGCCGGGCACCTACGACATCCTCAACGCGGTGATCCACTCGAACGGCAAGCTCCAGGTCCGTGCGGACTCCGCGACCCGGATCGTGCGGGTGGGGGGACTCGTGAACGCCGAGGGGTGGGTGTAGGCGGTGACGAGTAGGTGCCGGAGAGCCGGGAAGGCGCAGCGGGGCTGGTCCTCGCTGTGCCCATCCGTGGGCGTTAGAGCACAAGGAGGCGTCTGATGTACACGGTCCTGATCATCATCTTGGTCTTACTGCTGATCGGCGCGCTGCCAACCTGGGGCTACAGCGGCGGATGGGGCTACTACCCGAGCGGAGGGCTGGGACTCATCCTGTTGATCGTGATCGTTCTCCTGCTGACTGGCCGGCTCTAGCCGGCGTGTGCGCCGAGCTACAACATCCTGGCTGACACCATCTACCGCAATCGCGGCGTGTAGCGGTTCAACGTCGCGTACTCCGGCGGCCAGGGCAGCGTGTAGCCCAGGTCGGCCGCGGCATGGCGGGTCCAGTAGGGATC
>Ga0075423_10003324_pt1 | contig 14801 bp, 14 predicted proteins | sample SoiMethybrSBSTD2_FD_80114 | JGI IMG/M metagenome (GOLD analysis project Ga0075423, IMG submission 80114) | Bulk soil microbial communities from a Populus tree surrounding site in Tennessee, USA - Soil MetaG P. TD hybrid SBSTD2 | ecosystem: Environmental > Terrestrial > Soil > Tree plantation...
CACCTCGACGTTCGGTGTCGAATGGCGGGAAGAGGAGGCCGACGTCCGCGGCACCAGCGCCTTCACGCCGCACACCGAGACGGTGTCGGGCCTCTTCGAGCAGCAGTTCCGGTTCTTCGACCGCCTGTTCATGTCGGCCGGGGTCCGGGTGGAGGACAACAGCGCGTTCGGCCGCTCGACGACGGAGCGGGGCTCGCTGGCCTACCTCGTGAAGGAGTGGGGCACGCGCTTGCACGGCGGCGCCGGCAGCGGCTTCCGGGCGCCGACCTTCAACGACCTCTTCTTCCCGGGGTTCTCGAACCCGAGCATCAAGCCGGAGAAGTCGTTCTCGTGGGACGTGGGCGTCGACCAGAAGCTCTGGGGCGACCGCCTGCGCCTGGGGCTGACGTATTTCCAGACGAAATTCACCGACCTGATCTTCTGCTGCGTGCCGCTGGCGGCCCCGCCGTTCGCGACGACGGCGAACATCGGCCGGGCGCGCAGCGCTGGGATCGAGTTCGTCTCCGAGCTCGCCATCCTCGACAACCTGATCGCCGCGGTGAATTACACGTACACCGACACCGAGAACCTGCTCACCGACCGGCCGCTGCCCCGCGAGCCGCGCCATCGCTGGAACGTGACGCTGACCTGGGAGCCGGTGCGGCGACTGTCGCTCTTCACCGAGGTTCACGTCGTCACCCGTCAGTTCGAAACCCTCGGCGAGGTCTACAACAGCGGTCACACCCGCGTCGACGTCGGCGGCACGTTCCGGCTCGTCAACCGGTACGCCTTCCTGCAAGGGCTCGACCTCACCGCGCGCATCCAGAACCTGCTCGACGAGGGCTACGCCGAGGTCCGTGGCTTTCCCGCGCTCGGCCTGCAGGCCCTGATCGGGCTGCGCGCGTCGTTCTAGCCCCACGATGGCGGCGATCGAGGGCGTGGCGGTGGACGTGGGCCCGGAGGCGGTGGTCGTCCGCGCCGAGAGGCTGCTGACGGTGCTATCCTCGGCCGTCGTCGGCGGCGGCCTGGGGCCCGCGCGGGCGATCGTCAACTTGCACGTGGACCGGAATTGCCCCTGGGAGGATGCCGAGACGCGCCTGGCGCCCTTCGTGACGCGTCGCCGACTGCCATCGCCGTGGGTCGGCCTGCTCACCGCGGCCTGGACCGAGCAGGCCCAGGTCGCCGCGGAGAGCGCCCACGGCATCCATGCCCTCGTCGTCGCCACCGTGGGGCTCGGCAACGCCGTCTCTGCGGGGCGCAGCGCGGCGGCGCGGGCCGGGCCCGGCACGATCAACACGATCGTCGTCGTGGACGCGGCCGTGGGGCCGGGGGCGCTCGTGAATCTGGCGCTGACGGTGACCGAGGTGAAGACGCAAGTCCTGTCGGAAGCGGGCGTCCGGTGTGCCGACGGAGCGCACGCCAGCGGCACTTCCACGGACGCCGTGGTCGTCGCCGCGACGGGTCGCGGCGCCCCGGCGCGCTTCGGGGGACCGATCAGCGACGCGGGCTGGGTCGTCGCGAGAGCCGCGCGGCGCGCGCTCGCCGATGGCGTCCGCGGGTGGCGGGAGCACGAGCGGTGAGCTGGCGGCTGCCCGTCTGGATATCCATGTCGCTGGCGCTGCACGTCGGCGTCGCCGGCGCCACGTACGGTGTCCTGCGCGTCGCGCTGCCGGCGGCCCTCTTCGTGGATCTCACGCAGGCGCCGCTGCCCTCCGAGGCGCCTGCCCGTCCAGAGCCACCCGCTCGCAGCGACGCCGCCCCGGCCACGAAGGGCCCGCGGCCGGCCTCGATCGCAGCGCGGGACCGCACGCGTGCATCGCCCGCACCGGCACCGTCGACGCCGGCCGAGCGCACGCCCGCTCCGGCAACGCCGCCGCCACCGGCGCCAGCCCCCGCCGCGCCGCCGCCGCCTTCCGCCTCGCCACCGGCGTCGCCACCAGCCGTGGTCCCGCCGCCTGCCCCTGTCGTCCCGCCGCCGGCCGCGGCCCCCTCACCACCGGCCGTAGCGCTGGATCTCGCGCCGAGCAGCGCGAGCTCTGCCCCGGTCGAGGCTGAGCCGCGAACGACCGCGCCGGGTGGCGCGGACGCGGCGGTGAGGGGGCCGTCGCCGCCGTCTGCCGGCGCCTCCAGCACCGCGCCGGGCTCTGCGATGGGCGGGACTGAGCCCGCTCCGCGCGGTAGCGTCGGCGACGGCGCGAGCACGAGAGTCGGTCCTGGCCCGCGCGAGGGGGCCGAGGTGGCGCTGGCGATTCCGGGGGACGGCCGCGGCGCCGGCGACGGGGCTGAATATGCCGCCTACCTCGGGCTCCTGCGGCGGCGCGTCCTCGACGCAGTGAGATATCCGACGGCGGCGCGCCGTCGGGGCCTCACGGGCACCGTGCAGATCGAGCTCGACATCCAGCCGACCGGCGCGATTTCCCGGATCGTCGTCGTGACGTCGTCGTCGCACCGCGTGCTCGACGAAGCGGCGGTGGAGGGCGTCCAGCAGCTCGGCCGCCTGCCATTCCCCGCGCACGTCCGCCCCCGGCTGCTCCGCGTCCGGCTGCCGGTCGTGTTCGAGCTGCAGTGACGGTTGTGGGCCGATTCGCGATACGATGCGCGCCATGGCCGAGCCCGACGGCGTGGTGCGCGAGGTGGACGGCAGCCTCACCGAGTACGCCGATGTCCCCGTGACCGGCGACACCGTCGAGCGCCTCATGACCGAGGTATTCCGTGAGCACTGGAGCGAGATCTGCGCCGGACCCATCATCGAGGGTGCCGCCTACGAGATCCGCTTCGTTCGGGCGCCCACGGTGTCGATGCTCGACGGCTACCTCACCGTGGACACCGGGAGCTGGCACTTCCACTTGTGCGTCAACGATCATCGCGGGGCCCCGACACGCGCCCAGGCGGAAATCCGCCGGGTCGCGCGCGCCGCGTTCTTTCACACCGACGGGGGCAGCTGCGTTCCCGGCGCCTGGGGGCTTCGCCTCTGGAACGGGCGCGGCGAGCAGATGATCACGGTCTACTTCCCCAACCCCTGGCTCGACGACGCTGGCGAGCGCCGCGCGGACCAGCCGCGGTGGGACCGCACCGTGCTCTGGGAAGGGCTGCGACGGCGATACGCCCGCGTCGCGTGAAGACGCTGACCGCCGCCTGCGTGCTCGCGCTGCTGCCGCTCGGCGCGGGCTGGGCGGCGGAGGAGCCGGAGCCCATCAGCCCCGATCGGGCCGGGGCGGCCACGAGCGCGGCCACGGTGGGCCGCGGCGCGATCCAGATCGAAGCGGGGCTGGCCTACGAGCACGAGCGTGTCGCCGGCAGCCCGAGCGAGCGCCGCTTCACCGTCGAGGCCACCCTGCGGGCAGGCGTCACCGAGCGGCTGGAACTGCGGGTGCAGGGGGAGCCGCTGGTGCGTCTGCGCGGTGCGGAGGACGCGACCGATCACGGCGACTTCGGCCTGGGGGCCAAGTATCGCTTCCTCGACGCGCCCGAGGACTCGTGGCAACCCTCGCTGGCCCTGCTGCCCTTCGTCACGCTGCCGGTGAGCGAGCCGCCGATCGGCACCGGCAAGACCGACTTCGGGGCCCTGCTGCTGGCGAGCTTCGCGCTGCCGGCTCAGATGAGCCTGGACGTCAACGCCGGGCTCGCGGCGATCGGCCAGACCCGGCCCGGCGGGTATCTGCTGCAGGCCATCGTCGCCGCCGGCGGCTCTCGCGACGTCGCCGCCGGGCTGACGCTGTTCTCCGACGTCTTCTACACCTCGCGCGACGAGCGCGCGAGCCGCGACAGCGTCGTGCTCGACGCCGGCGTCGTCTGGCGGCCCACGCGCGACGTCGCCTTCGACGCCTCCGGCGTCACCTCGCTGACCGGCCCCGGGCCGGACTGGGCGGTGCGCGCCGGCGTGAGCGTCCGCTTCGGACGGTGACCCGCGCGGCGTGCCTGATGGTGCAGGGGACCGCCTCGGGGGTGGGCAAGAGCCTGCTCGCTGCGGCCTTCTGCCGGCTCTTCGCACGCGAGGGCCGACGGGTGGCCCCGTTCAAGGCGCAGAACATGTCCCTCAACGCCTCGGTCACGTCGGACGGCGGCGAGATCGGTCGCGCCCAGGCCGCCCAGGCCGAGGCGGCCGGCGTCGAGCCGACCGTCGACATGAATCCCATCCTGTTGAAGCCCGAGGACGACCGTGTCTCGCAGTTGGTGGTGCGGGGGCGCGCCGTCGGCCGGGTGAGCTTCCGCGAGTATCGGGCCCGGCAGCCGGCGCTGGCGCCGGTGGTTGCCGACAGCCTGGCGCGGCTGCGGGCCACCCACGACCTCGTCGTCATCGAGGGCGCCGGCAGTCCGGCCGAGATCAACCTGCGCGAGGCCGATCTCGTCAACATGCACGTGGCGCGGCTGGCGGCGGCCCCGGTCCTGCTGGTGGGCGACATCGACCGCGGTGGAGTGTTCGCCGCCCTCGTCGGGACCCTGGCGCTGCTGGACCGAGAGGACCGCGAGCGCGTGGCCGGCCTCATCATCAACCGGCTGCGCGGCGACTCCGCCGTGCTCGCGCCGGCGCTGCCCGAGCTGCACGCGCGCACGGGCGTTCCCGTCCTGGGGGTGGTGCCGTGGATCGACGAGCGAATCGTGCCGGCCGAGGACTCGCTCGACCTCGCCGAGACGCCGGCCGGGCCGTCGTGGGCGACCCTCGACCTCGCGGTGGTGCGGCTGCCGCGCATCGCGAACTTCGACGACTTCGAATGGCTGGCCGACGAGCCCGGCGTGCGCGTCCGGTGGGTCACGAGCCCGGCCGCGCTCGCGGGCGCCGACCTGGTGATCCTGCCTGGCAGCAAAAGCACCATGCCCGACCTGGCCTGGCTGCGTGAGCGTGGCCTCGCCGAGGCCGTCGTCGCCCGGGCTCGAGGTGGCGGGGCGGTGCTCGGCGTGTGCGGTGGTTTCCAGATGCTCGGCGACGTCCTGCACGACCCCGACGACGTGGAGTCACGGGACGGGTCGATGCCCGGGCTGGGCCTGCTGCCGGTCAGGACCACCTTCGCGCGCGTCAAGACCACCCGGCGAGTGCAGGCGCGCGCCCTGGCCAGGACCGGACCGTTCGCCGGTGCCCGCGACCTCGTGTTCGAGGCCTACGAGATTCACGCCGGTGTCACGCACGCTACCGCCGACGTGATTCGCCCGTTCGCGCTGATCGCGCGCGGCGGTGTGTCGACCGATATTCCCGAGGGGGCCGGCGACGCCCTGGGAACGGTGACGGGGACCTACCTGCACGGCATCTTCGCCTGTGGCGCCGTCCGCCGCTCGCTGCTGGCGTGGCTCGCCGAGCAGGCGGGCCGGCCGGTTCATCCGGCCTGGGGTGAGAATCGGCCGCGCGGGTGGCGCTGGGATCGGCTGGCCGACATCGTGGCCGCGAGCCTCGACATGAAGGCGATCGGCCGGCTGGTCGGCGGCGCGCGCTGAGGCGCGGTGCCTCCGAACCTGCACGCCCTGCTCGTGGTCGTCCTGGCGCTCGCCCTCGATCTGGCGGTCGGCGACCCACCGAGCCGGCTGCATCCCGTCGCGTGGATCGGCCGGGTGCTCGCGGCCGGCCGCCGCGCGCTATGCCGTGGTCGTCCGGCCGCGCTGATGCTGAGCGGCGCCGCGCTGACGCTGTTCGTGATGGCGCTCGCCGCCGGCGCGGGCGCCGCGGTCGCGAGCGTGGCCCACGGGCTGGGGGCGGCCGGGTTCGTGCTGGAGGGGATGGCCCTCAAGCTCGCCGTGTCGCCGGGCGGCCTGGCCCGCGCCGCTCGCTCGGTCGCCTCGGCGCTCTCGCGCGGAGAGCTGGACACGGGGCGAGCACGCCTGGGGCTGCATCTGGTCAGCCGCCCGACGGCGAGCCTGGACGCCGGCGAGGTCGCCTCCGGCGCGATCGAGTCGGTGGCGGAAAATCTCACCGACGCCCTCGTCGCGCCGATCGCGTGCTTCCTGGTCCTCGGTCTGCCGGGCGCATTCGCCTACCGCGCGCTCAACACGGCCGACACGATGCTGGGCTACCGGGAGGGCGCGCTCGAATACTTCGGCAAGTTCGCCGCGCGGCTGGACGACGTCGCGAACCTGTTGCCCGCGCGTCTGGCGGCGCTGGCCCTCGTCGTCGCCGCCGGCCGGCGTGCCCCGGCCGCGTGGGCGATCATGCTGCGCGACCGCCGTCGCACGGCGAGCCCCAACGCCGGCTGGACGATGTCGGCGATGGCCGGGGCCCTCGGCGTCACGCTCGTCAAGCCCGGCGCGTACCGTCTGGGAAAGGGAAGTCCGCCGGATGCCGTCGACATCGAGCGTGGCATTCGCCTCATGGCCCGTGCCGCCATCCTCGCGGTGCTCGTGACGCTGGCTCTAGCCATATCGATAAGATCTAGCATTGTCTGATAGTTAGACTTAGTCGTATCAGACGTGAGTCGAGGCGATGCCCCGACTCGTCGCGCCCCGATGACTCCCTTCCCGAGCGTCGCTTCGTCGATCGAACTCGCGACCGTGATCCGAAAGTCGGCGCGTCGAAGGGAACCCTCGCGGGTGCGATGACCGCCACGGCAGCGCGCACGCCGAGAGGACGGTGGAGAGTTGGGCGAGGGCCGTGCGGCGCCCTGGCGGGAGCGCAGGTGGCGAAGAGGCGGGAACGCCCGCGGGGATTCGAGCGGCGCGATGCTCCGGCCGACGGCGACACGGCCTGCCCTCGTCGTCGACGTGCGCGCCGGAGAAGCGCCGCGCGTCGGCGTCGCGTGGGTTTTTCTCTCGGCGGTCGTGCGACCGCGCCGTATGATGAGCGCGAACCGCCGCCGACCCGCGGCGGTTTGTGTCTCATGGGCCTGATCGAGCGACTGACCGAAGGAGTGTCGAGCGCGCTGGCGGCGGCCGGCTTGCCGGCGGTGCCGGAGTGCGGGTGGGAAGTGCCGCGACAGCCCGAGCACGGCGACTACGCCACCAACGCGGCGATGACGCTCGCGCGCGCGGCCAAGCGAGCGCCCCGGCAGATCGCCGACGCCATCGTGAAGCACTTCCCGTCGATGCCCGAAGTGTCCCGCCTGGAGATCGCCGGCCCGGGATTCATCAACGTCTTCCTGGAGCCAACCTGGGTGGCCGGGGCCCTGCGCGACATCCTCGCGGCCGGCGCCGGCTACGGGCGCGGCACCGACCTGAGCGGCCAGCGGGTACGCCTGGAATTCGTGTCCGCCAACCCGACCGGGCCTCTGGTGATCGTCAACGCCCGCGCCGCCGCCGTCGGTGACGCGCTCGCCCGGCTGCTCCGCGCACGCGGCGCGTCGGTGACGACGGAGTTCTACATCAACGACGCGGGCAGCCAGTTCGACAAGCTCGGACGCTCACTCGAGGCCCGCGTGCGCCAGCTCCTCGGCGAGGACGCCGCGGTACCCGAGGGCGGCTACACGGGCGATTACCTCGTCGACCTGGCCACGCACTACCTGCACGAGCGCGGCAGCGGTCCCCGGGGGCCGCGTCCGCCGCAGCTCGACCTGGACGAGCGGGAGCGGACCGAGCACTTCGGACGCTGGGCCGTCGCCCACTACGTCGCCGAGCAGCGGCGGGTGCTGACCGACTATGGCGTCCACTTCGACGTCTGGTCCTCGGAGCAGCGCGACGTGCGCGACCGTGGACTGGCCGAGAAGGTGGTCGCCGAGCTGACCGCTCGGGGCCTGACCTACGAGCGAGACGGTGCGCTGTGGTTTCGCTCCAGCGAGATCAAGGACGGCGGCGACACCGAGGACCGGGTGCTCCGGCGGCGGACGGGGGAGCTGACCTACTTCGCCGTCGACATCGGCTATCACCACTACGTCAAGTACGCGGGCGTCGATCAGGTCATCGACCTGCTCGGGCCCGATCACCACGGCCACGTGCCGCGGATGCGGGCGGCCATGGCCGCGCTCGGCCATCCACTGGAGTCGTTCCACACCATCATCGTGCAGCTGGTGACCCTGCTGCGCGAGGGCCAGCCCGTGCGCATGTCGAAGCGACGGGGCGAGTTCGTGCTGATGGAGGAGCTGCTGGAAGAAGTCGGACGCGACGCCGCCCGCTTCACCTTCCTCACCCGGCGCCACGACAGCCCGCTGGAGTTCGACCTCGCCCTCGCTACGCGTCAGTCGAGCGACAACCCCGTGTACTACGTGCAGTACGCGCACGCGCGCATCCGCTCGATCGTCCGCCAGGCCGGCGAGCAGGGCATCGTGATGCCCGCCGCGGAGAGCGTCGATCTGACGCCGCTCACCGAGCCGGAAGCGCAGGCGCTCATCAAGCGGCTGCTGCACTACCCCGAGGTCGTGCGCGGCGCCGCGCGGGCTCTGGAGCCGCACCGCATCGCGTTCTGGCTGCAGGAGCTGGCCGGCGCCTTCCATCCGTACTACAAGGCTCACCGCGTGATCCAGGACGATCGCAGACTGATGCTCGCGCGCCTGGCGCTGTGCGCGGTGGTCGGGCGCGTCGTGGCCAACGGCCTCGACCTGCTCGGCGTCGCGGCGCCGGAGAGCATGTAGGTGAGCCGGGGACGCCAGCGCGGAAACAGTCGGACCGGGACGTTCCTGGTCCTGATCGGCATCGTCGGGGTCCTGAGTGCGACGTTCGTCGCCGGGCTGTGGACCGGGCGCAACTGGCCCGTCCTCGTCGGCAATCCCCGGTCGTCGGCGGCCGTCGAGACGCCGCCGGTGAAGGGACGGGCCGCCGTCGACCGCCCGCGCCCGGCCGAGCCGCTGCCGACGCTCACCTTCTACCAGGATCTCAAGGCGCCGCTGACGGCGCCGCCTCCGCCGCCGCGGCCGGCCAAGACGGTGCGCCCGCCCGAGCTCAAGCGCGAGATGCCGGAGCGGGCCGAGGCCCCCAGCCCGGCGCGTCCCGAGCTGCCGCCGACCGGCGAGGCGGGCGCGCGGTTCACCGTGCAGGTTGCGGCCTACAACGTCAAGCCGCTGGCCGAGGCCCTCCGCACGACGCTGGCCGCCGCCGGTCACGACGCGCGCGTGGTCGAGGGCGATCAGGGCGGCGGCGTTCGCTACCGCGTGCAGGTCGGCGCCTTTCCCACGCGAGAGGCGGCGCGCGAGGCCGCCGCCCGCCTGGCCGCCGAGCGTTCGCTGTCGACGTTCGTCACCACCCGCTGAGACGATGGCGTACCCCGGCCGGGTCATTATCAACCAGAGCGAGCTCCAGAGCCGGATCGCCGAGCTCGGCGTCGATCTCTCCCGGGACCTCAGCCACGACCGGCCGATCCTCGTGGGCGTCCTGCAGGGCGCGTTCCTGTTCATGGCCGACCTGATCCGGGCGATGTCCGTCGAGCTCACGACCGACTTCATCGGCGTGGCCAGCTACGCCGGGGGCAAGTCGTCCGGGCAGGTGCGGATCGTGTCCGACCTCAGCGTGTCGATCGAGGGCCGTAACGTCGTCGTCGTGGAGGACATCGTCGACACCGGCCTCACCCTCAGCTACCTCAAGCGCACGCTGGAGGCGCGCCACCCACGCACGCTGCGGGTGTGCGTGCTGGTGGACAAGATCGAGCGGCGCAAGGTCGACGTCGCCGTCGACTACGTCGGCTTCACGATTCCCAACGTGTTCGTGGTGGGCTACGGCTTCGACTACGAGGGGCTCTACCGCAACCTGCCGTACGTGGCCGCCCTGGAAGGGGACTAGAGCTCGGGGGTTGTGCGGCGCGTCAATGCCGCCCCGTGCTACAATCGTTTGCGCATGAATCAAGTCTACAAAAACCTCGCGCTGTTCATGGTGATCGGCCTCATCGTGATCCTGCTGTTCACCGTCTTCAGCACCTCCCAGCAGGGCGGTCAGGAGTCACCGAACTTCTCAGAATTCCTGCGCCACGTAGAGCAGGGCCGGGTCGAATCGGTCACGATCCGCGGCAACCTCGTGACCTACACCCTCAAGGACGGCGGCCAGCCGCTGCGCACCTTCATCGTCGACTATCCGGACCTCATCAAGATGCTGCGCGAGCGCGGCGTGCGGATCGCCGTGAAGCCGCCCGACAGCAACCCCTGGTACACCATCGTCCTGCAGTGGTTCCCGATGCTGCTCTTCATCGGGGTGTGGATCTTCTTCATGCGCCAGATGCAGGGCGGGGGCGCCAAGGCCCTGAGCTTCGGCAAGGCCAGAGCACGACTCATCTCCGAGAAACAGAACAAGATCACCTTTCAGGATGTGGCGGGAGTCGACGAGGCGAAGGAAGAGCTCCGCGAGATCATCGATTTCCTGAAGGACCCTCAGAAATTCCAGAAGCTCGGCGGCAAGATCCCCAAGGGCGTCCTGCTGGTCGGTCCTCCGGGCACGGGCAAGACGCTCCTGGCCAAGGCCATCGCGGGCGAAGCCAACGTGCCGTTCTTCTCGATCTCGGGGTCGGATTTCGTGGAGATGTTCGTGGGCGTCGGCGCCTCCCGGGTGCGCGACCTCTTCGAGCAGGGCAAGAAGCACGCCCCCTGCATCATCTTCATGGACGAGATCGACGCGGTCGGGCGCCACCGCGGCGCCGGCCTCGGCGGCGGTCACGACGAGCGGGAACAGACGCTGAACCAGCTGCTGGTCGAGATGGACGGCTTCGAGACCAACGAGGGAGTCATCCTCATCGCGGCCACCAACCGGCCCGACGTGCTCGATCCGGCCCTCCTGCGGCCCGGTCGTTTCGACCGTCAGGTCGTGGTGCCGCGGCCCGACGTCAAGGGTCGCGAGGAGATTCTGAGAGTGCATGCGCGACGCATCCCGCTCGCGCCGAACGTGGACCTGAAGGTTCTGGCCCGCGGTACGCCCGGCTTCTCGGGCGCGGATCTCGCCAACCTGGTCAACGAGGCCGCGCTGCTGGCGGCCCGGCAGAACAAGAAGCTCGTCGAGATGCCGGACTTCGAGAGCGCCAAGGACAAGGTCCTCATGGGCGTCGAGCGACGCTCGATGATCATCAGCGACTCCGAGAAGCGCACCATCGCCTACCACGAGGCCGGGCACGCGCTGGTGGCCGACTTCCTGCCCGGCGCCGACCCGCTGCACAAGGTGACGATCATCCCGCGCGGCCGCGCGCTGGGCCTCACCATGCAGCTGCCGATGGACGACAAGTACAACTACTCGCGCGAGTACCTCCTCAATCGCATCACCATCCTGCTCGGGGGACGGACGGCGGAAGAGCTGGTCCTGCAGCAGCAGACCACCGGGGCCGGCGACGACCTCGAGAAGGCCACCGAGATGGCCCGCAAGATGGTGTGCGAGTGGGGGATGTCCGACAAGCTGGGCCCGCTGACCTTCGGCAAGAACGAGGAGCACATCTTCCTCGGACGAGAGGTGGCGCGCGCCAAGGACTACAGCGAGGAGACCGCGCTGGCCATCGACAGCGAGATCAAGCGCATCGTCGTCGAGTGCGCCGCCCGCGCCAAGCAGATCCTCGAGGAGAACATCGAGAAGCTCCACGCCCTCGCCCGCGCTCTGCTCGAGCGTGAGTCGCTCGACTCGGAAGAGATCGCGCGCATCCTTCGCGCCCAGCCGTTCACCGAGGCTCCCGCGCCGGCGTAGCCCGCCGTGCGTGGTGTCAGGGCCGATCTCGCGGGCGTCTTGGTCGGCGACGGCCGGCCGGTGGCCATCATGGGGGTCGTCAACGTCAGCCCTGAGTCCTTCCACGCCGGGTCCGTCTATCGAGGGGAGGAGGCGATGGTGAGGGCGGCGCTCGGGATGGTGGAGGCGGGGGCGGTGCTGATCGACGTCGGCGCCCGCTCGACCGCGCCGTACCTCGACACCGAGATCGACGAGGCGACCGAGAGCGCCCGCCTGGGCCGCGCCGTCGAGCTCCTCGCCGCCAAGCTGCCTGTTCCGGTCTCCGCCGACACCTCGCGGCCGGGGCCGGCCCGCGCCGCCCTCGAGGCCGGCGCCCGCGTCGTCAACGACGTCTCCACGCTGGCCGATCCCGCGCTCGCCCGTCTCGTCGCGGAACGCGCGGCCGGTCTCGTCATCATGGCGTCGCCGGGTGGGGGAGCGACGGCCGGTCGGGCGCGCGGTCGTGCCGGTCGGCGGACGACCGGGAGCCTCCGGCGCCCGTCCTCGCCCGTGGCCACAGTTACGAGGATCCTTGCGCGCGGACTACAGCGCGCGCGGGTCGCAGGGATCCCGCGGGACAGGATCGTCGTCGATCCGGGGATCGGATTCTTCCGCGACGCGGGGCTGCCGTGGCACGCGTGGGATGCCAGGGTGTTGGCAGGACTTCGAGCGCTTCGTCAGCTGGCGCGACCGATCTGTGTCGGAGTGTCGAGGAAATCGTTCATCGGCTCGATCGTGGAACGAGCGGACACCGGCGAGCGGCTGGCAGGGTCGCTGGCGGCGACCGCGGTGGCGGTCTACAACGGTGCGGCCCTGGTCCGTACGCACGACGTGGCGGAGACGCGGGACGCCGTGCGGGTGGCCGAGCGATTGCGGGACGCCGGCGGATGAACGGCATCGCCGGAGCGTTTCGTTGGCGGGACGCCCTCGACATCCTGCTCGTGGCGGCGCTGATCTATCGCATCCTCACACTGTTCCGGGGGACGCGAGCGGTGCAGATCACGATCGGGCTGGCCGTGCTCGCAGGCGCCGCCATCGGAGCGCGGGCACTCGAGCTGACGAGCCTCGTCTGGCTGCTCGACCACTTCTGGTCGTTCTGGGTCCTCGCCCTCCTGGTGGTGTTCCAGCCCGAGCTGCGGCGGGCGCTGGCGTGGATCGGACAGGGGCGCTTGCTGCAGAGCGTGCTCGGCGACGGCTCCGAGGGTGTGCGCGTCGTGCACGAGGTCGTCCGCACGACCGAGTCGCTGGCCTCCCGGCGGATCGGTGCGCTGATCGTCCTGGAGCGATCGACGGGCCTGCGCCAGTACGCGGAGCTGGGCGTCGCCCTCGACGCCCTGGTGTCCGCCGATCTCCTCATGAGCCTGTTCCTGCCCTACTCGCCGCTCCACGACGGGGCCGTGTTCGTGCAAGGCCACCGCGTGGTGGCCGCCGGGTGCTTCCTGCCGCTGTCCCGCAACACCGAGCTGGGCCGGGCGCTGGGCACGCGCCACCGGGCCGCGCTGGGCATCGCGGAGGAGACCGACGCGGTCGCGGTCGTGGCCTCCGAGGAGACCGGACGCCTGTCGCTCGCGGTGGCCGGTCGCATCGAGACCATCGATGACGGCGAGGCGCTCCGCCGGCGCCTGGAGGAGCTGATGGGCCTGGGTGCCGCCCCAGCGCGCGATCCTCTGGGTCTGGGGGCTCTGCGGCGCTGGTGGCTGCGTCAGAGCGCCGTGGGTGCCGATGGCCCGGGTGGCCCTTCCCAACACTAGATGCTCCGCGCGCTCGGTCGCGACTGGCAGCTCAAGGTCCTGGCGATCCTCCTGGCGGTCGGGCTCTGGCTGTTCGTGGGCACCGCTCAGCGCCGGGAGATCGCCCTCGCGGTTCCGGTCGAGTACGTGGGCCTGGAAGGACCGTTCGCCCTGGACAGGCCACGCCAGGATATGGTGGAAGTGCAGGTACAGGCCTCCCGCTGGTCCGTCGAGCGCGTGAGCCCGACCTCTGTACGGGTCCGGGTGGACGTGTCAGGGCTGCGAGAAGGCGATAACCTCGTGCATCTGCAGCCGGAAAGCGTGGAGGCCCCTCCCGGCGTGCGCGTCACCCGAGTGGCGCCGGCGTGGGCGACGGTGAGAGTCACGCGAGCCACCACCAAGACCGTGCCGGTGGTAGCCAGGGTGCTGGGTCTGCCGGCCCCGGCTCATGTCCTCAGGCGGGTGGTCGTGCAGCCTCCGACTGTGGAGATCAAGGGCCCTCGCACTACAATCGAAGCACGGACCGCCGTCGACACGCTCCCCGTGGACGTCTCCGGACGCCGCGAGGCCCTGACCCGGACCGTCGGTCTGGCGTTACCAGAATCGATCTATCCCGTCGATCGACGTACCGTCGAGGTGACGGTGGATATCCGACCGGAGGAGACGATGCAGGATCGGTCCTCGACGGGGGCGGCCCGGTGAGCCGCCTATTTGGCACCGACGGCATCCGGGGCGTGGCCAACGAGCCACCTCTGATGCCGGACCTGGCGTATCGAGTCGGGCGCGAGCTGGCGGCGACGCTGGCCGCCCAGCACGGCAGCGAGCAAGTCCGCGTGGTCATCGGCCGCGACACCCGCCGCTCAGGCCCGTTGCTGGAGGCGGCGATGGTGGCCGGGCTGCTGTCGGCCGGTGCCGACTGCTTCACAGTCGGCGTGCTCCCCACCCCGGGCATCGCGCTGCTCACGCGAGCGCTCGAAGGACACGGCGGGATCGTGCTCTCCGCCTCCCACAATCCCTTCGAGGACAACGGGATCAAGCTGTTCTCGTCGGAGGGCACGAAGTTTCCCGACGCCTGGGAAGCGCAGATCGAGGCGCGGCTGGCCGGGCCGGACACGGCCCCGCGCGCCCGCGGGGCCGGGATCGGCAGGCTCATCACCTACGATCGGGCCGAGAAGTACTACGTGGACTACCTGGCCCGCTGCTTCCCGCTCGAGCTGGCCGGACTGACGATCGCCCTCGACTGCGCCCACGGCGCCACCTACCGCGTGGCGCCCGCGTTGTTCCGCCGGCTGGGCGCCCGGGTCGTCACGACCTGCGTGCGTCCGGACGGCACGAACATCAACGCGGGCTGCGGCGCGCTGCATCCCGAGGGGCTGCGGCGCCGGCTCGGCGCCGCCCGCGCCGACGTGGGGTTCGCCTTCGACGGCGACGGCGATCGGCTGATCTCGGTCGACCACCTCGGCGCGATTCGCGACGGCGACTATTCGCTGGCCATCGCCGGCCGCCACATGGCCAGCCGCGGGCGCCTCAAGGGCAATACCATCGTGACCACGGTGATGGCCAACCTCGGCCTGGACG
>Ga0075423_10003326_pt1 | contig 14799 bp, 13 predicted proteins | sample SoiMethybrSBSTD2_FD_80114 | JGI IMG/M metagenome (GOLD analysis project Ga0075423, IMG submission 80114) | Bulk soil microbial communities from a Populus tree surrounding site in Tennessee, USA - Soil MetaG P. TD hybrid SBSTD2 | ecosystem: Environmental > Terrestrial > Soil > Tree plantation...
CCGGGGCGGCGACTATACGGCCGTGCAGCATTTCAACCTGGACATCGAGGCCGGCGAGTTTTTCTGCTTGTTGGGCACCAGCGGTTGCGGCAAGACCACGGTCCTCAACATGACCGCGGGTTTTGAGCCGACGAGCTCCGGCCGCGTGGAAATTGCCGGCCGCAGGATCGATAGTCCGGGCGCCGATCGCGGCGTCGTCTTTCAAGGTGATGATTCGCTTTACCCCTGGCTGTCCGCGCTCGGCAACGTCGAATTCGGCTTGCGGATGCGTGGGCTGCCACGGCAGGAACGGCTCCAGCGTGCGCAGCGCTATCTCGACCTCGTCGGCTTGAATGGCCAGGAGCACAAGCATCCTCCCGAGCTGTCAGGCGGCATGAAACAGCGGATCCAAATTGCGCGCGTGCTCGCCAACGAGCCGCAAATGCTCTTGATGGATGAACCATTTGCGGCTCTCGACGCCCACACGCGCGCGGCCATGCAAAGCGAACTTGCCAAGATCTGGCGCAGCACGCGCAAAACTGTGCTCTTTATTACGCATGATATCGATGAGGCTATCATGCTGGCGACCAGGATCGGCGTCATGCACGCGGGCCCTCAATCCAAACTCAAAGGCATTGTCGACGTCGGGCTGAGCGATGTCGAACGCGACCGCACGCATGACCGCTTTGTCACCGTCTATCGGCAAGTGCATGCCATGATCCGGGACGAGGTCGCCATCGCCATGCAGCGCTCTTGAGGGGCAAAGATGCACCGTTCACTCGGCAAGCTCTTCGGTTACATCATTGGCTTTGCCAGTCTGTTCGCCATTTGGCACGTTGCCTCGGCCTGGCTCCTCAACTCGATCCTCTTTCCCCCGCCCGCGCGGGTGGTCGCCAAGGCGATCGAGCTCGCGCGGGAGGGCACGCTGTGGGAGAACGCCAGCGTCAGTCTGCAACGCATCGCGCTCGGTTTTATTTTTGGTTCGCTGATCGGCATTCCCATTGGCATGGCTATTGGCTCCTTTGCCCTGGTGCGCCGCATCCTCGAACCTTACACCGAATTCTTACGTTTCATTCCGGCAACGGCGCTGATCACCGTGGCCGTGATCTGGTTTGGCATCGGCGAGGGCTCAAAGATATTTCTCATAATTTATACGACCGTGTTCATTGTCATCATCAACACGGCGGCGGGCGTCAGCGCCGTGGCGCCCAACAAGATCCGCGCCGCACGCTCGCTCGGCGCCACGCGTGCGCAAGTGTTCTGGTACGTCGCTCTGCCGGCGACCGTACCCTACATTCTCACGGGCATGCGCCTGGCCATGGGCAACTCGTTCGTGACCATCATCGCCGCCGAACTGGTAGCCGCCAACGTCGGCTTAGGAAAAATGATCTGGGATGCGCGCCTGTATATGCTCGTCGACCAGATCTTTGTGGCTCTTCTCGTGCTCGGCTTGCTAGGCTTTACCGCCGACCGCCTGTTTCGCGGGGCAATCTACGCCTTTGCCGGCCGTTTCTCGCCCGTGACATGAGCTTTAGGATTTGGCCCCGACGTGAGGAGAACTGCACCATGCGCAGCATGAAGTACCTAGTGGCTGGCCTCGTGGCCCTGGGACTATTGGCAAGCACCGAAGCCGGCGCACAGTCGTTGAGCAAAATGACGATCGCGACGGGTGTCGACCCGGCGTTCTCGCAATTCTACGTCGCCAAAGAGGCGGGACTGTTCGAAAAGAACGGCCTCGACGTCACGATCAATACCGGCCCGTCCGGGTCGGCTATGGTGCCGTTCCTCATCAACAATCAGATTCACGCCGCCTACGGCAGCGACCTGGCTGGGGTCATCAACCACAATATCGACAACAGCATTGTGGCGGTCGCCGACGGCACTTACCTCGTCAAGTGGCTCTCCGTCGTGGGCCGGAATATTCCCGACATGGCCGGGCTCAAAGGCAAGCGGGTTGGCGTTGCCAAGGGAACGGGCGGGGAGATCTTCTGGAACCGCGTGGTCGACAAGCTCAAGCTCAATGCTGCCGACTATAAAGTCGTCGACATCGAGGCGCCGGAGATGGTGGCAGCCATCGAGCGCGGCGATATCGATGCATTTGCGACGTGGGAGCCGTGGCCGACGCGGGCGCTGATGAACGTGAAGGATACCAAAATCCTGCAGGATGCCGAAGGCATCTATAACAACATCAACTTCGTCTATATGAACCGCACTTGGATCGAAAAGAATGCCGACACTTCGGTGCGATTCGTTCGCGCCCTGGTCGAGGCTAATGATCTCATCGGCAAGGATCGCGAGGCCGCGGCGGGCATGGTCTCCAAGTTTCTCAAAATGCCGATCGAGCTCGCGCGCGAACTGATGCCGAAGGTCGAATACGACATGACGCTGACGGACCGCGCGGTCGCCACCATCAAGATTTCGGAGGAACAGCTGCAACGCCAGGGCAAGCTCAAGGCGCCGCTCGACTACTCGCGTTATGTCTATACGGACCTGCTAAAGCAGGTTCGTCCGGAAAATGTGACGATCACTTCGTTGCCCTCGAAGTGACATTGCCGCGCGCTGAGGCGGTCGGGGCCAACCCGACCGCCATCCCTCACTTGTCGCGCGGGACCAGCGTATAGCTCTTTCCGACGACGACTGGGCTCTGACCCCAGCGCCCGCGCTCGACGTTGTGGATGAAATCTTCGAGGATGGCATTGAAGGCGGCCGGCTCCTCGAGGTTGATGCCGTGGCCGGTCTTGGGCAGCATGGACAGGCCGCAGCGGGGGATCGTGCGCTTGAGGAACAGGGCGACCTCCAGGGTTGAGTCGTCGTCATCACCGGCAATCACCAACACGGGCACCGGGATGGCCGCCAGTTCCGCTTGGCGCTCGAACAGCGGTGCACGACGACCCTGCACACCGAGCATGGTGCGGGCGTGTCCGAGCGCCGAGCCGGCCGCGAACTGTTGCTTGAATTCCGCCCAGCCGCGCGGGTCCTTGTCGCGGTAGGTGGCTCGGGCAGGACTGGCGCAGTAGAGTTCCGCCATGGCGGGCATGCCCTCCCGCTCGATGCGCGCGGCAAAGGCTGCGCAGTCGTCCTGGAAGCGACGTTTGGCGGCGGGATCTGTGGAGGCGCCGCTGCCGGCGGCGGCTGCCGCCAAGGAGTGCGCCAGCGCGGGATGGCGAATGCCAAATTCGAGAGCGGCCGTAGCGCCCATGGACAAGCCGACGAGGTGTGCCTTTTCAATTCCCAGGGCTTTGAGCACGGCGGCGGCGTCGTCGGCCGCGCGCGCCTGGGAGTAGGCCTCGGTCCTTTCGGGTACATCGGAGGGCGGCCAACCGCGCGCCGCGTAGGATATGCAGCGGTAGCGGCGAGAAAAGTGACGCAGCTGCGGTTCCCAGCTCAGATGGTGGCCGCCGAACTCGTGCATAAACAAGATCGGATCGCCTGTGCCCACCTCTTCGTAGTAGAGGCCCACATCATCGTCGGTCGTGATCCGTGGCATGCGTCTATTGCTCCCCTTGTGCCCGCCATACCGGCTCCTGCTCGCCTGTGCCCAGCGGGTTGCGAGCATGGCCTTGCCAGCCGTGCCGTGGCAAGTCCACCGCGGTCTGCCCACGCGCACGTGCGGGCAGTTTATGCGCTATAGGCGTGCGGCGTTGGGATATCGAGCGCGGCCTTGGACGCACCCCCAAGCGTAACGATCCGGAGGATTCTAGAGTGAGGCGACTAACCCTGAGCGCGGGTTGGTGGGTTGCGCAAAACGATGCAGGCTCCTCCCGCAGCGCGCAGCTGCGCGCACAGCTGATCCGCCTTTGGCCGTGAGGATTCCGAGACCCGAACGATGTATTTGGCGGCGCCCCGTCTTCCCGGCAGCTTGGCCTGCAGCACCAGCGGCAGCCGGTCGCGCAGGACGGGCGTGTAGGTGCGGCGCAAGCGCTCGTAGGTTGCAAGCACACCGCCCTCCGACCAGTTGCCGGCGAGCTGCACACCCCAGGGACCCCAGGCCGCGCTCTCGGTGATGGGCCGCCGCGTCGTTCTAGGCGAGGCCGTAATCAACTTGGCGAGCTCGAGGCAATTGCCGCCCTTCGGGATGGCGACCGACTGCCAGGCCGGCGGCGTCTCGGAAGCCCACGTCTCCGCGTCGTGGCCGGTGACGGCGCGCACGTAGGCGCGTGTCTCGCCTGGCAGGCCACCGCGTCCAGCGAGCCAGGCCTCCACACGACCGGGGCCGGCGTTGTAGGCGGCGGCAGCGAGGCCCAGGCTGCCGCGAAAGGTCGTGCGCAATTCTCTGAGATAGCTCGCCGCCTCGCGCAAGGCCTGCACCGGCTCGAAGGGATTGGTGAGGCCGCGCCCGGACGCCGTGCCCGGCATGAACTGCGCGATGCCTTGTGCGCCCTTCGGGCTGACGGCCTCGGGGTTGAAGCGGCTCTCCTGCCAGATCAGGCGGGTGAAGAAGTCAAGAGGAAGACCGTTGTCGCTCGCAGCCTGGCCCACCACGCGGCAGATTTCAGTGGCAGATACCCCTGCCGACCTCCCTGGTGCCGTGGCTCTTCCCGGCTCCCCAGTCCCGGCACCCTGGGGCTCGGCGCGAGCCGGCGTCGAAAGCAACACCAAAAGCGACACGAAACTCGTTGCCGCAAATCCCACGATTTTACCAAAAGCCAGCATTGTTGTGCCCTTGCGAGCGCGAGCAATGGCGGTTTGTTCCCAATGTGCATCAGAGGATGGGTACCGCCTCATGGCTCAATATGTAACAACCCACTACGACGCTCCGAGGTCCAGAAGCACGTGCCGCTGCGGACGCCGCGGATGAGTACCGCATCCGAGGGAACCCGCCGATGCACCATCCCTGCTTCTCACGCTAGCTCGCCACGCACGTACCTAGTTCGATCAAACGCCGACATCACTCGCCCCACTGTGCCTGCGCGGAGACCCATCGTATGCTGTTCGGTTGCCCGCGTGACCCGCGCTCCAAGTTCGGCGTTTGACACGCCTAATGAGATCAGCCGCAGAATCCCGTGTCAGACAATCAGCTAAATCCACTAGGCGAGGCTGGGACACTCAGGTAAGAATAAGGCGCCGCGCGCCGAAACCTCCCCCCCATCGACACGCTCAACGGGGCCTCACGCGCGCCTTCAGCGCACCATTTGGGAATGGGGAAGGAAATCAGAAGATCGGTTATCACTACGCGATTGAGCAAGGGTTCGACTTCGTCGCCCTCCTGCACTGGGATGGCCAATACGCAGCAGAGCTGTTGCCAAGCCTCGTGGAACCTCTCCGCACCGGCGAAGCAGATGCAGTTTTCGGATCCCGTATGATCAAACCGCGAGATGCCCTCAAAGGCGGAATGCCGCTCTACAAATTCGTGGGCAACCGTATTTTGACGGTTGCGCAGAATTGGATGCTCGGCACTCGCCTATCGGAATTCCACTCCGGCTATCGCGTTTATGCTGTCGACGCGTTGAAGTCGATACCTTTCGAGCGGAACGCAAACGCCGTCCATTTCGATACAGAGATCATTATCCAGCTCGTTACGGCTGGAAGGACGATCAAGGAGCTTGCCATTCCGACCTACTACGGCGATGAAATTTGCTATGTGAATGGTCTGAGGTACGCCAAAGCCGTTATAAAGGCTTCGCTCCAAGGATGGTTTCAAAAAATTCACCTCTTCTATGACCGACGCTTCGACTGTGAACCGATTGCTGAAGGTCGCCGTTATCCCTCCAAGCTCGAATTTGAAAGCTCGCATTCTCGGGTCGTCGCACTTATTCCCGAGCGCTCTAGCATCCTTGATCTTGGCTCGGGCATTGGTGCTGTCGGCGCCGCCCTGAAGGAGAAGAACTGTCACGTCATTGGTTGCGACGTGCAGCAGGGGAGCACTCACGGGCTCCTTCGACCGCTTCTTCCTGGCTGATCTTAATGACGGCGTCCCGCGCTTGCACGATGAGCGCTTTGACTTCATCCTCCTTCTGGATGTCATAGAACACTTGAAGTCGCCGGAGGACTTCCTCGATCAACTCCGCGAGTTAGCAGCCGCTACCGGCGCGCGACGGTCATCCTAACGACCGCTAATATCGGCTTCCTGCTTATGCGTCTCTCTTTGCTACTCGGACGTTTCGAGTACGGGAAACGTGGCATTCTCGATCTGACCCATACACGTCTCTTCACCCTCAAGACCTTGAAGAGGAGCATGGCCGCAGCCGGTTTTGAAGCCCAGGCCATCGAGGGGATAGTCGTGCCGATGCCATTCATTTTCGGCCAATCGGCGCTGTCCAAGGTGCTCCTGGCCGTCAATCGTTTTCTCGTGCGCGTTCGACCCCAGCTCTTCGGCTTTCAATTGCTTTTCGTGTGTACGGCTCGCCCAACCCTGCGCACCATTTTAAGAGCAGCGCAGAATTCGGCTCAGAAAAAACTGCCGGCAATAACGGCCCGCCTCGACGACTTGAGACAATCCGCATGAGCCTTTTGCCAAGCGAGAAGCTTCTTGCGTTCAAGTCGCCCCCAAACCTTTGGGAGTGGGCGGCAATCTTCAGTGCCAGTGAGCGCCTCCGCGTGGTGCGCTATTTCATTGCAGGCGTCGGCGTTTCCCTCGGCTACACAATTACATTCATCATATTAATGGAACTGTTGCACTGGCGCAGTCCCATGATGGGAGGCTTTAACTCCGAGCTACGAAGCTACTTGCGCCTGGGTAACAAGTCGGGCGACTTCGACGATAACCTGTTAACGACCTGGGACAGGAAGCAAGCGTTGCATGATTTCCTAAATGGTCACGAAATCCGTGTTTTTTTCGTGCAACCCCATCTCTTCAACCAACTCAAATCCTTGCCTGCGGCTTCTCCCTTGCTGGAAGACCCGGAGAGTTTGGGCTTGGAATTACGTCGCCGCAAATAGGCCGCGACTCGCCATGGCGATTGCTCGTGCGCCGCCGAGCATGAAACCGCCGACCCGCCTAGGACCGGCTGATTGAAGACAGGCTTTGGAGAAAAGAGTTGTACGTTTTCACAAGCCCCACGTGCAGATCCGTTTTGGCAACCCAACCCAACTCCCGCATACGATCCACACACAACAGCTTGCGTGGAGTCCCATCCGGCTTGGACGTGTCAAAAACAATTTTACCCTTGAAACCAACTACGTCCATGACCATCTCGGCCAATTGCCGAATTGTTATGTCCTGCCCGGTGCCGATATTAAATAAACCCTCACGAATATCATCGCGCTCCATCAAAAATAGGCACGCGTCAGCCATATCGTCCACATATAAGAACTCCCTCATTGGCCGACCAGAGCCCCAAACTTCGTAGCATGCATCGTCGCGCAATTTCGCCTCGTGTGCTTTGCGTATGAGCGCGGGCAGAACATGACTGCTGTTCAGGTCGTAGTTGTCGTTAGGCCCATATAGGTTTGTGGGCATTGCAGATACGTACTGCGTTCCGTATTGCCGATTATAATTTTCACACAGTTTGATGCCCGCGATCTTGGCAATGGCGTAAGGTTCGTTTGTCCCCTCTAACGGGCCAGTCAGCAGATAATCCTCCTTGATCGGTTGCGGGCACTCCCGCGGGTAAATACAGCTCGAGCCCAAAAAAAGCATGCGTTCCACGCCGGCGACCCAAGCCGCCTGCGTCATATTCGCCTCAATAACCAAATTCTGATAGATGAACTCCGCACGCAGTGTGTTGTTGGCCTGTATGCCGCCAACCTTGGCCGCGGCCATGAAAACATAGTCTGGGCGCTCTTCCTCAAAGAACTTAACCACGGGGGCCTGCTGCGTCAAATCAAGCTCCGCACGAGTACGAGTTATTAGGTTGGCATAGCCGGCACTCCGAAGGCGACGAACGATGGCGGAGCCAACCATGCCGCGATGGCCCGCTATGTAAATCTTTGCGTCCTTGTTCATCCGACTACTCGTGATAGCGGTAGGTGCGGAAACCGTGCCTCCTCACAACATCATCACGTTCAGCGGCTTTGAGATCTTCGCGCATCATTTCTGCGACCAGCTCCCCGAAGGAGATTCTTGGTGTCCAACCTAACTTTTCCTTAGCCTTCGATGCATCTCCGAGCAGCGTCTCTACCTCACTCGGGCGGAAGTAACGAGGGTCGATCGCAACAATGCAATTGCCACTAGCGTCATAACCCTTTTCTTCGATGCCTTTGCCAGTCCATCGAATCTCTAACCCCATCTCCCGCGCAGCAGCATTTACGAACTCGCGCACGCTATATTGAACACCTGTAGCGATAACAAAATCCTCCGGCCGGTCTTGCTGCAACATCAGCCACTGCATTTCCACGTAGTCCTTGGCATGCCCCCAATCGCGCTTTGCATCCAAGTTTCCTAGATACAAGCAATCCTGCAGACCCAACTTGATGCGCGCCAATGCGCGTGTAATTTTACGCGTGACAAAGGTCTCACCCCGCAGTGGGCTTTCGTGATTGAACATTATGCCATTGCAGGCATAAATACCGTAGGCTTCCCTGTAATTGACCGTAATCCAATAAGCGTAAAGCTTCGCCACCGCATAAGGACTACGCGGGTAAAATGGCGTTGTTTCTTTTTGCGGCGTTTCTTGAACTAAACCATATAATTCTGACGTGCTCGCCTGATAAAATCGCGTGCGCTTTTCCAATCCAAGGATACGAATCGCCTCGAGGAGCCGAAGCGCCCCAAGCGCATCGGAATTTGCTGTATACTCTGGTTCCTCAAATGAAACGGCGACATGCGATTGAGCGGCCAAATTGTAAATTTCGTTAGGCTGCACCTGCTGTATGATCCGAACGAGACTAGACGAGTCGGTTAAATCGCCATGATGTAGTATAAACTGCCGATTTGCTACATGCGGGTCTTGATAAAGATGGTCAACACGATCTGTATTGAAAAGTGATGTTCGACGTTTAATCCCATGCACCTCATAGCCTTTGCCCAAAAGAAACTCTGCAAGGTATGAGCCATCCTGGCCAGTAATGCCTGTTATCAGAGCTGTCTTCACAACTTTCCCCTGTGCACACGTTGCAAGCGCTGAATTTGAGCTTTGACCATACGGTCGATCATTTCTTCAAAACTAATGCTAGGTTTCCAACCAAGAACCTGAATCGCCTTTGACGGGTCGGCAAGTATCTTACCGGTTTCAAGGGGTCGCACGAGTTGTGGGTCGCTCACAACATGGTCTTTCCAGTCTCGCCCCACGCTTTGGTAGGCAATTTCGCACAAGAAACGGAGCGTGCGTAATATTCCCGTTCCAATCACAAAATCAGTTGGCTCATGCTGCTGAATGATAAGCCACATCGCACGAACGAAGTCTGGGGCATAACCCCAATCCCGCGCAATCTGCACATTCCCCAAGGCAAGTTTCCCATCTTGCACGATCGGACGCCCGCGTTCGTTCCTATCGGGGGAGTTGCGGATTCCCAGCGCGGCGCAGGCCGTCCCATAGGCGACTTTCTGAGTAAGGAAATGAAGAGAGCGGCGCTCGCTCTCGTGGTTGAACAATATCCCGCAGCAAATATGTAATCCGTAACTCCGGCGGTAGATTTGCGCCATTTGATGAGCATAAACCTTTGCTGCCGCATAAGGGTTTATGGGGTGGAATGTTGTTTCCTCGTTTTGCCGCTCCACTGTCGGCTGACCAAACATCTCAGAGGAGGAGGCTTGGTATACGCGCGAGCCAGGGCAATGGTGGCGTACCGCCTCGAAAAGCCGGAGAGCGGCGAAGCCATTCACCATCAGGGTCTCCGCTGCCCGTGACCACGACTCTCCCGGACGCGATTGCGATGCTAAGTTGTAGATCTCGTCGGCTCTAGCCGCCTGCACCGCCCTTGCAACATCTACCCCTTCCGCCACATCGCCAATGAGGATTTCGACCTTTTCCGCAAGGTGACTGGCGCAGTTCGGCTGGTACCAACTCTCTTGTCGCGCCAATCCAAAAACTTGATAGCCTTTATCTAGCAAGAACTCGGCTAGATAGGAGCCATCCTGCCCTGTAATTCCCGTTATCAGCGCTCGTTTCATGGCTACCACACGTCCCCGTTGCGCGGCGCCTGCATGTCTTAGCTAAACGTCCTCCAGAGACTCAGCGATGAGCGGCCCACTTTGCGAGTCCACCTACCCATCAAAGGCGACTTGCGGTCAATAGTCTTCAACGCCATCTGGGCGAGGAAGCGAGCTCTCTCTGGCGCCGTATGCCTCCGGTCGCGTACGCAGAATTGAAAGAGGGCGGGTAAGACATAGAGCTTTGGTACCATGCGGTGCAGGACCTTACCACCGCTCCAGGTTTCATAGAGCCGGTAAGCCCAAAATCCCCGGTAATAGTTGTAGCTGACGTACCCGCCCTGCTCTTCGCAAATTTTGAACACTTCTTGAAAGATTTTACCGCGCATCCCAAGTGTCTTTGTGTCCTCATGGAGCCGTGATTGGGCGAGTCTTTCCGGAACATGGTGAATGATACCGCCCGCGTTGGCAATCCGTAGCCAATATTCGTAGTCCATGGCTGTCTGCAATTCCGCATTGAAATCACCAACACGCTGAAAAATGCGGCGCCGCCAGAAGGCGGCCGGCTGGCAAACGCAACAATCCCTCATAAGACGTTCGAAATTGTACTCAGCCGTCGCATACGCGCCAATTACATTACCGTCTTTATCAATGTAGTCAGCCCTTCCATAGACCATATCGCATTCCGGATGGGCGTCGAAGTAAGCCGCTACCGTCTTCAAAGCTCCCGGCACCAGAACGTCATCGGAGTTGAGATACCCAAGGATCGAGCCCTTTGCTTGCGCCATGCCCCTATTAATCGCGTCTGCCTGACCACCATCCTCTTTTGACAGCCAGCTGATGCGGCCTTCGTAACTTCGCAAGATCTCTACCGTGTCATCGGTCGAGGCCCCGTCCATAACGATCAATTCCACATTTCGGTAATTTTGCCCGAGGACACTGTCGATCGATGCGCGGATGAATTGGGCATGGTTGCGCGTCGGCATAATGATGCTGATCAACGGCAATGGTGCCTCGGGCGACGGATTCTGTTTGGCAACTCGGTCCAGCGCACTGCGCAAGTTATGCGCTGGTGTGGTCCAATCATACGTCCTCAGTCGGCCGCGTGCTTTCGCCACAACACGTTCTCGCAGCCCCGGCTCGTTGACGATCCTACGCATCAGCTCAGCCATCTCATTCACGTCGGTGGGATTACATGCCAGTACGGACTCACCCCCTACCTCCGGCAAGGAGGACGAGTTGCTGCACAAAACAGCCGTACCGTAATGGAACGCTTCAAGGAGAGGCATGCCAAAGCCCTCAAATAACGAAAAATAAACTAAGGCCGCGGCCTCACAATAAAGTGCCGCCACCTGTTCAGAGGGTATGAAGCCAAGGTGCAGGATCGGCAGTTTTTCATAACCCTTGACTATTTCGTCGTAGCCGCTGGGATTGCCCGTAAGCACCAGGCCAGTCTTGGGCGGCAAGTTCGGCAGGCTAAGGCGGAAGGCTTCGAAAAGGCGGCGATGATTCTTATGCCCCCACAGATTCGCGGGCATATAGAAGAACCGATCGAAAATCCTCACCTGTTCCGGCAGCGATGCCCGTTTTTCCTGGCTCCGCAATTGCTTAGGTAGCGCCGCAGGCATTAAAAACACGTCGCCGCATTGGGTCCATGGGTTCTCCACTACCGTAGCGCGAGAAAACTCTGTCATTGTGCCGATGGCACCACCCCTGGACAACGCAAAGGCGAAAGCACGGCGCCGGGCCGCGAGCTCCTCCCGGGAGAAAAAGTCGGGGTAATATTCGTGCTGCATGTCCGGAATTAGAAAAACCTGCTGCGCAAAGGGTAGGTTCGGATGTAGCTCCTGTGGATAAGTCCGAATAACCGCACGAACGTCAGCGTTTTTGCAGTGATGACTCATCTTGTCATAAAAGGTCTGCTGATCCCCGTGCAGCGGCGCAAATCGTACGTTTGCGCCTCCGAAATGCAGGGGTGGCCGCCCCGGACGATGGAACAGCACTAGTTGATCCATCGGATAGAGCTTCGCGAGTTCACTTAGGACCCCACCCACCCAAGCCACAATCCCCCCCGACACGCCGGCAACCAGTGGATAAAGATCGACTGCAATCACCAGCCGGCTAACCCAGGCGCTGCAGTCGGCCGGTGCACCGGAAGACTCCAAGTCAATCCGAATCATGTCAGACTTCACCACGGGCGAGACCTCAAGATTTCACTTCGGCATGCCGACTGCGCCCGCAGGGCGCACGCGCACCCCGTCGCCATTGCAAACTGGCAACTTACAACACAAAACGCGCCTTCACTTGGGCAACAAAAAATTCCGAGGCGCAGCATGCCACTGAAGTTCGAGAACACAGACCTCTCCGCGATTTTGCCGGCGCACCACGCCAATGCTGCCAAGCCCGATCGCTTTTTGCTCATGCTCCCCAAAACAACTCATCGCTGGAATCCCGAACGCCTCCACATTAAGCAAAGCCCAAGTTCTTTTGTGAATATCTGGGAAATCAAAGATCTCTGCTCTGATGATCGAGCCAATACTGCTTTCCGCAGAAATCTACCGCGTCGTCAGCGACTTCGAATTGTCGCCCGGATAGCCCTACTTTCGAGACCAGCGTACCGCACTCGGAGCATCTTGTGTATTCCGAATTAAAAAAACGAGGCTCGTCGCCACACCAACAGCGTCGTTCGCTTCCGAGGTGCTTCACCTGACAATCTCCATAGCTATCGAGTCAGGTAGATCAGCAACGCCATGATGAGACAAGACTGAAACGCCGTTTCGAATGGCGAAATCGACAGAAAAGCGACCTGCGACAGTCACCACGCCAACCGCGCCCGCCTCTCGGAGTCGCCCGCGGCGCGCATAACATTCATCGCCAACCGCGGGCGCTTCGTCGATGATCAGTGTGCCGGCCCACCAAACAACATGAGGGGCGAGCCGGATTGGGAGTAACTCATTCCGTTTTTGCCAAAGCTCCAAAATCGGTGTCCTGGCTTTCGGCCTGGGTCGTTATGCACCCTATCATCCTCGGAGCGCGACGAACTCACTTGCTTGAGCGACCATTCACTGGCAAATGGGAATCTCTGCCGCACGCACTTTGCTGCGGATGCCGTTCGCTTTCTCATATCCCCTCGCCAATAGTTGCATCCCGTGAATTTGCGCAACCAGCAAAAGCTCCCGTATGGTCGGCCGTGTCATTCTGCTTGAGCCCTCGCTAACGAGCTCAACCGGTCATTTCGCAATCACTGCCGACCGCCTGACCGCATGCCTAGCCCCTACCCCCGTCGTTGTCGTTCCGGGAGCGGATGCCGCGGCAGAAATCGCAACTGGTCGGAAATCCTTGCCACGCTTTAAGCACAGCCGCACTGCCATTGCTCGTATTCGTCACTACGGTCCAACTTTGGAATGCCTCATTCGTCATACCGAAAGTCATCTTCCTAATTTCCTTCGAAAACGCGGCAATCGGATGGGGCGTGGCGGACCAGACGCCGGTACATTTTGCGCGCGAGCCGATGCTGCGTCCTTGAAGCCGTTGGTCACCGACGATCTCTTAGGCATCTTGCGCTCGATCGGGACGGACGCTCAGGATCTCTTATTCTTTCCCTCAACAGACGCCGAACTAATTTTGGCGGCTGCCGAACTACATCGGTTAGAACCGTCCGGGCCACCAATCGCGTTACGGCTGATGTACGACGATTTCGGCTCACACTCAACGGCGCCAACTTGGCGTAGTGCGTTGCGCTTGCTCCTCGGCCTCCCCAAAGCGAGATTTCGATTTCACCTCTTTGCCGAAACGCTGCAATTTGCCGCTGCCATCGGCGATTCCTCTCGGCAAGATGTCTTGCTGTTTCCCCATCCTACCGCGATCCCGGCCAGCCCACCGCCGGTCCTTAATGGTGAATTTGTATTCTTGGTCCCTGGCACAATGCGGGCGGATAAGGGCGAACACTTGCTTAAGCAGATCAGTGCCCACTTAGCTGCGCTCTTGCAAACGAAAGCGCTGCCTTTCATTACCGTTCGCACGCAGTCGTGCGAAGCCTTTGCGTGTGACAAATTCCGGTTCGAACTACTACCATCTTTCCTGAGCGACCAGGACTACGCAAGACAGTGGCAAAACTGTCACGCCGCGCTGCTTTTGCACGATCCCACAATCTTCGGGTTGCGCGGATCTGGCACAGCTTGCGACGCCGTTGCTGGCCATCGACCCTTCCTCGCCCTGAGGGGTTCGAGCTGCGGACAGTGGATCCGCAAAAACAATGGCATCCTCGCCGAGCCTGATGCCCGGTCAGTCGCGCACCGGATGGTAGACCTTATAGAAAATTACCGTGATCACAGTGCGGGCTGCGCCGCAGCCGCCTCCCATCTTGATACTTGTCTTGCGCAAGCCGTTCAGGCACTGCGAAGATGCCTACCGATTAGCACGGACTGACGGAAGCTCCTGCCACCGCGGATATGGTCCTGCGTGAGAGCAATGTCACATATCGAGGACTGAATGCTTGCGGACATCAGTTGGCTGTATCGCAAGGCCATACGTCGGCTGGCCCCGTTCGCAGCTCCGAAACTGACAAGACTCGCGCAACACGCACCCAAACAACTGAGATTGCCGAGACATAGGCTAAAGCCGCCTGAATTTTGCCCAACTTTTTCGATTGTAACGCCTAGCTATCAACAAGCTCCTTTTATTGAGAGAACAATTCAAAGCGTCCTCGCCCAGGATTATCCAAAGGTCGAGTATATAATAATTGACGGTAACTCTTCCGATGGAACAAGAGAGATCTTGAGGCGCAACGAAAAGTCCCTTGCGTATTGGATCTCGGAGCCAGATCGAGGTCAAAGCCAGGCGATAAACAA
>Ga0075423_10003331_pt1 | contig 14790 bp, 10 predicted proteins | sample SoiMethybrSBSTD2_FD_80114 | JGI IMG/M metagenome (GOLD analysis project Ga0075423, IMG submission 80114) | Bulk soil microbial communities from a Populus tree surrounding site in Tennessee, USA - Soil MetaG P. TD hybrid SBSTD2 | ecosystem: Environmental > Terrestrial > Soil > Tree plantation...
TTCCGAAGTACGCAGAAGAAGCGCCGACGCCGGCCGCGGCGGCGGGGAAGACGGTCCTCTACTGGTACGACCCGATGAAGCCGGAGGTCCACTTCGACAAACCGGGCAAGTCGCCCTTCATGGACATGGAGCTCGTTCCGAAGTACGCCGAGGAGGCGCCGCCCCCCGGGGCCGCCGCGGTTCCGCCCGGCTTCTCGGTCGTCCGTATTCCGCTCGAGCGCCGGCAGGAGATCGGCGTGACGACCACAAGAGTGGAGCGCCGGCAGGTCGGCGGCGCGGTCGAGACCAACGGCGTCGTGGCCGAAGACGAGGGACGCGTCCGCGCCGTCAATGCGAAGTTCTCCGGCTACATCGAACAGCTCTTCGTCGACCGCACGGGGCAATCGGTCCGGCGCGGTCAGCCGCTGCTCTCGGTATACAGCCCGGATCTCGTCGCGACCGAGCGAGAGTTGCTGCTCGCCCGGGAGAACGCCCGGCGCCTCACTTCGGGAGCTCCGCAGGCCGCCTCCGACGCGGCAGCTCTGCTCTCCGCGGCCCGGCAGCGCCTTCGCCTCTGGGACATCCCCGCTTCCGAGATCGAACGAATCGAGAAGAGCGGCGAAGTCTCCCGGACTCTGGCGCTCTCCTCTCCGGTCTCCGGCGTGGTTTTGAAGAAGGATGCGGTCGCCGGTCTCGCAATCGCGCCCGGTATGTCGCTCTACACGATTGTGGACCTCTCGACCGTCTGGGTCCTGGCGGACATCTACCAGTCGGAGATCGCGATGACGGCGCCGGGGAATCCGGCTGTGATCTCGGCCCCGTTCCTGCCGGGCGAGACCTTTCGGGGCCTCGTGGACTTCGTGTATCCGACCCTGACCGAAGAGACACACACTGCCAAAGTGCGGCTCGTGATCCCCAATCCGGAGGGGCACCTCAAGCTCGGCATGTTCGTTCACGTATCGCTCTCCGGAAAAGGACGGGAGGCTCTGGCGGTCCCACTCTCGGCCTTGATCCAGACGGGTGAGCGTCAGATCGCGTTCGTCGAGCAGTCGGCCGGCGTCTACGCGCCGCGCGAAGTGAAAACGGGAATTCAGGGGAGGGACTTCGTCGAGATCCTCGCCGGTCTTCAGGAAGGAGAGACGGTCGTGACCTCGGCCAATTTCCTGATCGACTCCGAGTCACGCATCGGCGCGATCGGCGCCGCGCCGGCGGGCGCGGCCGGGCAACCGGCGCAGTCGCTCGGCAAGCCCACCCCGGGGAGCCCGCCCCGATGATCGAGAAGCTCATCGCCCTCTGCTTTCGCAACAAGTTCCTGACCATCGTCGCCGTCGCCGGGTTCTTCGGGGCCGGTCTCTGGGCTCTCCGCCGCATCCCGCTGGATGCTTTACCGGACCTCTCGGACGTCCAGGTGATCGTCTACACCAACTGGGAGGGCCAGAACCCGAACCTGATCGAGGACCAGCTGACGTACCCGATCGTCTCGGCGCTGATCTCCGCGCCGAAGGTCAAGACCGTCCGCGGATACTCCTTCTTCGGCTTCTCCTACGTCTACGTCATCTTCCAGGATGGAACCGATCTCTACTGGGCGCGCAGCCGCGTGCTCGAATACCTGAACGGGCTCCGGGGGCAGCTTCCCGAGGGAGTCAACCCGAACCTCGGTCCCGACGCGACCGGCGTGGGCTGGGGCTTCCAGTACGTTCTCGTGGACAAGACCGGCCAGAACTCTTTGGCGGACCTGCGCACCTTCCAGGACTGGGACCTCTCCTACTGGCTGCGCGCGGTGCCGGGCGTGGCGGAGGTCTCGTCGGTCGGAGGGTTCCAGAAGCAGTATCAGGTCGAGGTCGATCCGACCCGGCTCGCGTCCTACGGCATCGGACTGCACGACGTCCTGACGGCGGTGCAGGAGTCGAACGGCGACGTCGGAGGGCGCGTGGTCGAGTGGAGCGGCCGCGAATACATGGTGCGCGGCCGCGGCTACATCCAGAACCTCGATGACCTGCGACGCGTCCCGATCCGCTCTCGCGTCCAGACCGGAACGCCCGTCTATCTCTCCGACGTCGCGACGATTCACTTCGGGCCCGAGATGCGTCGCGGCGTCGTCGATTGGAACGGGGAAGGGGAAGCGGTCGGCGGGGTCGTCGTGGTTCGCGCCGGCGAGAACGTCCTGAACGTAGTCGAGGCGACCAAGAAGAAGATCGCGGAGCTGGCCGCATCCTTTCCTCCGGGCGTGCAGCTCGAGATCGCTTACGACCGCTCCGACCTGATCCACCGGGCGATCGACACTTTGAAGCACACGCTGATCGAGGAAATGATCGTCGTGGCCCTCGTCATCCTGGTCTTCCTCTATCACTTCCGATCGGCCCTCGTGCCGATCACGGTGCTGCCCGTCGCGATCGTCGTCTCCTTCCTTCCGATGGCGCTTCTGCGCGTCTCCTCCAACATCATGTCGCTCGGAGGGTTCGCCCTGGCGATCGGCGTTCTGGTCGATGCCTCGATCGTCATGGTCGAGAACGCGCACCGGCACCTGGCTGCGACCGACCCCGCCCGGGGCAACGCCGGGCGCGAGTCGGCGATCCGGACGGCTTCCCAGCAGGTGGGACGCGCGATCTTCTTCTCGCTCGTCATCATCGTCGTCTCATTCCTTCCCGTCTTTCTGCTGACAGGAGAGGAGGGACGGCTCTTCCATCCGCTCGCCTTCACGAAGACGTTCGCGATCGCGGCGGCGTCGATCCTCTCGATCACTCTCGTGCCCATCCTGATGGGAGCCTGGATGCGCGGAAGGGTCCGCCCCGAAGAGGAGAACCCCGTCGCGATGTTCTTCCGCAGACTTTACGCGCCGATTCTCAACCGAGCTCTTCGATTTCCGAAGACCACGCTTGCCATCAATTTCCTGCTGGTCCCCGCGGTCATCCCTCTGGCGATGTCACTCGGCTCCGAGTTCATGCCGCAGCTTCGAGAGGGCTCGCTCATGTACATGCCCACGGGGCTTCCGATGATGTCGGTCGAGCAGGCGCGGGACGTGCTGGTCAAGACCGACGCGACGATCATGACGTTTCCCGAGGTGCAGTCGGTCCTCGGCAAGTCGGGCAAGTTCGAAAGCTCGACCGATCCGGCGCCCGTCGAGATGTTCGAGACGACGATCGTGCTGAAGCCGCGGGAAAGCTGGCCCAGGGCCTTTCACCGGCGCTGGTACTCGGGCTGGCCCGACTGGTTCAAGCCGGTGTTCCGGGCGATCTGGCCCGAGATGCGCGTCTCCACACAGGACGAGCTGATCACAAGCATGAACGAGAAGCTTCAGATCCCCGGCATGCCGATCGCCTGGACGCAGCCGATCCGCAATCGCCTGGACATGCTGGCGACGGGAGTGCGGACGAAAGTCGGCGTCAAGGTCTACGGCTCGGACTATCCGACGATCGAAAAGGTGAGTCTCGACGTCGAGAACGCGTTGAAGGACCTGCCGGGCGCCCGCAGCGTCTACGCCGAACGGACGACCGGCGGTACGTATCTCGATTTCGTGGTCGACCGGGACGCGGCCGCTCGATACGGCCTCTCCGTGATGCAGGTCCAGAACACGCTCGAGGCGGCGACGGGAGGAAAGGTGGCTGCGACGACGGTCGAGGGGCGCCGCCGTTTCACGGTCCTCGTGCGGTACCCGCGCGACTATCGCAGCGACATCGACCAGCTCCGCCGAATCCTGGTGATGGCGCCTTCCGGCGCGCAGGTTCCCGTCGGGCAGCTCGCCCAGATCCGCATCACGACCGGCCCTCCGATGTACCGCGACGAGAACGGCCGGCTGTCGGGAATCGTCTACGTCGACACGGACACCTCCGATCTGATCGGGTTCGTCCGCGCCGCCCAGGAGCGAGTTACCTCCCGCGTGAAGCTCCCTGCCGGCATCACGCTCGACTGGACGGGCCAGTACGAGTTCCAGGTTCACGCGCGCAAGACGCTTCAGGTCGTACTTCCGATCGTCTTCGCCGCGATCTTCTTTCTCCTGACGACGACCTTCCGATCCGCCTCCGAGGCCACGATCGTCATGCTCTCGGTGATCTACGCGATGACGGGAGGCGTGATCCTCCAGTGGCTTCTCGGCTACAACTTCTCCGTCGCCGTCTGGATCGGCTACATCGCTCTCTACGGCGTGGCGGTCGAGACCGGCGTGATCATGGTCATCTACCTCCACGAGGCGCTCGACAAGAGGCTCGCTCGCGGAGAGCTGACGCGCGAGGACATCCTCGAGGCGACGCGCGAGGGCTCGGTGCTCCGCCTTCGCCCCAAGCTGATGACGGTCGCCGCGGCCACCCTGTCGCTCGTTCCCATCTTCTGGTCGACGGGGACCGGCTCCGAGGTGATGCGACCGATCGCGACACCGATCGTGGGCGGCATGGTCACTTCGACCATCCATGTGCTGCTGGTGACCCCGGTGATCTTCCTCCTTATGAAGGAGCGCGCACGCCAGAAAGGGAGTCTGCGCGCCTCCGGGATGTCCCTCGAGGGCCGGCCGGGACAGGGGGAGTCCGAGAGGGAGAGGTCCGCTGCTCGAGTGGCCGAAGCTCCCGTCGAAGCCCGAGGAGAAATCCCGTGAGGACGCTCGAAATCGGTGACGGCGGTGATCTCGGAAGGCCTGATTTGTGCAGGGGGAGCTCGAAGGCTCGAATTCTGAATGAACGAAAGGAGATCGATGTGATCAGACAAATCGGAAAGCCCGGGCTGCTCGCCGCGGCGGCCCTCATCGCGGCGGCGTCGCTCGCGTTCGCGCACGACCCGAAGAAGAAGATCACGACGGGGATGATGGAAGGTTGTGGCGAGCACAACGCGGCGGCGATGAAGGCGAGCGACGACGTCAGCATGCACCTCGCCGAGGCCAAGCGCTCGAATACTCTGGCCGAGATGCGCACCCACGTCGAGGCGGCGGACAAGGCCATGACCGAAATGAAGAACCAAATGTCGATGTGCATGGAGATGATGGAAACGAAGCAGGGCGGGAAGGCGGGCGCCGGGATGATGGGTAGCGGGACCTCCGCCGAAAAGAAGTCGGCCGCAAAGGTCGTCGACCCCGTGTGCGGCATGGAAGTCGAAATGGCGAACGCGCCGACGACGACCTATAAGGGCAAGACTTACTACTTCTGCTCCGAAGACGATAAGGCGAAGTTCCTGAAGAACCCCGAGCAGTACGCGAACAAGAACCCGTAGCTCATCGAGCACGGCCATGGCGGCCTCTCTTCGTCCGGACGTGTATCATCCGAGCTCGATGCGCCGAGCTGGTGGGGCCCTCCTCCTCGCGATCCTGGTCGGCGCTCTGCCCACCGTCGTGAGCCTCTGTGAATTCCGTTGCACGGCGCGCCCGGTCGCCGCTTCTCACGCCGATCCGCCGCCGTGCCACGGGACGGGACACCCGGGCAAGGCGGCGCCCCGGAGCACGCCCGAAGGACACGATGATTGCGCACGACACGTCCTCCTCGCCCGGGGCAACGCGCCGGGCATCGACGTCCGGATCGACCGCGCAATGCTTGCCGTCGTTCTCCCGCTCGATTCGTTCCGCGTGACCCCGGATCAACGGTTGGAGAACGAGAAGCTCGCATCTGCGGACCTCTCGCCTCCATTCGGCCGAAGCTCCGACATCCTGCGGCTCTAACCTTCTCAAACGATCGTTTCTCGTGGACGTGGATCCTCCGCGTCTCAGACCACTTGTCGTTTGAGGTGACTCAGGTGATTTCTACGGACGGAGACACCCTCTCCCCCATTTCAGCCGGATTCGCGCCACGGGAGGCGATCAAAACGTTTTTGTTTGCCGTGTTCCTGATCGGCGTTCTGACTCCGAGTCGCGCGATCGCCCAGCACGAGCACCATGCGCCGCCGACGGCGACACCGACTCCGGCTCCGACTCCGTCCCATGAGCATGACGCCACACCTTCGCCTCCGCCGTCACCGCACGAGCGCCATGGAGGGCCGACTCCGATGGCTCCGATGGCTCACGAGCACGGAGAAACGGCGGCCCCGGAAACCGACCGAAACCTGTTCCAGTCCGACATGGCGCTCATGACGGGAATGACCCCTCAGGATCCGATGGATGGCATGGCGATGCCGGGCTGGCATTTCACGGTGCTCGGCGTCGGTCGACTCGGGTACAACCACCAGGGTGGGCCCTCCGGCGACGACGCTTTCGAATCGAGCAACTGGAACATGGTCCATCTCGCGCACGATCTGGGGCGTGGGCGCCTCTCTCTGATGCTGATGAACTCCCTCGAGCCCTGGACGTTCGAGAAGCGGGGCTCGCCCGAGCTCTTCCAGACGGGGGAGAGCTACCGAGGGCGTCCGCTCGTCGACCGCCAGCACCCGCACGACTTTTTCATGAACCTCTCGGCGACGTACCGTCTCCCGATCACGACCGATTCCGCGGCATGGTTTCAGGTCGCGCCGGTCGGAGAACCGGTGATCGGGCCGACGGCGTTCATGCACCGCGCTTCTTCCGGAGAGAACCCGACCGCGCCGCTCGGCCACCACTGGCAGGACTCGACGCACATCTCGTTCAACATGGTCACGGCGGGGTTCGGGTGGAACGCGGTCTCGATCGAGGGCTCGGCCTTCCATGGCGCCGAGCCCGACGAGCATCGCTGGGACATCGAAGGCGGAAGCATCGACTCGGCGGCGGGGCGCGTGAAGTTTCGGATGGACAGCGGCTGGTCGGCGCAGGTCTCCCACGCATTCCTTCACGACCCGGAAGAGGCCGTACCCGGAGACCTTCACCGAACGACGGCGTCCATTCACTATGGAGCCGAGGGCGACCGGCCGTTTGCGGCCACTCTCCTCTGGGGCCGCGACGACGAGGCTCACGGCGCGTCGGACTCCTTTTTGCTCGAGGCGGCCTACCAGTTGACGGGCGCCGACCACGTCTACGGTCGCGCGGAATGGGTCGAAAAGGACCGGCGGCTGCTCGAGTTCAAAGGAGCGGAGGTCTCACCCGCAATCGAGCTGCCGGAGATCGCTCGGATCGGAGCGCTGACCCTCGGATACCTCCGAGACTTCGTCCTCGCTCGGGCACTCCGCGTCGGTGCGGGAGCCGATCTGACGGCATACAGTTTCCCCTCGGCTCTGAAACCCGCGTACGGCGACTCTCCGATTTCCGCGCACGTATTTCTCCGCGTTCGATGGGGGCAACCGCACGGCACGATGGATCACTCCGGGATGAGGATGGGAGGCGCCGAGGATCGATGAGAAACACGACCGAGAAGGGCCTCTGGCTCGTTCACCTGGGAGGCATCGTCGGCTTTCTTCTTGCCGGCAGCCTCGTAGCTCACGACACCTGGATTCTCCCCAATCGCCCTCGCGCGGTTCCCGGGCAGCAGGTCGCGTTCGATCTGACGAGCGGGATGGCGTTTCCAGCCAACGAAGTCGGCGTGAAACCCGACCGCCTGGCGCGCGCTTCTGGCAAGCTGGGCGAAAAGGTCTTCGACCTCGCCCTCGAAGTCAAAGGGAAGAAGGCCCTGCGCCTGAAGGCGCGCTTCTCCAAACCGGGCATCGCCGCCGTCTGGGTCGAATCGAAACCGCGGGCACTGGAGTTGAAGCCTGCCGAGGTGAAGGAGTACCTGGAAGAGGTTGGGTCGTGGGATTCCGTCGGACGCAAGTGGGAATCCGCGGGAAGCGGACGCTGGCGCGAGTCCTACTCGAAACACGCGAAGACCTACCTCCGGGTCGGGCGCCCGGACGCGGACGACTCGTGGTCGCGGCCGGTCGGGATGGATCTCGAGCTCGTGCCGGAGTCGGATCCGACGAAAATCTCGGCAGGGAAGGAACTCGGCCTTCGACTCGTGAAGAACGGGCGGCCCGTTCCGGACCTCGCCGTCGGCCTCGTTGCCGCAAACGCGAAAACCGGATCGCTCTCGAAAACCGACTCGGAAGGACGGGTTCGGTTCCGGTTCCCGCAAAGCGGCTGGTGGCTGATTCGTGCCACTCTTCTCGAGCCTTCTTCCAGGCCGGACCGGGATTGGGAGTCGCGTTTCACGACTCTCACCGTTTTCGTCACAGCGAAATGACGACGGCGGCGATTCCTCGCACCGAGACCCGGGATCCCGTTTGCGGGATGACGGTCTCGCCGGACTCTCCCCATCGCGTCGAGTACGCGGGCCGGACGTACCTGTTCTGCAGCGCGGGCTGTCTGTCGAAGTTCAAGGCCGAACCGGGCCGCCATCTCTCTGCAGAGCCGGCTGCGCCATCGGATCGTGTGAGGTCGCCGGAGACGTCCGCGACCAAGATCGAATGGACTTGCCCGATGCACCCGCAGATCGTCCGGGACCGGCCGGGGAACTGTCCCATCTGTGGGATGGCGCTCGAGCCCCGGACCGTGACGCTCGAGGAGCCCGAGAACCCGGAGCTCGTGGATATGACCCGGCGACTCCGGGTGAGCGCGCTCCTGTCCCTTCCTTTGCTCGTCGTCGCGATGGGTCACCTGATCCCGGGCGATGCGATCGGCCGCCTGCTGCCGCACGGCGCGCGGAACCTCGTCGAGCTCCTGCTCGCCTCTCCCGTCGTTCTGTGGGGAGGCCTTCCGTTCTTCGCCCGGTTCCGGCAATCGCTCGTCCAACGCTCTCCCAACATGTTCACGTTGATCGGAATGGGAGTCGGTGTCGCTTACGCGTACAGCGTGGTCGCGACGATCGCACCGGGCGTCTTCCCGGCCTCCTTCCGCGATGCGATGGGACAGGTCGGCGTGTACTACGAGCCGGCCGCCGTGATCGTGACGCTCGTCCTCCTGGGGCAGGTCCTGGAGCTCCAGGCACGCAGCCGGACAGGGGCGGCGATCCGGACGCTGCTCGGTCTGGCACCGACGACGGCTCGTCGGATCCGTCCGGACGGCAGCGAAGAGGACGTTCCCCTCGGCGACGTCGAGGTCGGCGACCTCCTTCGCGTGCGGCCCGGCGAGAAGGTTCCGGTCGACGGCGTGATCGTCGAAGGTCGAAGCGTTGTCGACGAGTCCATGGTCACCGGCGAACCGATCCCGGTCGAGAAAGTGCCCGGAGCCCGGGTCGTCGGCGGCACCGTCAACGGCACCGGCTCATTCATCCTGCGCGCCGAGCGCGTCGGCGCCGAGACACTGCTGGCTCGGATCGTCCGCATGGTCGCCGAGGCGCAGCGCAGCCGGGCGCCCATCCAGAGCCTCGCGGATCGGGTCGCGGCGGTCTTCGTGCCCGCGGTGGTGGTGATCGCCGCTCTGACGTTCGCGATCTGGGCGCTCCGGGGTCCGCAGCCCCGGATGGCCTACGCGATCGTCAACGCCGTGGCCGTGCTGATCATCGCGTGTCCCTGCGCGCTCGGACTCGCCACCCCGATGTCCGTCATGGTGGCGGCGGGAAAGGGGGCGACGGCCGGCGTTCTGTTCCGGAACGCCGAGGCGATCGAGGTCCTGCGGGAGGTCGACACTCTCGTGTTCGACAAGACCGGTACCCTGACCGAGGGTCGGCCGGTGCTCCAGGCGGTCGAGGTCGCAGCCGGGTTCAGCGAAACCGACCTGGTCCGACTCGCCTCCGGTCTGGAGCTCGCAAGCGAGCACCCGCTGGCGGCGGCGATCGTCCAGGGAGCTGGCGAACGAGGTGTCGCGCCCGCAAAGACGGAATCCTTCGAATCGCGCACCGGGTCGGGCGTCGCGGGAGAGGTCGAGGGACACGTCGTGGCGCTCGGCAACCGCCGTCTGCTCGAAGAGGCGGGCGTTGAGACCGGGGAGCTGAACGAGCGGGCGGAGACCCTGCGAGCGTACGGTGCGACCGTTCTTTACGCGGCGGTCGACGGAAAGCCGGCAGGTCTCCTGGCGGTCGCCGACCCGATCAAGCCATCGACGCCCGAGGCCGTGCGCGATCTTCGCGGGGAGGGCCTCCGGCTCGTGATGGTTACCGGCGACAGCCAGACGACGGCTCAGGCGATCGCGGGGAAGGTCGGCATCGACGAGGTGATCGCGGAGGTCCGACCGGAGGAGAAGCTCGAAGTTGTCCGACGTCTTCAGACCGAAGGCCGCATCGTCGCGATGGCGGGAGACGGGATCAACGACGCGCCCGCGCTCGCGCAGGCGAACGTCGGAATCGCCATGGGCACGGGCACCGACGTCGCGATGGAAAGCGCCGACGTCACGCTGGTCAAGGGCGACCTGACGGGAATCGTGCGCGCGCGCCGCCTCTCGAAGGCCACGATCCGGAACATCCGGCAGAACCTCTTCTTCGCCTTCGTGTACAACGCCCTCGGCATCCCGATCGCCGCCGGTGTGCTCTATCCGACGTTCGGGATCCTGCTGTCTCCGATCATCGCGGCGGCGGCCATGAGTTTCAGCTCGGTGTCCGTCATCGCGAACGCGCTCCGTCTCCGGCGAGTCCGACTGTGAGGCGGGGGCGTCCTCGAGCCTAGAGGACCGCTTTGCGCCGGAACTGGCGCAGCCCGAAGGACAGGAACAGAACGTCGAAGACGACGAGCGCCAAGAAGATCCACTCCTTGGGCAGGTGCGGGAAGCGGGGGACGAGGGTACTGCGGAATCCCTCGCTCGCGTAAACGATCGGGTTGACCAGCACGACCTTCTGGAGAATCGGGAAGGTCGCAAGCGAGCTCCACGGGTAGTAAGCGCAGCCGAAGAAGATCATCGGCGCGATCACGAGGGAGAACATCAGGCCAATCTGGGTCTGGCCGACGCTCGTTCCGAGCACGAGGCCGACCGACGCGGCGAGACAGGCGACGAGGATCGTCAGCAGGAGGAATTGGAGCGGTGTCCCGAACGAGAGGTCGACGCCTTTTCCCATCACGAGCCAGGCCGTCGGGATCACGACGGCTCCGGCGGCGATCGCCTGCAGCATCCCGGAGACGACCTTCTCGATCGCGACCCATTCGATCTCCATGGGGGCGAGGAGCCGGTCCTCGATCTCCTTCGTGAACTGGAACTCGGACACGAGCGGCATCGCCACCGACCAGACGCCCGAAAGGAGCATCGCGAGCGCGATGATCCCGGGAAGCAGCATGCTCTTGTACTCGGGTCGGATGAGACCGGAGGACGTCATGACGCGTCCAAATACGAAGACGAGGAGCATCGGCTGAAAGAGCGTCTGGAGAAGGAGCGGCACGAAGTTGCGGCGGGCGACGTGCGCGTCGCGGTGGAGCATCGCGAAAAACGTCTTGGGGTTCAATCCCGGAGGCTCCGGCCGGTGTGGTGGAGGAAGAGGTTCTCGAGCGACGGCTCGGAGATGCGGACGTCGCGGATCTCGACGCCCGCTTCGTCCGACAGCCGCGCGATCTCCGGAACGAGAGCGCCGCCGCGGTCCGCGTAAAGGTCCAGGGCCCCGTTCCCCGCGGTCCGAACCTCGGTGACTCCCGGAAGCTTCTGAAAGACCGCGACGAGCTCCGCCGGAGCCGCCGCGAGTTGCAGCCGAACGAGATATCCGCCGGGGATCGAGCTCTTGAGTTCCTGCGGCGTACCGAGCGCGATCAGGCGGCCGTGGTCCACGATCGCCACACGCGAGCAGAGAGCGTCGGCCTCCTCCATGTTGTGGGTCGTCAGGAGGATCGTCGTACCGCGCTCGTTGTCGCGGCGGATGAGCTCCCACAGGAGCAGGCGGGTCTGCGGGTCCAGGCCGGCGCTCGGCTCGTCCAGGAAGAGCACCTGCGGCTGGTGCATTAGGGCTCGGGCGATCGAGAGTCTCTGCAGCATCCCGCCGGAGAAGCCGAGGAGCAGCTGGTCCGCGCGATCGCTGAGCTGGAACCGTTCGAGAAGGTCCTGCGCGCGCCGGGCGCGCTCCGGCGCGGGAACGCCGAAATACGCGCCGTGAAAGGTCAGGACCTCGCGAGCGGTCAGGGCGAAGTCGAGGTTCGGCCGCTGCGGCACCACCCCGATCAGCCGCTTGACCGCGACGCTTTCCTGCCAGACGTCGTGCGGTCCGATCCACGCGCGCCCGCCGGTCGGCCGTATTCGCGTCGTCAGGACTCCGACGGTCGTCGACTTGCCGGCGCCGTTCGGGCCGAGAAGACCGAAGATCTCCCCGGGCGAGACTTCGAGCGACAGACCGTCCAGCGCCTTGACCTCGAACTTCTGCTTCGGGCCGCGCCGCGCGCCGAGACGCACGCCGAAACCCCGTCCGGCCGCCGCGGTCGGTGGGGGAGACGTATAGGTCTTCCGCAGGTCCTCTGCGCGAATGCCGATGGCCATGGAGTGCGCGAGGCATTGTAGCCGCGTGCCTCGAAAACAAACGGGCGGGAGCGTCGCGCCCCCGCCCGGAAGATTCACTGATGAAAGGTCAGACCCTGGCGACGTCCCGCATGCGGGTGAGAATCTGCACGATCGCATTCCATTCGTCGGCGAGATCAGGCCCGACGTTCATCCGCCGCATCTCCTCCTGCGCCGCCTGTGCGTCTTCGAGAAGGTGGACGACCTGTGCACGCAGCTCCGAGCTACCCAGCTGGTTGTTGTCGATCTGGTCGCGGAAATAGCGTGCCTGCTCGCTCAGGTGCTGAATGTTCGAAGCGTATTCGCGGCTGAAGTTGTAGCGCCCGGCGAGGGAAGCCGCGCGCGCCGCTCGCTCGTCGAGCTCGTCCGCGAGGTCGCGGATGTCCGTCGTGCGGCCGTACCCGCCGTACGGATCTCCGTAGGAGCCCGACCGGTGCGGGTCGGGTACTGAGCCCGGCGCCGGGTGTCCGTAATCTCCGGGATAGGCATTCGGATTTCGGTCTCCATATCGACCGGGGTATCCGTATCCCATGCCCGCCCGGTACTCCGACGCCATCTGGTTCAAGAGCTGGGCGACGCGGTTCCAGTCCTCGGCCGTGTGTCGGTCGACGAACCGGGCGCGCTGAAGCCTCCTTTGAACGTCGCGCGCGTCGCGGAGAAGGTGATCGATCTCGTCGTCCACCTTCCAGGGCTGAGTGCGATAAGTGTCCATTCGCTCGTGGAAACGCTGCGCGCGCTCCGCGAAGTGATCGATCGACTTCAAGAAATTCCGATCCCGGCGGAAACCGCGATAGCCGCCCTGTTGAGCCTGCGCCTGTTCGTTGGCGTGCTCCGCCAACTCCCCGATCTCGTGGGCGTATTGACGCATCCGTTCGTAGCTCGCATTCGAGAGTGTGTCGCGCCGGTAGCGCTCCGAGTATTGCGCCTGGGCCGTCGGATTGATGGCGATCCACCCGAAAAGCGCGAACGCGACTGCGAACAAGCCGGCGTGTCGTGCTTTCCCAGTCTTCTTCATGGTTCAATACCTCCGGCCATCGTGAAGGCAACGACGGGGCCAACTCCGGCGCCCGTGTTTTCAAGGGCTTGCAGGGGAGGCTACCCGGGCGATCGTCCTCTCAGGAGGACGCGTGTCGCGGGACCGGTGGATCAGCCCGGGAGCTCGGCCGCCGACCGGACGACGTCGCCGACGGCTACCCCGCCGCGGTAGCTCCCGAGGAACGTGAGCCCCGGATTCTGCCGCTCGGCCTCCGCGAGTTTCTCCATTCGGCCGGCGTGTCCAAATTCGTACTGGGGGATTGCGCCGGGGTAACGGGTCACGGCGATGAGCTCGAGCGAGCCGGGCAGTCCGATCGCCGCGAGATCGTGGGACGCCGCGTCCATGAGAGCCGGGTCGGAAAGCTCCAGCGCGCCGGGATCGCGCGCGCCGCCCAGATAGACCGTGAACAGCGCGCGTCCTGCGGGAGCCCGTCCCGGAAAGAGCGCGGACGACCAGATCGCGCCGAGGATGCGCCGGTCCCTCTGCGGAACCACGAGGTGTCCGAATCCCTCGAGTCGTGGAGGGGCGGCCGCCGCGACGTGCAGGACCGCGAGCGGGGCGTGCGGGATCGCGCGGAGTGCGGACGATGCCTCGGGCGCGAACGCGTCGACCAGCCGCGCAGCCTCGGGCGCGGGCGCTGCCAGACAGACCCGGTCCGCTCGAACCTCCTGTCCCGGCACGGACAGCCTCCAGCCGTCGCCCGAGGGGACGAGCGAGTCGGCGCGGCGGCCGAAGTGCGCGGCGGGACCCAGCTCCTCCGCCAGCCGCCGGGGAAGCGTCGACAGCCCGCCGCGAAACGAGAGAAGCCCGCGATTTCCGCGCGGCGCCGTCTTCGGGCGGCTTCTCCGGGCGGCGAAAGCCCCTCGAGCAACGCTCCCCGACGTCCGCTCCCAGCGGGCGAGGGACGGAAATGCGTCGGCGATCGCCAGCCGGTCCGCACGCCCGCCCCAGATCCCGGAGACGAAGGGCTCGACGAGGCGCTCGGCGACCTCCCGGCCCGCGCGACGCGCGAAGAAGTCGGCGACGGTCTCTCCGGCCGTGTTTCCGCGCGGAACGAACGGCTCCGCGAGCAGCCGCAGCTTTCCGCGGGCCGTGAGGAGCCGCGTTGCGACGAACGCGGCCGGCGAGGCGGGCAGACGGTGCAGTCGCCCGCCGAAGTCGATGAATCGGGGCGTGCGGGGATCCGCGAGGAGGGCTTCGGACTCGAGACCGAGCTCCTCGACGATCCGCCAGAGCTCCGGCGTCGGTCTCACCGTATTGGGTCCGAGCTCCAGGAGGTAACCATCACGCTTCTCGGTCCGCACGACGCCGCCCGGCTCGCGTGACGCCTCGAACAGAAGGACCTGTTCCCCGCGGGCCGCGAGAGCGCGCGCGCGGACGAGTCCCGAAAGGCCGCCGCCGATGACGGCGGTCGTCACTGCCAGAACGCGCGCCGAGACGACGCGATGTCCGCCAGCGCGGCGAGAAACGTCGGCTGGTCGTTCAGTCCCGGCGTCCTCCGGAACTCTCCGATGCCCGCCCGACGCGCCGCTTCGCCGAAGAGCTGGTCGATCTCGTAGAGCGTCTCGACGTGGTCGCTCACGAA
>Ga0075423_10003334_pt1 | contig 14772 bp, 14 predicted proteins | sample SoiMethybrSBSTD2_FD_80114 | JGI IMG/M metagenome (GOLD analysis project Ga0075423, IMG submission 80114) | Bulk soil microbial communities from a Populus tree surrounding site in Tennessee, USA - Soil MetaG P. TD hybrid SBSTD2 | ecosystem: Environmental > Terrestrial > Soil > Tree plantation...
AACGGCGGCGACGACCGCCAACCGAACTGGTTGCTCAACCTGCGCGACAATCCGAACGTCGAGGTCACGATGGACGGCCGGACGCGTCCCATGCGGGCGCGCGTCGGCTCACCCGAGGAGAAAGCGGAGTTGTGGCCCCGCGTCGTGGCCGCTCACAAGGGCTACGGGCAGTATCAAGAGCGCACCGACCGCGATATCCCGCTCGTGATCCTCGAGCCCTAGATCCGTGGACGATGACGGCGGGCTGTCGGGACACGCCCGCATCGGTGAGGGGCGCGAGGCCGAGATCTATGCCTGGGGCGAGGGGACCGTCCTGCGGCTGCTGCGCCCCGGCGCGGACCCTACGGATGTCCGACGCGAGGAGGCGGCCATGCGCGCCGCCGGTGCAGTCGGGCTCGACGTCCCCCGCGTTCGGGGCGCTGCCACAGTGGACGGTCGGCCCGGCGTGATCATGGACCGGGTCGATGGGCCCGACCTCATCACGCTCATGGGTCGGCGTCCGTGGACGGTGCCCCGGGTCGCACGCATCGTCGGGAAGGAGCACGCGGCCATGCACGATGTGGCGGCGCCCACGGAGTTGTGGAGCCTGCGGGAGATGGTGCGGTGGAAGATCGAGAACGCCGATGACCTGCCCGCCGAGCTCGCGGACTTCGCGCTCGGCCTCCTCGACACACTTCCGGACGGCGATCGTCTCTGCCATGGCGACTTCCATCCCGGCAACATCCTGATGGGGCCGAGCGGCCCGGCGGTGATCGACTGGATCGGGGCAGCTCGAGGTGACCCTGCGGGCGATCTGGCGCGCACCCGGCTGTTGCTCCGGCAAGGCGATGTCCCGGACCACATGCCGGCATTGATCCGACGGATGCATGCGATCGGTCGCGACGCGTTCCTTCGTCTCTACGTGCGCGCGTACGCGCGCGCCAGGCCGATCGACTCAGCGCTCGTTGACCGCTGGGAGGTCGTCCGCATCGCCGACCGCGTTTGGGAGGGCATCGACGCCGAGCAGCCCCTTCTTCTCGCCGAACTCAGGCGCCACTCGACCGAATCAGCCTGAGGTGAGCCAACGCGGCAGTCTCCTCCGTCGACGGGCCCTACGCTCGGGATTGTGGAAGCGGAGACCCGCTACGCGCGGAGCGGCGATGCGCACATCGCGTACCAGGTGCTCGGCGAAGCCGGTCCCGACCTCCTCTATCTGTCGTCGGGCACGATCTCGATCGACTCGATCGACGAGGAGCCGGGATTCGCGCGGTTTCACCGGGGCCTGGCCTCGTTCAGCCGGTTGATCCGCATGGACCTGCGGGGCGTCGGCCTGTCGGACCCGATCGACCCGTCGGTTCCGCCGTCGCTCGAGCAGTGGGTCGGCGATGCGCTCGCGGTCCTCGACGCGGTGGGCTCGGAGCGCGCCGCGCTCTGCGGCGCCGACGAGGGCGCCCTCGTCGCGATGCTGACCGCAGCGGCCCATCCGACGCGGACCGCGGCGCTGATCCTGCTCAACGCGTACCCACGCCTGCGACGCGACAGCGACTATCCGCCCGGGCTTCCCGATCACCTCGTCACGAGGTTCACACAAGCCGTGCTCGCCGACGACGGCGCGGAGACGTCGTTCGCCGACATCGAGGTGTTCGTGCCGTCGGTTGCCGACGATCCTCGATTCCGGCAGTGGTGGCGGCGGGCCGGCAACCGCGGCGCGAGCCCGGCGACGGCGCGCGCCCTCGCCCAGACCCGTTTCCAGAGTGACCTCCGGCCCGTGCTGCCCGCCATCCAGGCGCCGACGCTCGTCGTCCACCGGAAGGGCGATCGCGCCGCTCTCGTCGGGCACGGTCGGTACCTCGCCGATCACATCCCGGGAGCGCGCTACGCGGAGCTTCCCGGCGACGAGCATCTGCCGTATGTCGGCGACAGTGACACGATCGTCGCCGAGATCGAGGAGTTCCTCACGGGCGCGCGCGGCGTAGATCCCGATCGCGTCCTCGCCACCATCCTGTTCTGCGACATCGTTCATTCCACCGACCTCGTGAGCGAGCTCGGGGACCGACGCTGGCGCGATCTGCTCGACGCGTATTACGCGATGATCCGCCGTCAGCTCGAGCGGTTCGCGGGTCGCGAGATCAACACGACCGGTGACGGGCTCCTGGCTACGTTCGACGGCCCCGCGCGCGCGATTCGCGGCGCGCAGGCGATCCGGGACGGCGCCCGGCAACTCGGGATCGACGTGCGCGTCGGCCTCCACACGGGCGAGGTCGAGACGATGGGCGACGACATCGGCGGACTTGCCGTCCACCTCGCCGAGCGAGTGTGCGCCAGCGCCGACCCGGGCGAAGTGCTGGCGTCGCGCACGGTGGTGGACCTGGTCGCGGGATCGGGTATCACCTTCAGCGATCGCGGCGAGCACGAGCTCAAGGGTGTGCCCGACCGATGGCAGCTCTACGCCGTCACCTCGTGAGCCGATGCACACCCAGAGAAGGAGGCGACGCACATGGCGATTGACTCGCACGAGCAGGCCGTGATCGACGCGGTGCCGAAGGAGCTGTTCATCGGGGGCGAATGGCGTCCGGCGGCGTCGGGCAAGGCGTTTGCGGTCGAGGATCCGGCGACGGGCGCGTCGCTGTGTGACGTGGCGGACGGTGACGCCACCGATGCGATTGCGGCGCTGGACGCCGCCGCATCCGTCCAGGAGAGCTGGGCTGAGCATCCGCCGCGAGAGCGCGGCGAGATCCTTCGCCGCACGTATGAGCTGCTGACCGAGCGCATGGATGACCTCGCGCTGTTGATGACCCTCGAGATGGGGAAGCCCGTCGACGACTCGCGCGCCGAGATCAAGTACGCCGCCGAGTTCTTTCGCTGGTTCTCGGAGGAGGCCGTGCGCATCGACGGTCGCTACACGGTCGAGCCTGGCGGCAGCGGGCGGTTGCTCATCCTGCGCCAGGCGGTCGGGCCCTGCCTGTTCATCACACCGTGGAACTTCCCGACGGCGATGGGAACGCGCAAGATCGGGCCCGCGGTCGCAGCGGGCTGCACGATCATTGTCAAGCCGGCCGCCCTCACCCCGCTGTCGATGCTCGCGCTCGCGCAGATCCTCACCGAGGCCGGCCTCCCGCCCGGCGTGCTGAACATCGTGACCTCGACGAACGCGGGGGCGACGACCGGTCCGGTGCTCGAGGACCCGCGGCTCCGCAAGTTGTCGTTCACGGGCTCGACCGAGGTGGGCCGCCGGTTGATCGCGGCGGCAGCGCCCCGGGTGCTGCGGGTCTCGATGGAGCTCGGCGGCAACGCGCCGTTCCTCGTCTTCGAGGACGCTGACCTGGACGCCGCCGTCGACGGTGCGGTCCTGGCGAAGATGCGCAACATCGGCGAGGCGTGTACCGCCGCGAACCGCTTCCACGTGCACCAGTCGATTGCCGACGAGTTCGCGGCGCGACTCGCCGAGCGGCTCGGCGCCATGCGTGTCGGGCGCGGCACCGAGGCAGACGTCCAGGTGGGCCCGCTTGTCGAGGAGAAGCAGCGCCAGAAGGTTGTCGAGCTGGTCGATGACGCCCGTGAGCGCGGGGCCAAGGCGCTGGTGGGCGGGGAGGCGCTCGACGGGCCGGGCTACTTCTACGCGCCGACCGTGTTGCGGGACGTCCCTTCGGACGCGCGCGTGCTGCGCGAGGAGATCTTCGGCCCGGTGGCACCGATCGCGACGTTCATGTCGGACGACGAGGCGCTTCGCGCCGCCAACGACACCGAGTTCGGGCTCGTGTCATACGCCTACACCCGCGATCTCGACCGGGCCTTTCGCGTGATCGAAGGACTGGAAACGGGCATGGTGGGGCTCAACCGCGGGCTGGTCTCAAACCCGGCGGGGCCCTTCGGCGGGGTGAAGCAGTCGGGGTTCGGGCGCGAGGGCGGCCATGAGGGCATCAACGAATACCTCGAGGTCAAGTACGTCGCAGCACAAATCGGCGGGTAGGTTGCTCGGGCGGGAGCCACGAACAACTTGCTGATCAGCGAGATCGGAGGAGCGGGCATGGCCGGGTCGAGCGCAACTTTGCACGAGTCCCCTGAGAGGCTTGGGCCGGAGAGGATCGACCGCCATCGGGCGACCGTCTCGATCATGGAGGAGCTCGAGGCGATCGACTGGTACGACCAGCGGGCCGCCGCCAGCGACGACGACGAGCTCCGCGCCGTTCTCGAGCACAACCGGGACGACGAGAAGGAGCACGCGGCGATGGCGCTCGAGTGGTTGCGCCGCCGCGATGCCCGCCTCGACGAGCAGCTCCGCAAGTACCTGTTCACCGACGGCTCGATCACCGCGAAAGAAGACGAAGCCGCCGCCGGCGGTGAAGTGGACTCCGGTTCGCTCGGTATCGGCAGCCTGCGTACGGAGGAGACGTCGTGAACCATCTGCTGCGCGAGCTCGCGCCGGTGTCGGGGGAGGCGTGGGGCGCGATCGACGAGGAGGCGTCCCGCACGCTGCGCCATTTCCTCGCTGCCCGCAAGGTGGTGGACTTCTCCGGTCCACACGGCTGGGCCCACTCCGCCGAGACACTCGGTCGCGTCGACGCCCTCGGCGCGGCGCCGGCCGCGGGGGTCGACGCCGCCATCCGGCGCATGCAACCGCTGGCCGAGCTCCGCACGCCGTTCGAGCTCTCCCGCCGCGAGCTCGAGGCCATCGACCGCGGCTCCCGCGACTACGACCTCCAGGTCGTGATCGACGCCGCCCGTCAGGCCGCGTCTGCAGAGGACGCCGCCGTCTTCCACGGCTATGACGCCGCCGGCATCGCGGGGATCAGCGACAGCACGCCGCACGCGCCCATCGTCATCAGCGACGACTACAACGACTACCCGGGGACGGTCGCCAGGGCGGTCGCCATGCTCCAGAGCGCGAGCATCGGGGGGCCGTTCGCGATCGCGCTCGGGCCGCGCTGCTACACCGGCGTCATCGAGACGACGGAGCACGGCGGCTACCCGGTCCTCGAGCACATCCGGCTGATCCTCGGCGGCCCGGTCGTGTGGGCGCCGGCGGTGGACGGCGCGGTCGTCGTGAGCCTGCGCGGCGGCGACTTCCAGCTGACCTGCGGGCAGGACTTCTCGATCGGGTACGTCGACCACGACGCCGACTCTGTGCGCTTCTACGTCGAGGAGAGCATGACGTTCCGCTCGCTCAGCCCCGAGGCGGGTGTCGCGCTCGTCTACGGCGACTGATTGCGCATGTGGCAACGAGCGGTCCGCATCGGCGGATACGTCCTGATCGGGTTCGTGATCGGTTCGTTGATCCTCGGCACGATCAAAGGGAACCCGTTCCTGACGAACGTCGTGTACGGGTTGTGGACGGGGGCGATCGCGGGTGCGATCGTCGGGGTCCTCGTGTTCGGTGTCCTGGCGGCGCGCCGGCGCCCGTAAGCGTCATCCGAGCGGCCGCGGGTCGCTCTCCTGGATCGCGTGGAACACGTCGGGGCCGATCGGCAATGGCGCGCAGCCGTGGTTCTCCTCACAGACGCCGTCGAAGCGCGCCGCTGCTCCTTGATGACAGCTGGCGCAGTTGCCGCCGAAGCGGTTGACGACGTCAGCCGTTCCCCGCTTCTCGATGGTGGTCCCCATCGGGGTGACGGAGAGGAAGAAGAACTCCCAGTCGCGCGTCGCGGGGCTGAATCCCTTGTGGCGCTTCACCATCGCCTCCTGCGGCACGAGCTGGATGATCGTGCCCACCGGGTACGTGCCGCCGTTGGGGGAGTTGGCGACGGCGAGCGCCTGGTCGAGGTGGCCGAGCCGGTTGTCGACGTAGAAGTTCCGAACCTTCGTCATCGTGTGCAGGTTGCGGAAGTCGCCGGCCTGCGCCACGAAGTCCTGGCGCGGCTTCGGCGCGGCGGCCTGGTGGCCGGAATCGCCGCCACTGCAAGCGCCGAGCCCCACGGCGACGACGACCGCGATCACGATCGCGGGTGTCCACGTGATCAGCGCGCGCCGGATCGCGCTCGGCAACGGGTCCCCCCTGGTCGTCAGGCTCCGGTGCTAGTACGGCCGCGGGGCGCGAGCGGATTGCGGCTCAGCGCCCGAAGTCCTCGGTGGCGTAGAGGTCGCCGCCATTGCACGCCACGCCGATGCCGACCGCGCTGAAGTTCCCGAGGATGTTCGCCCGGTGCTCGGGTGAGCTCATCCACGCCTGATCCATCTGCGCCGCGGTGATCCCGCAGCCGCCGTGGAGGATGTTCTCGCCCAGCCCGGAGTACCCGGCGTACGCCGGGTTCTGGAGGATTGCGTCGAGGTTCTGGTGCGAGTAGTCCCCGCTGACGGCCATGTAGTTGCTCCAGTCCTGGGCGAGCCCCCCGAGCTGGTCATGCCATTGGACCGGGCCGAGTCCGTTCGCGGCCCGTTCGTTGTTCACGAGGTAGTAGAGCTCCTGGGCCTGCGGTTGCGCGCTGCCGAACGGCACCGGGGTGGCGGCGGGTGCCCCGGGCTTGAAGGGCGCGCACGCCGCGAGTGCGACGACGGCAAGGCCTGCCGCCAGCAATGCGGCTCTGCGGGTCCAACGCATGCCGCGTTCATCGGCACCGGGCTGCTCACACTGAAGACATTGAATCGGGAAGATTCGTCAGAAATCGGAACGCGCTACTCGGGGCGGAGCAAGGGACGAAATCGGTCCAGTAGTCCGTCGACGCCCGCGCCGTGGAGCGTCATGCCGCCATCGACGACGATGTTCTGCCCCGTCACGAAACGCGCGAGATCGGAGCTCAGGAACACGACGACGTCGGCAACGTCCTCGGGCGTCCCCACCCGAGCCAGTGGCGTCTTCGCCGCCATGTGCTCCGCCATGCCGTCCATGGTGAGCAGCACATCGGTGAGCCCGGTGTGGATCATGCCGGGCGACACTGCGTTCGCCCTGACGGACGGCGCGTACTCGTGCGCTGCGTTCGCAGTGAGCGCCACCACGCCTGCCTTCGCCGCGGAATAGGGGGCCTCCCCGGCGGAGGGCCGCGTACCGCTGATCGACGCGGTGCTCACGATGCTGCCGCCTCCTCGCGCCAGCAGGTGTGGCGCGGTCGCCTTGATGCCGTGGAACACGCCTCCCAGGTTGAGGCGCACGATGCGGTCCCACTCGTCGACGGGCCACTCGTGCACCTCCGAGAGGCTGCTGGCGCCCGCGTTGTTGAACACGGTGCTGAGCCCATCGAGCTTGGCCGCGGCGTCGTCGACGGCGGCACTGAGCGCGTCGTAGTCGGTGACGTCGACCGCGTACGCGAGGCCGTCGATCTCCTTCGCGACTTGCTCGGCGGCGTCGCCGTTGACGTCGACGACCGCGACGCGGGCGCCTTCGTCGGTCATGCGCCGGCACGTCGCCCGCCCGATACCCGATCCGCCTCCGGTGACGACCGCACGACGGCTGTCGAGGAGCCCCATGTGCACCTCCGTGTGAATCCGCATCGTAGCGACGCGTTCCAACGCGCCGCGATGACGGGTCCGCAGTCGACCAAGATGGAACGAGATGGGGAAGGCGACGCTGAAGGGAATTCTTGCTCGCAAGCTGCGGCTTGCGCTGACGACGCTCGCCGTCCTCCTCGGGGTCGCGTTCGTGAGCGGAACGTACGTTTTGACCGACACCATGGAGCGGTCGTTCGACGTGATCTTCCGGCGAACCGTGACCGACGTCGATCTCGTCGTGCGGGCGCGTGATCCGTACACGGGTGGTGGCTCACAGAGGACGCGCATCCCGGACGCGAGCCTGGCGCGGGTGCGTGCCGTCGACGGTGTCGCGACTGCCGACGGGACGACGTTCGGGTATGCGCAGCTCGTCGGTCACGGCGGTGACTCGATCCAGAACGGGCTCGCGCCGACGATCGGGCTCTCGTGGCCGGAGTCCGGAGCGGGCCCTCTCGAGCTCGCGCACGACGGCAAGAGCCGGGCACCTCGCGGCGACCGCGAGGTGCTCGTCGACGAAGGCACGGCGCGGGCGAACGGGTTCAAGGTCGGCGATCGCGTCCGCGTGCTCCTCCAAGGACCCGCCCAGCGGTTCACGATCGTGGGTCTGTTCCGTCTCAAGGGCCAAGCCGACCTCGGCGGCGTGACGGTCGCCGCGTTCGACCTGCCCACGTCGGAGCGGGTGCTCGCGTCGCCGGGCGCGCTCGACGCGATCTACCTCACGACGGATCCGGGCGCCGTCCCGGGGGCCGTCTCACGCAATGTCGCGGCCACGCTCGGCTCGAACTACGAGGTCGTCCCGGCGGCAAAGCTGGCCGAGGAGCGCGCCGAGCCCGTCAGGCAGGGCGTGGGCAACCTCCGCCTGGCGTTGGTCGGCTTCGCGGCCGTCGGGCTCGTCGTCGGCTCGTTCATCATCTTCAACACCTTCGCGATCCTCATCGCGCAACGGACGCGCGAGCTCGGCTTGCTCCGAGCGCTGGGTGCCAGCCGAGCTCAGGTCCTGTGGTCGGTCGTGCTCGAGGCCGCGATCGTCGGGGTCGTGGCGGCCGGGCTGGGTCTCGCCGCCGGGGTCGGGCTCGCGGCGCTCTTGTTGCGAGCGGTCGGCTTCGCCCGGATCGGCCTCGGCGCGCCCGAGGCGACCCCGGTGCTGCTCACTCGCACGGTCATCGCGGCCGTGATCGTCGGCGTCGTCGTCACCGTCGGTGCGGCCCTCATTCCCGCGGTGCGTGCGGCGCGCACATCTCCCGTGGCGGCGATCAACGACTTGCCGCGCGTCGGGTCGGCGTCGCTGCGCCGGCGTGCTCTCGTCGGTTTGCTCATCACGCTTGCAGGGATCGGCGTGCTCGCGCTCGGTTTCCAAATCGACGCCACGCAGCTCGCTCAGCGAATGCAGGTCGTCGCCGCCGGCGCGCTCCTCGCGTTCTTCGGGGTGGTCATCCTCGTTGCCGCGTTTGCACGTCCTATGGCGCGCATCATCGGATGGTTCCTCTCGCGGGGAAGCGTCACCGGCCGTCTCGCGCAAGGCAACGCGATGCGCAACCCGCGCCGCACCGCGGCGACGTCGGCGGCGCTCGTCGTCGGCTTGACCCTCGTGTGCCTGGTCGCGATCGTCGCCGCCTCCGTGAAGTCGTCGATCCGCACCGGCGTGCAGGAAGGCGTCCGCGCGGACTACATCCTCAGTGCCAAGGGGCTGACCGGGTTCTCGCCCCAGGTGAGTGCCCGCGTCGCGTCGCTCCCCGCCGTCCAGGCGAGCACCGGCTTGCGACTCGGCCGGGTGCGGATCGGCAGTCGTCAACAACTTGTCGTCGCCGTCGATCCGGCCGCGCTCGGACGCGTCCTCGACCTCGACATCCGCGCCGGCGGCACGCAAGGGATGGCGACGGGTGGCATTCTGCTGTCGCAGGACGAGGCCCAGCACTCCGGCGTCGGGCCCGGTGACCGGATCCAGCTCATCTATCCGCTCGTGGGCCCGGTACAGGTGCCGATCGCCGGCGTGTACGCCCGCAAGCAGTTCACCGGCGCGTACCCGGTGCCGCTCGGAGTCGTGTCGACCGCGAGCGAGGAGCAGAACTTCGGCGGCGTGCAACAGGACACGCTCGTCTACGTCAAGGCGAAACCGGGCCAGAGCGGAGCGGCACGCCGCCAGATCGAGCACGCCATCGGCGCCGACTTCCCGAACGTCGACATCAACTCGCGCGCCCAGTTCCAGAACTTGCAGGAGGGCACGGTCGACCAGTTCGTCGCCGGGCTCGTCGCCCTGCTCGTCCTGTCGGAGATCATCGCCGTGCTCGGCATCATCAACACGCTGCTGCTGTCGGTCTACGAGCGAACGCGGGAGCTGGGACTGCTGCGGGTCGTCGGCATGTCGCGGATCCAGGTGCGCCGCATGGTGCGGGGCGAGTCGATCATCATCGCCGTCATCGGGTGCGTCTTCGGCCTGGGGCTCGGGATCTTCTGGGGCTGGGCGTTCACGACGGCGTTACGCGAGCAAGGCCTTGATCGGTTCGACGTGCCGCCGCTGCAGATCGCCGCGTTTCTCGTGTTCTCGGTGATCGCGGGGTCCGTCGCCGCATGGCTGCCGGCGTGGCGCGCGTCGCGTCTCGACGTGCTCGAGGCCATCGCCGAGGGGGTGACCGACGTCAGGAAGGGTCGCGGGTGGGTGTCTCGTCCGCGACCTCAGTACTCCGCCCGACGAGCTCGATCGCGGCGAGGTAGACGAGCAAGAGCAGCGCGAGCACCAACAGCGTGAGCGGGCGCGGGCTGCTCCAGACGAACAGGATCAGGAACGCGACTACGACGCCGGCGACTCGGAGCCCGACCTTGTGCGCGGCCACCCAGGTGCCGACCGGCCCCGGCGTCCAGCCGACCTCGTCGGCTTTGCGTCCGGCCCCGCCGATGAGGCTCTTCGCGCCCTCGCGAATTCGCACCGCGAGCCGCGACGGCCCGGACAGGAACGCCGCGAGGGCAACGATGATGCCGAGCGCGGCGATGACCCGGATGCCGTTGCGCAGATAGCGGACGAGTATGTCGAAGGCAGCCCCAGCGGCGTCGTGGTTCTTCGCCACGCTGAGATATGCGGATCTACCGAGCGCGAGTAATGCAGCGGTGACGGCCATCGCGATGACGATCCCGAGCGCCCACCGCATCAGCGTGCGCCGTCGGTTGCCCGAGAGCGCGAGGGCGGCTCCGAGCAGCACGAAGACGAGCACGACCAGCACGATGCGCAACCGGTCGAGCAGGTGGACGGCACTGCGCGCCTTTTGGAGCTGACCGGCGTCGAACAGCTCGACCTGGAGGTTCTTCTGCTTCTTGGCGACGCTGTCGAACACCGTCACGCCGCGTTGGTCGAGCCTTTTGACCTCTTCGTCGATGACCGCCGAGAGGTCCAGGACGACCTTGTCGTTCTTGACGGCGATGTTCTTACCCTCACCCGTCAGCAACTTGACGACCTGAGCGTGCGCGCGCCTGTTGGCCTCTTTCCATACGGTCGCGAACTGCTCGGTGGCGAGCACGCGCTGAGCCGCGTCGTGCGTGAACGTCTGGACGCCCGAGCTGAGGGGGCCGGCGAGGAATTGCGCTCTCTCGGGGAGGGCGTCCTTCGCCTGTGCTTCGACGTCGACCTCCTGGAACAGGCGGTTGGTGGCGCGCTCGGCCACCAGGTCGGTGATGGCCCTGTTGTGTGCCAGCGGTGCCACGGTGTCGACGTAATGGTTGGTGTCGAGAACGAGGTTGCGGACCCAGATGGACAGCCCGGCCAGCGGCACCAGCACCACGCTCACGATCACGAGGATCGCGACCAGGGCCCGCCGCCAGCGCGGCAGCCGTTTCGGGGTCTCTGCGGGCTCGGTGCCGGCGGTCATTGCGCGGCCATCACCTTCCGTCTCTCACAGCTGCGAGGGGCTGATATGCAGGATTTCCCCCTCCGGCTCACGTTGCATCACCCCGATGGGGTGATTGGCCCTCGGCCGCCTCCTCGTTGCGTGCGTTCTGGCGCTCCCAGAGCGTCGCGTTGAGTATCACACCGGCCACGAACAGGCGACCGATGAGGAAGAGCGAGAGCAGGAGCGCGGCCGCGACACCGAGGGCACCGTAGGTCTCGGAGGATTTCGAAATGCGGTACGAGATGAAATACACGTTGACGAGGTGGATCACCTGCAGGCCCAGACCGATCGTGAGTGCACCGGGCAGCAAAGCTGTCCAATGCGTGGACGGCCGGGGGAGGATCCAGAGCCCCAGGAACGCGAGCCATACGTATGCAATGCCGATGAGGAGGGTTGCGATCACCCCGGGGCCCGGCGACTCGTGCCGAATGGCGGTGGCGACGAAGGTGACCGTGAAGAACGCCGCGATGAGACCGAGCACACCCAGGACGGCCAGCGGCTTGCGTCCGAGCGGACCGGCGGGGACGCCCCACACCAGCGCGCTCACGGTCCGGAACGCCTTGATCGCGCCCAGGCTCGCCAGGTACAGCGCCGGGATCCCGATGAGCAGCACGATGAACCGGGCGTGCTCCGCGTCGGCGGCGGCTGTCGACACAGACTTGGAGGCCAGCCCGACGACCCCGAGCTTGTCGGCGAGATCCGCCGAGTTGTCGTGATCCGCGGCCTCGAGGAATCCCAGGCCTCCGACGATCACCAGCGTGAAGGGGAGCAACCAGAGGAAGAGCCGGTACGCGAGAGCGCCGGCGAGCAGGAAGCCGGCGCGCTCTCGATCGCGCTCGTACGCGCTGAGCGTCGCGTCCACGCTGCGCACGCGCGGCCGCCTCGCCTCGATCGCAGCCCGCGCCGTGTCGACCCGTTCGCGTCCGCTCGCCACGAGCCGCTTTACGCGGCCGTCGCTGCCCACGCTCCATGTTCGCGGAGATCGACGCCGGGGGAGTGGAATGCCACCCGCTACCATCGGCGCCTCACCGGGCGGTTAGCTCAGGGGGAGAGCACTTCCTTGACGCGGAAGGGGTCAGAGGTTCAAATCCTCTACCGCCCACCACGAAGCTCCTGATCAGCCGCTCGAGCCCGCCACCTCGAAGAGCAGATCGATCGTCATCCGATCCGCGCCAGGCGGACGTGCACGGCGGACGGTGAGCTGACGAGCTCGACGCATTCGTAGCTCCCGGCCGCGTCGCCGAGATCGTCGAAGAGCCGCTCCCCGCCGCCCAGGAAGATCGGCGCGATCGCCACGTGCAGTTCATCGAGGAGGCGGGCCCGGAGGAACTGCCGGATCGTGCTCGCCCCGCCGGCGATCAAGACGTCTTTGCCGCCGGCGGTCTCCCGCGCTTGCTCGAGCGCCGCCTCGATGCCGCCGTCGACGAAGTGGAACGTCGTGCCGCCCTGCATCGGGATGGCCGGATGGGGGTGGTGAGTGAGCACGTACGTGGGGTGGTGGTACGGCGGATCGTCTCCCCACCAGCCGGACCACTCCTCGTCGCCCCAGGGTCCTCGGATCGGACCGAACATGTTGCGCCCCATGATCGTGGCGCCGATCCCGTCGTGGCCCCTGGCGGCGAAATCGTCGTCGACGCCCGTTTCGCCGCCGCCCATGCCGAGCACCACCCGGTGGCCGGTGCGCGTTGCCAACATCCATTCGTGAAGGCTTTCGCCGCCGATGCCGAGCGGTTCATCGAGGCTCTGGTCGGGCCCTGCCCCGTACCCGTCGAGCGAGATCGTGAAGTTGTTGACGCGCACCTTCGCCATCGTTGCCTCCGTCGGGCTCGGTGATGGGTGCATCCACCGTGGATGCACCCACCCGAGAGTCGGAGCTGACGACGCGATTTCGACATCAGCCCCGGAGAGAACGCGGCGAGCGACCGCTTGTTGTGAGGCTCAGGCCGCCTCCGGCTCGCCGTAGACCACCAGGCCGTACACAACCAGCACGGCCAGGAACATGACGACGAGCGACGTGATCGGGAACACGAACACCCACAACATGTTCGAGACGACCGCGATCGACCCCAGGATGATCCCGACCCATCGTGCGAGCTGCGAGCGGTAGAACACGCCGATGCCCGCGAGCACCAGGACGATGCCGAGGATCAGGTAGTACCAGCCCCACCCACCGAGCTTGTCGGCGTACAAGAGCCCGTTGATCTTGGTGTCGGAGCGGTCGAGGGCCCACAAGCCGTCGACCACGTCGAGCAGCCCGACGATGATCAGCATCACGCCGGCGAAGGCCCGCCAGCCGGCGCCTTCATTCCTAGTCTGCATTGCCATTTGTCGCCCTCCGTGCCGAGGCCGCGCCCGTCGCAAGCCCAATGCCGCGATGCGACGCAGTGCCACGTTTGTCGTAACCCAGGCCGTCGACCGTTACAAGCACCTGACTGTGGATAAGGGTCGGGGTCCTTACCGAACGGTAAGGGCGTAGCCTGTGAAGAACGAAGCGTTTGGAAGGGCGCCCTGGTGTTCATCGACGGGTTCGTGCATCAGATCCCGGATATCGATCCGGCGGAGACGAGCGAGTGGCTCGACTCGCTCGACTCGGTGGTCGACGTCCGCGGGAAGGCGCGCGCTCGCTACCTGCTGACCCGGCTGATGGAACGTGCCCGGGAGCAGGGGGTCGGGGTCCCGTCGACGGTCTCGACGCCGTACATCAACACGATCCCGCCCGAGCAGGAGCCGTGGTTCCCGGGCGACGAGCACCTCGAGCGCCGCATCCGGGCGTTCATCCGATGGAACGCGGTCGTGATGGTCGCCCGGGCGAACCGCCGGTTCGAGGGCCTCGGCGGCCACCTGTCGACCTATGCGTCGGCGGCGTCGCTGTACGAGGTCGGGTTCAACCACTTCTTCCGAGGCAAGGGCGACGGCGGCTTCGGCGACCAGGTCTTCATGCAGGGCCACGCCGCCCCGGGTATCTACGCCCGCGCGTTCCTCGAGGGCCGGATGACCGAGGCCGACCTCGACCGGTTCCGTCAGGAGATCGGGGGCGGGCTGCCGAGCTATCCGCACCCGCGGCGACTGCCCGACTTCTGGGAGTTCCCCACGGTGTCGATGGGGCTGGGCCCGATCAACGCGATCGCCCAGGCGCGCTTCAACCGGTACCTGATCGATCACGAGCTCGCCGACACGAGCAAGGCGAAGGTGTGGTGTTTCGTCGGCGACGGCGAGATGGACGAGCCCGAGAGCACAAACGGCTTGTCGATCGCCGCCCGGGAGAACCTCGACAACCTCATCTTCGTCGTGAACTGCAACCTCCAGCGACTCGACGGTCCCGTGCGCGGCAACGGCAAGATCATTCAGGAGCTGGAGGCGATCTTCCGCGGCGCCGGTTGGAACGTCATCAAGGTCGTCTGGGGCCGCGAGTGGGACGACCTCCTCGCGCGTGATTCCGACGGCGTGCTGGTCAACAAGATGAACACCACGGTCGACGGCGAGTTCCAGAAGTACG
>Ga0075423_10003335_pt1 | contig 14771 bp, 11 predicted proteins | sample SoiMethybrSBSTD2_FD_80114 | JGI IMG/M metagenome (GOLD analysis project Ga0075423, IMG submission 80114) | Bulk soil microbial communities from a Populus tree surrounding site in Tennessee, USA - Soil MetaG P. TD hybrid SBSTD2 | ecosystem: Environmental > Terrestrial > Soil > Tree plantation...
GCGGCTTGCCGTTCGTGCGATCGAGGACGTAGAGATAGCTGGTCTTGCCAACGTGCGCGATGGTCGGCACGCGGCGGCCGTTTTGCGTGGTGTCGAAGAGACCACCGGCGGTCGGCATGTCGGAATCCCAGATGTCGTGATGCACGGTCTGGAAGTGCCAGAGATACTTCCCCGTCTGCGCATCGACGGCGACGATGGAGTTGGCGAACACGTTGTTGCCCGGGCGATCGCCGCCGTAGTAGTTGGCGGCTGGACCCGAGATGGGCAGATACACGATGCCGCGCGCCACATCGACGGGCGCGGCGAACGCCCACATGTTGGTCCCCGAGCGATCCTTCCAGCCGTCGCCCCATGTCTCGTTGTATTTCTCACCGGCGTTCGGCACCGTCTGGAATTCCCACAGCTTCTTCCCGGTGCGGACATCGAACGCGCGCGGATTCCCCGGCGGACCCTGCGGTACTTCGTTCACCGCCGCACCGATGATCGCGACATTGCGATAGATCGTCGGCGTGCCGCCGTACGGAACGCCGACGTTCACTTCACCGTTGTCGCCGAAGCTGCTCGCGGGCATGCCTGTCGCCGCATCCAGCGCGAAGAGACGCGTGTTGCTCATGAACAGCACGCGCGGGGCGAGCGTGCCGTCGCCAGGCCAATACCCGACTCCCCGCGCAGAGGCTTGCGGTCCGGGCGGCGGCCCACCACCGCGCCGTCCGCCGCCGCCTCCACCGCCGCCAGCGAGACCTGGAGGCGGCGCGGCCGGCGTTGTTGTCGGCGCCTGTGCGTCGGTGACCGGAGCAGGCGGCTGCGCGACCGATTTGATCGAGTACGACCACACCGTCGCGCCCGTACTTCCGTCCAGCGCGACAACCTGATTGCCATTCGAGATGAACATCACGCCGTTGACCACGAGCGGCACCGACGAACCGCCGCCGGTCATCTTGAAGGTCCACGACTCCTTGAGCGTTGTGACGTTGCTCGCGTTGATCTGCGTGAGCGGCGAATACCGCGTCGCCGCGAGATCGCGATTGAGGTTGGGCCAATCGCCTGGCGCGACCTGATCGCGCTTGTCTTGCGCGAGGACGACGGCGATAACGAGCGTCGTGATGAATGCGATTGCGGAGAGTTTTTTCATAATCATCGTCACGCCGGGCCTGAAGAACAGGCCCGGCCTACACTGTCTATTTTCTCGGAAGCGCGTACGCGATATAAGCGCCTGGCTGCTGCGGTGCTCCGCCTCGGCCCCGGCCCCGACCACCGGCCGCTTCGGGTCCGCCGGCAGCGGCGCGACCTTCCGGACCGCCCGCAGGAGCGCCGGCCTGAGGCGCGGGTCCACCGAAACGCGGCGGGAACAAACCAGCGCCCGCAGCCACCGGGAACACGATGAACTGACGGCCGCCGACTTCATACGTCGCAGGCACGCCTTCTGATCCGGTCGGGAGGTCCTTCGTCCAGACGATCTTGCCGTTCTCGCGATCGTACGCGCGCACCGTTCGATCGGATGCGGTCGCGACGAATACGATTCCGCCAGCGGTGACGAGCGGTCCGCCGCGTGGCATGTGCGCGCCCGAATCGGCCTTGATGCCGAGCTCCGCAGGCGCGGTGACTCCGCCATCGGGAATGCGCCATTTGATCTCGCCGGTGTTGAGATCGTACGCGGTGAGCTCGGACCATGGCGTGTTAATAGGCGTCAGACCGTTAGTCGGACTCTGCATGAAGTCGTACGGCGACGTGTAGCGCGCGGATCCTTTGGCCGCTGCTGCCTTGGCGTCGGCCATCAGTTTCGCCTTCTGGTCCGGCGTGATGATGGGGCTACCTGGGCCGCCGGCGTTCGCCGTTGGCTCTTCGTTGCTGAGGATCAGCCGCATCAACGTCGGCATGTTCTTGGCGACGACGTAGAACTCGCCTTTCACAGGATCGACCGCACTGCTGCCCCAGTTCGCGCCGCCGTTGTGACCAGGAAGCTCGATCGTCCCCTCGAGACTGGGCGGCGTGAACAGCCCTTCGTTGCGCACGTTGCGGAACAGCTCGCGAAGTCGTGCTTTCTCGGCCTCGGGCAGATACGGGTTGATGTCTTTCTCGGTGAACGACTGCCGCGCGAATGGCGGCACTTTCATCGGGAACGGCTGCGTCGGTGACGTCCACTCACCCGGCACATCGCTCTGCGGCACTGGACGCTCTTCAATCGGATAGATCGGCTTCCCCGTCATCCGATCGAACACATAGAGGAACCCGAACTTCGTGGCTTGCGCCACGACGTCGATGCTGCGCCCGTTTTGTTTGATCGTCAGCAGCTTCGGCGCTTGCGGCAGGTCGTAGTCCCAGAGATCGTGGTGCACGAGCTGGTAGTGCCAGAGCCGCTTGCCGGTGCGCGCGTCGAGCGCGACGAGGCTGTTGGCGAACAGGTTGTTGCCTTTGCGATTACCGCCGTAGAAGTCGAACCGCGCGGTCCCGAAGGGAATGAACGCGATGCCACGTTGTTCGTCGACCGTGAACTCGCTCCAGTTGTGCACGCCGCCCGCAGTGCGGAATGCGCCTTCCGGCCACGTGTCGTACCCGAACTCGCCAGGGTGTGGAATGCTGTGGAAGACCCACGCCACTTTTCCCGTCCGCACGTCGTACGCCTGCACGTCGGCCGGCGTGGCGTCGTAGCCCGCTCCTTGCGCCGGCAGCGACATGATGATCAGGTTCTCGAAGATGCGGCCCGGATTGCTCGTCTGCAGCGGATTGCGCGCCTCGCGCCAGAGCGCCTGACGCAGGTCGACCTTGCCGTTCGTGCCGAACGAGAGAATCGATTCGCCGTTCTTCGCATTGATCGCCGTGAGCATGCCGGCATTCAGATACAGCAGGCGGCGATCCGATCGATCGGGACTCTCCCAGTAGTTCAGGCCGCGGGCGCCGATTGCCCCCTGGTTGGCGTGACTCCAGATCTCTTTCCCGGTCGCCGCATCGAGCGCCACGATCGAGTTGCCCGTGCCCTGGACGTACATCACTTCGTCCACGACGATCGGGTTGAAGGTGATGTTGCCGTTGACCGGATAGGTCCACGCCACTTCCAGCTGCGAGACGTTCGACTTGTTGACTTGATCGAGCGCCGAATACTGCGACGAGTGCGCGCCGCCCTGATACGCCGTCCACGTCGTGTACGGCTTGGCCTTGCGCGGCCCACCATTCTGAGCGGCGAGCGTAGCCAGCCCGACGAGGGTCAGGATCACCAGGAATCCACCAAATTTGCGCATGGAAAGAAGAGTCCTTTCGACAGCGGATCTTACCGTATGGCCCGTATAATACGACCCGACTCGGCATCCACACGGAGCGCATGATGACGAAGCGACCGCTCGTAATCCTTGGAGCTCTACTCGTTATCGCGACGGTACTGCTGGTGCACTCGCCGCTGATCGCGCAGCAGGCCGTTCCTCCGCCGCTCGTGATCACGGCCTATAACGGCGGACCACCGATCGCGTACTCGATACCGAAGACGCCGTGGGGCGAACCCGATCTGCAAGGTGTCTGGTCGAGCGACGACACGTCGGGCATTCCGATGTCGCGGCCGCAGAATGTGACCGGCCTCTATCAAAGCGACGAACAGTGGGCGGCAAGACAGAAGCAGACGCAGCAGGGCGTGCAGAACGCGCTCAACGCGATCGGGACGTTCCGCGGCGACTACGCGCGCCGATCGTTCCGTCAGACCTCGCTGGTCGTCGATCCGCCCGATGGCCGCGCGCCGCAGCCGACTGACGAAGCCCGCAAGCGCGCCGCGCCGCGCGATCGCGGCACGTTCGGCAACGGACCGTTCGACACCCCCGAGGACTTCACTCTCTACGATCGCTGCATCACGCGCGGCATCATCGGCTCGGTGCTCCGCGTCGTCTACGGCAACGGCAACCGCATCGTGCAGGCGCCGGGCATGGTCGCGATCAGCTACGAGATGGTCCACGACACGCGCGTGCTCTATACCGATGGCCGGCCGCACCTCAATCAGTCGATTCGCCAGTATCTCGGCGACTCGCGCGCGCGTTGGGAAGGCGACGAGCTCGTCGTCGAAACCACCAATCTCACCGACAAGACCAGCATCGGCCTCAACGGCAACGGCCTGCGCCACAGCGACAAGATGAAGATCTACGAGCGCTTCAAGCGCGTCGCCAACGACATCATTCAGTACCAGATCACGATCGACGATCCCGTGACCTACGGGAAGCCGTACACCCTGTCGTTGCCGTTGACGCCGCTCGAGGGCAACGTGCTGCTGCCCTACGACTGCCACGAGGGCAACCTTGCGGTGTTTCAGTCGCTCAGCGCCGAACGCGCCGAGGACAGGGCGCTCGCCGAGGATCTCGCCAAAGGCATCAAGCGCGAACGGCGCGGCGTCCAGGAAAGCGGCGCAGGCGGCGGCGGTGGCGGACGCGGCCGCGGCGCTGGCGCTGGACGCGCGGGTGGCGCGGGTGGACGAGGAGCGGGTCGAGGCGATCAGGCTCCGCCCGAAGGCGATCAGGAGAGATAAATGCGACGACTCCTCATATCAGCGTGCGTATCTGCAGCGATCGCGATGATCGCGTCGCTGCCGATCTCGGGTCAGAGCAAAACGCCACCACTCGTGATCACCGCGTACAACGGCGGCAATCCGATTGCCTACACGGTTCCAAAGACGCCATGGGGCGATCCCGATCTTCAGGGCGTGTGGAGCAGCGACGATGCGACGATGCCGATGTCGCGGCCGATGAACGTCAACGGTCGGCTGTATCTCAACGACGAGGAATTCGCCGCACGCCAGAAACAGATCCAGACCGGCGTGTCGAACGCGGAGAACGCGGTCGGATCGTTCCGCGGCGACTTCGCGCGCCGGGCCTTCCGGCAGACGTCGCTGATCGTCGATCCGCCCGACGGCCGCATGCCGCCGCCGACCGAAGACGCGAAGAAGCGCGCCGCGCCACGCGATCAGGGCACGTTCGGCAACGGCCCCTTCGATTCGTGGGAGGACTTCACGCTCTACGACCGCTGCATCACCCGCGGCATCGTCGGCTCAGTGATGCGCGTCGTCTACGGCAACGGCAATCGCATCGTGCAGGCGCCGGGCATGGTCGCGATCAGCTACGAGATGATTCACGACAGCCGCATCTTCTACACAGACGGCCGGCCGCACGTGGGCTCGGCGATCCGGCAGTATCTCGGCGACTCGCGCGCACATTGGGAAGGCGACGTGCTCGTCGTCGAGACGACGAACCTCACCGACAAGACGAGCATCGGGCCGAACGGCAACGGGCTGCGCCACAGTGACAAGATGAAGATCACCGAGCAGTTCAAGCGCGTCGCGAACGACATCCTGCAGTACCAGATCACGGTCGACGATCCGGTGACCTACGGAAAGCCGTTCACCTTGTCGCTGCCGCTGACGCCGCTCGATGGCGGTGTGCTGCTGCCCTACGAGTGTCACGAGGGTAACTACGCGATCCGGCAGTCGCTCGGCGCCGAGCGCGCCGAAGACAAAGCGCTTGCCGACGATCTGGCGAAGGGCATCAAGCGCGATCGACGCGCTATCCAGGGAGAGCTCGACGTCGGTGGACGTCCGATCGGTGAAGGTCGCGGGGGCCGAGGCGGCGGCCGCGGCGGTCGCGGTGGCGGCCCTCCGGTCGTCGATCCGGAGCGCGCGCCGCAGAATTGATCGACTGCGGGTCTTCAGATCCGCCGGTCGCGTTAGTGACGTTCCATACCTTTTGCCTTCAAGGTTGCCGCGGCGTCGGGTCCTGAGAGGCAGGCGATCAGCGATCTGCCTGGGGCGGTGTCAGTGCTGTTGGTGCCTGTCGCCGCCGCGAACGACACGTAGTGCTGGAAGCGTGCGGGCAGCGGACCCACGAGCTCGACGCCGGGAGCGGGCAGGATCTCGCTCACGAGCGTAATCAGGAGTTCCGCTTTCCCGTCTGCCACATTGGCAGCGGCACGCACGGATCCCTGCTCGAGCATCGTCTTCGAGGCCATGGCTTTCGTGATGCCGAGCGCGTCCATCATCGACTCGATGTGCGGACGGCTTGCGCCATCACCGGCATAGGTGATCCCCTTCGCGTTGAGCAACGCCTGCTTCAAGACGTCGGGCGTCTTGATGTCTGGCTTCGACGCACCGGCGCGGGCACCGATGCCAATGCTCGACCGACCCAGCGGCGTAAGCGACGCGAGGGAGAGCTTGCCGCCCTTGATGAGATCGTCGATCGCTTCGCTCGTCATGACGGCGACGTCGAACGCCTCGCCCCCCTTCACGCGCTGCTGCAGCGACGTCGACGTACCGAAGTCGGTTCTCAGCTGACGGCCGATCCTGTTCTCGCATCGGGGTGCCAGATCCTCGAAGACCGCTCTGAATCCGTTGGAGGCGAGCACCTTCACAGGCGGTACAGGACCCTGACCCTGGAGCGGTGCGATCAACAACATCGCAGTTGAGAAGATGGTGAGACCGACGAAGCGCGTTTTCATACCGGGAGTATACGGGAGTACAGAAGAAGGGCCGGCCCCTTCGGACCGGCCCCAGTTACAGGTCCGGCTGAAGCCGGACACGACGTATTAAAAGTCGATCTGCGCGCTGACCTTCACGAAGCGCGGTGTCAGTACCGACTGTGGCGCAAGCCAGGCGCCGCCGGGGGCGAACGTCTGGTTGTAGGTCAGGATCGCATCCGAGTTGAGGATGTTGAAGATGTCGATCCCGACGTGCGTGCGCGTGCCGCCGAAGCGGAGCACCTTGGCGAAGCGAAGGTCCACTTCGTTGACGCGATCGCCCCATCTCTCGCCTGGGGCAATCAGATCGATCGGGACCGTCGCGCCCACCGCCACGGCCGGACGACCGAGTGCAGCGGTGACGTTCGCAACCGGCGCATTCCAGGTTGCGCGGAGAGGCGCTCCCTGATCGCTCCTGATCGTTCCGGCGATCAGCACGTCGACCTTCGGAATGGTGTACGACGCCAAGCCGGTCACCTTCGTGACGAAGCCCGGGTCCTGGTGGCAGTACGGGTTGGTCGGACCCAGAATCGCCCCGAAGAACCCCACGGACAGTTCGGGCAGGTTGGCGCGAAGGGCGCAATAGTCGTTCACGGTCTTACCGCTGTTGACGCCGGCACTCATCGACAGACCGTTCTTCGCCCGCGCGCTGAGATTGACCAGCACACCGTTGTACACCTGCGACTGGCGGCCGAAGTTGTCGGCGAACGTGACATTGTTGCTGGTTCCGGCTGCAAAACCAGCCTGCGTGATCGCCAGCAGACCCGGAATCGGATAGCCGCCGCCGTTCGGCAGACGAGGATCGGAAGGCGCCGCCAGTGTGTACTCCGTATAGTCCTGCGCACCAACCGCCAGATTGTCGGTCGTCGTGTAATGGGTCAGCCATCGGTGGAAATACCCCACCTCCACCGACACGCGTGGAAAGAGTTCCTGCTGCACCGATGCGCCGATCTGCCAGTCGCCTGGACGGATGTTCCAGCCGTTGAGAATGGCCGGATCGATCGCCGCGGTGGTGAGCGCGCTGGTTCCGAACGTCGGCGAATTCATGCGACCGCACTCGCCGTTGGCATCGACGAGGACAAGGTTGCACTGCGGCACGAAGTCACCCGGGATGCCGCCTGGCACGGGAGTGACGTCGTTCCACGTCCGGCTGGTTGTCGTTGCGATGCGCGAGATCGGGTTCGAGATCGAGTAGTTGCCGTTGAAGTTGCTGGCCGGCTCGAGATACTTGCCGAAATTGAACTTGAACGACGTCTTGCCGTTGCCGAACACGTCGTAAGCCACCCCGCCTCGCGGCGAGATGTCCTTGTAGGCGTTCACTCCCGGCGTCTCGGGGAACGAGAGCTGCGTGAGCAGGAAGTTGGTGGGACCGATCGTCTGCGGGGGCGAGTAGCTCCACGCGCGATCGAACCGCAGCGCGCCCTGCAGTGTCATCTTGCCCATCGTCCACTGATCCTGGGCGTAGAGCGCAGTGTACTTGACACGATCCTTGGTCTTGTAGACGCGAAGCGTTTGCGTCAGCTGACTCGGCACACCGTTGTTGAACGTGTAGGCGAGATTGGCGTCGTTACCGTGGTTCTCGATGTCCTCGCGGAGGAAGCCACCGATGTAGCCGATCTTCATGCTGTGGGCGCCGGTGACGTAGGTACCGGATGCGCGCCACGTGTTGGGGTTGTCGTAGTCTTCGGCCCAGTTCGCCGAACGATATTGCAGTCCGGCGAGGCTGCGCACGTCGATGACGCCGTCACCGTTCGTGTCGTATCCGCGCGACGCCTGCTCCGTGACTCGAACCAGGCCTCTAGTCAGGTTTCCTGGAGCCTCGTTCGGTCCCCATCTGGCATCGTACGAACCGAGCCCCGCCTCGAGCAGCAGCTTGTTGGTGACTGGCGACGACCATGTGAATTGCCGATTCTGCACCAGCAGGTGCAGATACTGCGCAGTTTCCGGAGACGTCGTCGCGGTCAAGCCGCCGAGACCGAGCGCCCCGACGACTGCCCCTGAGTCGGGCTGCGTGCGGCACCCTTCGGACGTCCCCGCTACGGCTGCGCCATTGCAGGGGACCTGCCAGTCCCAGTGGACGTTGAATTTGTTGCGCGGCGATGCCTGTACCGTGAAGCGCGTGCTGAACAACTGGAAGCTCTCCGCGCCTTGCGCTGTCCTCGTGGTGTCTGGCTCGTACAACCACTTGCTGGCATCGTTGGCATTCTTGTTCGGGAACACGCCGGGAATCGTGCGCCATTGTCCTTCGTCCCGCGCGGTCGCGTAGTACCAGATCCGATCCTTCATGATCGGCCCGCCGACACCGCCGGCGAAGTCCCATTGCTTGACGAGTGAGCCTGGCGTCGACAGACCGGCGTTCTTCAGCGTGTCGGAGTAGTTGCTGCCAACCATCCCCGAGCTCACGCCAGACAGGTACACCTGCCCCGATAGGCTGTTGCCGCCGCTGCGAGGAACGATGCTGAGCGTCGGGCCACCGACTTCGGCTTCACCGAGACCGCCCGACGTCGTGGTCACCACTTCCTGCGCGTTCGAGATATCCGCGACGTAGGTCGAGACGCCGCCGCCGTTGAGCGCAGCGCCCGTGTTGAGACCATCGACCTGCATGCGCCCTTCGTTGCCGCGACCGCCCATGCCGCCGAAGACGGTCATCTGCGGGGTGATCTGTACGTCTGCGCTCGCTCCCGCCTGCGTGACGATACCGGGAATGAGTACCGCCGTCGCCGCCCACGATCGCGCCGTTGGCGCACTGGTCAGCAATTCGTGATCGAGCGTCGTCTGCCGACGCACGCTTTGCGTGTCCACGATCGGCGACTCACCAGTAACGGTAATCGTTTCCTGAACGCCGCCGACCTTGAGGTCGGCGTTAATCGTCGCATTGAACGATCCGGTCAGCTCGATGCCTTCGCGCTTGACGGTGGTGAAACCGGTGAGCGTGAAGGTCACCGCATAGGTGCCTGGACGCAGATCGACGATTCGGTACTGACCGGAGCCGTCGGTCGTCACCGATCGCACTTTCTCGATGAGCGCCGGGCTCGACGCTTCGACAGTCACACCCGGCAGCACCGCGCCGGACGCGTCCTTGACTACTCCCGCAATTGACGCTTGGGCGTACACAACAGACGGCGCGAGGATGCACACCAACAGCACCCCGGCCAGCACGCTTACGACTCTACGCATCGGCAGTATCTCCCCCTGTTCAGGCTTCGTCTGCCCGCCGTGTATGACACCGATGATGATTTCGGAAGGATTCGGCCGGCCCCGCTGCCCGCCCTCCGAACCCGCTCTGACAAGCTGACCACGCAGCGTAAGAGGAAGATCGTCTAGTGTCAAGGAATTAGGCCTGAACTATAATGGCGCGCCTCATTCGACCAGGAGACTCTGTTGAAGAACCCGGCCCTCTGGAAGCTCGTCGCGATCGTGGTGCTCGCCCTTGGCGCCCTGCTGGTGGTATTCGGCATGAACCTCATGCCCACCCAGGAAGCGGCGATCGCCAAAGGATCGATCGCACCGTGGCGGTTGACCTGGGGAATGATCTGGTGCACCGTCGCGATGACGGTTGTCCTCGCGGGCTATCTGTTTACGGTTCGTCCTAAGTAAACAATCCGATCAGGCGCGACGGCACGGCGACGCCGCCGATCCACAGCAGGATCGAGACCAGCCCGACGACCTTCTGCACCATCGGGCTCACCCGCCCCTCGTCCGCCTGCGACACCATCCGCCGTACAGTCACGGTGTAGATCAAGGCGACCGGAAGCACGTACATCTTGATCCAGAAGAACTCGCTGAAGTACTCGCGCATGGCGTTCTGAATCAACTGGGGAATCCCGGTCGCGACGAGCCCCAGGAACCCGACGATGAGCCAGGGCCACGAGTCGCGTGCGACTTTGGCCACCGACTGTTCGCGCATCCCGAGCCCGAGCAGACGGATGTCGAGAATCAGAATCGAGCCGGCGAAGAGCGCCAGAAACACCAGATGGATGGCCTGGTCGAGCGGATAGATCCACAGTGATTCGCTGATGAACTTGGCGATCGAGCTGTCGTTCATCGCCTGAAAGTACGGCTGGAGCATGAGGTCCCCTTACTGATTTTGGAACCAGTTATAAGGAATGAGACGGCCCGACACGATCACGAAGGCCCACAATCCGAGTCCGAGGATGCCGGCCAGCTTCGCCCCGTACGGCGGAACCTTGTTGTCCCACGTGTCGACGTTGAAGTACTCGATGAAGTGGAAGGCCAAGGCGTTCACGCCCGCGATCACCATCAGCAACATCTTCATCCAGAAGAAGATGTTGGAGTAGAAGCGCATCGGATCGCCGTAGACCAGGATGAGGCCGGTGATCGCGCTGAGCGTCATGCCGAGCATCTGCCACGGGAAGAGCCGCTTCTGCAGCTGAGAGAACGGCGTCTGCATGTTGCCGATGCCAAGCAGCCGCAGGTCCATCATGATGATGAGCCCCGCGAACAGGCACATGCTGATGACGTGTGCGACCTCGAAGAGCGACCACACGTACTGCGATTCGCGGAGCGCGATGCTGTTCTCGCTGTTCGCGATCGTCTCGAAGACCGCGCGAATGGGCATGAGGAGTTCAGACATGAAAGCTAGAGATCCTTAGAAATAGTAAGAGATCGGGGATTCGGCCAACCGGCCGCCGAGTGTACCGCACGGCTGAAAGCAGGGTCAAGGCAGCGACGGCCCACTGATAAGATCGAAGAACGACGAGGACACCAACGTGCAGGATCTCACCACAGGATCGCTGACCGGGCACCTGCTGCGCACCACGGGCTTCATGCTGGTCAGCATGATCTTCCAGACACTGTACGTGCTCGTCGATCTCTACTGGGTCGGCAGGCTCGGCACGGACGCGGTGGCGGCCGTCGGACTCGCCGGCAACCTCACCTTCATCGTGTTGGCCGCAACGCAGATGCTCGGCGTCGGGACGACGACGCTCGTGGCCCACGCCTGCGGCGCACGCAATCAGCCGCGCGCGAACCTCGTCTTCAATCAGGCTCAGGTCTTGTCGATCGTCGTCGGGATGGTGTTTCTGATTGCCGCGTACGCGACGCAGTCTCCATATGCCACGGCGTTGAGCGCCAACGCCGAGACGCGTCGCCTCGCGCTCGAGTATCTGCTGTGGTTCATCCCATCGCTGGCGCTGCAGTTCGCACTCATCGCGATGGCATCGGCGCTGCGCGGCACCGGTCACTTCAAGCCCGGCATGATCGTCCAGACGGCGACCGTGATCATCAACATCGTGCTCGCGCCGGTACTCGTATTCGGCTGGGGCACTGGCGTCGCGTTCGGCGTGGGTGGAGCAGCGCTGGCGACACTCATCGCGATCGTGATTGGCGTCGTGTGGATGACGTTCTACTTTCTGCCGGCCGACGCCTACATCCGTTTCTCGCTTCGCGATTGGAATCCACGCGTCGATCTCTGGCGCGACCTGCTGAAGATCGGGTTGCCTGCCGGCGCCGAGTTCGCGCTGCTCGCGGTGTATCTCATCATCGTCTACATCGTGAGCCGCCCGTTCGGCGCCGCCGCGCAAGCGGGATTCGGCATCGGCCTGCGGATCGTGCAGGCCTGCTTCCTTCCGGTGGTCGCACTTGGCTTCTCGGTGAGTCCAGTGGCCGGTCAGAACTTCGGAGCGCGGCGTGCAGATCGCGTGAAACAGACGTTCAAGGTGGGCGCGACGCTGGCCGCCGCCGGCATGATCGTGTTGAGCGTCATCACCTGGCTGAGCGCGGACATGATGATGGGCATCTTCTCCTCCGACCCGCACGTCATCGCTGTCGGCGAAGAGTACCTGCACGTCGTCGCATTCAACTTCGTCGCGTCGGGTGTGATCTTCGTCGCCTCCAGCATGTTCCAGGCGATGGGGAACGCGATGCCATCTCTCTTCGCATCGGGCGCGCGCATCGTGATCATTGCGGTGCCGGTGCTGCTCCTCGCGCGCGCGGCTGGGTTCACGCTGCTATGGGTGTGGTACATCTCCGCTGGTGCCGTGGTCGTGCAGCTGGCACTCGCGTTGATGCTGCTTCGGCGCGAGTTCAAACGGCGCCTCAACTTCGCCGCCGACTCGAGCGCACATCTGCCGTCGCGCACGATGCCCGTGAACGCGATCGCAGAGTGACGAGTGATCTGTGATCTGACAGTCTGCACCAACGCACGAACGCCGGCGATCGAACGTTGTCAGGTGATCACCTGAGGCTCGAATTCGCCAACGCGTCCTATTGCAGCCGCACGAGAGTCCCACTCGCAGGACACGACGCGATCGCCTCTCAGTACACGTGGCCAGCGATGATGTTCACGCATCATGACTTGCTCGCTGTCATCGAAACGTCATTGCCCCGGCACATCCGGTGCATTACAGCGCCCGCATGCTTCGTGCGCGCGTGCTCGTCGTCCTGTTCGTTCTTTCGGTGTGTGGACATGAACTGATCGCGCAGAACGTGTCTTCTCCTCGCGCCGAGTTGAGCGCCGCGCCATCGATGCGTCTCACCGGCAGCGCCGACAGCAACAGCCCCGCGGTGTGGCAGCGCATCGGCGGACAGAATCAGATGCTCGTGCTTACGTCGATCGACGGGCGTCCAAGCTTGTCATCAGGAGCGCAGCTCCGAACGCTCGGTCAACCCTCACCCATCGTGATGAAGCCATGGCCTGGCGGCGGTGTCTGGATGGAGGCCGTCGTTGCCGACGACTACGGAACGCTCTACGGCTACTACCACAACGAAATGGGCGCGACGATGTGCGGCGACGACGGCAGCGACAAAGTCATTCCGCGAATCGGCGCCGCGCGATCGTGGAATCACGGCGCGACGTGGGAACCGCTCGGCCTTGTGCTCGAGGCGCCGCCCGGCAGCTACGATTGCGAGACCAATAACGTGTACTTCGTCGGTGGCGTCGGCGACTTCAGCGTCCGCCTCGATCCGCAGTCGCGCGATCTCTACTTCTTCTATTCGCAGTACATCAAGTTCGATCGACTGCAGGGCGTCGGCGTCGCACGTCTCGCGTGGGCCGATCGCGACAAACCCTCAGGCAAGGCGATGGTATGGAACTCGCGCACGTGGCTGCCGGCGCGCGCGATTCCGCTGGTGAATGGCCAGGTGCGATGGGTCTACCCCGCTGCTGTGCCCATCTTCCCAGCGGTCGAGCCGTGGCACGATGACGATACCGAGGTGGATGCGTTCTGGGGGCCCTCGGTGCACTGGAACAGTTATCTTCAGCAGTACGTGATGCTGCTCAATCACGCCAAGGACGCGGCGTGGAGTCAGGAAGGGGTCTACGTGTCGTTCGCGCCACAAATCGACGACCCGACGCTGTGGACCAAGCCGGCGAAGCTCCTCGACGGCGGTGCCTGGTATCCGCAAGTCATGGGCCTCGAAGATGGTTCGGGCACCGACAAAGAGGCCGGACGATGGGCGCGGTTCTTCATGGGCGGGATATCCGAGTACCTGATCCAGTTCGTGAAGTAACGCCGGAGAGCTTTTGGTATAAGCTCACGGGATGCCTTTCGTCATCACCGACCCCTGCATCGGCACGAAGGACTCCGCCTGCGTCGACGTATGCCCGGTCGACTGCATCCATCCGCGGAAAGACGAGGCCGAATTCGCCTCTTCGTCCATGCTCTACATCCATCCCGATGAGTGCATCGACTGCGGCGCCTGCGTGCCGGCCTGTCCGGTTGCCGCCATTTACGACAGTCCGGATTCGACGCCGGCATCTCAGAAGGCACTGGTCGAGGCTAACGCCGTGTATCGCGTCGGCGACGCCGGAGCGGTGGCGCAGGCCGAGGACATCGTCAAGGCGCATGTCTCCTCGCATCCGGATCTGATGGCGGTTGCGCCGACGGAACGAGCCGCAGCGCACGCCAAATAACCGTTCCGGAGTTCCCGCGTTCCGGAGTTCGAGTTTCTGATGGCTCGCGGTTGGGAAAGCAAGTCGGTGGAAGCGCAGCAGGAAGCTGCGACTGAGTCCCGACAGGCACCACCTGTCCGATCCGAGCAGGATGTAGAAAAGCGGACACGGCGCGACACGTTGAAACTGGCCCGCACTCGCGCGCTCAGCGATCTGCAGCGGGCATGCGCGCCTGCGCATCGAGCGATGCTCGAACAAGCCGTCGCCGAAATCGATCGACAACTGGCGTTGCTCGACGACAACCGAACGGCATAGGAGCCGCCTTTCCTGGTCGCCGTAGCTCGAAGCGCGTGGGTGGCAGGCGGCCCAAAATCTTAGGCCGCGAGAACTTAGCTCGCGCGACGAAGCTCGGGGTACGACTCGGCCTGCACCGCCTCGACACAAC
>Ga0075423_10003337_pt1 | contig 14765 bp, 15 predicted proteins | sample SoiMethybrSBSTD2_FD_80114 | JGI IMG/M metagenome (GOLD analysis project Ga0075423, IMG submission 80114) | Bulk soil microbial communities from a Populus tree surrounding site in Tennessee, USA - Soil MetaG P. TD hybrid SBSTD2 | ecosystem: Environmental > Terrestrial > Soil > Tree plantation...
CGCTCCGAGGTGACCGCGGTGATGCGCACCTTGGGATGCACGGAGAGCAGACGGAGCAGCTCCGCGCCCATGTATCCGCTGGCTCCGGTGACCGCGACTCTCAGCATGGCCGGATCGACGGGCGGGCTACCGCTTCGAGTACTGGAACTTCGACCGGGCGCCCGGCTGGCCGTACTTCTTGCGCTCCTTCATCCGCGGGTCGCGGGTGAGGAGGCCGGCCCGCTTGAGCGTCTGGCGCAGCTTGTCGTCGAACTGGAGCAGCGCCCGCGCGATGCCGTGGCGGACCGCGCCGGCCTGCCCGGTCGGCCCGCCGCCACCCACGTTCACCATCGCGTCGAACTGGCCGAGGGTATTGGTGACCTGGAGCGGCTGGGAGATCACCATCCGCAGCGTCTCGCGCGGGAAGTAGTCCTCGAAGGGGCGCCGGTTGATCAGGATGCGACCGCTGCCGGCGCGCAGCCACACCCGCGCCACCGACGTCTTGCGGCGTCCCGTTCCATAGAAGCGAGTGACGACGGCCATTGGGCTCCTCAGCGGGCGCGCGCGCTTGTGGCGAGCGGCTCGGGCTTCTGGGCGGCGTGGGGATGCTCCGCCCCCTTGTAGACCTTCAGCTTCTTGGCCATCGCGCGGCCCAGGCGCCCCTTGGGGAGCATGCCCTGCACCGCCCACTCGATCACCCGCTCGGGGTGGGTTTTGATCATCCGCTCCGCGCTCACCTCACGCAGACCGCCGATGTAGCCGCTGTGCCAGCGGTAGATCTTGTCGGTCATCTTGCGTCCGGTCAGGTGTATCTTCTCCGCGTTGATCACCACCACGTGGTCGCCCACGTCGAGGTGCGGGGAGAACTGGGGCTTGTGCTTGCCCCGGAGGATCGTGGCGACCTGGGTGGCCAGACGGCCCAGCACCCGGTCACTGGCGTCGACCAGGAACCACTTGCGCTCGACTTCCTCTTCCTTCGGCATCAGCGTCGTCATGATCTCCGTCCGCTACTCTCCATCGAATGGCAACGGGTAATCATAAAAGAAAGGGTCCGGCCGGTCAACTGGCAGCCCGGCGGGGGCGGCGCCGAGCCCCCCGCTTGGCCCGCTTTTCCGCCTTGGTCTTGCCGGCCTTGGTTTTCCCGCTCCAAGGGCAGAGGGCCACCACCGGGCAAGTCGGGCAGGCGGGCTTCCGGGCGAAGCAGACACGCCGGCCATGGAGGATGAGGAGGTGGCTCGCCTGGGTCCAGCTGGGCCGGGGCAGGACCAGGCAGAGCTGGTCGTGGATCACCTCCGGGTCGTCCCCGCGGGCCAGGCCCAGGCGCTGCGAGACGCGGAAGACGTGGGTGTCGACCGCCAGCGCTGGGATGCCGAAGGCGTTGCCGAGCACCACGTTGGCGGTCTTCCGCCCCACCCCGGGCAGCGCGACCAGCTCGTCGAGGCTGCGCGGCACCTCGCCGCCGTGGCGCTCGACCAGCGCCTTCGCCATGCCCACGATCGAGCGCGCCTTGGCCCGGAAGAACCCGGTCGAGTGGATCTCCCGCTCGAGATCCGGGAGCGCCACGCCGGCCCAGTCCTCGGCGCGCCGATAGCGCGGGAAGAGTAGGGCGGTGACCGCGTTGACCCGCTCGTCGGTGCACTGGGCGGACAGGATGGTGGCGACCAGCAGCTCGAGCGGGGTGCTGAACCGGAGCTCGGTGCGCGCGTCCGGGTACTCGCGCGCGAGGCGGCTCATGATCTTCCGCGCGCGCACCTTCTTGGCGGGCAGGCTCTCGGCCATCAGCGAGACTCCTTTGTCAGGCAGGATGGGTCCGGCTCTCGACCGATCTCGAGCCGCCCCGCTCCGATGGAGATCGGCGCCACCGACACCGTCATCGGCAGGCGCCGCAGCCGCGGGGTCGGGTCGAAGTTTCTCACGATCCAGCCCACCAGGAGCCCGGGCACGCGCAGCCCCCCGTAGCGAACCCCGTCGACCCGCAGGGTGAACGGGGCGGGCGCAGGTCCAGCGGTGAGCCCCAGGCGGGCCCGGAGGTCCGGCCCGGGCAGCGACCAGCGCACCGCGACCCGACACGGCTCGACGGTGGCCGCGAGCCCGGAGAGCCCCCGCTGCCGCGAGAGGAACTCGGCGAGATCCTCCTGCGCGACCCCGAGCCGGTCGACGGTGAGCAGGCGGACGTCGAGCAGCTCCACCACTCCGGTGGCGGCGAGCCGGCCCGGGTTGACCACGACCCCGCTTGCCCGGACGCGCACCGGCCCGATACGGAGCGCGGGCTTGCGGCGCGCGAACTCGCCGACCAGCGCGGACTCCGCCTCGAGCGTCACCGAGTCGACCTGCCCGGCGAGGAGCGCGTCGTCGCGGTAGTCGAGGGTCAGCCGCAGCCCGCGCGCGTCGCGCACCACGTCGGCCAGGAGCCCCTCCGCCCCGCGGCGCAGCCGCTGCGCGAGCTCGGCGGCGGTGAGACCCCGCACCGGCTCGAGGCGGCGCATGCGCACCATGCCCTCGCTGCCGTCCGGGAGCGGCACCCGCGCGATCACCGGATAGGCCGCGGCGAGCCACGGGTCGCCGCCCGCGAGCGCGGCCATGATCCGGTCGGGCTTGGCCGACGCCGCGTCCGGCCCCTGGTCGCCGGTCTTCACGATCGCGAAGTCGACCGCCATCGGGGACTGGTCCCACGCCCGCGAGAGCCGGAACGGCCGGCGGTCGCGCACCACCTCGTAGCGGAAGTTGGACACCGAGAAGAAGTTGTCGTTGGCCACCACCGCCACCCGCGCCTCGCCGGGGCCGGCCGCCGCCGCGATCGCGTCGAGCAGCTCGCGATGGTGCCAGTCGTGGCCGTCCGGCGGCCGCGAGAAGGCCACCATCGGCACGAGCGGGGCGAGCGCCGTCGGCGACGGGACCCCGAACGCGGCGGAGCCGACCTGGAGCACGCCCACCGCCACGCAGGCCCACGTCAGCACGCGACGCGCGCGCGGAGCGAGCGCCGCCACCGCCGCCGCCCCCGCCAGCGCGGCGGCGGGCAAGAGCGGCAGCGTGTAGCGCAGGTTCTTGTTCTGGATCAGGAAGAAGATCACGGCCGGCGCGAGGGCCGCCCACACGAGGCCGCGGGCGCGCGGGTGCCGCGCGAGCGCGACCACTCCCGCCAGCAGCAGGAAGGTGGCGAGCAGCCCGAGCTGCGGCACGATGAAGCGCGGGTAGAAGAGGAGGGCGCCGGTGGTGAGCGCGGGGGCGTGGCCCGACTCCGCGGCCTGCTTGAACGAGCGATTGAGGACCTGCATCGGCAGCCCGACCAGGCGGGGCCCGTACCACGGCAGCGCGATGAGGGCGGCCACCCCGACGGCGGCCAGCAGGCGGCCGAGCCGGACGCGCCGATCGGGCGCGCGCGCCGCGAGCCACGCGGCCCACAACAGCGCGCCCGACACGTAGGCCGCGAACGGCGGCTTGGTGAGCATGCCGAGCCCCAAGAGCGCGCCGAGCCCCAGCGCCCAGCGCCGGTCGGCGAGCGCCTCCGAGCGCGCGAGCGCGTACAGGGAGAGCGCGACCATCGCGGTGAGCGGCAGGTCGAGCTGGAAGTGCAGGAGCGAGAAGATCACGAAGGGCGCGGTGGCGAAGAGGAAGGCGGCCAGGAGCCCGGCGGCGGGATCGAGCAGCCGGCGGCCGAGGCCCCACACCGCGAGGGTGGCGACGACGAGGAAGGCCCACATGACGGTGTGCGCCGCCGCGCGCGCGGGCAGCACGAGCCCGAGCACGCCGGCGGCGCACGTCACGATCGGCGGGTAGAAGCTCGACTCCGCGATGATCTCCTGGAGCGCCTCCCGCGGCGGCTCGGCGAGGCTTCGCTGGCAGAGCACCGCGCGCTCGAGGTGGTTGGCGTGATCCCACTCGGGCGGGCGGCGATCGATGGCGAGCCACGCGGCGGTGACCGCCGCCAGGCCCAGCAGGAGGGCGGCCAGAGCCACCGCGGCGCGGCCGGTCATCGGCCGGGCGCGGGCTCGGTGGCGCGGGCGACCAGCAAGATCGAGATGCCGAACGGCAGCGAGACGAAGCGCAGGAGGCTCGCCTCCGCGCCGAAGACGCGGCCCAGCAGCCGATTCGCGAGCGGGCCGGGCCGATCGAGATCGTGACGGCTCCGGCCGAGCGCCACCCGCGCGATCCGCATCGCCATGATCGGCGGGGCGAGCAGCGTGTTGAAGTAGGTGACGCGCTCGACCGCGAAGCCGGCGGCCCCCACCGCGGCCCGGAGGGCCCGCGCGGTGTAGCGGCGGCGGTGGCCGAGCAGCTCGTCGTGGCGGCTCCAGAGCCACTGGTAGGCCGGCACCGTCACCACGAGGCGTCCGTCGGGGGCCAGGAGCCGACGGCACGCGCGCAGCGCGCCCGCCTCGTCGGCCACGTGCTCGAGCACGTCGAAGAGGCAGACCGTGTCCCAGCGCCCCGCCTCGAGCGGGATGCGGTCGGGCAGCGCGCCCGCCCGCACGTCGAGGCCGCGCCCCCGCGCGATCTCCCGCAGGGCGGGATCGAGCTCGACGCCGACCGCGGGGCCGAAGGCGGCCAGCGGCTCGAGCATGCCGCCGCTGCCGCAGCCGAGCTCGGCCACGCGGCGACGGCCGCCCGGCAGGCGGCGGGCCATCTCGGCGAGGATGATCGCGCGCCGCCCCTGGAACCACCAATGGGTCCGGTCCTCCTCCGCGTGGACCGCGGCGTAGGCCTTGTCCATGACCTCAGGCCGGCGCGCCGAGCGCGCGCCGGATGCGCTCCACGCGCTCGCGGGCCGCCGCGGAATCGAGCGCGAGGGGCTGGTGCTCGACGCGCCAGATGGGCGATCGCAGGTCCGGGTCGGTGGCGAGGCGCGGGACGAGATGCCAGTGGATGTGCGGCACCTGGTTGCCGAGCAGCTCGTAGTTCATCTTCACCGGCGGAAAGGCGCGGGCGATGGCCTCGGCCACCCGGCTCACCTCCTCGAGGTGCGCTCGCCGCTCCCCCGCCTCGAGCTCGTACAACTCGGTGGCGTGACGGCGGAGCACCAGCAGCACGTAACCCGGGAAGAACTGGTCCTCGTGGAGGAAGGCGCGCGCGGTCTCGAGCTCGGCGATGAGGAGCGGGCTCGGCCCGCCGTACTTGCCGCACATCACGCAGCCCGCGGCGCTCACCGGCGCTCCTGCAGGAAGCGCCCGATACGGCCCATCGCCTCCTGGATCCGCTCGAGCGACTGGGCGTAGGAGAAGCGGAGGTAGCCCTCCGCGTTGCGGCCGAAGTCGACCCCGGGGGTGACCCCCACGTGCGCGCGCTCCAGGATCTCGAAGGCGAACGCGAGGGAATCGCCGGTGAAGCGACGGGCGTTGGCCAGGACGTAGAAGGCGCCGGTCGGCGGCGCGCCCACCCCGAGCCCGATGCCGCGCAGATCGTCCACCATCACCCGCCGCCGCTCGTCGAAGACCCGCCGGAAGCGGGCGCTCTCCTCCCCCGCCTCCCGCAGGGCGGCCAGCGCGGCCCACTGGACGAACTCGTTGGTGGAGATGAAGAAGTTGCCGTGCATCGCGGTCAGCGTGGGCATGAACGCGCGCGGGGCGATCAGGTAGCCGACCCGCCAGCCGGTCATCGCGAAGGCCTTGGAGAAGCCGTTGAGCACGAAGGCGTGGTCGGTGAACTCGAGCACCGTGTGCTCGGCCCCCTCGTAGGTGAGCCCGTGGTAGATCTCGTCGGAGACCACCCACGGGCCGAGCCGGCAGAGCGCGGCCAGCCGCTCGGCGCTCAGCACGGTGCCGGTCGGGTTGGCCGGCGAGTTGACCAGCAGGGCCTTGGTGCGCGGCGAGAGCCGCGCGGCCACCGCGTCCGGCCGGTACTGGAAGGCGTCGGCTTCCTCCACCGGCACGTAGATCGGCTCGCCCTCCGCGAACTTCACGAACTTCGGGTAGCACGCGTAGTACGGATCGGAGAGGATCACCTCGTCGCCGCGGTCGAGCAGCGCGCTGAACAGCAGCAGCATGGCGGGCGAGGTCCCCGCGGTCACCAGCACCTGGTCCGGCGAGACCGTCACCCCGTAGCGGGTGTGGTAGTGCTCGGCGATCGCCTCGCGCAGCGGCAGGATCCCGAGGGTGTGGGCGTAGCGGGTGCGCCCGTCCTTGAGGGCCCGCTCGGCGGCCTCCCGGATCACCGCCGGCGTGTCGAAGTCGGGCTCGCCGAACTCCAGGTGGATGACGTCGATCCCCTCCCGCTCGAGGGCCTGCGCGCGCTGGAACACCTCCACCGCGAGGAACGGCTCGATCTCCTGGGTCCGTCGCGCGATCACGTGCGCCCTCCGCCGGGGAGCTGCGCGAGTCGCCGCCGCGCCGCGAACACCTCGCGGAGCATGCGGGGCCCGTCGCGCAGGACGCCCACCTTCGAGCCGGGCTGGTCCGCCCAGTTCACCGGCACCTCCGCGACCCGGTACCCGCGGCGCTGGGCCAGCAGCAAGAGCTCGACGTCGAAGCCGAAGCCGTCGGTGCCTAGCCGGGGGAAGAGCGCGGCCGCCACCTCGCCCCGGAACAGCTTGAAGCCGCACTGGGTGTCGACGACGCCCACCACCCCGAGGCGCCGGACCAGGAAGTTGAAGACGTGACCGGAGAGCAGGCGGTGGATGCGCACCTGCCGCGAGACGCCTTCGGCCCGGAGGACCCGCGAGCCCACCGCGAGGTCGGCGCCCGCGGCGATCGCGGCCTCGAGGCGGGACACCTCGGCGATGGGGGTGGCCCCGTCGGCGTCCGCCATGAGGCGGAGGGCACCGGCCGCGCGGGTCATGCCGGCGCGCACCGCGTGGCCCTTGCCCCGGTTGCGGTCGAGCGCGTGCACGCTCACTCCCGGCCGCCCCGCCGCGACCTCGCCCACCCGCTCCGCGGTGCCGTCACGGCTACCGTCGTCGACCACGATGACCTCGTAGGATTCGTCGCGGCCCTCGAAGTAGGCCTGGACGTCCTTGAGGTAGCCGGGCAGGCGCACCGCCTCGTTGTAGGCGGGAATGACCACGGACCACCGGGGGGCGGGCCGGCTCACCGCGGTGGTCAGCCCCAGACGGGGGCGTCGGCGCGGCGACGGCGCCGGGCGACGCCGGTCTTCTGCGCGGCCTTGGCCACCTCGCGCGCCACCGCGGGCGCGACATTCTTGTTGAACACGCTCGGGATGATGTACTCGGGGCCCAGCTCGCCGCGCCCCACGCAGGAGGCGATGGCGTGGGCCGCCGCGATCTTCATCTCGTCGTTCACCACGCGGGCGCGCGAGTCGAGCAGCCCCCGAAAGAAGCCGGGGAAGCAGAGCACGTTGTTGATCTGGTTCGGATAGTCCGAGCGTCCGGTGGCCATGACCCGCACGTGACGCTCGGCCTCCTCGGGCTGGATCTCGGGGACCGGGTTGGCCATCGCGAACACGATGCGGTTGCGGGCCATGCTCTTGACGTCCCGCACCGTGAGCACCCGCGGGACCGAGAGGCCGATGAAGACGTCCGCCCCCCGGACCGCGTCGGACAGGCGGCCCTTGAGGTTCCGGGGATTGGTGGCGGCCGCGACCCACGTCTTCATGAAGTCCATGCCGACCGGACGGCCGCGGTAGATCGTGCCGTGCTCGTCGACGCCGATGATCTGGCGCACGCCCAGGGAGAGCAGGATCTTGATGGTGGCGGTGCCGGCCGCGCCGACCCCGGAGACCACCACCTTGATCCGGCGGATGTCCTTGCGCACGATCTTGAGCGCGTTGAGCAGGGCGGCGAGCACGACGACCGCGGTGCCGTGCTGGTCGTCGTGGAAGACCGGGATGTCGAGCTCCTTGCGCAGCCGCTCCTCGACCTCGAAGCAGCGGGGCGCCGAGATGTCCTCGAGGTTGATGCCCCCGAAGGCGGGGGCGATCATCTTGACCGTCTCCACGATCTTGGCGGGGTCCTTGGTGTCGAGCGGGATGGGGAACGCGTCGACGCCGGCCAGCTCCTTGAAGAGCATGGCCTTGCCCTCCATCACCGGCATCGCCGCCTCGGGCCCGATGTCGCCGAGCCCCAGCACCGCGGTGCCGTCGGTGACGACCGCCACCGCGTTCTGCTTGATGGTCAGGGTGAAGGCGCGGCTCGGGTCGTCCTTGATCGCCAGGCAGACGCGGGCCACCCCCGGGGTGTAGGCCATGCTGAGATCGTCGCGGCTGCGAATCGGGACCTTGCTGCGGAGCTCGATCTTGCCGCCCAGGTGCATCAGGAACGTGCGGTCCGAGATGTTGGCGACCCGGACCCCCGCGGTGGTCTTCAGGCGATCGATGATGTCGTGAGCGTGACGGCTGTCGCGGGCCTTGATCGTGATGTCCCGGAGCACGCGCTCCCCGGTCATCTCGACCAGGTCCACCGCCCCGATGTCGCCGCCCGCCTTGCCGATGACCGAGGTGACCCGGCCCAGCATGCCGGGCTTGTTCCGGATCTCTAGCCGGACCGTGAAGCTGTAGGAGGCGCTCGGAGCGACGGCCATCAGGCTTGCGCAGCCGGGTTCACAGGTGAGCAATCTCTCATCATGGCGGGCATTTAGACGGTAAGACCCACCCCACCAGGAGTCAACTTATTTTCACCCCCGTCAGTTGACCGACCACCGCGGGCCGTGGTATTCCACCCTGTGCCCGGACCACGCGCCCTCGCCGTGCTCGTCTGCGCCCTCGTGGTCGGAGCCGCCTTCCCCTCCCTCGCGCGGGCCGACACGCAGCGCTTCACGGTCGACGGAGCAAAGAGCCGCGTCAGCTTCGACGCGTTCCATCCGTGGACGATCGGGGCGTTCTCGGCGGCCAGCGAGGGGCCGACCGGTGAGTTCGAGCTCGACATCGCCGACCTCCGCCAGCCGGTCAAGGGCCGGCTGACCGTGTCCGCTGCGGGCTTTCGCTCGGGAGACAAGGGCCGGGACAAGGAGATCCGGCGAGCGCTCGACGTGGATCACCACGCGGAGATCCAGTACCGCATCGACAAGATGGACAGCTCCTTCGCCTCCCTCGCCGAGAACAACGACGTGCTCCTGACCATCCACGGCGTGCTCGCCATCAAGGGCATCGAGCGGCCGACCACGTTCTCGGGGCGGATCCGCCTGCACCCCGGGGGTGCCCTCTGGGTCCGGGGCGAGAGCTGGCTGAAGCCGCGCGACTGGGGCGTCCCGTTGCTTCGCTCCTGGCTGCTCAGCATGAAGGACACCGTCCTCGCCGTATTCGACCTGACCCTCAACAAGGCGCAGTAAGCCCCCGGTATCACGAGCCTTACAGACGGTCGGTCGATCCGACCGCCCGGCCGCGCCCCTCGTGATCGTCGACCCCGGTGCTGAATACTCCCCGATCGTCGCGCGTCTGCTTTGAACGGCGCGGAGTTGCGAGGAACGATCTGCCGGGCTCACCGGTTCCTCGAACAACCCCCCACCGTGGTGTCGGACGGGTGCAACCGACGCGCCCGATTCGCCATCTAAAGGACTGAGGGCGGAGCCGAAAAGGACGACTCAGGGAAACAATTACCGGAGGCATCCCGACAAATACGAGAGGCCGTAATGACCTTTAGAGAGACAGACGGCGTGACGACGATCGAGGCAAGCCAATTCAGAGCGGGCTCGACCGAGCCAAAGCGGCGGGGGCGGCAGCCGCAGGTTTCCGGCAAGAGCGCCAACCCGCCGGTCGACGACGAGCTGGATCGGGTGGTGGACACCGCGGTCGAGATGGACGAGACGCCGGCCCTGTCCGAGGAGGCGCTGCGTCCCTCCGCGTCCCCCGCCGAGGATCCCGTCCGCCTGTACCTCAAGGAGATCGGCAAGGTCTCCCTGCTGAAGGCCGAGGAAGAGGTGACGATCGGCCGTCGCATCGAGGTCGGGCAGATCGCGCTCCGGCGGGCGCTCGGCCGCGTGCCCTACGCCACCGCGAAGCTGCTGGCCCTGGTGGACCGGGTGCGCCGGGGGGAGCTGCCGCTGGACGACGTGATCCTGCTCCCCGAGGGCGGGGAGCCGTCGCCGGGCGAGATCCGGTCGAGCCTGGCCGCGTTCGCGCGCATCCGCCGGCTCGAGCGCGAGATCGAGCGGCTGCAGACCGCGCTGGTCGACAAGCGGCGCGGCAAGACCACGCGGGCCAACTACAACAAGTGGATCGCCCAGAACCGCGCGTCGATCCAGTCGGTGCTGGAGAACCTGCCGCTCAAGCCGGCGCTGGCGGACCAGCTCGTGGCCGACATCCGCCAGCTCGTCAAGAGCATGGGAGCGAACACCACACGCTCGGAGCTGCGACAGCTCGAGCAGACCGCGGGGCTCGGCCGCAAGGCCCTGCTCGCCTCGCTGAGCGAGATCGAGGAGCACGACCGGGTGGTGCGGCAGGCCAAGAAGGAGCTGATGGAGGCCAACCTGCGCCTGGTGGTCTCGGTGGCCAAGCGCTACCTGGGCAGCGAGCTGTCGCTCCTGGACCTGGTCCAGGAGGGGAACATCGGCCTCATGAAGGCGGTGGACCGCTTCCAGTACCGGCGGGGCTTCAAGTTCTCGACCTACGCGACCTGGTGGATCCGGCAGGCCATCACCCGCGCGATCGCGGACCACTCGCGCACGATCCGGATCCCGGTGCACATGGTGGAGACGCTCAACCGCATCTCCCGGGTGAACCGCTCCCTGGTCAACGAGATGGGCCGCGAGCCCACCCCGGAGGAGCTGGCCCAGCACACCGGGGTGCCGGCGCGGAAGGTGCGGCTCATCCTGGAGTCCTCGCGCAAGCCGCTCTCGCTCGAGACCCCGATCGGGGACGACTCGGAGCTGGGCGATTTCCTCGAGGACAAGGGGGCGGAGTCGCCCAACGACAACCTGATCACCCAGGACCTCACCACCCAGGTGGAGCGGGCGCTGAGCACGCTGTCGGCCAAGGAGAAGGAGATCCTGCGCCTGCGCTTCGGCATCGGCGAGGCGGGCGAGCACACCCTCGAGGAGGTCGGCCGCCGCTTCTCGGTGACCCGCGAGCGGATCCGCCAGATCGAGACCAAGGCGCTGCGCAAGCTGCGCCACCCGCTCCGCGGCCGCGCCCTCCGCGCCTTCGTCGAGAATTGAGTCGGAGGGGGGCTCACGCCCCCCTTCCGAACCTCCCCCCGACAGCGGGATGCGCGGGCGGAGCCCGCGCTCGAAGCGGACTCCGGCCGCGCGTTGCGTCCTAGTGGATCAGCTTGGCGTACTGGTCGAGGAGCGGGAGGATCACCTCGCGGCTCTCGGACGGTAGCCGGAGGATCGACCGGGTGATGCCGGCGCCCGCGAAGGTCTCGAGCGTGGCTTCGTCCGGCTTGGCCCCGAACACCGAGACCGAGATCGTCTTCATGTCCCGGCCCGCCCGTGCCGCGCGCGCCTGCAAGTCCTTGAGGCCGGTCAGGATCACGTCGCCGGCCCGCCCCCGCGGAAACCACCCCTCGCAGAAGTCGACGACCCGCTGCAGCGTGTGACCGCTCTCCCCGCCCAGCAGCACGGGAGGGTGCGGGGTCTGGGCCGGTTTGGGCCACGCCCAGATCGGGTCGAAGTTCACGTGCTGACCGTGGAAGGAGGCCTCGTCCTTGGTCCAGATCTCCTTCATGGCCAGCACCTGCTCCCGCAGCCGCTTGAAACGGCTCTTGAACTCGGTGCCGTGGTTCTCCATCTCCTCCGCGTTCCAGCCGCCGCCGATGCCGAAGAGGAAGCGCCCGCCCGACAGCGCGTCGAGGCTCGCCACCTCCTTGGCGGTGGTGATGGTGTCGCGCTCGATGATCAGGCAGATGCCGGTGCCGACCTTGAGGCGCTTGGTCGCGGCCGCCGCCGCCATCAGCGAGACGAAGGGATCGTAGGTGTGCGAGTACTCCTTCGGCAGCTGGCCGCCCCCCGGGAACGGGGTGCGCCGGCTCACCGGGATGTGGGTGTGCTCCGGGACCCACAGCGACTCGAAGCCGCGCTCCTCGGCAGCGCGGGCCAGCTCGTCGGCGCGGATCGCGTAGTCGGTGGCGAACATGAAGACTCCGATGTGCATGATTGGCTCCTTTCGGGTCAGACCGGCATCACGCCGTGCTTCTTCCAGGGTCGCTCGACCTTCTTGGTGCGCGCCATCTCGAGCGCGCGGACGATCACCGGCCGGGTCTCCCGCGGGTCGATGACGTCATCGATCAGCGCGCCGCCCGCCGCGATGTAGGGGTTGATCAGCCGGCGGAACTCCTCGACGCGGCGGGCCCGTTCCTCCTCCGGATTCGCGGCCGCCGCGATCTCCCTCCGGAAGACGATGTTGGTGCCACCCTCCGGCCCCATCACCGAGATCTCGGCGGTGGGCCACGCCACGATCAGGTCGGGCTCGTAGGCGCGCCCGCACATCACGAAGTAGCCCGCGCCGTAGGCCTTGCGCACCACCACCGTCACCTTCGGGACCGTCGCCTCGCTCACCGCGTAGAGCATCTTGGCCCCGTGCCGGATGATCCCCTGGCGCTCCACCTTCGAGCCGACCAGGAAGCCGGGCACGTCCTGCAGGAACACGAGCGGGAGGTTGAACGCGTCGCAGAGGGTGATGAACCGCGCCGCCTTGTCGGCCGCGTCCACGTCGAGCGCTCCGCCGAGCACCATCGGCTGGTTGGCCACGATGCCGACCGGCCGCCCGCCCATCCGGGCGAGGCCGGTGATCAGGTTGCGGGCCCAGCCCGGCTTGATCTCGAAGAGGCGGCCGTGGTCGACCAGGTGGCCGATCACCTTCTTCATGTCGTAGGCGCGGCGCGCGCTGTCCGGCACGAGGCTCACGAGCTCCTCGTCCATGCGGTCGGCCGGGTCGTCGCACGGCCGCAGCGGGGGCGACTCGAGGTTCGACGACGGGAAGAACGAGAGGTACTCCTTGACCGCCGCGATGCAGGCCCGGTCGTCCGCCACCTCGAGGTCGGCCACCCCCGAGATCTCGGTATGCACCTTCGAGCCGCCGAGCTCCTCCGGGGTGACGTCCTCGCCGACGACCGCCTTCACCAGCGGCGGGCCCCCGAGCGCCATGTGGCTCGTCCCCTTCACCATCGGCACGAAGTCGGCGAGCGCCGGGATGTAGGCGGTGCCGGCCGCGCCCGGCCCCATCATCGCGGCCACCATCGGGACCACCCCGGACATGATCGACTCTTCCCGGAACAGGAAGCCCGAGCCCGCGAAAGTGGAGCCGATCGCCTCCTGGATGCGGGCCCCCGCGGAGTCGATCAGCCAGACCATCGGCATGCGCTTGCCGAGCGCGATCTCCCGCGCCCGGTTGCACTTCACCTCCGCGGTGCGCCCCATCGAGCCCGCCATCACCGTGAAGTCGTAGGCGATGACCGCGGCGGGCCGGCCGTCGATCCGGCCGAAGCCGGTCACCACCCCGTCCGCCGGCGTCTCTCGCCCCTTCATCGACGGGGCGATGTTGGCGTGGGTGGCGAGCGCGCCGATCTCCTGGAACGACTCCGGGTCGAAGAGCAGGTCGAGGCGCTCGCGGACAGTGAGCTTGCCGTCCGCGTGCTGCTTGGCGATCGCCTCCGGTCCGCCCATCTCCCGGGCGCGCTCCCGCCGCGCCCGCAGGTCGTCCGCCAGCTCCCTCATTCCCATGACGGTGACGCCCGACTCAGCCCTTCACGACCGCGACGCGGTAGGTGTTGATCCCGGTGTCGGGGGGCGAGCCGCTGATCATGGTGATCATGGTCGCGGCCTCGCTGCGGTGATGGGTCGCGTGATTGACCACGTGCTGGAGCAGGGGCCCGAGGGCGACGCGGAACTCCTGGCCCAGTGTGTTCTTGTACACGACCAGCCGCGCCAGATCGGCCTCGGAGAGGCCGGCCACAAAGGCCCCCTGCTCGGCCTCGAGGGCGTCCCATCGCGTCCGCAGCTCGGCGACGCTGGCGAAATCGGCGTCGCCCAGGAGGCGCCCCGGAGAGGAGCCCTTCCATCGGGCGAGCCATACGTGGTCGGCCGCGTGGATGTGGGCGAACATCCCCTTGAGGGTCGGATAGCTCCACTGCGGCCCCATCTCGCGGGTCACCGCCTCACCCAGTCCCGCCGCCACCTCGAAGAGGCGGCGGTTCGCCCAGCGATGGTAGTCGTAGAGATCGCTGATCATCGGTACGGCCATGTCGGGTCTCCTCGCAGAGGCGGCGGTCAGTCGATGACCGCGACGGTGTCGCCCTCCTGAACCGTCTGTCCCTCGCTGACCTTGATCTCGCGCACCTTGCCGGCGCGCGGGGCCTCCACCGGGATCTCCATCTTCATGGATTCGAGCACGATGACCGGATCCCCGGCCGCCACCGCGTCGCCCGGCTTGGTCGTGACCTGGAAGACCACGCCGGTGATGTGGGCCTTGACGTCCTCAGACATTGAGCGCTCCTTGTCGAGCCACGGCGGGATGCGAAGCGGGGGCATTCTCTCACATCCGGGCGGGAGCGGGCGGGCCGGCTAGTAGGGCAGGCTCTCCCGTCCCAGGAGCTCGCGGGCCACCACCATCTTCATGACCTCGGCGGCGCCGTCGCCGATCTCGAGCCCGATGACGTCGCGCATGCGCTGCTCGAACGGCAGCTCGTCGGTGTAGCCGTAGTGCCCGTGCAGCAGCAGGCACTGGTGGATGGTGTCGACCGAGAGGCGTGGGCCCCACCACTTGGTCATGGCCGACTCCTTGGTGTGCGGCCGTCCCTGGTCCGCGAGCCAGAGCGCGCGGTAGCAGAGCCAGCGGCAGGCCTCCAGATGCGTGGCCGCCTCCGCGATCGGGAACGAGACGCCCTCGAACCGCGCGATGGGCCGGCCGAAGGCCTTCCGCTCCTTCACGTAGGCGATGGTCTCCTCCACCGACTGCTGGGCCAC
>Ga0075423_10003338_pt1 | contig 14763 bp, 24 predicted proteins | sample SoiMethybrSBSTD2_FD_80114 | JGI IMG/M metagenome (GOLD analysis project Ga0075423, IMG submission 80114) | Bulk soil microbial communities from a Populus tree surrounding site in Tennessee, USA - Soil MetaG P. TD hybrid SBSTD2 | ecosystem: Environmental > Terrestrial > Soil > Tree plantation...
GATAGAATCGTGTTGTGTGCTTAAGGGTCTCGCGGGAATCCCCATTCGCGAGAGGGGTTTTGGGAGGAATCGCGTACTTCGCGCTCGCGCGCGGCCCAGCTCCAAAATACTTTTACAACAAAACTGCCAAAGACGGACGTGAGCAAGCGCAGAAATCTGACGTTCAAAGATCGCGGTAGGGACGTTCATTACCGAGCGCCTCCCGCGTTGTATACACGTACTTGGCGACGCCACCGCGCGCTGCAGCTGGATTGCTATACCTCGCGGCAACGAACGGTCGGTCCATGGTGATCACCGAGCCTCTCGACCTCAGCCGGCCGCCGGGCGAGGCTTCAGGGCGCCATAGGGTACTCTCGGAATTTCCCTGTCTCGACTTCACCGCCGCGGTGACCGGTCACGGCTTGTTCGCCTTCACCCAGTCCGCGTGGGCGATGCGCTGCATCTCGAACACCTCGGGCTTGCGCGTGTAGAGGCTATAGTAGAGCCGCCCTACTGGCTGGTAAGCCACGAAATCGACGTTAAACTTGTCGTCCATGACACCTTCGCGCGTCCAGGCCCGCACAACCTCGGCGAGGAGCAGCTCGCGCTCTGCCGTGAAGCTGACCGAGTGCACCCACCGGCATTCGAGCGCGGCCGGCGCCGAGGCGATGCGCGGCACCTTCACGTCGGTCGACGCTGTCAGTGCCAAGTTGGCCGCCACAATCTCGCTTTCTTGCGCCGGGAAGTCGATGGCCGTGATGTTCATGGCCTCGGCCAGCGTCTCGTCGACCAGATTGACGACGAACTCGCGCGTGGCATGGATGTTGGCGGTCGTGTCCTTGAGCGTCCTGTCGGGGCGCCGATGCAGGCCGAGCGCGATGATCGGCGGCGTGTCGCCGAAGACATTGAAGAAGCTAAATGGAGCCGCGTTGACGACGCCGTCTTCGCTCATGCTGGTCACCAGCGCGATAGGGCGCGGAATGACTAGAGAGCAAAGGATTTTGTAGCGCCGGTCGGCGGCGATATTGGCGAAGCGGACGTCAATTTCGGGCATGCAGATGTCCTCGTGGCGGTCGTCGTTGGTGCTATCAAAAATCCGCGCGACCGATGTCCGAAACTCACCACACGAGGATTGGCGGCGCATCAGCCCCTGCACAGTCTGCAAGAGACGAACGCCGCCACTTCAATTTTTAGCCGCCGATCGCGTTAGCGCATTTTCCGAGTGCGTGAAAGAGCCACCGATCACTGCGGGCGATCATTCGACGCGCAGACGTGGGCGGGCGGAAAAGGTCTCGTCTGCGGGCCCGCGCGCTTTCTGCAGCACGAAGTCGAAGCCGACGTGCACGCGGTCGCCCTGGCGATTAGGAATTGGCAGCAGACCCTCGCGCGTGCCGAAGGCGAAGTCGGTGGCCGCCAGAGGATCGTCGCCGAAGTTGATCTGAGTCGTCAGCGTGCGATAGCCCGGCGCCTCGACGAAGAAGTGCACGTGCGCGGGCCGATCGCCCTTTCGCCCGAGCGCCTGCATGAGCGTGTCACAGGCGCCGCCGGGCGGGCAGCTGTAGCCGCGCGGGGCCTTCGAATGGAAGGCATAGCGTCCGTCGTCGCTAAGCTTGATACGACGACGATTGTTGAAAGGCGTCTGTTCCCGAGTCGGGTCGAAGTGCGAGTAGAAGCCCTGCGAGTTGGCATGCCAGACGTGCAGGATGGCGCCCTTGACGGGCTCGCCCTCGGGCCCATGAACCAAACCGGTCATGCTTAGGGTGTCGGTCTCGTCGGGATCGTTCGACAGGTTGACGTCCCCCTCGACCAGCGGCGCCCCATCGACATAGAGCGGCCCCTCGACGGTACGCGGCGTGCCGCCCGTGCGGCCGGCGGCAGAGTCTTTGGCGTCCATGTGCAGGTCGAGGAAATGCTCGAGTCCGACGCCAGGCGCGATCAGGCCAAACTCACCAGCGCCCTCCTGCAGGAATTTGACGGCCTGCCAAAACTCACTCTCCGAGATATCGTGCTTCTCAATGATCGTCATGAGCGCTTGCAAGAGGTCGCGAGTGATGCTCTTGAGGCGGGGATTGCCGCCGCTCTCTCCGAGGCCGCTGGCGCGGTCAAGCAGACTCTGCACTGCTGCACTTCTGACTATGTCGGTCATGAGTCACTCCCTTGCGTTGATCCGTGCGTTTTAATTGTTGGGCAATTTATCGGCCACCATCATTCTGGGCGCCGGCCACTTCTCGCTCACACGATCACCCACGTCTCAATTTTCTTCGTTCAAGTCTGATGAGCCATTGATTTCAGGCTAGCATCCGCAGTGACCTCGGGGCAGGATCGATTGCGTCTACTATCATACCCGAAAGGTATAGTGATGGAACTCAGGCACCTGAGGTACTTCGTGACGGTCGCCGCTGAGCGAAGCTTCAGCCGGGCCGCCGAGAAGCTTCACATCGCCCAGCCGCCATTGAGCCGGCAGATCCAACAGCTAGAGGACGAACTCGGTACTCAGTTGCTGAATCGCGGTCGTCCGATCACGTTGACCGAGGCGGGTCGATACCTACTCGAGCAAGCGGTTCAGATGCTGCGGAAGTCCGACGAACTCCGGACGATGACGAAGCGGATCGGAACCGGCAAGAAGCGGCAGTTTGGCATCGGCTTCGTTCCCTCTACTCTCTACGACACCTTGCCTGAACTGATCCGACAGTTCAGGCTGGGCGCACCGGATGTTGAGATCGTTCTGTCTGAGCTCATCACGATCGAGCAGGCGGTCGCGCTGAAGGAAGGCAGGATCGATATCGGTTTCGGCAGACTCTGGTTCGATGATGATGGTCTGACACGCCGCGTGCTGCGCGAGGAGAAGCTGGTAATGGCTGCTCCCCATGGCCATCATCTCACTCGCATGAGGGGGCGATTGACGCTCAAGCAGATCGTTGACGTGCCGCTCATTATCTATCCGAATGCCCCGCGGCCCAGCTATGCCGATCAGGTGCTGTCGTTCTATCGCAAGCGCGGGCTTGAGCCCAAAGTAGGCTTCGAAGTGCGCGAGCTGCAGACAGCATTGGGTCTGGTCGCCGCCGGCCTTGGCATTTCGCTTGTTCCCTTGTCCGTGCGTCGTCTTGGCCGGGAAGACGTGGACTATCTCCCCCTCAAAGAGCCAGACGTCGCCTCACCGATCATTGTGAGTTATCGACCGAACGACAGCTCAGCCCTGCTGTCGCGGATGCTGAACCTGATCGAGGGGTTTGATCAGCCGTCAGACTTGCGAGCGCGTCAGAGAAAGGCTTGAGACGGTCTCGATTCCTGCTCAGGTTCTTCGTAAACTTTGACGACCGACCGTCGGTTATTCGCCTATATTGCAGGCTGCATTTCGAGCCCAGGATCCAATCCTGATATCCTGCAAGCCTTGCATCACCAGTCTTGCGTGCCGGCACGAGGACCGGATTGGGTCAAAAACGGCGATTAGTTGGGGCTGTGTCCGTGCCTTCCAACTGGTCAGCTCGACCCCGTTGAACGGACTAAGAGATGACGCTTGGCGCCATTCAAAATCTAGTTGTGTGCGACGGAGGCATGTGGCTACCTTTCAGGCGAGCGACCCACAGCCTGGAGCGCTTGACATCGAGCTGGTTGCGCCGCATCTGGATGGCCTCGCTGACCCGCAAGCCGTGCCTAGGAGCGCGTGATCACGGATGCCGTCTTTCTTGGCAGCCTCAAGCAGCTGATCGATCTCCGGACCACTCAGAAAGTCTTTGCTGCGCTCGTGAGCATCGGTGGTCGATGCCTCACTCTTTACATTTCGCCTGTTGGTCGCCATCGCTGCGTGCCTCGAAAGTGCCAGCATTTTCGTGCATCGCGATCTAGCACTCTTTGCACAATGCTCGTTAAGAGTATGACGGCCGATGCCGTCACCTAGCTGAGGCGCAAAGCGTGCCGCTCTAGATTGGTCGCGTTCCTCGACATGGTGGATATTGGGCGATCATCGCGCTTGCTGCGCGTTCCGAGGATTGATCGACGGCTCGGGACACCGTGCGGCCCATTACAAGAGGCCGCCCCTGCCTAGGCAGATCGCGCTTAGCCGCGCCACGGGTCACCACCATGAGCAACGCCGGCTTGACTGGTTGCTCTATCCTCATTTGCGAGGACGAGCCTTTGATAGCACTCGGCATTGCAGATGCTTTCTCACGCGCGGGTGCACAGGTATTGAAGGTGCGGTCACTTGCCGATGCGCTCATTGCTGTCGAAGACGAGGTTCCATCGGCCGTCATCCTGGATCACGCGCTTACCGACGGCGAGAGTTCGCAGCTCCGCGAATGCCTAAAAGAGCGGAACATCCCCTACGTTCTCCACAGTGGGTACGGCACCAGAGAACATGGCTGGGCGGCTGACGACAAGACCGTGTGCGTGCCTAAACCTGCATCGCCTCAACACCTCGTAGCCACGGTGGAGGGATTGCTGCGAAGTCGCGGAATTGCGAACTGAGCGCGCGCTTGCGTATTTTGGGCAAACTCCGGGAGCCGCATCGGGCCGCGAGGCGTCTCCCGGAGGATTGCGCGACCCTTAGGGGGCAGTCGCGCCTACCCCGCCGCGATTTTTAGATAACGGAACGCCGCTCATGCCGCACTAACCTAGATCAGTGCGGCAAGCGCCGCGGAGCCCTAACTATGGGAGACCGGAACGGCCGACCTCGATGCCCCAACTTCGAGTTGAGCCAATGCCCCTTGCCCCCCGCACAAATCGGGGGTCGTTTTTTTCTACGAACATTGCCGGCGACGCACCAACACCAAGCGGCGCGTCGCGGGTGGTCGGGGATGAGACGTCAGCCCTCCGGCCGCTGAAGGATGTCGCTGCTCCCGGATGCAAAATACCGTTAGCCCGAACGAGGACGGCGTCTGGCAAGCCGATGCTCTGCGCGTTTGGCAAGCCGCTCATACGATTTCGCCACCCTGAGCATCATTCGCTTTCCTTCGCGAACAGTCATGTCATCGCCAATGGTGCGCGCTTCCCTCGCACGTCCGCGCAAACCCGCCGGTTCGTCGAGGACGCCATCGGCGCGGTTTAAGTCCTCCAAGATCAAAGCGCGACCCTGAAGCAATGCCCTGCAGAGTTTTCACGAACCGGGCCATGGTGTCCTGTGCTTTGCGCGCCTTGTGCCCGTCAGCATCCAGCATTCCAAGAAGCAAGCGTTGGCGTTCTATCCGCTTACGGCTTTGGACAATAAGCAAGTTGAGTTCAGCGAGATGCCGCAGGTGCTGGGCTAACTGCTGAGCTGTCATGGGCAGCCTTTCCCGCTGCTACCCGGTAGTTGCTCAGCCTACGCTACTGTTCCTCCCTCTTGCACGCGGTGCGGTTGCATATGGTTGACGCTCGCTGGCGACACGTCTGCCGACCTGCAACGGAACGCTTAGCCATGCTGCACGTTCATTGGTGTTAAGGAGCGGTATGTCCAGAAGCAGGAATTATTGGGAAGAGCGCGCGGCCGACGTTCGCGCCAGCGCTGAAAGAATGCAGACTGCGGCCAACAAGTGGGCGATGATGCGGATCAGCCAGGTATACACGCGACTGGCAGCGCGTGCTCCCGAGCAGGACGACGACAACAACGAGCCTGAGCCACAGGGAACCGCTGGGAAGCATCGCGGTTAATCCTCCCAGGCGCCCGCGTTTTTCCCCTTCAGTTTTCCCAAACGCGGGGGCATACCAGAGCGTCGGTCTTTGCAGCAGGCCGTCGCTCGTTCGTTTGGCCGTGCGGTTTAGGTTCGCGGATCTGCACGCGGTGTCGTGGAGCGATATGCCCGAGCCGCCGAGGCGATACGGCATAAAGCAACCGCCTCTAGGGCGCCGCTATAAAGCAATCCAGACCAATCGACACGCGGCGAGCCAAGGCCACCGCCACGCAAAGCGCGTTGTTTGGATCAGACCGGAAGTGCGTACGAGCAGTTAGCTTGTCCTTCCGGAAGCGAAGCTCGCCACCAAAAAGTGACGCGGCGCTAATTGGTCACGGTCAGGTTGTGGCAAAATCGTCAGCGTTCACGTGGGGCCCGACCAACACATTGGGCAACGTTACTTCTTCGCCTTTGTGTCCGGATTTTTCTTCGCGTCCAGTGCGGTCGGCGGCGGAGCCTTGCTTTTAGCTCCTTTCTGCACTTGCTCCATGTGGGCAAGCCCGGTGTAGGTCACGTAGCTGCCGGCCGACATGAAGGAGATAACGGAAGCCCATAAAAACAGCGTGCCGATGAAACACACACCGGGTTCAGGAAGCGGCACGCCAAAAAAGCTGCCTCTCGGTAGCGACATCTTGTGGAGTTCGTAGTGTAACGAGCACTTTCGCCGATAGTGACTGTGAAAGATTGCGAAGGCTGACCCGAGCATCATGCCGAAGACCGCCCAGAGGACGGCGGACAAGAGCTGCTCGAATCCGTCTTTGCCGACCAGCGCACTGAAGACCCACAACAACGCCACGGCGCCACCGCCGTTGATCAGCAGCAGCGCCTTGAACGTCTCGACGTCCATCTGTGCGCGGCGGTCTACACCGTTGCTCATAGCTTTACTGGTCCCTCAAATGTCAGTTTCCAGTCGAAGTCGATCTAGTGAAACCGGTATTTGAGAGCAGAGCATGGCGCTCCGACGTGCTCCGCAAAAGGTCTTTGCCAGCGCGGCGTCCCAGATCCGAATCCGGCTGTCGACGCTCCCGGCAGCCAAGGCCCGGCCGTCTGGGCTGAAGGCCAGGCTCCTGACCCATCCGGAGGTGGTGGAAACGATGTCGATGGCACCCTTTGCCCGGCGACCGTCCACATCCCACAGTCGCACCGTGTTCTCCCGGCCGCCGCTCGCGAGGAGCTTGCCGTCCGGGCTGAACGCCACGGCGTTGACCTCGTCTCTGGCCTTGAGGTTGGCAATCGACGCGCGGCGCTCCGCGTCCCAGAGCCGGGTCCTGTGGATCGCTACATTTCGAACTCAGGCAATGTCGAGGAGGTATCTGCGCTGGCTTTGGGTTTCGTAGTTTTCGCCGCATCCGATTGAAACGGATAAGCACTTTCCGAACCTTGGCAGCACCGTCGCCGCATGCGCTGATGATTTCGGGTGGCATGAAATTTTTTCGCCGTACGCATGTGGCCAGCCTTTTCAGTGCCCAGCTGCCCGGCTTGTTGCATTGGCGCTTTTGCCCATTTCCGGCGTGTGAGGATCGTCCCATGCGACTGCTCGTCCTCGTAATCGTGACCAGTCTGGGAACTGGACAATCGCTTGCTCAGACCAACATTGGCGGATCGTCTGCATCAGGCGCCGCGCCAAGATCGCCAGACGGCAACCCGATATCTCTGAACCATCGTCTGCCCTCAGGCGCGGTGCCCCCAGCGGAAGACCCGCAGAGGCCGTCGCTCCGCCCACAGCCGAACCTGCATGACAGCGCCGTCGCTGACTGCAGGGGGATGTGGGATGCCGGGACGCATATGACCCGGCAGGCATGGTCGAATACCTGCAAGCGCATCCAGACTCGTCTTGATAACCTCGATGTTGAGGCGATCATGCCCAAGGCGAAGGCACAAGTACGCTAGAGCTCCGCTAGGTCGAGCCGCATTCCGCGACGAGCTCACGGTTTGGAGATGTGCGGGACACGCCTGAACATTCTTGTAGTTCGAGTTGTCTGCTTACGCTCTGTCAGTTTGTGACTTCACCGCTTGGACGTATGATCTGCGTCCTGATGAGCCTGGGAGGAGAAGCCGTGCGTGCCTCAAGCAGCGTATTCGCAGCAGCATTGTTTTTTGCCGGCACCGACACCTCCGATGCCGCCAAGCCAACTGTCACCGAAGGAGATCCAAGCCGAATTTTGCAATGGCCAGCCGTTCACGTCCTCAACGCCTTCGAATACTAAGTTCACGATGGTGTTTAAGGTGGATGGCAAGGTGACGCGCAAACCACAAGGTAAAACCGGGGTGGGGGGTGAGGGGACTTGGAAGCTTTCGAAGGACGGCTTCTGCACGACCTGGAAGGTCTTGGCACTCCTCTCTTGACTCTGCTAACGACCCTTCTATTGTTGTTTTCAAGCGCGTCGGCTCGTCCTTACGGGATCTCGGGCCCGCACTCGCGCTTCCTGGGGAATGCCCAACACTGGCACCCCGACCACTATGAAATTCAAGAATAGCGAGGTGGAGGCCATGAAGTTTCGCCCTCTGCACGACCGCGTCGTCGTGCGTCGGATTGAAGAGGACATGAAGACCGCAGGCGGCATCATTATCCCGGACACCGCTAAGGAAAAACCCATGCAGGGCGAGGTCATTGCCGTTGGACCGGGGGCCCGCGACGAGAGCGGCAAGATCATTCCCCTCGACGTGAGGAATGGCGACAAGGTGCTGTTCGGAAAGTGGTCGGGCACGGAGGTGAAGATCGACGGCGACGAGCTCCTTATCATGAAGGAGAGCGATATCCTCGGTGTGATCGAGGGAAAAGCATCGGCGCGCGCCGCAGCCTGATCGCGACCTTCGCTTTCATTCTCGGTTTGTCCCGAGGAATTTTCAAAGCGCGGCAGGCGCCCGCGAATGAGGGATTAGTCGAAAGGGTACAATCTCTTTCGAACACTTCTCGGAGCCTATCCAAAAATCCACGACGGGCTCGTTCGATCGACCCCGTGAAAACCTGGAGAACCACCAATGGCAGCCAAAGACGTCAAGTTCTCTCAAGACGCGCGCGATCGCATGTTGCGCGGCGTCGACATACTCGCCGAAGCGGTCAAAGTTACGCTCGGACCCAAGGGTCGCAACGTCGTACTCGAGAAATCGTTCGGGGCGCCGCGCGTCACGAAGGACGGCGTCACAGTCGCCAAAGAGATCGAGCTCGAAGATAAGTTCGAGAACATGGGCGCGCAGATGGTGAAGGAGGTCGCAAGCAAGACCTCCGACGTCGCCGGCGACGGCACCACAACCGCAACTGTGCTTGCGCAAGCAATCGTCAAAGAAGGTGCGAAGGCGGTGGCGGCTGGCGCCAATCCGATGGATCTGAAGCGCGGCATTGATCAAGCGGTGCACGCCATCATTGAGCAGCTCAAATCAAAATCCAAGAAGGTGACCAACAACGAAGAGATCGCCCAGGTTGGCACCGTTTCTGCGAATGGCGACACCGAGATCGGGAAGATGATCGCCGAGGCCATGGACAAAGTCGGCAAGGAAGGCGTCATCACCGTCGAGGAAGCAAAGTCGATGGAGACCGAGCTCGACGTCGTCGAGGGTATGCAGTTCGACCGCGGCTACATCTCGCCCTACTTCATCACCAATGCGGAGAAGATGGTCGCTGAGTTGGAGGAGCCCTACATTCTGATCCACGAAAAGAAGCTGGCGAGCTTGCAGCCGCTACTACCATTGCTAGAGGCGGTGGTGCAGAGCGGCAAACCTCTACTCATCATCGCTGAGGAGGTGGAAGGGGAGGCCCTCGCTACACTCGTTGTGAACAAGCTGCGTGGTGGGCTCAAAGTAGCAGCTGTCAAAGCTCCTGGTTTTGGCGATCGACGTAAAGCCATGCTGGAGGACATCGCGATCTTGACTGTCGGCACGATGGTCTCCGAGGATCTCGGCATCAAGCTTGAGAACGTAACGCTCAACATGCTCGGCCGTGCCAAGCGCGTGCGCATCGAGAAGGAGAACACCACTATCATCGATGGTGCTGGCAAGAAGAAGGACATTGAGGGCCGGATCAATCAGATCAAGGCGCAGATCGAAGAGACGACCTCCGATTACGACAAAGAAAAGCTACAGGAGCGGCTGGCTAAACTGGCGGGCGGTGTAGCGATTATCAAAGTCGGAGGCTCAACCGAGATTGAGGTCAAAGAGCGCAAGGACCGAGTTGAGGATGCGTTACACGCCACCCGCGCGGCGGTCGAGGAGGGGGTCGTGCCTGGCGGTGGTGTCGCCCTGCTGCGGGCAGCAAAGGCGCTTGATGAACTAAAGACAGAGAACGATGACCAGAAGATCGGCATCAACGTTGTCCGCAAGGCGCTGTCCTGGCCTGCTCGGCTGATCGCGATCAACGCCGGCGAGGACGGCTCGGTCGTGGTCGGCAAGATCCTCGAAAGGCAGACCTATAGCTTCGGCTATAACGCACAAACGGGTGAATACGGTGATCTCACGAGCCAAGGCGTCATCGACCCAACGAAGGTGGTGCGCAACGCACTACTGGGTGCGGCCTCAATCGCAGGTCTCTTGATCACCACCGAGGCGATGGTGGCCGAGCGTCCGAAAAAAGAATCTGCTCATGCGCCGATGCCAGGCGGTGGCATGGGAGGGATGGATTACTAGGCCAGCGGGCAAGTACAGACGCATTGCGAGGCCGTCAAGGTCAACTCGGCGGCCCATTTCTACATCAGGCTACCCCATCCTGCCCTTCGCCAAGGTGCTTTCAATTGCTCCTTCCGCGATCCGTTGATGAAAAGCGCCGGCACGTTGTCGGCCGAACGCTCGGCCAACAACATCATCACCAATCCACCGTATAATTGCGCGGAGGCGTTAGAGCCGGGCTGCAGCTCTCTAAACGGAAGTTTGCGCTACTTCTCCGCCTAGCCTTGCCTAGGCTCGAGCCTGTCAAAAAATGTCAAATCCAGGCACGATGAGCGAGGTCAACGCACTGTCCTGCGAAAGCATGAATTGAAATGAAAACATTTAACGGTACCGCGCGTGGCTGAGAGCGGCGTTCGCACTTGCGCTAGCCTGCGCGCCGCACTGAAAGATTGGAGCATTCTATAAACAAGCTGGCGATTAACGCATAGCGTGTCATTGATCCCGCCCCATAAAATGCCGGCTTCCCGCATCGTGAGCTTAGCGGGCACAATTGTACCGGAGTGCTGGACGGTTTGGTTTGCCTCCCTCCAGCTGTCGCGCGAGCAGCGAACGCCGCCGCAACGGCTGAGCGCAATCCGCCGAACGGCAAAGCACGGCTGCACCACGCGAGCCTCCGCCGTTGCGCCGCATCTGGCATTCCGCAGCATCAGGCAGCCGAGACGGGAACTCCCCGCCGCGCCCGGCGTTTCCCCAACAGCTCCGTGCAATGACATGTTTGCAGACACCCATGCGCAGGCTTGCTGCACTTTCTGTTTTCGGGTTTGGACTGGCAACCGTCGCTGTTGCCGAGTCGGACGGACTGTGGTCGAGCCTACAAGGGCATGCTGACCACGATTGAGCGCAAAAAGCCCACACCATCCGCCGAGGCCCAGGTTGCCCTGCAGCGCACGGCCTTGCGCATTTACGACGCCTGTCTAACCGGGCACCTGGAACGCCCTGGCCAACTGTTCGACAAATTGGATCGCACCCGATACTGACCCACACTCAGCCGTGCTGCGCTGGAGAGCCCGGTCAGAGACGGTCAGCTGGATTTCCCCTTCGCAGGGGCGCGAATGTTGCGCCGTCTATTGGCTGCCAATGGGAGCAAGGTCGGACGGCGTTACGTGAAGACGCCGATGGCTCGCATGGGGATAGAGGCGCTCTATCGGCGTCCGCGCACGACGAAGCCAGAGCCGGGCCACAAGGCCTATCCGTATCTCTTGCGCGGCGTGGAGATCACGCGTCCGAACCAGGTCTGGGCGATGGACATCACTTATATCCCCATGGCGAAGGGCTTTGTCTACTTGGCCGCCGTGCTCGACTGGTTCAGCCGCCGTGTCTTGTCGTGGCGCGTATCGATTACGATGGAAGCATCGTTCTGCTTAGAGACATTGGAGGAGGCGCTGGCAAATCACGGCAAGCCGGAGATCTTCAACTCGGATCAAGGCTCACAGTTCACGAGTGCAGCGTTCACGGACGTTCTAATCAGGAACGAGATCTGCATCAGCATGGATGGCAAAGGGGCTTGGCGGGACAACGTGTTTGTCGAGCGGCTTTGGCGATCCGTGAAGTACGAAGAGGTCTACCTGCGCGCCTACGACAGCGTTTCGGACGCGCGCGTCTCGATCGGATGCTACCTCGATCTTTACAATCGCCGCCGTCCGCACTCGAGCCTTGACGGCATGACGCCCGATGAAGCCTACTTTGGTCCACAGAGCATGCTGCCGATCCGCTTGGCAGCCTAACCCCGGCAGAGGATCCACTTATCGAAGCGGAAAAACTGTCTGAACAAGCGGGGCCACCTCAGGCTTCACCAGCTCCCGTTTCTCCATCTCCCTCGCCGCATCCACGCACTCAGCCAGGCTGAGGCCTGGGATCTCCACCACCTCGGTGGGGAGATCAGCGGACACAATCCGGATCATAAGTGTGAATGTGAAGCTGTAGGGGTCCACGCTACCTCTCCTGTCGCAGGAGATCACAGTTGGCCGCAGCGCAACACAAGATCTTATAGGACCTCGGCTCGACCTCAACCTCCAGGCGCCGCTCGCGCGCCTCGAACGGCGGCGCCAGCCATATCACCAGGGCTATCATCGCCAGCAGCCACAGCATGAAGACCCGCATCCGCAACTCTTAGCCCACGTCAAAGGAACGAAATTATGGCAAACGTCACCGTCAAGAAGCATCTGCGCACGCTGGGCACCGGAACGCTCGCCAACGGCGCTGTCTCAATCGCCGGCTGGACGCCAGGCAGCGAAGTGCTGACCCCAATGCGCCGCACATTGCCGTTCCGTCTGGGCTGTAACGTTTCACTGACGGGGTGGTGGATACCTTAGTGACGCATCGTCGGCCGGTACGATGACCTTTCCGATGGGCCAAAGCGCGATACCCGCAAGTTTGAGGTGCGCCCATGCGAAGGGAATGCCAATGATGGTAACCGCAAGGACAATGGCGAATAGGATGTGAATGAGCGCTAGCCACCACCCGGCTAATACCAGCCACACAACATTGCCTATGGTTCCCAACAAGCCGGTGCCGATGTCGTCGCGGCCGAAATGCTCGTCACGTGACACCGCCTTGAAGCCGAACGGGAGTAGCGTGTAGACGCCGATGTTGAAGGCCGCCTTGGCCCACGGGATGCCGATGATGGTGATAGCCATGATCACGGCGGCAATCCCCCAGCCAATGGCAGCCCATAGGCCACCGAACAGCAGCCAGAGCAGATTGAGCAGCATGGCTATAGGCGACATTGCGGATGCTCCTGCCAATGACTAAGCGGAACCTTTTTCCCGACCTTTGGGGCAAACGTAGATTGAAGCAGATGGACAACGATAAACAACGCAGCACTTTTGTGAACGTCTAGAAGCGACCCCGGCCGATCACACTGCCGGGAGGAAAAAAGCTCGCAGACGGTCGCGCATCGCGGATGCCGACTATGGTTATTTCAGCGTAACGGTCAGCGCGGGAGCGCAACTATCGCTTCTCGATCAAGCCGGTCGGCGGCACCATAGGCGAGGTCGACATGATCAGGCGATTGATGCCGCTGTTGGAGCAGAGTCGCATCATCTTGCCGCGCTTGCGCATGCGGACGCTCTACGACAAGACCACGGTCAACCTGATCGATGCCTTCGTCGAGGAGGAGTATGCGGCGTTTCCAGTAAGCGAGCATGACGACAGCTTGACGCTCTCGCCCGCATTCTAGATCTGCCGGCGCGCTGGTCCGTGGCGCCGGACAATTTCGAGAAGGTCGAGGTCATCGGCAATCCGATTATGCGCTCCAGGCACGAGGGTCCGCGTCTCAGCGGTTCGCCGTGGCAAATGAAGCAGTTCCGATGACGATGACCGACAAGCTTGCCGGCTTGGCGCACGCCACCGTGTTCTGGCTGACGATCGCCGGGCTGTGCGCGTTCCTCGTCGTCGTCTGGTGAGCCTCACCAAGCCCATGAGACCCCAAAAAAGGGCACCTAAACGGTGCCCTGTCGCACCGCAGTTGGGAAGGGTAGGGGCGCGGCGCAATTTGCTAGCGATCGCGGCACCAGGTCCTGATGCCGCTAACCGATGGGTTGGCCGCCTTGGAAGGACCAAGGTGGCTGGCGCTGCTGAACGGGGGGTCGGGGCAGCGCCTCCCAAGAGACCGACCGGGAGGGAATTCCGGAGGGTCGCAGCTATACAAGCGCGCACGTTGAGCGCGGGCCAGACTCGGAAAGTACTTAGGCCGCCAAGTCCCTCGGAGCCCACCGACGCCGGCAGATCAGGGCCTGGCTCTATCCCGAAAAAGTTGGGCGGCACCAAAGCCAATGTACCGGATAGCGAACCAGTACGAATCTCCTTCCCTTCGTGAAGTTGCCACTTCTTTGAAGCAGCCCGCACCAGTCGGCAGGCATACGCGTGAAGGGCTTCGGTACGTCTTCCTTGAGTCGCCAAGAGCGGCCGAGGCTCTTGATTGCGGCCATAGGCAGATTCCGACTCTGGATGAGGATCATTGAGCGCGCCACGGTGAAAGTATCGTTAGGAGTGAACGAATGAAAATCCGGCCCGTTACGATCATCTGCTCCGCATTGATCGGACTCGCAGCGCTGTCTTCGTACACCGTCGCTCAACAGAAAACTGCTAAAGGCTGCGAAGAGGAATGGAGAGCGAACAAGGCTGCAAATCAGGCGAAGGGCATCACGGAAAAAGCTTATGTCGCCCAATGCCGCGCCGGCAGCGCTACCGCGCAGCCCGGCGCTCCGGTCGCCCCTACTGCTGCCAAACCAGCTCCGCCTGCTTCAGCGGCAGCTCCGAAGGCAGCCGCACCGGCAGCCACGCCTTCCCCCGCCAAATCGGCTCCAGCCGTGGTTACCACCCCTACGGGAGCCAACCAATTCTCGACCGAAGCACTGGCGAAAGCTCGCTGCCCTGCCGATACGGTCGTGTGGGTCAACCTGACTTCGCGCATCTATCACTTCGCCAGAAGCAAGAACTATGGGAAGACAAAAAAAGGGGCGTACATGTGCGAGAAGGA
>Ga0075423_10003340_pt1 | contig 14761 bp, 11 predicted proteins | sample SoiMethybrSBSTD2_FD_80114 | JGI IMG/M metagenome (GOLD analysis project Ga0075423, IMG submission 80114) | Bulk soil microbial communities from a Populus tree surrounding site in Tennessee, USA - Soil MetaG P. TD hybrid SBSTD2 | ecosystem: Environmental > Terrestrial > Soil > Tree plantation...
ACCGAGGCCAGCGCGGCCACCCGCTCCGGCACCGAGACCGCGAGGTCCGCCTCCGAGTGCTCGAGCAGGTACGCGAGCTCGTCGTGGCGGTAATCGGGGTTGACCGGCACCACCCCGACCCCGAGCGCGTTCATCGCCAGGTAGTGGAAGAAGAACTCGGGTCGGTTCTCGAACAGCAGCGCGATCCGGTGGCCGTGGCCGTAACCGGCCGCCGCGTACTGATCGCGCAGGCGCAGCACGGGCTCGCGCACCTGGGCGTAGGTCAGCTCGACGCCGTCCGGATGGTACGCGCGGCCCGGCCCGGGGGTGGCGCAGAGGAACGCGTGGTCCGGCGCCGCGGCGGATGTGGCCATGAAGGCCTCGAAGACCGTGTTCACGGCTGACGACTGTCGCCCAGGCCGGGGGCGGTGTCAAATCCGCGGCGCCGGCTGATATACGCCGCTGATATACTTTTGGCCCGCCATGGACAGTCCTCTCGGCTCTCCCCTGCGTCGCAAGGAAGATCAGCGCCTCGTCACCGGCCGCGGCCGCTACGTCGAGGATCTCCACTTCCCGGGCATGGTCCACGCCGCCTTCGTGCGGAGCCCGCACGCCCACGCGCGCGTCGCGTCCATCGACCCGGCCGCCGCTCGCGCGATGCCGGGGGTGATCGCGGTGTACACCGTGCGGGAGCTGCCGGAGTGCGCCCGGCCCATCCCACCCTCGGTCGCGTCGCCCGCCGGCTTCCAGACCACCGTCCAGCCGGTGTTCGCCGATCCCCTGGTGCGCTATGCGGGCGAGGTGGTGGCGGCGGTGATCGCGGACGACGCCTACGCCGCCGCGGACGCGGCCGCCGCGGTCTCGGTCGACTACGAGCCGCTGCCCGCGGCCGGCACCATGGAGGCCGCGCTGGAGAGCGGCGCCCCCCGCGTGTTCGACGGCTGGCCCGACAACGTGGCCGGGCTCTCCACCGCGAAGGTGGGCGATCCGGACGCGGCGTTCGCCCGCGCCCACCTGGTGGTGGAGGCGAGCCTCGGGCTGGCCCGCATCCACGGGGTGCCGATCGAGACCCGCGGGATCGTGGTGACGCCCGAGGGTCCGGACGGCCGGCTGACCTTGTGGACGTCGAGCCAGAGCCCGTACGGCCTGCGCGGCACCGTCGCGGCGGCGTTCGGCCTCTCCGACGAGCAGGTGCGCGTGGTGGTGGTCGACACCGGTGGCGGATTCGGCATCAAGGGGCACGCCTATCCCGAGGACCTCATCGTGGCCGCGGCGGCCCGTCGCCTCCAGCGCCCGGTCAAGTGGGCCGAGTCGCGGCGCGAGCACTTCCTCACCGCCTCCCCCGATCGCGGGCAGCGGCACGCGGCGCGGATGGGCTTGACCCGCGACGGCGCGATCGCGGCGGTGGCGACCCGCTTCACCCGCGAGCACGGCGCGTACATCTCGAGCGGCGAGGTCGTGACCCGCAACACCATCAACCACCTGCCCGGCCCCTACCGGATCCCGAGCCTCGACGTCTCGGCGCGCAACGTGGTGACGCACGCGGTGTTCGGCGCGGCGTACCGCGGCTCGGGGCGTCCGGAGGCCAACTTCGTGCTGGAGCGGCTGCTGGACCGGGGCGCCCGGGCCCTCGGCATCGACCCCGCCGAGATCCGGCGCCGCAACCTGATCCGCCCCGACGAGATGCCCTACCGCACCGGGCTCGTCTACCGGGACGGCACCCCCGTCTCCTACGATCCAGCCGACTACCTCGGCAGCTTCGATCGGCTGCTCGCCGACTTCGGCTACGACGACTGGCGCAAGCGCCAGCGCGAGACGGCGGGGAGCGCGCGGCCCCTCGGCGTGGGGCTCGCGGCGTACGTGCAGGGCACCGGGGTGGGGCCGTTCGAGAGCGCGGACATCCGCATCGACGGCACCGGCGCGGTGCACGTGCACATCGGGGTGTCCTCGCAGGGCCAGTCGCACGAGACCACGATGGCCCAGATCGCGGCCGCCGAGCTGGGCGTGGACCCGGAGCGGGTCTTCGTGGTGGCGGCCGACACCACGCTCCTGCCCTACGGCAACGGCACCGGCGGCAGCCGGGTGGCCGCCAACGCGGGGCCGTCCGTGGCCAAGACCGCGCGAGAAGTCGCGGGCAAGGCGCGCGTGGTGGCGGCGGAGATGCTCGAGTGCGCGGCGGCCGACGTGGTGCTGGCGGGCGGGCGGGCCCACGTGGCGGGCGTGCCCCAGCGCGGCGTCGCCCTCGCCGACCTCGCGAAGGCGGCGGTGCGGAGCAAGACCCTGCTGCGCGAGGGGCGGCCGGGGCTACAGGCCTGCGGCTACTTCGCGCCCGAGACCGTGACCTTCGCCTTCGGCGCCCAGGCGTGCGCCCTCGAGGTCGACGTGGAGACCGGTCGCGTGCGCATCCTTCGCTACCTCGCGGTCCACGACTGCGGGCGCGCCATCAATCCGATGGTGGTGGACGGCCAGCTGCACGGCGGCCTGGCCGGCGGTATCGGCACCGCGCTGATGGAGGACCTGCGGTACGACCGCGACGGCCAGCTCCTGACCGGCAGCCTGATGGACTACGCGATTCCCGCCGCGGCCGACCTGCCCGACTTCGAGACCCGATCGCTGGCGTTTCCCTCCACCCGCAACGATCTCGGCATCAAGGGCGTGGGCGAGAGCGCGATCATCGCTCCGCCGGCCGCCATCGCCAACGCGGTGGAGGACGCGCTGCAGGACCGCGGCGCGGATATCCTGGAGATCCCGATCACCCCGTCGCGGGTCTGGCGCGCCCTGCACCGGGGCTGAGCCGGCGGCCGCGCGATGACGCGCCCCGCGCGCGAGGGTCTCGCGTGAGCGACCTGCCTCCGTTCTTCGCGCCGGACCGGGGGCGCTTCGTACCCTCGGCCTCCGCGCGGGGGCCGTGGAGCCCGCGCCACCAGCACGGCGGGCCGCCCGCCGCTCTCCTGGCCCGCGGGTTCGCCCGCGAGGCCGGACCCGAGCGGCAGGTCGCGCGGCTGACCTTCGACTTCCTGCGGCCGGTGCCGCTCGCCCCGCTGATCGTCGTCACGCGCGTGGTGCGCGAGGGCGGCAAGGCGATGCGCCTGGCCGGGTCCGTCCTGGCGGAGGACGGCGTCGCGGTGATCGAGGCGACGTGCCTGGCCCTCCGGGGGGAGGCCGATCGCGTGGCGGTCCCCGCCGAGACCGCGACCGCCCCGCCACCGCCCGCGGCGAGCGCGCCATTCGAGCTGCCGTTCATGTCGGGTGAGCAGGGCTACCACCGCGCGGTCGAGTGGCGGCTGGCGCGCGGGACCTGGGGGCGCGGGCCGGCGGCGGCGTGGCTCCGCCTCCGGGTGCCGCTGGTCGCGGAGAGCGCGACCTCGGCGCTCGAGTCGCTGGTGGCGGTGGCGGACTCGGCGAGCGGCGTGGCGGTGGTTGTCGATCCGGCCCAGGCCACGTTCGTGAACGGGGACCTCACCGTCGCGCTGCACCGGATGCCGGTCGGCGAATGGACGTGTCTCGACGCGGCGACGGTGGGGGAGCGGCACGGGATCGGCCTGACCCGCGCCCGGCTCTGGGATATGGCCGGGCCGATCGGCCGATCGCTCCAGACCCTGCTGCTCGAGCCCCGCGAGGGCCCGACCGGCGGGTAGCCCCGCGCCGGTTCCGCGCTCCCGGATCAGGTCCCCTGCACCGCCCCGGACACGAGCCCGTGGGTGAGGTAGCGGCGGAAGATGTAGTAGAAGATCACGGGCGGGATCGAGTAGATCACCGAGAGCGCCATGAGCAGGTTCCACGGCGCGTCGTCGCTGGTGAGGAAGTTCCCCATGCCCACCGGCAGCGTGATCATCTTCTCGCCCTGGAGCAGCAGGACCGCGTAGAGGTACTCGTTCCACGCGAAGAAGAACGCGTAGGTGCCCACCGCGATCAGGGTCGGGGTGATCAGAGGGAGGTACATGCGGAAGAAGATCGCGATCGGGCCCGCCCCGTCGATGGCGGCCGACTCGTCGATCTCGTTCGGGATCGTCTTGGCGTAGTCCCACAGGACCCAGAGGGCGTAGGGCGCGGCGAAGGTGGTCATCGCGAAGATGAGGGCCCAGTACGTGTCGAGCAGGTCGTAGTCGCCCATGATCTTGAAGAACGGGATCGACAGGAACGAGGCCGGGATGATGTAGGTGAAGAGGGTCATCCCCGAGATGTAGCGCCCGAGCCCGAAGCGGATGCGGCCGAGTGCGTAGCTGCCCAGCGCGGCCACCGCGAGCACCGCGACCATGACCGCGCCCGAGACCAGCAGGCTGTTGGCGAGCCAGCGCCAGAAGTACTTCACGAACGGGCTCTCCTGAAGGAGCACGAACTTGAAGTTGTCGAGGGTGGGGCGCTGGACCACGTAGACTGGGCGGAAGAGATCGTCCCACGGGGTGACCGCGAGGCTGACCATGTAATAGATCGGGAACAGTGTCCACGCGGTGACCGCGGCGAGCACTGCCGCGCGCATCACGTTGACGCCGAGCCGGCCCCTGGTCACGGGGGCTACCGGATCTTCTTGATGAGAATGAAGATGAACAGCAAGGTCACCGGCAGCGCGGTGGCGAAGACGCCGACGCCCCAGTCGAGCTTGCCGACGCGGAACGTGTAGCGGTAGGCGAGCGTGGCCAGCACGTGGGTCGAGTCCCCGGGGGCCCCGCCGGTCATCAGCCACACGTTGGTGAAGTCGCCCATGGTGAAGACCATGGAGAGCAGCGAGCAGATGAGGTAGATGCCGGCCAGCAGGGGGAACGAGATGTAGCGGAAGGTCTGGAGGGGATTGGCCCCGTCGATGGCCCCCGCCTCGTAGAGCTGGCGCGGGATGCCCCGGCGGGCGGCCAGGATGATCACGGTCCAGAACGGCAGGTACTTCCAGATGTGGAAGATGATCAGGGCGCTGATCGCGGTCCAGCGCGAGGCGAGCCAGTGGTGGGTGCCGAGACCCAGGTCCTCGCTGATCAGGTTCAGGATCCCCCACTGCGAGGACATCATCCAGCGCACCGAGAGGATGCCGGGCAGCACCGGGATCGCCCACGGCAGCAGGAAGATCGCGGAGAGGAAGCGCGTCGAGCGGCTGTCGTCGTCGAGCACGCCCGAGAGGAGCAGGGCCAGGAAGAGCTTCAGGTTGACCGCGATCCCCACGTAGACCAGCGTGTTGACGATGGTCTGAACGTAGATCGGGTCGTTGAACAGGACCTCGTAGGTGTAGCGGTCGAGGGCCTGGGTGACCTCGAAGTACAGCGGATAGACCACGAAGGCCAGGAACAGGACAATCAGGGGCAGCGAGAAGAGCAGCCCCTGGAGGTTCCGCGACCGCGGCGACAGGACGTCCGCCGCCGCGGTCACGGACCGGGCGATCAGCCCTCGGGGCCGGGCCCCAGCGAGGCCGCGGGCCACGCGATCAGGCCGATCTCACCGCCACTGCGCGACGATGGTCTTGATGCGGCCGATGGCCTCGTCGGCCGCCTTGTCGGCCGGCCACTTGTCCACGTTGGTGCGCGACATCGCCTTGCCCCAGACGTTCTCCGCGTAGATCTGGGAGTTCGCCGGGTTCTTGTAGTGCTCGAAGACGCGGGTCGGCCGCTCGAGGTAGATGCGGGTGACGGTGGGCAGGTGCGGGTCCACCGCGCCCCCCTTGCCGGCCTGGCCCTTGGAGAAGAAGGGATCGCTGGCCACGTCCTTGAAGGCGGGGAACCAGCGCCCGTTGGCGCCCTTGATGTAGTCGGTGAAGCGCCTGGGCTCCAGGACGAACTTGATGAACTCCTTGGCGAGCGGCACGTCCTTGTTGGTGGAGTCCTTGGGGATGATGATCGTCTTCACCGCCACCATGTAGGTGGGCTTCTTGCCGTCCGGCCCGTCCGGCCACTCGATGGTGGCCGACTTGTTGAAGTAGTTGTCCGGGTTGTTGAAGAAGTGGTGCGCCGGGATCGACACCGAGGGGTTCGGCGTCATCACGATGGACTTGGAGTGGAAGTTGGCGTTGTTGTCCCCGTCCGACCAGTTCAGGGTGTCAGGCGGGACGTAGCCCGAGTTGAACATATCGGCGAAGAACTTGAGCGTCTTGACGATGGCCTCACGGTTCGTGCCCTGGTCCGCCACCACCTTGCCGTCCTCCGAGAACACGGTGCCCCCGAAGGAGAGTAGCGCCATCTCGAAGTTGTAGATGGTGTCCGAGGCGCTGGAGGACTCGGTCACCCCGAGCCCGTAGACCTTGCCGTACTTGGCGGGGTCCTTCTTGCGGAGGGCGTCCTGCGCCTTCCGCCAGTAGTCCCAGTAGCCGTTCCAGTCCATGGGGATCTTGGCAGGGTCGTCGTTCATTCCCGCCTCCTTGACCAGATCCCGCCAGTAGTGGATGTGCATCGTCTGGCACTCGATGGGGACGCCGTAGTAGGCGCGCTTCTTGGCCACGTTGTCGTACACGTGGGCCACCGGCAGGAACTTCTCGATGTAGCGCGGCTTCAGCTCGTTGATGACGTCGGTGGTCTCGACCAGCTTGCCTTCCCACCCGTACTTGGGAATGACCTCCCAGTCGTTGTAGAAGCAGAACGCGACGTCGGGGCAGCGCCGGGCGGTCATGGCGCTGATGATCTTCTTCAGCAGGTCTTCCTGGATCGTGAACGAGATGTCGAGGTCGACGTTCTTGGCCTTGCGGAAGTCCTCGGCGATCTTCAGCATCGCCTCGTCCTCTTCCTTGTAGTAGCCGCGGTTCCACCACACGGTCAGCTTCTTCTGCTGGGCGCGCGACACCATCGGGAACGCGAGGGTGCCGGACGCGGCGGCCGCGCCGGCGGCAGTCTTGAGGAATTCCCGGCGGGAGTGGGCCATGGACGACCTCCTTTGGTAGCGGGAAGCGACGATGCCTCGTCGGCGAGGGGCCTCGGGCGGGCGCGAGTATACCGCGAAGGCCGAAGTTATGTATAGTTCCGGCCATGGCCATCGACCGAATCACCGTGTCCGTGATCCAGCATCGCCTCGAGTCGATCGTGCAGGAGATGGGCGAGGCGATGCTCCGCACCGCCTACTCCCAGATCCTGAACTCGAGCCGCGATTTCTCCACCGCGGTCTTCGACGGACAGGGCCGGCTCGCGGCCCAGGCCGAGCACGTGCCGATCCACGTGGGAGCCCTGCCGTGGGCGGTGTCCTCGGTGGCCGACTTCTTCAAGGGACGCGTCGCCCCCGGGGACCTCTTCCTCCTGAACGACCCCTATCACGGCAACAATCACCTGCCGGACCTCACGGTGCTGCTGCCGGTGTTCGTGGGCGGGCGCCTCGTGTTCTGGTCGATCAACCGGGCCCACCAGCACGACATCGGCGGGGCCACCCACGGCGCCTACAACCCGGGGGCCACCGAGATCTGGCAGGAGGGCCTCCGCATCACCCCGCTCAAGCTCTACGACCGCGGGGAGCTGCGCGACGACGTGCTCCAGATGGTGGCCACCAACGTACGCCACCCCCGCGACTTCCAGGGCGACCTGCGCGCGATGATGGGCTCGGCCCGCCTCGGCGAGCGTCGGCTGCTCAAGCTGGTCGACGACTACGGCATCGACGTGGTGCTGGAGACCGTCGGCGAGATTCTCGACGGCGCGGAGCGCCAGACTCGCGAGTGCATCCGGGGGTGGAAGGACGGCGTCTTCAAGGGCGAGGCCATCCTGGACGACGACGGCCACGGGATCCGCGACGTCCACATCCGGGCCACCGTGACCAAGAAGGGCGACTCCCTCACCGTCGATCTCTCCGACTCGCACGCCCAGGTGATCGGGTTCGTGAACTCGGCGCTTCCCAACACGATGTCCGCGGTCCACATGGCCCTCGCCTACCTGATCGACCCCCGGACCCCCAAGAACGAGGGCACCTTTCGCCCGGTGACGGTGAAGGCCCGCGAGGGCACGGTGGTGTGGCCCTACCCGCCCGCGCCGGTGACGCTCTCCACCAACCACTGTGCGCAGGAGATCGCGGAGGCCATGATCAAGGCGCTGGCCCCGAGCTGCCCGGACCGGGTGCTCGCAGGCTGGTCGCGGCGCTTCCGCATCGCGATCTCGGGCACGAACCCCCGCAACAAGCGGAAGTTCATCTGGCACCTCTTCCACGCCCGGGGCGGCGGGGGCGCATCCTCGGCGGGCGACGGGTGGGAGACCGCGGGGGAGGGCCAGGCCGCGGGCGGCATCAAGTTCGGCTCGGTGGAGGTCGCGGAGACGCGCTTTCCGCTCTTCTTCAAGCGCCACGAGTTCCGCCCCGACTCCGCGGGCGACGGGCGCTTCCGCGGCGGGGTGGGCTCGGTGCTGGAGCTGCGCATGGAGACCACCGAGCCCGCGCTCGGCAACACCGCGGGCGACGGCGTGCGCTATCCCGCCTACGGGGTGCTGGGCGGCAAGGACGGCCTGCCCCACCGCTACCGCATGATCTCGCGCGGCAAGACGCGCGTGCTCAAGACCAAGGAGGTCGGAGTGCCGATCCCGCCCGGGGCCATGTTCCTGGTGGAATCGATGGGCGGCGGCGGTTACGGGCCGCCCGCGCGCCGCTCCGCCGAGGCGCGCGCCGCCGATCGGGTCAACGGCTTCGTGGCGGGCCGCGCGCGCCGGAAGAAAGCCTGAGATGCTGCGCGTCGGCATCGACGTCGGGGGCACCTTCACGGACCTGGTCGCGGTGGACGACGCGGGGCGCGTCACCCTCGCCAAGTCGGCCTCCACGCCCGCCGATCCTTCCGTCGGGGTGATGGACGGCCTCGGCCTGCTGGCCGCCGAGATGGGGACCGACCTGGCCGGCCTCCTGGCCGACACCGGTCTGGTGGTGCACGGCACCACCGTGGCCACCAACGCCCTGCTCGAGCGCAAGGGCGCCACGGTGGGCATGCTGACCACCGCGGGGCACCGTGACGTCATCGAGATGCGGGAGGGCCTCAAGGACGACCGCTACAACCTGCGCATGCCCCCGCCCCGGCCGCTGGTGCCGCGCGCCCGCCGCCTCGACGTGATGGAGCGGATGCGGTTCGACGGGACGGTGGAGACGCCGCTGTCGAAGGCGTCCGCGGGGGCGGCCATCAAGCGCCTGCGCGCCGCGAAGGTGGGGGCGGTCGCGGTCTGCTACCTGCACTCCTACCGCGATCCGCGCCACGAGCGCGAGACCCGCCGGCTACTCGCGCGCCTGCTGCCCGACGCCTACGTGTCGCTCTCCTCCGACGTGCTGGCCCAGATCAAGGAGTACGAGCGATTCTGCACCACCGTGGTCAACGCCTACGTGGGACCGGTGCTGGCGCGGTATCTCGGCGCGCTCGGATCGCGCCTGCAGGCCGCGGGCTACCGGGGCGACGTGCTCATCATGCAATCGCACGGCGGGGTGGCGACCATCCCGGACTCGGTGCGCCTGGCGGCGGGCGCGGTGCTCTCCGGTCCCGCGGGCGGTATCGCGGGCAGCCGTCACGCCGCGCGGCTGCTCGGCGAGGGCAACCTGATCACGTTCGACATGGGGGGCACCAGCACCGACATCGCGCTGCTCGAGGGCGGAGAGCCCCACCTCACCGGCGACAAGGCGGTGGGCGCGAGCCGGGTCGCCCTGCCCAGCATCGACATCCACACCCTGGGCGCCGGCGGCGGGTCGATCGCGCGGGTGGACGCGGGCGGCATCCTGCACGTCGGCCCGGAGAGCGCGGGCGCCGCGCCGGGGCCCGCCTGCTATGGCCGGGGCGGCACCGCGGCGACGGTGACCGACGCCAACCTGTTGCTGGGCCTGCTCGACCCCGCGGGCTTCCTGGGCGGGCGCGCGCGCCTCGACCCGAAGGCGGCGCGTACCGCGGTGGAGGGCATCGCGGAGCGGCTCGGCCTGGACGTGGTCGCGGCGGCGCAGGGCATCCACCGGGTGGTGAACACCAACATGGCGGAGGGCATCCGGCTGGTCTCGGTGCGCCGCGGGGCCGATCCCCGCCGCTTCGCCCTGCTCTCCTTCGGCGGCGCGGCCGGCCTGCACATCACCGACGTGGCGCGGATGCTCGAGATCGGCCGGGTGGTGGTGCCGCGCGTGGCCTCGGTGCTCTCCGCGTGGGGCATGCTGGCCACCGACCTGCGCTACGAGTTCGTGCGCACGCACGTGGGCGAGGCGGGTCACGTCGGCGCCTCGCGGCTCCGGCGGCTGTTCGCGGAGATGGAGCAGGAGGGCCGGCGGCGCCTCGGCGCCTCCTTCGGCGGCCAGGTGGACGTGCGGCGGTCGGTGGACATGCGCTACGGCGAGCAGACCTTCGAGATCCAGGTGCCGCTCGACGGGGTGGACGTGGAGGCGAAGGACCTCATGGAGCAGGTGGTCGACCGCTTCCACCGCCGTCACGAGGAGCTCTACACCTACAGCGCCCCCGGCCAGGACGTGGTGCTGGTCAATGTGCGCGCCGCGGTCATCGGTCGCCTGCCCGCCCTGCCCGCCGAGCAGGCGCGTCGGGCGACCGCGAGCGCGGCGCCCCGCCGCCGGTGGGTCTACCTGGAGCGCTGGATGGACATCCCCGTCCACGACATGGACGGGCTCGCGCCGGGGCTCGAGGTCAAGGGTCCGGCGATCTTCGAGTCGGCGACCACCACCGTGCTGATCCGGGAGCGCGAGCGCGCCACCGCGACCGCGGAGGGGTGGATCGATATCCGGCTCGGGTAGAGCGGGACGGCCCCACCCCTCACCCTGCCCTCTCCCCCGAGGGGAGAGGAGAGAGCCAGGCTCTACGTGTAGGCGCCCACCGAGGCGTGGGCCACGTTCTTGGCGTACTTCGCGAACACGCCGGTGGTGTAGCGCGGCTTCGGCGCCTTCCACTTCGCGAGGCGCTTCTTGATCTCCGCCGCCGGCACCTCCATGTCGAGGCGTCGCTTCTTCACGTCGATGTTCACCATGTCGCCGCTCTTGATCGCGGCGATCGGCCCGCGGTCGGCCGCCTCCGGGACGATGTGGGCGATCATGAAGCCGTGGGTGGCCCCGGAGAAGCGCCCGTCGGTCATGAGGGCCACGGTCTCCCCGAGCCCCGCGCCCTGGAGCGCGCCGGTGACGTGCAGCATCTCCCGCATTCCGGGGCCGCCCCGGGGGCCCTCGTAGCGGATCACGATCACGTCGTTGGGCTTGATCTTGCCCTTCTTCACCGCCTGGAAGGCGTCCTCCTCCCGCTCGAACACCCGCGCGGGGCCCCGGTGCGAGTACTTCTTCTGGCCCGAGATCTTGATCACGCAGCCGTCGGGAGCCAGGTTGCCCCGCAGGATCGCGATGCCGCCCTCCGACTTCAGCGCTTTCGCGAGCGGCTTGATCACCTGCTGCCCGGCCGGCTCCGCCGCCGCCTTCACCTCCTCGCCGAGGGTGCGCCCGGTCACCGTCTTCTCGGAGGCGTGCAGGAGCCCGGCCTCGAGCAGGCGCTTGCCCACCACCGCCATGCCGCCCGCGTCGTACATCTCGGGCGCGGTGTAGGTGCCCCAGGGCTTCAGGTCGGCCAGCACCGGGGTCTTGCGCGAGATGCGATCGAAGTCGTCGATGGCGAGCTTGACCCCGAAGTCGCGCGCGGTGGCCAGCAGGTGCAGCACCGCGTTGGTGGAGCCGCCGGTCGACATGACCCCGGTGATGGCGTTCTCGAAGCTCTTGCGGGTCACCAGCGAGCGCGGGGTGACGCCCTTGCGCACCAGCTCCATCACCAGCTTGCCGGACTCGAAGGCGACGTCCTCCTTCTTCGGATCCATCGCCGGGATGTCGTTCCAGCCCATCGGCGACATGCCGAGCATCTCGTAGGCGGTGGCCATGGTGTTGGCGGTGAACTGCCCGCCACACGCCCCCGCCCCCGGGCAGGCGTGGTCCTCCACGTCCTTGAACTGCTCGAGCGAGATCTTGCCCGCGTTGTAGGCCCCGAGGGCCTCGAACACGTCCTGGATGGTGAGGTTGCGCCCCGCGAACGGCCCCTCGGTGCCCGCGCAGCGGCCGAACATGATCGACCCGCAGTAGAGCATGAGGGCCGGGATGTCGAGCCGCCCCAGCACCATGGTCATGGCGGGGATGGTCTTGTCGCAGCCGGAGATGGTGACGATCCCGTCGAACATGTGGCTGCGCGCCACCAGCTCCACCGAGTCGGCCACGATCTCGCGGCTGATCAGCGAGCCCTTCATCCCCTCGGTGCCCATGGTGATGCCGTCGGTGATGGAGATGGTGTTCACCTCGATGGGCGTGCCGCCCGCGGCCCGGATGCCCTGCATGACCTTCTCGGCCAGCTTCCGGTGGTTCCAGTTGCAGGGCATGGTCCCGATCCACGAGTGGGCCACGCCGATCTGGGGCCGCGCCAGGTCCTCGTCGTTGAAGCCGACCGCCTTCATCATGGCGCGGGCGGCGGCGCGGTCGGGGCCTTCGAGGAGAACACGGCTGTGCTTGCGGGGGTCGACGGCCATCGGAGACTCCTTTGTCGTGGGGCGGGCTCGAGAGCTCGGCGCGATTCTACAGCAGCTCGCGGAGCGGGACCAGCGCGTAGCCCTCCGCGCGAAGCCCGGAGACGAGCGCGGGCAGGTACTCCACGAGGCGCCGGCCCGCGCCCGGTACCCCGTCCGCATCGTGCAGGTCGTAGATGGCCCCCGCGCGGGCGCGCGCGATGCCCCGCCGGGCCTGCTCGGCGGGCGCCACCGGGCGCCGGCTCTCCGGCTGCACGGTCCAGAAGACACACGGGGTGCCGAGTCGACGGGCCACCCCGAACATGGCCAGGTTGGTCTTGCCCCACGGCGGGCGGAAGAAGCGCGGGGGCGCGCCCGCCGCGTCCGCGATCGCGGCGTGGCCGTCCACGATCTCGCGCTCGGTGCGGGCGGGCCCGCAGCGCCAGAGGCTCGTGTGGCTCCAGGTGTGGTTGCCGAGGTCGTGACCGGCCTCCACGATCCGCCGCGCGAGGTCCGGCGCCTTCCGGGCCCGCCCGCCGATCAGGAAGAACGCGCCGCGCACGTTCTCGCGCGCGAGCACGTCGAGCACCGCCGGGGTGAACGAGGGATCGGGTCCGTCGTCGAAGGTGAGGCTGACCGCGCGCCGCGCGGCCGGCCCGCGCCAGACGGAGGCCAGCGTGAGGAGGTGCGAGCCCCAGGTGTAGGCGCCCCAGAACGCGGGCGCCGCGCCCGCCGCGAGCCAGCCCGCCCGCTTCACGCCACCGGCCGCTTGGCCACGAGCAGGGTGAGGCGGCCGCTCTGCACGACCTCGTTGCGCTGGTTCAGGATCGAGCGCTCCTCGATCACCACCCCGCCCTCCTTCAGGGAGCGCTTGGCCACCGTGGTCGAGACGCTCCGGATGGTGTCCCCCACCCGGGTCGGATGATGGAAGCGCCACTCGAAGCCCATGAACGCGAGCACCACCAGGGGCGGCTGGGGCACCCTCCAGCCGAGGCCGGAGGACAAGCAGAGCGGGATCAGATCCGGGATCGCGGCCGGATCGGCGGGCCGGCTCAGCGTGAGCGAGCCGAAGAGCGCGGTGTGGGTCTCGGTGAGGGTCATGGCCGGCGTCTCGAGGGGGACGTGCATCTGCACGTCCTCGAAGTAGACGCGCCGCTCGGCCGGCTGGCCCGCCATGGCCGCCCGGTCAGGCGGGCCGGCGGGCGACCACGTGATCGGTCTCGCCCTCCTGGACCACCTCGCCCCGCTGGTTGAGCACCCGGCGCGCGAGCGTGACCACGCCCGCGGCGGGTGCGTCGCCGTCCTTCTTGCCGGTGACGCGCGCCTCCACGTGGATGGTGTCGCCGATCTTGATCGGGCCCTTGAACTTCCACTTGACCCCGGCGATCGGGCCCACCGACTGGCCGGGCACCACGCGATCCAGCAGCCCCTGCTGGATCGAGAGCCCGAGGAGACCGTGCGCGATGCGCTCGCCGAAGAGCGACGCCTTCATGTGCTCCGCGTCGGTGTGGAGCACGTTGTAGTCGCCGCTCAGACCGGCGAACACCACGATGTCGGCCTCGGTGACGGTGCGGCCGGGGGAGACGTACTCGTCGCCGACCTTCACGTCCTCGAAGTAGACGACCGGCTCGCCGTTCACGGGGGCCTAGGATAGCACGCCCCCTCGTCGGGTCTGCGATAGCGCGGCCATCGGAGACCGGTGTGGTACGCTCGATGATTGTACAGGGCCGGCTGGAGCGGGCCCGGGCGCTGTCCACACCAACGGAGGTGGCCATGCAGAGTCGCCGGCAATTCATCCTGAAGGGCGCGAAGCTCGTGGCGGTCGGAGCCGCCGCGGCATCGGCGGGCCCGACCGTCTTCGTGCGCGGGGCGGGCGCGGCCGACAAGCAGCTCAAGGTGTTGCAGTGGGCCCATTTCGTTCCCGCCTACGACAAGTGGTTCGACCCGTGGGCGAAGGATTGGGGCGCCAAGCGCGGGGTCGAGGTGACGGTGGACCACGTGGGCTTCGCCGACGTGGTGCCGCGGGCCACCGCGGAGGTGGCGGCTCAGTCGGGCCACGACGTGCACATGTTCATCGGTCTCGCCAGCGCCTTCGAGGAGCACGTGGTCGATCTCAAGGAGGTCGCGGGCGCCCTGGAGAAGAAGTACGGCAAGCCGGTCGAGCTGGCCCACCGCTCCACCTACAACCCGTTCACCAAGAAGCAGTTCGCGCTCTCGGACATGTGGGTGCCGGATCCGGGCAACTATCACAAGAAGGTCTGGACCGACATCGGGATCCCCAACGGGCCCGTCACCTACGAGGACCTGGTGAAGGCGGCGCCCGAGGTCAAGAAGGTCGCGCCCCAGATGCAGATCCCGATCGGCGTCGGGCTCTCCCAGGACATCGACTCCAACATGGCGGTGCGCAACATCCT